>Ga0079225_10002449_pt1 | contig 10718 bp, 7 predicted proteins | sample Poulit2012_FD_76344 | JGI IMG/M metagenome (GOLD analysis project Ga0079225, IMG submission 76344) | Agricultural soil microbial communities from Georgia to study Nitrogen management - Poultry litter 2012 | ecosystem: Environmental > Terrestrial > Soil > Agricultural land | place: USA: Georgia...
CGCGCAGTACGTACTCCGAGCGCAGCGGGTGGGCCACCTCTTCGTCACGGACCACCACTTGCACGATGCCCGAAGCGTCCCGCAGGTCCAGGAATGCCACCCCACCGTGATCACGGCGACGGTCCACCCACCCGGTGAGGGTGACAGTGGCGCCGATGTCGCCGGCACGCAGGGTGCCGGCCTGGTGGGTACGAAGCACGAGGTCCTCCAGGAAGTTCTGCTGCTGCCGCGCGGGCCGCGGCACGTGCTGATCCTAATGGTCCCCGAGTGTGCGGCTCCAACCGAAATGCGGCGGTGACCTTGCGCACAGTAGCCCTGGCCCGGGCGGTACGGACCGTAGAATGGATGCAGCATTCGGAGCGCATAACCCGCAGACACGCCCCCATACGCCCCCGCAGCACAGTCTCGGCGGCCGATCGGATTCGCAGCCCCACCGGGCTGCACGGAACTTGGAGCAGGGGCAGAGGCGGAACAGGGCCGGCCGGCCTGCAGCCTCCACGTCTTCAGGGAAGTACCCATATGTCCTCTGCCACTGCCGTGTCCTCTGCTACCGACACCACCTTCGCCGATCTGGGCCTTCCGCAGCCCCTGCTGGACCGGGTCGCGAGCCTCGGCTTCCAGACCCCCACCCCGATCCAAGCCGAGACCATCCCGGCGCTGATGGCCGGACGGGATGTGACCGGTATCGCCCAGACCGGTACGGGGAAGACGGCGGCGTTCGGCCTGCCGTTATTGGCTCACCTGGACACCGACGCCACTGGTGTGCAGGCCCTGGTGCTGGTGCCCACCCGGGAACTGGCCATCCAGGTCAGCGATGCGATCGAAAGCTTCCGCGCATTCGAGACCACCCGGGTACTCCCGGTCTACGGCGGGGCTCCCTACGGCCCGCAGCTGCGGGCGCTGCGTATGGGAGTGGACGTGGTGGTCGGTACTCCCGGGCGCATGATCGACCTGTTGGAGCGCGGCGCCCTGGACCTGAGCGCGTTGGCCTACCTGGTGCTGGACGAGGCCGACGAGATGTTGCGGATGGGGTTCGCCGAGGATGTGGACCGGATCCTGTCCGAAGCACCGCAGCAACGCCAGACCGCGCTGCTCTCGGCCACGATGCCGCGCGCGATCCGTACGGTCGCACGCGAGCACCTCACCCATCCGGTGGAGGTGCAGACCGCCGCCACCACACCTGCCACCGCCACGATCAGCCAGTCCTACGCGGTGGTGCCCTTCCGGCACAAGACCGGGGCTCTGGCCCGTGTCCTGGCCACCTCGGATGCCGGTGCGGCAGTGGTGTTCGTCCGCACCCGGCAGACCGCCGAAGAGGTCAACGACGCGCTGTTACAGCGCGGCGTGAGTGCGGCCGCGATCAGCGGTGACGTGCCGCAGAAGGAACGTGAGCGCACGATCGAGCGCCTGCGCAGCGGACTGGTGGACGTGCTCGTGGCCACGGATGTGGCAGCCCGCGGGATGGACGTGGAGCGCATCGGGCTCGTGGTGAACTTCGACGTCCCGCGCGAACCCGAGAGTTATGTGCACCGCATCGGCCGCACGGGGCGTGCCGGCCGCAGTGGCCGGGCCCTGACCTTCTTCACCCCGAAGGAGCGCTCCCGGCTGCGCACCATCGAACGACACACCGGGCACAGCATGACCGCTGCCGAAATCCCCACCCCGGCCCAGGTCAGCGACCACCGCGCCCGGGCCGTACTGGCCGCATTGCCGCAGCGCATCGAGGCCGGACGCCTGGAGATGTACCGGGACCTGCTCGCCCAGCAGGACGGTGAGGATCTACTCACCACGGCCGCTGCGCTGCTCGCCGAGCACATCGGCGATTCCGGGCCCGCCCCGCGCCGCGAGGAGGAAGAGACTCTCCAGCGGGACTTCGAGGCCCCCGCCTCCGGTGCCCGGCGGGATCGGCCTGGCCCGGACCGCACCGGCGGATCCTCCCACTCCCGGCGCCCCTCCCCCGAGGGGACGGTCTACCGCATCGCCGTGGGGCACACCGATGGGGTGCGCCCCGGGGACATCGTCGGGGCCATCACCGGTGAAGGCGGTCTGCGCGGTAACCAGATCGGCCGGATCTCGATCTTCTCTCGCTTCTCCCTGGTGGACATTCCCGAAGGCCTCAACCACGCCACCCAGCGCAAACTGGGTTCGGCCCGGGTGGCAGGGCGGGAACTGCGAATCCGTGAGGACCGCGGTCCGCGCGGCGGACACGCGGCAGCCGGACGCCCGGCCGGCGGTTCCGGACCGCGCAAGGCTTCCCCGGCGGGACGCACCTGGAACGGCAACCGCTCCGGCGGTGCGGCGCGCCGCAATGCCCGGCCCGCCGGCGTCCGCGGCTGACCGGCAGCAGCTGACCCGCAGGAGCTGACCGGCCGGATCACCGCGCCGGTGGGATCACCTCACTGGCTGGGCCGCACCACCTGGGGCCACAGGTCCTCATGTGGCGGGGTCCAGGTGTGCGGATCGGCCGGCACTTGGTCTCCGGAACGGATGTCCTTGACCTCGTGCCCTTCGGCGGTGACGAACCAGACGAACGGGATACCCCGCCGGTCCGCGAACCGGATCTGCTTGCCGAACTTCGCTGCCGTGGGGGCGACGTCGGTGGGAATACCCCGGGCGCGTAGCGCCTGGGCCACGTCGTCGCTGCCGGCCCGGTGGTCCTCGTCGGTGACGGCGACCAGCACCGCGGTGGGTACGCCCCGGGTAGCTTGGGCCAGCTGTTTGCCCAGGACCCGGGACAGCAGCCGGGTGACGCCGATGGACAGGCCCACACCCGGGTAGGTGTTCTTGCCGTCGGAGGCCAGTGAATCGTACCGGCCGCCGGAGCAGACCGAGCCGAGGTCCTCATGCCCGGCCAGCAGCGTCTCGTAGACGGTGCCGGTGTAGTAGTCCAGCCCGCGGGCGATGCGCAGATCGGCCTGGACCACCCCCGGCATCCGGTGCTGGGCGGCCTCGAGCAGTGTGGTCAGCTCTTCCAGCCCCTCCTCCAGCAGCGGGGAGCCCACTCCCAGTGCGCGCACCCGGTCGGTGATGTCCGTGCCGGCGATCCCGGCCAGCTCCAGGCAGCCCTGCGCCTGATCGGCCGTCAGCCCGTTGTCCTGCTGCAGGGCCTGGCGCACACGATCCGGGCCGATCTTGTCGAGTTTGTCGATCGTGCGCAGCACAGCGTCCACATCGGTGATGCCCAGCCCCTCGTAGAACCCTTGGGAAACCTTGCGGTTGTTCACCAGTACCCGCACCGGTGGGACACCGAACTGCTGCAGCCCGGTGAGCGCCTCGGCCATCACCAGTGGTAGTTCCACTTCGTAGTGGAACGGCAGCGTCCCGGCCCCGACGACGTCGATATCGGCCTGGGTGAATTCTCGGTAGCGGCCCTCCTGGGGCCGTTCACCGCGCCAGACCTTCTGGATCTGGTAGCGCTTGAACGGGAAGTTCAACCGTCCGGCGTTCTCCACGACGTAGCGCGCGAAGGGAACGGTCAGGTCGAAGTGCAGGCCCAGGCCGCCTTCGTCCGCGCCACCGGTCTCTTCCTGCAGCCGGCGCAGCAGGTAGATCTCCTTGGAGGTCTCCCCCTTGCTGAGCAGACGTTCCACGGGCTCCACCGCGCGCGTGTCGATCTCAGCGAAACCGTGCAGCTCGAACACGTGGCGCACATGCGCCAGCACGGCTGATTCCACCCGCCGGTCCGCGGGCAGCCATTCGGGAAATCCGGACAACGGTGCGATACGAGCCATGGCACATATCTTCCCACCCGCGCCAGGTGCCGAGGCACACCCGGGGCGAATCCGTGTGCGGCCCGGGGCGAAACTTCCTTTCGGCACGAGGCGAACCCGTATCCGGCCAGGTTTTGTGATCATCCCGTAATCCAATCCGGCGGGCCAGGCGAGACGTGCGCTGGTGCGGCCTTTTAGGATGGGCGGCACGGGTACCGTTGCGGGAGATCTCCGCGACCGGCGGCGCCGTGACCGGAGCGCCCCGCAGCAGCATCGATGGAGAAGGAGAAGGGGTGTCCCCCAGTAAACGCGAGCGTGAGCGCGCGCGGCGGCGTTACCAGAAGCGGCTGGAGCGTGCCGAACGGGCGCGGCGGACCGCCCGACGGCGGCAGCTCATCGCCGTCGGTGCCGTGACTGCTCTCGTGCTGGTGGGTACCGGCGCCGTGGCTCTGACCGTGCCGGACGGGAGCGGTACAGATGCAGCCGGCACCGAGCAAACCACCTCGACGGCGAGCCCCGATCAGCAACCGAGTTCCTCTCCCTCGCCCTTGCCGACGACGAATCCGCAGTCTTATCCGGCACCGCCGCCGCCCAGCGATTCCCTGGGCACCGAGTGGCAGACGGTGGTGCACACCAACCACGGTGATATCGCCATGACCCTCGACGGTGCCGAGGCCCCGCAGGCGGTGGCGTCCTTCTTGATGCTTGCCGGAGACGGTTTCTTCCAGGGCACGGCCTGTCACCGGCTGCTACCGGATTCCCTACTGCAGTGCGGTGACCCGACCGCCACCGGCACCGGTGGCCCGGGGTACACCTTCGGACCGATCGAGAACACTCCCTCGGATGACAAGTACCCGGCCGGAACGATCGCCATGGCCCGGCAGGCCAATGATGCCGAGAGCATGGGCTCGCAGTTTTTCCTCGTCTTCTCCGATACCACCCTGCCCAGTGATTCCGCGGGTGGGTATACGGTTTTCGGACATATCACTTCCGGTTTGCAGATTCTGAAGGAGATCGGCCAAACCGGAACCGCCGACGGAAGCAGTGACGGCCGCCCGGCCGAGAACGTGATCATCGAAAGTGTGGACATCAAGTGACCGAGCAGCAGCACAACTCTGACCAGGCCCCGGCCACCGAGACGAACGAGACCGCCGAGCAGCAGGCAGCCTCCACCCAGTCCGCCGAGACCACCGGTGCGAACGGTGCCGCCGATGACACGCCTCGTCCGACTCCCGCGAGTATGCCCACGCCCGCCAGTATTCCTACGCCCGCCCAGATCACTCCCAAACTCGCGCATCCCGGTCCGGCGGCCCCGGCCACGGCGCCCGCGGCCACCACGTCCCCGCTGACCCCGGCCGCCGACACTGCTGCAGCAGCGGTGGACCCCGCCGAAGCCGCCGCCGCGGCGGAGTTCGGCCGGGTGGGCGAGGACGGTACCGTGTACGTACGCGAGCCCACCGGAGAACGCGTGGTGGGTCAGTTCCCGGACGTCTCGGCCGAGGACGCACTGGCACTGTACGTGCGCCGCTACCTGGATCTGAAGACACAGATCGGCCTGTTCGCCGACCGACTGGAACAACTCGGCGCCGGCGATCTGGACGCCACCGAGGCACGGCTGGAAGAAGAACTGCGCGAACCGGACGTGGTGGGAGACATCGATGCCCTGCGCCGGCAGTTGGACGATCTCGCACAGCGCGCACGGCAGCGTCGGGAGCAGCTTGCCCTCGAGCGCGAGGAGGCCAAGGAGCGCGCCTTGACCGAGCGCACCGCGATCGTGGAGAAGGTCGAGGAAATCGCCGCCACCGATCCGGCCCGGATGCAGTGGCGCGCGCAGGGCCAGCGCATCCGGTCCCTGCTGGAGGAATGGAAGCACGCGCAGAAGAGCGGTCCCCGCATCGAACGGCACACCGAGGACAAGCTGTGGAAGCGCTTCGCCGCGGCCCGATCCTCCTTCGATCGCAGCCGGCGGCAGTTCTTCGCCGAACTGGACAAGAAGCACGCCGAAGCCAAACGCGTCAAGGAAGGGCTGATCGAACGAGCGGAGAAGCTGTCCTACTCCACCGAATGGGGCCCCACCACCATCGCCTACCGGGAGCTGATGGAGGAATGGAAGGCTGCGGGCAGGGCTGCCCGTAAGGAGGACGACGCCCTGTGGGCGCGCTTCCGGGCCGCGCAGGACATCTTCTTCCAGGCGCGCAACGAGCAGAACGCTCAGATCGACGCCGAGTACCAGCAGAACCTGAAGGTGAAGGAGCAGCTGCTCACCGAGGCCGAAGGCCTACTGCCGGTACGTGAGCCGAAGAAGGCCAAGGCCGCGCTGCGGGACATTCAGGAGCGCTGGGAGGCCGCCGGCAAGGTGCCCCGAGCGGATCTGAAACGTGTGGAAGGGCGGATGCGCGCCGTCGAGAACGCTGTGCGGGCTGCCGATGAACACGAGTGGGAACGCACCAACCCGCGGGTCCGCGCTCGGGCCGAAGGGGCTGCGGCGCAGCTGGAGGACGCGATCGCCGGGCTGCAGGAGGATCTGGCCAAGGCCCAGAGCAGTGGCGACAGCGCCAAGATCGCCCGCGCCGAGGAGGCACTGGCGGCCCGCCGTGCGTGGCTGGAGCAGGTGCAGCGAGCCGCGCAGGACACGCGCTGACAACGACCGCGCGGTCCGGAGTCGCCCCGGGTGGCCGCGCAGTCCAAGTGCTCCCAGGCCGGCCGCCCAGCCCAGCGACTCCCTGGGTGGCCGCGGAGGTCAGCTTTCATCCGCGGCCGGCCGAGACGACCCGGGATTGGCTATCTGCTGAGCTGCCCCGGCGGTTCGCTACCGACCGACACACCTCGGAGGGCGGGGCGCGCCCCGGTGAGTTCAGTCAGCTGTCGAGCGCCGGTTACCCGAGGCACTCCCGGTGAACCGGAAGACGTCGTAGACGCCGTCGATATTGCGCACCGCGCGCAGCACGTGCCCCAGGTGGGAGGGTTCTGCCATCTCGAAGGCGAACCGTGACTTGGCGGTGCGGTCGTCGGTGGTGGCCACGTTCGCCGAGAGGATGTTGACGTGGTTGTCCGAGAGTACCTTGGTCACATCGGAGAGCAGGCCGTTACGGTCCAGCGCCTCCACCTGGATCTGCACCAGGAAGACGCTGTGGGCTTCGGTGTCCCATTCCACGTCGATCATGCGCTCCGGTTGCCGCCGCAGGCCTTGCACGTTGGTGCAGTCCTCGCGGTGCACCGAGATGCCCGCGCCGCGGGTGACGAAACCCACGATGGGATCGCCCGGTACCGGCATGCAGCACTTGGCCAGTTTGGTCCACAGATCCCCGGCTTCCATCCCGGGGACGATCACTCCCGGGTCGGGCCCGTGCGCGGAGCGGGTGCGGGTCCGGGTGCCGGGCCTGGTGACCTCGGCCATGTCCTCCTCGGCACCGTCCTCACCGCCCAGGGAGGTGACCAGGCGGCGCACGACGTTCGAGGCCGAGACGTGCCCCTCGCCCACGGCCGCGTACAGGGCCGAAACGTCGGCGTAACGCATCTCATCGGCCAACGCGACGAGCGTGTCGTGGCTGAGCAGCCGCTGCATCGGCAGGTTCTGTTTGCGCAGCGCCTTGGCGATCAGCGTCTTGCCCCGCTCGACCGCTTCCTCGCGGCGCTCCTTGGAGAACCAGGACCGGATCTTGTTCCGCGCCCTGGGGGTCTTGACGAAATTCAGCCAGTCCCGGCTGGGACCGGCGCCGTCGGCCTTGGAGGTGAACACCTCCACGGTGTCCCCGTTCTCCAAGGTGGAGTCCAGGGGCACCAGCCGGCCGTTCACCCGTGCACCCACGGTGCGGTGGCCCACCTCGGTGTGCACCGCATAGGCGAAATCGACTGCCGTGGCGCCCGCGGCCAATCCCATCACGTCCCCCTTGGGGGTGAACACGTAGACCTGCGCCCCGGACATCTCATACCGCAAGGAATCCAGGAACTCCCCCGGGTCTGCGGTCTCGCGCTGCCAGTCCAGCAGCTGGCGCAGCCAGGGCATCGAGTCGGCATCCTGCTCCTTGTCCTTGCCGCTGGCCCGTGCACTCTCCTTGTACTTCCAGTGCGCCGCCACGCCGTATTCGGCCCGCCGGTGCATGTCGTAGCTGCGGATCTGAATCTCCACCGGCTTGCCGGTGGGGCCGATGACCGTGGTGTGCAAGGACTGATACATGTTGAACTTCGGCATCGCGATGTAGTCCTTGAATCGGCCCGGGACCGGGTTCCACCGCGCATGCAAGGCCCCCAGCGCCCCATAGCAGTCCCGCACGCTGTCCACGAGCACCCGGATGCCCACCAGATCGTAGATATCGGCGAAGTCCCGCCCGCGCACGATCATCTTCTGATAAATGGAGTAGTAGTGCTTGGGTCGGCCGGTCACCGTGGCTTTGATCTTGGCCTCGCGCAGATCGGCGATCACCCGGTCGCGCACCAGGGCCAGGAACTCCTCTCGTGCCGGGGCCCGTTCGGAGACCAGATGCACGATCTCCTCGTACACCTTGGGGTACAAGGTGGCGAAGGAAAGGTCCTCCAGCTCCCACTTGATCGTGTTCATCCCGAGCCGGTGGGCCAGCGGGGCGTAGATCTCCAGCGTCTCGCGGGCCTTGCGGGCGGCGGACTGCGCCGAGACGTACCGCCAGGTGCGGGCGTTGTGCAGCCGGTCTGCGAGTTTGATCACCAGCACCCGGATGTCCCGGGCCATGGCGATCACCATCTTGCGCACCGTCTCGGCCTGTGCGGCCTCGCCATAGGTGACCTTGTCCAGCTTGGTCACGCCGTCCACGAGCAGGGCGATCTCCTCGCCGAATTCCTTGCGCAGATCATCCAGGCTGTAGCTGGTGTCCTCCACGGTGTCGTGCAGCAGCGCCGCGGCCAGGGTGGGCGGTGTCATCCCGAGCTCGGCCAGGATGGTCGCCACTGCTACCGGGTGGGTGATGTAGGGGTCGCCGCTCTTGCGCAGCTGCCCGGTGTGGGCGCGTTGGGCCACTTTATAGGCGCGCTCGACGATACTGGTGTCCACTCGTGGGTGGTTCTTGCGCACCACCCGGATGAGCGGCTCGATGGCAGCGGGAGTGGCGTGTCCGCGGCCGCCGAAACGCACCAGCCGGGAGCGTACCCGCGCCGGTGGTACGGACGCGTCCGGGCCAGCGTTCTGCCCTTGCTGCGCCAACTCTTCGCTCATCTGCCCAGTCTACGACTCGGCCGCCGGGCCACGGCAGAGGTCAATACTGCACCAGCGTGTGTACCGCGCGTCCCGGCAAGGCCGCCCGGCCGCCGAGGTCGGCCAGTTCGAGGAGGAATCCCAGCCCGTGCACGCTCGCTCCGGCCTGCTCCAGTAGGCGACACGCCGCGGCGGCGGTACCGCCCGTGGCCAGGACGTCGTCCAGTACGGCCACCCGTGCCCCGGGGCGCACCGCGTACTCGGACAATTCCAGCGTCTCGGTGCCGTACTCGAGCTGGTAGCCCGCGCGCAGCGCCGGCGGTGGGAGCTTGCCGGCCTTACGGACCGCGATCAGGGAGCAGCCCAGCACCGCCGCCAGTGGTGCGGCGAAGAGAAAACCCCGTGCCTCGATCCCGGCGATCGCATCCACTTCGCCGCCGAAGGTGTCTGCCAGGTTGCTCACCACGGCGGAGAAGGCGGTGGCGTCGGCCAGCAGCGGGGTGATGTCCCGGAACAGGATCCCCGGTTCGGGGAAATCGGGAACGGCGCGCACCCGCTCGGCGATCATGTCCTGCAGACCGGCGGGGATCACCTCGGCGGTCATCGGCGGCTCCGCGACTTGCGGCGGGGCTGGGCCTGCTGACCACGATGCCCGCCCGCTGTCAGGCCGGCGGCACCGGTGACTGCGGTGGGTTCCTCACCCGCTGCGGTGGCTTCGGCGATGCGACGCTCCCGGGCCTCGTGCACCTTCTGGTTGTGCTCACGAATGGCCGTGGAGCGTTCGTAGAGGGCCACCTGCACCGGGGTGGCGATGAACACCGAGGAGAACGTGCCGATGATCATCCCGATGAACAGCACCAGGGCAATATCGCGCAGCGTGCCCGCGCCCAGCAGGAACGCGCCTACGAACAGGATCGAACCCACCGGCAGCACGCCCACCACAGAGGTGTTGATCGAACGCACCAGGGTCTGGTTCACTGCCAAGTTCGCGCCCTCGGCGTAGGTGTAGCGGGTCTGGTCCTGTAGGCCGTGGGTATTCTCCCGGACCTTGTCGAAGACCACGACGGTGTCGTACAAGGAGTAGCCGAGGATCGTCAGGAAACCGATCACGGTGGCCGGGGTGACCTCGAAGCCCACGGCGGCGTACAGGCCGGCGGTGATCACCATGTCGTGGAACAGTGCCACCAGCGCACCGGCCGCCATCGTCCATCGCCGGAAGTAGAGGGTCATCACCACCGAAAGCAGCACCAGGAACACCACGAGTGCCTGCACTGCCTTGGAGGTGACGTCCTGACCCCACGTGGGACCGACGAAGGAGGAGGAGACATCATCGGCGCTGACGTCATACTCCTCCGCGAGCAGATTGGCCATCTTGGCCGTTTGTTCCTCACTGAGGGACTCTGTCTGCACCCTCAGGGAATCCCCGCCCACGGTGGTCACCCGGGCCACTTCCCCGCTGGCGACCTCATCCAGAGCGTCCTGCGCCAGGTCATGCTCCAGCGTCTGGGCTCCGGAGACGGTGAACTCCGAGCCGCCCCGGAACTCGATACCGGGGTTGATGCCCCGAATTCCCAGCAGCAGACCCGAGAGCACGATCAAGGCGATACCGATGGCGAACCATCGGCGCCGCTTGCCCACGATGTCGAAGGAGCGCTGCCCGGAGTACAGCTCGTTGCCGAACTTGGCGAAACTGGCCATCAGCGCTCCCCCTCGTTCTTGGAACTGGTCAGTGATTCCTCACCAGGGGGTGAGGGGTCCCGATCCTGCTGTCGGCCAGTGCCTGTGCCGGTCTCCTCGGTGGCTTCCGGTGGATCCTCACCGGCCTCGTCGGTCTCACCGGCCTC
>Ga0079225_10002451_pt1 | contig 10714 bp, 10 predicted proteins | sample Poulit2012_FD_76344 | JGI IMG/M metagenome (GOLD analysis project Ga0079225, IMG submission 76344) | Agricultural soil microbial communities from Georgia to study Nitrogen management - Poultry litter 2012 | ecosystem: Environmental > Terrestrial > Soil > Agricultural land | place: USA: Georgia...
ATTATGTTGAGTTAGCATTCATCGCTTCAGAAAAATACTACGCTTTCCGCGGGCGGCTAATGAGCCCCTCGGTCTGCGACCTGCGGGTCTCATCGAGGCCTTTAGTCCCGCAGGAGTCTACGTTTTATTCTTCCGCTGGATACACAAGGAAACGTATGTTTAAGAAAGTATACGCTAAAACGTTCGGCTTTACACTCATCAAAACACTTCTGTCCCAGCCTCTTGTTTATATTTATTCCTATTTATTATATATTAAAACTCAGTAGACGAAATTGGCAATAAAAGTTTAATTCCACGCTTGTTAAAAGGCAGTATTTTGCTGTCAGCAATTAAATGACTGATATATCCAATAAGTCCAGTGTAAAAAACTCCATTCATTGAAAGTGACGCTTCTAATTCTGAAACTATGACAGCATAGAAGAGAACACCTATGATAGAATGTGTGTAGGTCCGATGGGCTATTAAGGAAGCTAACATAATATAAATCCCCATCAATATAATCCAAGTTTCATCTAAAAAATAGCCACCTATCATAACACCAATACCTGTCGTTGTAAGCATATGTTTCTGCCTAATAGAGGAGGCAATACCTGTTATTGCGAGGCCGATTCCCATGCCTGCGTATTGATCAGTTCCCATTCCTTCATAATAGCTATAAAAAACCAACATTATACCAATTAATTGAGCAACCGTGCGGATGATTTTATGTGAAAAGGTGATTCTACCGCTAAGTTTTCCATCAATATCAAGATCAGGCACCAATCCGGAAACCCCACCTAACCCGACTAAAAATATAGTTGTGGTGGGGTCTGTGTTAAGAGTATTGGCGACCATGAAGCCGCTAGCTGCACCTATCGCTGCATGTGCTGTTCCATTCATATTAAATCTCCTGCCATATATATATAATTATGGTTATTGCATGATGTACTAAAAAGAGAACTCTTATCTTTTTTGAAAAAGAGTTCCTATAAAAGTCAAATACTAAAAAAGCTATCTATTATAATAAATTATTTGTTGGAAGAATCACTTGTAATTAATGATATAAAATGTGTTAATATTTTTGCAGTCAAGCCCCAAATAACTTTTTCATTATATTCATAAAAAAGCTCGTCCATTTGACGTGTTCGCCAATCATAGTTTTCTCCCCCAATAATCAGGTCATAGGGGAAATTGTCTTCTGGCATAACTTCAAAATTAACTTTATATTTTTTAGGTTTAGTGTTAAGAAAATAAGATAATGGTACAGTAAATATTTCGTCAACCTCATCCTTATTAGGTGTTATTTTTTTGATTTCTTTTAATCTACCAACATATGGATAAATCATTCTTTCAAAATCGGAAACCAAATAATCAAGTGGCAACACATCATATATATTGTATTCAGGTATCATAAGTTCTTCAGAAGTTTCCCTAATTGCTGTTTCAAGTGTGTTTTCATCTGTTTTATCCACTTTTCCTCCGGGAAAACAAATATCACCTGGCTGACTTCGCAAATTCATTGAGCGAACTTCAAAGAGAATATGAATCTCTTTTTCTACTTCAATCAATGGAAGTAGTACAGCATATTTTTTGAATCTTGCTTCACCAAGGATAGATCGTTTATGACTTTTCAGTTTACCAATAATTTTTTCTGCATCCAATTCAATCCCTCCCATACACTTAAATTGAATGCCGTTCTATTACATTACATTATATAAGAAGTTATATGATAAAGACCAATAATTAAAAATAAGAAAAGACATTGGCCAGCTTCATTTATCATAGTAGTAACCAATGTCTTTTATACTTTTATTGTTATATTGTTAGTTTTTTGTAAATCCTGGTTCCATGAACGTTGGATTAGGATATTTATAAAATCCTTCACCTGTTTCTCTTCCCAGTTTTCCTTTATCAATATATTCTGTTTTTAATAGTTCAGCTAATTTATTAAATTCTTGGTTACCTGTTGTTTTAGCTTTAGCTAATGTTATATTATAGGCAGTATTTATACCTACAATATCTAGAATGGCGAATGGTCCTTGAGGTGAACCTGTTGCAATCATCCATGTTTTATCGATTGTTTCAACATCGGATACTTTATTAAGTAATAGCATCTGGGCAGCATCTAATAAAGGAACTAATAACGTATTTAAAATATAGCCTGGCTGCTCCTTATATAAAGGCAGTGGAACCATACCAATAGCTTCAGCAAATTTGATAACTTCATTAAAGATGTCTTCATGTGTCCCAGGGTGTTTCATGACTTCCGCAGTATTGTTTTTCCAAATTTCATTAGCAAAATGCAAAGCTAAAAACTTCTCAGGACGTCTGGTTACTTCAGCAAATTGGCTCGGTAATAAAGTAGAGGAGTTAGTTAGAAAGATTGTTTTCTCAGGAGCTACCTTTCCTAAATCTTTATAAAAACTTGTTTTAATATCAATAACTTCCGGAATAGATTCAATAACAATATCGGCATTAGCAACGGCTTTTGATAAATCACTGTAAAAAGATATCCGGCTATATGCTTCATCAAAGGAATCTTCGGTTATATTTAAGTCCTTTTTGTAGTATGGTTTTAGTTTCGCAATTCTTTCTTTAGCTTTTTCTAAAGCATCATCATTAATGTCATAAACATTTACATCAAAGCCTTTAAATGCTGTTTGAAAAGCAATTTGACTGCCTAAAACCCCGCTACCTGCAACTGTAACATATTGGTAATTCATAGAATCTTCCTTTCTTTTGGGATTTTTATCATAAACTAGTTTAATTATAACATGAAGTGATATGAAACCATTACTATAATACCTTTTCATATCCATTTTAAAATTTAATATATGGTAAAAATAACAAAGGGAGATTATAATTTTATAATAAAGGAGTGAAAATCATGCAAAAACTTAAATTTGAAGAAGCTTGGGATAAAACGATTTCCTCACAAGATAGAAAGTATATAGAAAATGTATTTGCTCAAAACTCTCTTGTTAACACCAATGATGTACAATTCACTTTTTTAAAGGAAGCAACAAATCATAATGGACATTTACTTGTAACGGTGTTGATTCATAATAGTGGTGAAGATAATCTTGCAATAGATGATGCAGTTATTGAATATAGACGAAAAGGACAAAAAATCGCAACCGAAACATTTAAATTACCATTTGCCATTCATCCAAAAACATCTATGCCATGGACTTTTATTTACACACGCTTACATCAAGTTGATAACATTCCTGAATTTATTATTGAGGTGAATGAGTAAATAATAAAAGAAATAACATATGAGTAGATTTTTATCCCTCTGACGCTCATTGGTTCTCATTAAACTCTTTCAACTTTTGAAACCATATGACTATAAGTTCTCTAAGTTCTTCTGTATCGATGTCATATGACGGATAAACCTCAACACTGTTCATACCTTCCAACAAGTCGGTCATGGTACTAGTTGGATTGGCTATTTTTAGTGAGCAACGGTTACCATTCGAGGTAATGGTTGTTTTTTCTTTCGCTAAAACTTGGTCAATTTCTTGTAAGACTTGTCCACCTAAAAGAGGGGCGTCAGCCATTAAAAATTCGCCAATTATTCTCATGTTAGGATCATCAAATTCGATGACTAAGGATTTTCTTTTGTGAGGACCGTTTTGCAATATGACTTCTTTAAAATGATACATAATAACCACCTCTAATAAATTGGAAATGCAGAAATGATATTTTCTTCATTATCAAGATACAATCGAATGGCCATTCCTTCTTCCGAAAGCCCTTCAAATGTATTTCCATTAATAAATGTTTTCGATTGATAAGCCTCATTAATCGCATCAACTACATCTTGAGAATCCCAGTCATCGGGAAAAAAAGTTGACTTCCCATTATTTGATGTTTTTTTAACATCATTTACTATAACTTCAGCTTCATATACCCCGTACTTATTAGGTTTTGTTTCCGTACCTTCGACTATGTCACCTTTTTTAGTAGGCAATTGATCGTAGTGGTATCCAACAGCTTGTTCTTTTTTATTTAATTCACCTTCTAATATATGTTCTAGGGCTCCATCGCGAAAGTGCTCGGTGTTTTCTAGATCATTAAGATCTGTAACTTCTGATAGTGATGTGTCGTTTTTATTGATAGGTCCAATATCTACGTTACAACCAATTAATAAAAACGATAACCCCAGACTAACGACAAAGCTATATAATAATTTTTTGCACATCTTTTTCACCAATCTCATTGTTTAGTTATAAAGCTTCAATTATTTTATCATATATTACTATGTTTGAGTTTATTTTGTCTATTCTGGATGAAAGTTGTCTTGAAAATTTAAATATTGGGGTTTTAATGACGATATATAACATGGATGAAATTAATATTATAGCGAGGAGCATTCATGTGAATGAGATAGAAAAAATAAAGTTATCAGATATCAGGAAGAAAAATATATTGGCTATAAGTGCTTTTTCTATTTCCTTAGTAAGTGCTTTAGCACTATCTTTGGTTCAAGAGGATTTTAATAAAGGTATTTACTATGGAATAGAGTTATTATTAATAATTGGTGGATATTTTTCAATAAAATATCTATTAAAAAAAGATTTCTATTTTCCATATTATATTGTTTTAATTGCATATGCATTTGGGATTATCGGTATTTATTTATACAATAGTAATTTTTCACTCACGATTATCTTTTTCTTTTTACTATTCTTATCTACAATCCACCTTCTTAGGTCAGTATTTTTGATTGGTTTTATATCAGGTGGAATTGGTTTATTTATCAATGGTTTCCTGGCGAGTGGGGAATCTGTCCTCTTGAAGGAAAATCTTGTGTTAACATTAATGACCTATAGTTTAACGGGTGTTTTGGCGGGGATTCTTATTTATTTGAACGGTAAACAACATGAACATTTGCAAACTGTTCTTTTGGCAAGTGAACAAGATAGAAGAGAAAAAGAAGTTGAAAATATTGAGTTGGAACAAAATGTTAATGAAATAATCGAAAAGCTAACAGATGTGAATATAAAAGTTCAAGACAATATTAAGTCCCAAGCCGAAATGTCTGAAGCAATTACCGAAGTAGCAACCGGAGGTACTGAACAAAATGAGAGGGTTTCCGATATCGTCAATAATACACAGCAGACATTGCATCAATCAGGGGTGATGCTGAAAGAAACAAAAGAATTGAAAGAAGCTTTTCAAAAGTCTACCAAAACAGCTAATAAAGGTACCGATCTTTTGGATGAACTCTTTAATAGTACCGATATTTTAGGGAAATCCATGATAGAAATGAGTAATACTTTTGATGCGTTATCAGGTAAAATTGGCGAAATAAATACTTTTTCGCAAAGTATCATCGATGTTAGTGAGCAGACGAACCTTTTGGCTTTAAATGCTTCAATTGAAGCGGCAAGAGCAGGGGAAGCAGGAAAAGGCTTTTCAGTGGTAGCGGAAGAAATACGGAAACTAGCTGAAACGACAAATGAAGCTGCTGCAAACATTACAAATAATTTAAGGGAAATTAATGAATCACATCAATTCACACTTAAAGACATGAATACAAATCTTACTATGAGTAATGATAATTTAGATAAAACAGAACAAGTGAATGGAGCATTCAATGAATTAACGACATATCTCCATGAGATCAATGAACAGTTTACAACATTTGAAAACCTTGCCGCGGGAGTGGAGAAAAATTCATTGAGTGTTGACGAAGCCACGAATGAATTTGCGGCTATTATTGAGCAATCATCTGCAAGCTTAGAGGAAATGAGTGCCACAGTGGAGAACCTCAACGAGCAAAATAAACTGATTGGTACAGAAATGGAAGAGACTGAGGAAGTCGCTAAAAGTATTATTCAAACAAATTAAATTGATAGAGCCAATACCTACAAGGTGATTGGCTTTATTTTAAGATTTTATTGAAATCTTTAAACTTTATCATAATATCAAATCTGGTTCATATGCTTAATAGATAGTGATTGATAAAAAGGGGGGATTAAAGGGTTGATTCGGGTTCTCCTTGCTGATCAATGGACATGGAATATTCCACTATTTGTTTTTTTATTTGCTATAACAGGATGGTATTTCTTCTTGTTATCAAGAGAAAGAACGCTGAACTTGCGAAAGCAAATGCTATGTTTTTCCATCGGTCTTTGGTTGTTGTTTTTTACAATTGGCAGTCCATTGCTTGCTTTAAGTCACCTATCATTTAGTTTTCATATGATTCAAATGAGCATTGTCTTTTTTATTATCCCACCCCTTATTTTATTTGGTATACCCTATCAACTATACAGTAAACCCATTCGTTCACTCGTGATTAAAAGGCTTCGATCCATACTTCCCGAGTCTAAGACTGCTTTATTAATTTTTGCTATTTTATTTTTACTTTATCATATCCCCTATTTACTACAGATCATCACAAAATATGAATTATTTCAAAAAACCTATGTCATTATACTTTTTCTACTTGCATTTAGAATGTGGTGGCCTGTAGCTACGTCTGATCCCGAGCAACGTTTAATCGGGGAAAAAAGGAAAAAGTACCTTCTTGAAAGTAGCTGGTATATTACGCCGGCATGTTTAATGTTTATTATAAGTGCATTGATTGATGGAATGAACAACCCTTTTTTAGGTCAGGCAGCGACTCATCTATGCCTTCCGCCTGATAGTACAATACAAGTGTTACCTTCCCCTTTTAACACAAGATATGATCAAATGATTGCTGGTATAGCTATGATGGGATTGCATAAATTTAGTTTATTTGCGACAAATAAGCTTCAGATTACACCCGAAAAGGACTAGAAGCCTTATTGTCCTCTACAACAAGGTTATAAATAGAGATTTGGATAATAGAATATACTAATAAATTCTAAGGGTGGTAAACATAATGGAGACACTTCACCTTGAAATAGAGGGGATGTATTGTTCAGCTTGCACAGCACGTATAGAAAAAGTTATATCCAAAATAGAAGGGATTTCCGAGGTTTCGGTTAATCTGACAACTGAAGCAGGAAAAGTCATATTTGATAGTAATCTGACAAGTACCAATCATATTTTAAATAAAATTAAACATCTAGGTTTTGAAGCAAAGGCTAGAACGGACAGAAGACATCCCCCCAAAAAACATGAAAAAGTTAGTGTATTACAATGGAATTTTATTATATCCGTCTTATTAACTATTCCTTTAGCATGGGCGATGATGTCACATTTTGAATGGTCAACATTTATTTATATTCCCGATATATTTAAAAATCCATTTTTCCAATTTATAATTACGATTCCAATTCAATTTGTTTTAGGGTTTCAATTTTATGAACGGGCCTGGTATGCAGTTAAAAATGGCAGTGCCAATATGGATGTCTTAGTTGTTTTAAGTACAAGTGCGGCATTCTTTTATAGTCATTATATTACTTTTACAACGCCTGACTTTTTAACTACAACAGATTCGGAACTACTGTTTTATGAAACAAGTGCTTTTATTATAACGTTTATTCTACTTGGAAGACTGTTGGAGCAAAAAACAATGTCGAAAACAAAAGAAGCACTTGAAAAGCTTTATCAAGTACAAACAAGGAGAGCAACCCTTTTTAAAAACGGTCAAGAAATAAATATTGAAATTGAAGATTTACTTCGAGGGGATACCATTATTGTTAAACCTGGAGAGAAAGTTCCCATTGATGGACAAGTTATTGATGGTTACTCAATGGTTGATGAATCTTTATTAACAGGGGAAAGCATGCCGATGGAAAAAACAAATGGAACGGCCATTTATGCAGGAACGATAAACCAAAATGGAATATTAATCGCTAAAGCGACTAAGGGAGTAACGGAAACGGCATTATCTCATATTATATCTATAGTTGAAGAGGCACAAGCTTCAAAAGCGCCTATCCAACATATCGCGGATAAAATTACGGGAGTTTTTGTGCCGATTGTTATTATTATATCTTTCGTGACTTTTATGGGATGGTATTTCTTTTTAGAACCAGGTTCATTAAATGGAGCGTTAGGAAAAGTGATTGCGGTATTGATTATTGCTTGCCCATGTGCTCTAGGGTTGGCCACCCCAACCTCTATCATGGTAGGAAGCGGACGAGCCGCCCAGACTGGTATTTTATTTAAGGAAGTAAAGTTTATAGAATTGCTGGGAAAGAGCCAGTGTATATTATTGGATAAGACAGGAACCGTTACAAAAGGTTTTCCACAGGTCACTAACATCCATGTAGCTGATTATTTTAAATGGCAATATTTTATTGAAATGGTTGGAGCAATTGAACAAAATTCCAGTCATCCTGTAGCTCAAGCTATTATTAATTATGCAAACGAGAAAAAGGTTGAATTACCAACAGCTCAAAGGATAGAAAACATGCCGGGATATGGTATAAAAGCTATTGTAGCGGGAACAGAAGTTATTATTGCCAGTTCAATTTATTATGAAAAGAACAAAACATTGCATTCATCGGAAGTATATAAACTAAAACGAAAGTTGAAACAAGAAGGAAAAACAGTCATGATCGTTTATATTGATCAGAGGTATGCTGGTATGATTGCGGTTACCGACGAGATAAAACCATCATCCATCAAGGCTGTATCACGCTTGAAAAATATAGGGAAAAGAGTCATCTTATTAACGGGTGATCACGAGCAAGCTGGGTTTACGATAGCTAAAGCAGTAGGAATTAACGAGGTGTATACACAATGCACACCGGAAGACAAGGTAAAGGTGATTCAGAAATTGGAACAAGCAGGTCATGACACGATTATGGTAGGCGACGGAATAAATGATGCTCCCGCTCTAGCAAATGCTCGTGTTGGTGTAGCGATTGGAACTGGTTCCGACATAGCTATTGAAACCGGTGATATTACTTTAATTAAAGGAAATTTAAATAAATTGGTAGATGCTATAATGATTAGTAAAAAAACAATGATAAATATTAAACAAAATTTTGTTTGGGCATTTTTATATAATATAATAATGATTCCTTTTGCTATGTTTGGCATTTTAGTCCCATGGCTTGCCGGGGCAGCTATGGCTTTCAGCTCTATTTCTGTTGTACTAAATTCCTTAAGGCTAAAACGCGTGAACATATAAAGTTGACATGAGAGATAGAGACAACCAACGGTATATTGAATGATGGAGACAAAAGAGACATGTTTTAACTTCGGAAAGGATTCCCTAACCGAGGTCAAAACATGTCCTGATCTTATATCTTATTTATTGTCTGTTTCATCTTTATCTGTTAGTAAATCATTAGCAGAGACTTTAAATTCTTTTAAAGTCTCTCCTGCAGCTTTTCCAATTTCGGGTAATTTCTTCGGACCAAAAATAATTAGAGCCAAAACAATAATTAAAATCAAACCGGGAATACCAATATTAGCTAGTCCCATATTTTTCACCTACTTATTCTTTTGCCTAATAGTTTGTTCATAAGCTGACAGTTCATTCACTTTTTATGCGAAATCCCGATTCTTTTGTTTTGATTGAGCTAATTGGCCCCCATCTTTTAAATACTTCTCAATCCCCTCTGATGCACGATAAGCTAATGCACCAATTGTCGGTGTAGGATGGTGTCCTGGAAATTGAGGAAAAGCGGATCCTCCCACGACAAAGAGATTATCAACATCCCACATTTGCAAGTAATTATTGACGGCAGAGGTTTTTGGATCATCTCCCATAACTACGCCACCTGCATAATGCCCACCCTGGTAAATATGATCAAATTCTTCAGGTACTTCGTCTGTATCAACAATATCTGCACCCATTTCTTTCATAATTTCTTCGCATTTGTCAATCCCAAATTTCGCTATATTTCGGTCTTGGTCAGTATATTTATTCGTGACACGTAAAAGTGGATCATTAAAGTCGTCCTTATATGTTGGATCAAGATCATAATAATTATGGTTCCATGACATGATATTCGGTGTATACCAAACTTGTAAATTCCGGTTAGCATAAAATAGTGAATTCTTTTTGAACTCCTTGCCCCATCTAGGTGTTCCTTTGGGCACATGGTTACTAGCAATAGCCCCATCACCATATTGTCTATATTCGATGGCACCGCCACCAATAAAGCCTAAATCAGAATGATCGAAGTTATCAGCAGCATAATCACTCATAGTTGCCCCAAGGGCTCCCGCCCCCATATAAAGATTAAATTTCTTTTCATCAAAAAATCCACGAGCACCAAGAAAGGTAATGTTAAATTGTCCGTGAAGATTACGTCCTATGACCCCTTCGCCTGTTTTGGGATTATATGGTTTACCGAGTTCAGATAGCATTAATAAACGATTATTAGTAAATGTAAAACCTGATAAAACAACAACATCAGCCGGTTGTTCAAATTCTTGGCCTGTCTTTGTATCAACATACATAACACCTGTTGCCTTGTTACCGTCTTTTAAGACACGTCTGACATACGCCTCTGTTCTCAATTCGAAATTATCATGTTCCATGGCTGTTGGAATAACAGTAACAAGTGCATCAGATTTTGCACCAAAGTCACAACCATATTGCGTACAAAAAGCACAATATTGGCACTGATTAATGACTTGACCATCAGGGTTTTCATATTTCTCCGACAAATTTCCCGCAGCAACTTGGTATGGATGATAACCTAGGTTTTTTGCTGCCTTTTTAAATAATTTAATGGGTGGCGTTTCTTTTAGTGGAGGGGTCGGCCAGTCATTTTTACGCTTGGGTCCGATGGGATCTTCTTCACCAGAAATCCCCGCTGTTTTTTCAAAT
>Ga0079225_10002452_pt1 | contig 10712 bp, 10 predicted proteins | sample Poulit2012_FD_76344 | JGI IMG/M metagenome (GOLD analysis project Ga0079225, IMG submission 76344) | Agricultural soil microbial communities from Georgia to study Nitrogen management - Poultry litter 2012 | ecosystem: Environmental > Terrestrial > Soil > Agricultural land | place: USA: Georgia...
CCACTGCCGGGCCAGGATGACCACGTCCTGCGGTAGCTGAGTCTCCTCTCCGGTGGCGATCTGATAGCGGAACAGCGGCCAATCGTCGAAACCGGCCTTCGTGTAGTAGATGTCACCGCCGACAATCGGACTAGAACCCGGGTAGGCCACACCGCGGATCTCGTCGAGGACCTCCGCGCGCAGCTCGCCATCCTGGTCACGCTCGACGTCCAGCACGACGAGCCAGTCATCACCGACACTTCCCCCGTCCCCGGCCCAGGCCAGCACGTGCCCGTCGCTGATCTCCACGGAACGCACCTCGCTAGAATCCTGGATCTCCTCGTCCAGCAACGGTGCGAGGTTCTCGCACTCGTCGGTGTCGATGCTGCAGGCGAACAGGTTCACCTGGTTCCCTGTACCGACGAACACGGTGCGGCTGGCCTCGTCGTAGCCCACAGCACGCGTGTAGTTCGCCTCTTCGGTCAGTGGCAGCTCACCGAGCACTCCGGTGAAGCCCTCGCCCTCGGTGAAGGTGTACACAGAGGCTCCCGGATAGCCGTCCGTCGGTTCGCCCCAGCCGCCGCCGTAGGCGTTGCCGTCCTCATCGAACGTGATGTCGTAAGCGAAGTCCCAGTGCGGGATGTCGGGTTTGCCGGCGTTGACAGCCTCCTCCTCACCCGGGGTGTACAGCCATAGTGCCGCTTCACCGTAGGTGCCGACGTAGACCGTGCTGGTCACCGGGTTCTGCGCCACTTCCCAGCCGCCGGTGGCCCCCGGTAGGCGCACTGTGCGGGTGACCTCCCCGGTCAGCACATCTGTGGCGGTCAGGATGCCCGGGTCGTCCTCGCTGCCGGTGGCCATCGCCCAGACCACGTCCCGGCCGTTCTCGTCCACGCCAGCGTCGCTGGACAGGATCTGGGGCTGGCGGTCCACCTGTGACTCCAGGGCTGTGTACTGCGCACTGAGCAGGACGTTGTCCACCTGCAGCGCGCCGACGGCAGCGATCTCCACCTGCACCCCGGTTGCACCCTGCGGGGCCTCAGCGCTCAGCTCCAGGCGGTCGCTGCGCACTTCGCGGCGGGTGTGCTCGGTGTCGACGACCTCGCCGTCGTCATCGACCCACTGCAGGCCCAGCCGAGCGATCTGCTCGATACCGACATCGGCCCAAGCGGTGTAGGTCTGCTCCGGCTCGATCGGCGTGATCTCGCTGATGGCTCCCGCCTGGTGACAGCCGCGCTCGGGATCGATCAGCAGAGCGGCTCCCCCGTGGCTGGACCAATCCTCGCTGACCGAGAGCGCGGCGTTGCAGGCCTCGTCCTTCCCGCCCTGACCATCAGTGGCTGACCACCCATCGAGCCCGGCTTCGAAGCTGTAGTTGGTCACCAAGGCATCGCCTTGGGCCACGACAGCGTCCGATTCTCGTTCCTCAGCATCGGCTCGAGCCGCGGGAGCTGCTCCCAGATCTGCCAATGTCGCTGCCAGCAACCCGATGAGGACACTTCCGGTCAGTCGGCGGATCAGCCCCCGACGCTTCATTACGTCCATGCGCTAAACCTATTACATGCACGCCATAATTGAAAGTATGCGATCGGGCGGCGTGGTCACCTGTAGGGACTGCGCTCGCCGGCCGTCGGCCGCCGGTCATCGCTAGCGCTCACAGGTACTCCCGGCAGCACCCGGCGGGCGTTCTGCGCGGCCAGTGCCTGCCGGTCCGCGACATCGATCGAGGCGGTGGCCAGCTGATAGGCACTGGCCACCGGCTCCTGCACGGGTTGGCAGGTGCCGTAGGCGAGCATCGGGGTCACCCCGGCCGCGCACATGCTGGCGAGCACTCCGACCGGCCCGTTCATCCGCCAGATGTCCACCAGCACCCGGTCCAGGCGATGACCGCGGTCCAGGTGGGCCTGCACCTCGGCCCAGTCCTGAGCGCGCAAGCCGCTGATCACCACCGGCAGACGGTCCGCCGCGCGCAGGAGGTCCGCGATCGCACTGGTGCCGCATTCCTGCACGTTGTACCGGGGGTGGTGCTCCCGTGGATCCTCCAGCGCTGCCGAAAGGTGCAGGGCAATGCCGGCCTCCCCGACGGCGGCAACCAGATCGCTGACAGCCGGGTGCTGCAGTGCGTAGCCGTGATAGCCCGGGACGATCCGGATCCCCCGGGCCCGATGGCTGGCCGCCCATCCCAGCTCGGCCTGCCAGCCCGGCTCCGTCGGGTTGAGGATCGGTGTGAACCAGAAGCGCGGTTCCTGCTGCACAGCGTGCAGCAGCTCCTCGTTGCCGCTGCGGGTGTCGTAGCCGAACACGGAAGCGAGGTGGCTCAGGCACAGCCCGGAGAGCCCCAGCCGATCAGCGTGCCGGGCCAGGGCCCGGGGATCCGTACGCGCCGCGAGCCGCCAGGGGAACTGGCCGACGAATGCGGTGACGTCCACCGCCTGCAAGGCAGCGAACGATCTGAGCGGAGCCGTCATCGGCGCACCTCCGCCAGCAGCCGTGCCATCGTGCCGCCCATCACCATCTCGTGCTGCGCTGGTGGCAGGTCGGCCGCCACCACCTTGCCGATGCTGTGCCCCAAGCAGACACCGTGCATGTCCGAGCCGAACACCACCCGCTCGGGTCCGAGCCGGTCCACCGCGGTGCGCACGGCTCCAGTGTTGATCAATGTGCCGGACGTGTCCGTGTAGACGTTGGCGAACGGAGCGATGGTGTTCATCGCGCTCTCGACCTGCCCACCCAGGTGCGCCATGAGGATTCGCGCCTCCGGGTATCGGCCGGCGAGGGAGGCGACATGCTCCGCAGTCGACTCATACGGCAGCTGGTCGGTGGTCTTGCGCCACGCGTGGACGAGGATCGGCACCCGGTACGCGATCGCCTGTTCCACGACGAGAAACACTCTGGGGTCGTCGGCCGTCGTGGCGACCCACAGCTTGATGCCGACCATGCCACGCTCCTCGACGTTGCGCCGCAGGTCCTCGATGGCGGCGCTGCCGTGACGAGGATTGACGTAGCAGTAGCAGGCGACCAGGTCCGGGTGCTCGCGGTGCACCGCACCCAGGTCCCGGTTGGCCTGCTGCACCTGGTCCAGGGTTGGGTAGTGCCGGTAGCCGGCAATCGAGGAGACCAGGACTCGGTCGACCCGATGGGCGGCGCACTCCTCGAGCACCTGGGGATGCAGCGTGGCTCCCTGCAGGTGGGCATGGGCGTCGATGATCACCGCTCGGCCACCTGGGCGGCGACGTCGGCGCTGGCCCGGTCCAACCGCTGCAGCGTCTCGGTGATGTCCGCCTCCGTGTGGGAGTAGTTGACGTACGGGACCTGGCCGAGCGACACACCGTACCGATAGGAGGCGCGGAAGAACAGGTCGAGCAAGTCGGGCTGCTCGCCGGTGCTGGTGAACGCCGGACAAGGTGGCAGTCCGGTGAGCGCGAGCGGAACTCCTCGATCCCGGAAGATCGAGTTGAGGCCGTCCTGCAACGCTGTGCCCTGGCGCCACAGGTGGCCGACCACATCAGCATTGGTGTAGGTGTCCAGGCACGCAGCGGCTGCCGCGAGGGACAGTGTCTCACCGCCGAAGGTCGAGGAGACCACCACCCGACCGGGCCCGCAGGCCGCCATCACCTCCCGGCGACCGGCGTAGACGGCGATCGGCATACCGTTGGCCATGCCCTTGCCGTAGACAGCCAGGTCCGCGCCCACGTCGAAGTATTCGTTGGTGCCGCCGAGCGCGAGTCGGAACCCGGTGACGATCTCGTCCGTGATCAGCAACGTGCCGTGCTGGTCGAGCAAGGCCCTGAGCCGTGGGTAGAACGTCCTGCCGTCGGCCATGTTGGCATAGTTCGCTGCGACGACTACGGCAGCAACCTGACCGGGATGGCTCATCAGGACCTGCTCGACGGCTGCCAGGTCGTTCCAGGGCACCGGGTGATGCAGGGCCGCCAAGGCAGCCGGCACCCCGGCGGGCACCGGTTGCGGCTGACCGGGCAGCGCGTTCGCGCCCGCGCCGAGCGCGTTGAGCCAGCCGTTGTAGCCGATCTGGATGACGTGGTCACGTCCGGTGTGACCGCGGGCGATCCGGATCGCGGCGGCGATCGCCTCACCGCCGGTCTTCAGGAAGCGCACCTGCTCCATCCCGGGCAGCTGCTGACACAACCGTTCGGCGACCTCAGCCTCCAACGGCGTCGGATGACCGAAGACGATGCCCTGGTCCAGCTGCATGCGGATCGCCGCGTCCACGGCCGGGAACCGGTAGCCCAGACTGACCGGCCCGAGGGAGTTGCGGTAGTCGATGAGCTCCCGGCCCCGTTCGTCCCAGACTCGGCAACCGTCGCCCCGGACGATGACTTCGGGCTCCTCGGGCGGCAGCCGCGGCGCCTTGGTGGCTGTGCTCGAGCCGAATGGCATCACGGCGAGGAGCCGGTCGGTCCACGAGGCCCCGTCGCTGCCCTGCTCGGGGTTTGCCAGGTCGTCCATGGTGATACTAGGTCTGGGCGGGCGTGCCACCGTCCAGCTCCCCGGCGGCGCCGGCGACCTTGGCGATCGCTGCCGCCACAGCTCGCGTCTGTTCCTCGGTACCGGAGAGGTAGCGGTGCGGCAGCCAGATGGTATCGGTGGAGACCAGGTCGGCCTGCGGGCACGGAGTCTGTGCGTAGGGCTGTCCGAGCCGGCTGGTCAGCGCTCGCGCCTCGGCGACCACCGCCTCGTTCCGGTGCAGTGGCACATATCCCGGAGACGCGGCGACGCCTTCGGCCGCGAGCGCCTTCACTGCAGCATCCCGTAGCCCGAGCCGCCCCAGCTCCGGCAGGCGCAGGAGGAACAGGTGGTGCCCGTGGCTGGTCAGGTTCGGGTCGGACGGTGCGAGCTGGACGCCCTCAACCTGGTCGAGCTCAGCGCGCAGCAGCTGGCTGCGATGCTCCCGGAGCTCCTGGTCGGCAGGGTGACGACGCAGCTGGGTGCGCAGCACCGCGGCCTGGAACTCGGTAAGTCGGAGGTTGTAGCCCACATGCTGATGCTGGTACCAGCCCCCGCCACGTACCCGGCCGACGTTCACCTGCGAGTACAGCGCCTCGGCCAGTGCAGGATCTGAGGTGGTGACGAGACCGCCCTCACCTGCGGTGATGTTCTTGCTGCTCTGGAAGCTGAACGTGCCCACATCTCCTAGTGAGCCGACGGCGCGCCCCCGGAAGCGAGTGCCGATCGCCTGGGCACAGTCCTCGACCACCGCGATACCGCGGGAGCGGCCCAGCTCGCGGAAGGCGTCCATATCAGCAGCACGGCCGGCCAGGTGCACCGGGATGATCGCCCGGGTGCGCTCGGTGATCGCCGCGGCACTGGCCTCCGGATCCAGCAGGTGCGTCTGCGGGTCCACATCAGCGAACACCGGGATCGCACCGATGAAGAGCGCGGCGGAAGCAGTGGCGATGAACGTGTACGGCGGCACGATCACCTCGTCCCCCAGACCCACGCCGCAGGCTCGCAGCGCGGCGACGATCGCCAGGGTGCCGTTCACCAGAGCAGTACCGTACGTCGAGTCCTGGTACTGGGCGAACTCCTGCTCGAAGTCCGCCACCACCGGGCCAGCGGTGCTCCCCCATTTCCCCGAGCGGTACACCTCCAGGAGTGCGGCCTCACCGGCGTCATCCGGTTGGGGCCAGGCGGGGAAGTCACCTAGATCCTGCAGAGCAGGCGGGCCGCCATGGAGGGCGAGAGCCGACATGGACAATCTCCTTCGAATTACGGTCATCCCTTTATGCGATCCACAGTAGCGACAAAATTAGACATAGTCGATAGCGTGTGCGGAACGACCGCATCCGGAAAGGCGAGAACTCTGCTATGTCTGACCAGCTGGCCCTCGACGGTGGGCCCCCGATCCGCACCAGACCGTTCCCCCACGTCGGCGATGCCTCGGGACGCACCCTGGGTGAGGAGGAGGCAGAGGCTGCGGCCGCCGTCGTACGCAGCGGCCGACTGAATCTCACCGTCGGTGAGCAGACCCGCGCCCTGGAGCGCGAGTTCGCCGACTACTACGGCACGAAGCACACTGTGGCCTCCAGCTCCGGGACCGCGGCGATCCACCTCGCCGTAGCAGCAGTGAACCCGGAACCGGGAGCCGAGATCATCACCACCGGCATCTCCGACGCCGGCACCATCATGCCGATCCTGGCGCAGAATGCCGTCCCGGTGTTCGCCGATGTCGACCAGCGCACCGGCAACCTCGACGTGGCGTCGGTGCGGGAGCTCATCTCGCCACGCACCTGCGCCATCATTGCCGTGCACTTGTTCGGCTGCCCGGCGCCGGTGACCGAGCTGCGCCAGCTCGCGGACGCCCATGGCATCACCCTGATCGAGGACGCGGCGCAGGCCTACCTGACCAGGACGGAGCCGGCAGGTGCCCTCGCCGGTACCGTCGGGCACATCGGCTGCTTCTCGCTGCAGCAGTCCAAGCACATCACGGCTGGCGACGGTGGGCTGACCATCACTGACGACGACCACCTCGCCCGGCGGGCACGCTTGTTCGCGGACAAGGCATGGCCGCGGGACACCGGTGAGCGCACCCACCTGTTCCTCGGGTTGAACTACCGGATGACCGAGCTGCAGTCGGCGATCGCCCGGATCCAGCTGACCCGGCTCGGCGAGGTGGTGCAGCGGAGGCAACGGACCGGGCACGAGCTCTCCGCGGCGCTGTCCGAGCTCTCCGGCCTCGACCCGGCTCCCACCCACGGACACACCTACTGGCAGTTCCCCGTGTTCGTGGACGAGACCTCGGCCGGCGGTGATGCATTCTGGTACGCCGAGGCGCTGACCGCCGAGGGCATTCCCGCCACCGGTGGCTACATCACCCGACCGTTGTACTTGACCCCGGCGCTCACCGACGCACAAACCTATGGCAGCTCGGGATATCCACTGACCGAGGCGAGGCAGAAGTACGCCGCCGGACTGTGCCCGGTGACCGAGTCGCTGATCAACGGGCGGCTGTTGGTGATCCCGTGGAACGAGCAGTACACCGCTGACGACGTGGCTGACATCGCCGCCGGGGTGCAGAAGGTGCACGCAGCGACCCATGGCTGAGCACAGGGAGGAGCAGACAGTGCGCGCAGGGGCAGCAGTCCGGGACATCACCCCTGCTCAGGAGGTCCTGATGTCCGGTTACGCCGCCCGGACGGCACCCTCGGCCGGTGTGCACGACCCGCTGACCGTGCGCGCGCTCGTGGTGCAACGCACTGCGCTGGTGACCGTGGATGCTGTCGGGCTGCACGAGGACACCTGCGCTCAGGTGCGGGTCGCATGCCGACCGTGGGCCGAGCACGTCCTGGTGCACGCGACCCATACCCACGGCGGGCCGGTGAGCATGCCTGGCCGGCTTGGCGCAGGGCTGGTGGAGAGCTGGTTGCAGGCGGTGGTGGAGGCGTGTCGGGACGCCGTCGCCGAGGCCAGCAGCACGCAGCAGGAGGTCACGGTGCTGACCGGCTACGGCCCGGATCCGGGTGTGGCGAGCAACCGGCGCCGCCCCGACGGTCCGAAGGACCCGGCGCTGCCGGTGCTCCGGCTGGTCCGCGCCGATGGCAGCACGTTGGCGACCTTGGTCTCCTATGCCTGTCACCCGGTGGTCCTCGGCCCGGACAACCACCAGATCACCGCGGACTACCCGGGCGGTGTGCGCCGGCTGCTGGAGCAGCACGGCGGCGGGACCGTGCTGTTCGCCACCGGCTGTGCCGGTGACCAGAACACCGGCCATACGGTCGGCGGCGGGACACCGTACGACCCGGCCGACCGCACCTTCGCCCGCTGTGCGCAGGTGGCCGACCTGATCGCTGCCGCTGCGCAGAAGGCCGAGCTGCGCAGCGGTACCGGCGATGTCGCCGCCGCGAGCACCGCGGTCGAGCTGGATCTCGACCCGCTCACCGCAGCCGAGCTACGGCAGGAGGAGGAGCACTGGGCCGCCAAGGCCGCCAAGGCCGCTGCCAGCACCGGCAGAACAGCACTCTACGACGCGTGGCGCACCTGGGCCGCTGAGACACGAACGGACGCCCTGGCAGACGGTGCGGAGCAACAGACCCGCTGGCAGGGCCGGGTGAATGCGGTGCGTTGGGGCCCAGCGGTGCTCCTCACGCTGCCGGGCGAACCGTTCTGCCAGGCAGGACTCGAGCTGCGAGCGCACATCCAGGGGGCCGCCGCCGTGTTCGTCCTGGGCTACACCGACGGCTGTCCGGGCTATCCGCCCAGCGCTGCGGAGTACCCGTTCGGTGGCTATGAGGTGTGCGATGCGCACCGGTACTACGGGATGCCTGGCCCGTTCGCCCCTGGATCGCTGGAGCGCTTGGTGGAGGAGGCACTGCGATTGTCGGCGGTGGTGGGTGCCGCCGACGACCAGCTCACCGGGCCACCCCGCGGGCAGTGACCTCGATCGGGAACCCGTCCGCCCAGGGCATCAGCACCCAGGGCAGCACCGGTGGGCGGGCCCGCGCAGTCAGGGTCACCTCCGCCAGGTGCCCGTCCGGGGTGCCGGTGGGTGCGCCGACCGCGAAGTCCTCGAACTCACCGGTGACGGCGGCCGGTGCGGCGGCCAGGTACTCCTGTACGGCAGCCTGCACGGAGGCGTCGGTGAGCGGCAGCTCCTCGACATCCGCGTCGGTGTAGTACGTGTGCGCATCCACAGCGTCGGCCGCATCGGCCGCGAGCGCGTCGGCGAGAGCGAGCAGCTCCTTGCGCTCCAGGTAGATCGCGGAGACCGAAGCGATCACGAGCACCAGCGCGAGGGTGATCACGCCGAAGACCAGGGAGAGCAGCAGGATCTGGCCCTCGTCCTCACCTCGACGTCTCGCGCGGGCCCACCTGGCCCGCCACCACCTGGTCACGCCGGCTGGCCACCGGCGCCTCACGGCGCTTCCCGGAAGTCGTCGACGGCGGTCATCGCCTGGGCCTCGACGCGCACTGTGGTGCCGAGCGTCTCGTCGAGGAACGCCGGGGTGAGCGGTAGCGGCACCTCGGTGGCGACCTGCAGGTGCAGGTAGGCGCCGGGCGAGAGGCACGGGTCCTCCTCGCAGGTCACCTGGAGCGCGCTGGCGCCGTCGACGTCCATCCCCTGGTCGGCGAAGGCGAGCTCGACCGCGACGGCCGCCTGCGCCACGCCGTCCTCGAACGTGTCCGCCTGCGCGATCAGCCGGCCGGCGTCCCGCGCGGCACCGTCGGCGGCGAACGTGGCCGCCTCCACCCGGCCGAGGGTGATGATCAGGTACACGATCGGGACCAGCAGCACCAGGGCCACCCCGAGGAACTCGACCACGGCGCTGCCGCTCTCCCCCGATCCGTGCTGGACGAGACGGCGGCGCAGCCAGCAGGCGATCCTCATGACTGCTCGTCCACGGCGCGACCGGTCACGTCGATCATCCCGGACGGCCCGAGCAGCCCGAGCACCGGGACCGGTGCGGTGATGCGGACCTCCACCACGTCAACACCGCGGTAGCCGGCCCGGCCGACCTGGACCTGGTCGGCGTACGCCGCCGGCAAGGTGGAGGCGATCAGCCATCGAGTACGGGTTGCGCCGTCAGCGAGGGTGCTGCCGTCCAGGGCGGCGTGGCGTGCGCCTTCGGCAGCGCTGTCGACGAGCACCGTGCGCACGTGCAGGATGAGGGCGAGCTGGACCACACCGAGCACCAGCACGGTCACCAGCACCGCGACCAGCAGGAAGTCGACCAGTGCCGAACCGCTCTCCCGGCCGGGTCCCTCAGGCTCCGAGGACACGGTCCATGGCGGTCTGGAACACCTGGCTGAGCGCCTCACCGGCCAGTGCCCAGATGAGCACCACGAGTCCTGCGGTCATCAACGTCACCATCACCCAGCCGGGCACGTCTCCGCGCTCGGGTTCGGCGCGTATGTTCTCGATCCTGCGCTGCCACCAGCTCCGCATGGCGTCTCGTATCGGCTTCATCGTCCTGCTCCCTTGCTCCGGGGCTCGGCTGCTGCCGGGCCTGCGTCTCTCTGCGCGACGTGCTCCCCCACGCCTTCGGTGCTGCTCATCCGATGCGCAACACCACCAGCCCCGGGAAGATCGCGAACAGGATCGAGATCGGCAAGATCACGAACACGACCGGGACCATCATGACGATCTCCCGGCGTCCGCCCTCCTCCATCAGCGCCCGCCTAGCCACCTCGCGGGCGTCCTGCGCCTGCGCCCGGAGCACGTCCCCCAGCGGTGTTCCTCGGTCGACTGCGGTGGCCACTCCGTCGGTGAACCGTGCGACGGCCGACACGTCTGTCCGTGCCGCCATCCGGTCCAGCGCCTGGGTGAGCGGAAGCCCGGAACGTACGTCCGCCAGGGTGAGCTCCAGCTCGGCGGACAGCTCGCCGCGGGTGCTGCGCGCCACCCGTTCCAGTGCCGCGACCGGGGACTCCCCGGCCCCGACGGCAAGGGCGAGCAGCTCGGCGACGGTCGGGAACTCGGCCACGATCCGCTTCTCCCGCGCCGCCGCCTGGTGGCTGAGGTACTGCTCGCGAGACAGCGCACCCCCGATACCGGCGAGCAGCACGAGCACCACCAGTGCCGGCAGCGGCGCATCCCGCAGCGTACCCAGCAGCAGCGCCACGACCAGCCCGCCGGCGAGTCCGAGCGCCGCCCAGATGACCTGCTCCACCCGGAAGTGCTCCACGGTCAGCGACGATCCGGCGCGGGTGAGGCGCCGCTGCACCCCGGCGGCCGGGCTACCGAGCCGTTCGAAGGCGGTCACCAGGTCGCCGAGCAC
>Ga0079225_10002453_pt1 | contig 10711 bp, 5 predicted proteins | sample Poulit2012_FD_76344 | JGI IMG/M metagenome (GOLD analysis project Ga0079225, IMG submission 76344) | Agricultural soil microbial communities from Georgia to study Nitrogen management - Poultry litter 2012 | ecosystem: Environmental > Terrestrial > Soil > Agricultural land | place: USA: Georgia...
CAACAATGAGGGGCCTTTTATTGACTGGGCTGGAGCTTAAACAAAAAAGCCGGCTGTTACGCCGGCTTTTTTGTTTAAGCTATTTGATGCTTGACGGTGTCAAGGCTGAAATTACTCCCACTCAATCATCAACGAGGAATCTAACCCATTGAAGGCAAAGGGTTTATGAAAGGCTGATATTGGGTTTTACCGTCGCGTTTACCGTCAGAATCACGAGCTCGTTATTTCCGCGGGTGATGCAGTGATTTTCCCGGCGGCGCTAACGCCAACACCATTATCAACCAAGATACATCATACCAAACCTACTGAAATCAACCACCCCACTTCCGAAGTTGCAACACTAAAGTCCGACTGGCCGATATTGTCGGATACCAATACAGCATCGAAACTTCTACTCGATGCAGCTAGCGCATGCTCGACAAATACACGGAAACCTATTTAAGCGTTATTTTGCTTGTTTTTCAGTCACTTATGGAACGGTCGTCATGTAAGAGGATAGACTTTTGATTTAATCACCGATATGGTATGCACCTTATACCAACTTGGTGTAAAACTGGTGCAGTGCCGTCAAGGGGGACATTCCTTTGAAACGCTCTAAAGGACAAAAGAATAGTGTCAGACTGTCAGTCACTCTTGATGAAGGCGAATACGCTGAATTGAGTGAACTAGCCGCGTCTTTGGACTTGTCGGCGGCCTGGATGATTAGGCGGTCAGTTTCCGAGTTTATTGCTCGTCACCGTAGCGGCATAGAAAGTGATCTACCACTGCGACAGCCGGGAGATATGCCTGACGACAAAGGGGAAAAGGAGAAAACCAAGTGACCATAGCGACTTATGGAAGAGACTATCGCTTCATTCAACTCAGTTCCCCGCCACTTAACACATTCTCAATGCCGCTCTATCCGACACGGCAATCCTATCACCTAGGGAGGCCATGCATATGAGCCAATCAAACGGCTTGATTTCCTTTCTGCGTCACTACGGACCAATCCCAGCCGGGGATAATATGTATGACGAATTGATTCAAACCGAGATCGAACGCCATGGCATTGACCCAGTCATTCAGATTACTCCCGCAAGGCTAAAAGAAGCCCAAGAGAATTTCGGATCAAAAGAGCCCCGCAACGTCATACTGACGGGAACGGCTGGTGACGGAAAGACCTTCCACTGTCGCCAAATCTGGACGGCTTTCGGCGGCGATCCCGAACATTGGAACGCCGGAGAAAAGATTGTCTCGCTAACGCTTCCTGCTTCGGGAAAAGCATTAACCATTGTCAAAGACTTAAGCGAGCTGACACAGGACGAGAAGAGTAAAACACTCGCGCGTCTAGCCGCATCCGTTGCAGATAAAGACTCTGACAACATTTACTTGGTCGCGGCCAATGACGGTCAGCTACTGGCAAGTTGGCGTGATTGGTCGGAAAATCAAGGCGAAGAAGAACACAAGCTATTCAAAATCATAGAAGACATGCTTGTTGAGGAACGTACAAGAGACGATGCTCTTAATCTAAATCTCTACAACCTTAGCCGTCTTGATGCGTCTGAACATTTTGAAGAACTCATTGAGCAAGTAGTTGAGCACCCGCAGTGGTCTCAATGTGACGGATGCGATATGCTGAAAAATGATGGGTCAACCACGTGTCCTATCCGCATTAACAGAGAGCGTCTTCGCCACGAAAACGGAGAATCGGTGTTTCGCAAACGGTTGAGAGAGCTAATGAAGCTCGCCAGGGCCAACCGTATGCACATCCCCATCCGCGACCTACTTCTTCTCGGCGTCAATATACTGTTGGGAGACCGCCAGAGTGGAAAGATTCTGCTAACTTGCCGCACGGCAAAGAATCGCGCACAGAAAGAAGATTATCGTTTAACAAATCCCTATGCCAATGTGTTCGGAACAAACTTGTCCGAGCGTCAACGGCAACAGTACCAGGTCTTCAACATCCTTGAAGCGTTCGGCATAGGACGCGAAACGGATAACAAGTTTGATAACTTGCTCATCTACGGGTCGTACAGCGATTCACCGCTCTACACTGACCTTGTGTCCAAAGATACTTATTACGGCGCGCCTGCGTATGAGCCATATCTACGAGACTACCTTGAAGGTGCGCGAGAGAATATTGAAGGATTCATGCAGGCACTTTCGAGACAACGACAAAGGCTCTTCTTCTCTTTGCCTGACGAAAGCACTCTTGCTCCTTGGCGTTTAACAGTTTACCAGGCATCGGGACAGTTTCTGGGTTTTGTAGAAAGGTTAAAAAACGGCGGAGACACATCGAGGACGACAGAAACCCTCGTTCGGGGTCTCAACAGAACATTCTGCGGCATGATGATAGATGACGGAACGGAGCATTATCTTGCGTCATCAGGTGGTGATGGTAGAGGTCGTATTGCCTCTCTTCTGAATTATGACTTGCCGACAAGCCGCCACAGAAGAGACCCCTACCTCAATTTTTCCTTGGGAAGCGACGGCGCTACACCATGCTTACAGATCGTTGATCCTGCCGCCGACGATGAAGGCATTGTGGACAGCCTAACCCTTCAGCTTACACATTTTGAGTATCTTGTTCGTGTCGCAAGTGGCAGCCTACCGGCAAGCTTTTCACGGCAATGCAACGAAGACTTTCTGGATTTCAAATTAAGGCTGATCAAAAGACTCGACGACCTGATCGGAGATGAGCCGTCCGGTGATGAAATCAGCTTGCAAGCACTTACCGTGGATGAGCATGGCCGTGCCCATCCCGACAATGTACGGATCAGGGTGGGTTCATGAGTACACGTCTTGAAGCTTCTGCTAAATACAGAAGCGATGTTAATGTTTGGGTTGACGAAGCCATCTGGGGACACCGTCTTTACAACGACCAGACACCGTGGCTTGTGTTCCTGGAGTTCCTAGCTATCTTTCGGTCGAGAGACGCTGAAGGAAAAGCACTGAAAGAAATCCGTAATGACGGTGCGCACGAGACGTTCACATATTATATTCCTCGCCTTATTCCACTTCGGCAGTTGGTCTTTAACAACCCCCACCTTCGATATGTTGAGGACAACCACCAGTCTGATACAGAGAGATGGCGAGCATGGTTGAAAACATTTTCTACAGACGATGATTTCGGATATCTACAAGAGCGTTTTGGTTCATTCGCCCGGCTGTCCCGCGTCGTCGAATTCTTTCAAACCACAGCAATTGAGCCGCACCGACAACGTCGATGGACCTCTCGCTTTCTATTTCCGTACGGCCCGAACTGTCTTTATGCGGATTTACCGGCGAATGTAAACGGAAGTCCCGACAGGCGTTTCTTTGCAAGAAGTGGTGAACTGCTTTACCTGATGTTGAACCGTAGCGGTAAGGGAGAAGAACTCGCCAAATTGATTTCCGAGAAATTGCTGCGCCAAGATGAAACATGGAATCGCGTCGTCCGGGCGCTGTTACCTGATGGGTATAGAATCGACTCAAATTTAGTGTCGAGCACTATTGGATACCTGCCTTTTGCCGAGCGCCCCGAATACGAAGACCTTGCCGAAACATGGACTCGCCTACTTAATCTGGATTTATCGGGCGAAGCATTGCTCGATCCTTTGATGCGCCTCTCTTCGTTACACATGCTTTTATATATGCTCAAACGAGCGAATGAAGAAGTGGGCGACGCCAGTGAACCCAAGTTTGTCTTGGAAATCGCCTCACCTCGCCGAACAACACTCTTTGAACTCTCCAAAGAGAATTTCGGAGCGAACCGTATGCTATCAACACGGGCTGTTCGCGCATATATTGAATCTGCAAAAAACGACGACCGCTGGCGCGAAGCACTACAAGCCAGAGCACCGGCAGAAGCGGTACGGGAATATCTTACCGAACGCTATGAATGGCAGCCGGACGATGGCCCTCCCTCCGGTGATCCAGATACAATCTTTGATGCCTTAAGAACCTATGCTGAGAAGCGTCACCAGCAGCATGGTGCCAAAGTACATATGGAGTGGGCACGACAAATTGGATTAGCGGTATCACGGCGTGGTGCGGGCACATGGTATTCGCCAGATGATTCTCTACTCAAAGCTCTGGTCATGTGTGTTGTGGATGAAGGTAGGGAGGAATACCACCGGTTTCTCGCAAAACTCTATGATCGATTCCGCTTGGTAATCGGTGCTAAAGAAGCCGAAAAGGCGTTTGGAACTCTGCCGACTGATCAGAATGCCTTCATGCAAAATACGCAGCGTTTAGAGCAGCGCTTAAGGACATTGGGTTTGCTTCGTCGCCTATCTGATGATTGTGCCTACGTTGAGAACCCGTTCAGGAGCAATAAATGACAAGAAACGAACTCATCGCGGCAGTCTCGCTCGATTTTATAAAGGGCCATCTGGATCAGGAGCCGGATGGCTCCATGCGCTTTTGCATGCTTGGTCTTGAAGCATCACTCGTGCGCTCTATCGCAGAAGCCGTATTGGCTGACTCGGATGCGTCATCCAATGTTGCAGTAAGAATTCCGAATTTATTTGACCCTGAAGCCACTCTTCCCCCCGAGGCGAGAAGCGATCAATCTATTACGCACTGGCGTCATTGTCGCTTACCGGAAGGTATACGTGCCGTGCTGTTTGCCGCATCACACGAAGAGCTACAGCGCAACGATAAGAGCGTTGAAAAAATCACAAAGATCGAAACAGACACTCTAAGGGCACGATATGATGCCTGGGTTGATCAGGTTGGTTTAACCTCGGTATATCTTGATGGACCTAAACGTGAACATTTACTGACCGCACTTCAGTCAGCAAATAACACTCATGCCGCAAGAACCATTGAGACATTTGCAGATTTTGTTCTTTCTATCGCCGAAGGAATTATCACCAAAGGACTGCCCCTACAAAAAGCCATTGATAACGCCCTTCCAAGCTTAAAACTTCCACGATATTCAGGTTACTTTGATCGCATACCTGAAAAAAAGCGCAGTTCAACCAAGGAATGGGACAAAATATTCAAAGGGCTGCATAGCAAAGTCCGTCCTCTTCTGGTTCAGGAAACCGAGAAAGGTGAGCCAATTCCAAGAGAGCAATTACGCACGAATTTCGATGACATTTCCGAGCGCTTGGATGAGTCAGAACGCCAAGCCATCGAAACATTTTTAGAGGCCGATTTGCGCATTGATGATTGGTCAGAAGCGCAAAAAGGATTGGTTGACTTGGATTGGCGATCTGTCTCCGATCTTTTTGAAGGAATTACAAAAACCTCGGCAACCCCTTTGGGCGAAGAAACAGTCAAATTCTTTGACGATGAATTTGACGATTTACTTGAGGAAGAGGAACGAGAGCTTCTTTCGAGCGATTTTCCGAAAGATCCATCAGACGATTTACAAGACTTTTTTGAAACACACCGAGAGCACTTGGCGCGTGATAAGAAGTTGTCCGGAAAATGGGAAAGATACATCTATCGCAATCCCCAAACGTACCATGACTTTCTGGTTGGATTACTGGACACCCTGGACAGCTTGCGCCGCAGGATCAGTGACGACGATTTAACCGAAAAGAAATTATCAATTCGCATCCCCAACGCTAGAGAAAAAAGCTTTTGGCGCGGGAAAAACCCGAAAGTAGCGCGGTACTTCGCGTTCCGATATCGGGGACTACAGGCCATCTTGGGGGACAAGGTCGAATTAGATTTCGGAAAGTTGATGGAATATTACTTTCCACAAACCGATGACGATCTTGCTAAAACAACATCCGGGTCTAAAGAAGCTCGATCCATTAAGTTCGAAGCCGTACTCGACCCCAATGGTGTAAAGGCTAAGCTGATCTTTCACTGGGAAATGCCGGTTGATGCAATTGCCACCGCCTTGCCGGATGATTTGTTGAATGTTGCCAATGAAGAAGAGCAGCACGCACTATTGCCTACGGCAGACATCGCCAGACAATCCGTCAGTGCAAAAGGAAGCATCCAGCGCATCGCATTGAATGATGTGAATACAATCCGCGATGTAACAAATACGAATGATGGAAGGCTTGTTGCGCCAAATAAGCAAAGCGGTGATCGAAGCGAAGCCTTTCTGACTAATTTGACCGAGCTTTCCAGTCTATTAGGCGCAGAGGCTACCAAAATTATCGGCGAAAAGTTTGAAGCCTTTCGCATTGCCTATTCGGAGGCTGTTCGTGACTGGGTTGCAGCGGAAGGCCCCGGAATAAGTTCAACTGCGTTTTCTCAACAGGCTATAAAGTATGACGGGTTACTTGTTGCCCTTGTAGAACTGGCAAGCAATGATCTCGCCCGAGAAAACCTTTGGCAGGAAATTCTGCGATTTGGTGTTGCCAATGTCGGTGCCGGAAGTCCGGCAGCCATCGTTACACCATGGCATCCTCTACGCCTTGCCGAGATTCATATCAAAGCCTGTCAGGGTGCAACACTGATTCATGATGTCCTTGAAGCGGAGGAAGATGATATTTTCCGTGCGGACCTCCTGTTTTCTCAGGTTCAGTTCGAGCTGCTTGCGAACTATTACCCAGAAGTCTGTATAGGCTTTGATCGGGATCAGCCGATACTCCTAGCAGCGGCTGACACATCCTATGATTATACGCTTGCTGAGCCTCCGTTAAGGAGAAACCGACAAGATGGAGACGACGCACTTGATATTGAACCGGGTGTCGCGGCCAAAGCCTTTGGCAATGTCGGAGAGCAATATTTAAAGCTCCTGCCTCACGAACGCAGCAATTTTTCAGTGGTGCTGTATAACGCCGAATCCAAGGCGTTACCAAGTGCTTTGGCGTCAGAGCTATCCAGCAAGGTTGAACAAGAGAATCAACTGCAATGTGACCTTCTTCTTACGCATTCAGAGCCCAAACGCATTAGACGGATTTATGAGCAACAGAATGTCACTGTAAACGAAGAATCCGGCTCAGTCATGGCTAGTGAAGCGGCTAGAAATTTTCTTTCCAGGCTCCGCGTAGGATTTCTCGATACAGCTAAAATTCCGGAGGACGAGAATGATCGCGCCGCCGATTTAGTCGCACTTCAAGACGTTGTGGCCAGGAACGCTCAACTCGTATGGAAAAGAGCACCCGGTGACAGGCATCTCGAGTTAAGCGCCCACGTTCCGGCGCGCTGGTCACGCCGTCGCCCCATCGGCCTCGCTGATACGGCCACCTCCGTGTATTTGGCCTGTCCTGTGCAGCCACAACCGGGCCAGAGTTATCTCAATATCATTCAGGGATTTCTGCAGGGGGACAATGCTCTGCCGGGTAATGTGATCCCTGCCCGCGAGGTCAACTTTAGAGATAGCGATATCGGCAACGTCTTTACTCAAACCCACAAAATCGGTGAATGGGTTGTAAACTTTGATGAACTGGTTGACCGTCGCCTGCTGAGCAACAATGGAGTGCGGGTAATTCGCCATATTAGAGACCGGCAAGTAGACCGGAATATCGTCGTCTCAACCACATCAAAACCAAAACTTTTACGTGTCCTTCTCAAAGAGCGGCTAGACAGACTCGACCCTGCAATCTCCTCCAATGACCAGTCAGTGATTGACCAGCTCATTGACCAAGCCAATACACTCTCTGGCCAGGTGGTTATGCGTGCCGCCCGCTATGGCCATTACGCGAACGAGCTGCTTGGCATTGTCCTGTCGATGGAGGAAATTCGAAAGGGGCTTGGAGACTCAACGCTGCCTATTGGGTGGTATTTTCTGGATGACTTTGCATCCTGGTTCGGACAACGCGAAGAGCAAATCGCCGATATCATGGCCATTGCCCCTCGCATCGTAGACGGCCAGCCGGTTCTCAAAGTGGCAATATCGGAAGCGAAGTTTGTAACTTCTCGCGGGTACAGAACACAGGCGAAGAAGTCCGCCAAACAACTTGAAGAAACCGTAGCACGCTTAGGACGAGCCATAGACCCCAATCATAAACGAATAGACCGTAACATTTGGCTAAACCGCATAGGCGACTTCATGATTGAAGGCATGGACCCGTTTGACTCCGCTTCGATGAACGGCTGGGACTTGCATAAATGGTCAGACGAAGTCAGACAGGACAAGATTCCGATACAGCTAGCAGGTTTTTCGCATGTTTTCGTTCACGATAATGACGAGTATGTTGATAGTGGTGAGGCGACGCCTCTAAAAGGTATGCCACACTGTGTACAGCAGGTATTTGATAAAGCGAAAGTCACCGGAGCATTCCGCTCTTTTGCTAATAGTGACAATAAGTCTGAAGAGCAATCAAAGACCGAAGGTAGCACTTGGAATGATGCACTTATTTCCACAGGAACCGCTTCAACAGCCCAAGTGAAGACCACGAATACGGAGACAAACCCCTCCTCTGTCGCTCAAGCTCAGCGTACAGAATCCGTAGAACGTAGCGTTACACAAGAGCCGACGGCCCAAGCCGAATCGGATACGGATGTCCCTACCCCAACGGAACTTAAAACATCGTCACAATCAGACTCCGAAACAGAGGCCACGAAATCTGAGGTTCCAAAGGAATTGCTTGATATGTGGCCGTCACGACAGTTAGCTGAATGGGTCAATAACGGGGCTGATTCCGAGGAAGACGACGAAGACACGAAAGCATGGCTAGATAATACGGTCAAAGCCCTGCAAAGAGCATTGCGGGGCTATGAAATGACCGCTGAGCTGATTGGTGCAAGGCTCACCCCAAATGCAGCCCTTGTACGGTTTAGGGGCTCAGACGATCTGACCGTACCCAAGGTGGAGAAAAAACGGCAAGAACTACTCACCTCCCATGCTGTTGATGTCATCAACGTCCTTGCTGCTCCAATGGAAATTATCATCATGGTCAAACGACCGCACCGAGCAATCTTGCGGTTACAGGATCTCTGGAGAAGAAGGCAACTTCCCTCAACAGCACCGGAGTCGAATACGAGTTTGCTGCTGGGCGCGAAAGAGGCTGACGGTGAAATTCTATACCTGAATCTCGGCAACGAATTCGGTGGGCATCAGCCACACGGCCCACACACTCTGATAGCCGGAGAAACAGGGAGTGGTAAAGGTGTACTGGTACAGTCTTTACTATTGGATATATGCGCAACCAACTCTCCGGAAAAAGCGCGCATCCGTATGATTGACCCGAAGGCCGGGATTGATTTTCCCTGGCTTCGAAATATGCCACATCTTGATGGAGACCTCATCACCGAGCAGGATGAAGCCATTCATGCTCTCGAAGAATTAGTGGCCGAAATGGAAAGAAGAAACCGTCTCCTTGCGGAAGCCGGTGTCACCAAGCTCGACAACTACAATCGCAAAGTCCCGCCATCCGAGCAGCTTCCAAGAATCTGGTTATTCCATGATGAATTAGCGGACTGGATGATGATTAACGAGTACAGAGATGCCGTTGATTTGAATGCAAGCCGCTTGGGCGTTAAGGCACGGGCAGCAGGAATAAACCTTGTGCTGATTACGCAGCGACCGGATAAGGACGCCCTACGGATGCAGCTCCGCGCCAATTTAACAAACAGACTGGTGCTGAAGGTTGCCGATAAGAAAAACTCCATGCTGGTTCTTGATGAGCCCGGCGCTGAGAGATTACTTGGTCGCGGCCACCTTGCTGCAAAACTATCAGGCGAAGGAAGGGTTATTTTGACTCAGGTCCCGTTTGCCTCTGAGGAAGATATAGCAGAGCTTGCGAATATCATTCGAAATTCCTGGCGGACGAAATCCTAGGTGCTTGGGTAGAATTGTGAGCAAAAACGCTACATGCCCAGTCTGTAATACTTTGCGCCCCCTATCGGATCATCTTTATGAAATGGCTTTATTCTGCACGTACCTAGAAAACTCAATCACATACTCTGATTCTGACGAGACTCGCGATGTTCATACTTTGGTTATTGGCAACTGGCTCAGACTCGCGAGTCAACTAGAAACAGTAGAGATAAATGCTTGGAAGTATGCCGGAGATGATGGCCTATGGTGCGGCACTGTAGCAGATCGCTACAATATCGATTCTAAGCTGTTTACAAGATACTCCACGGCTCTCACTCGTTTTATATATATCTGCTATGCACTTGAGGAAACTTATAGATTTGTATCCCCAAGATATATTGAGCTGATTAAAAAGTCGGACCAAAAACAATCCAAGAAGATCAGAAATTGTAGCATTCAATCCGCTTTCTTAATCGACAAACTGAATAGGGAAGAGCTTCCGGATCACTTCGATCACATTATCGGCAATTTAGTTTTCTATTTTGATAAGTATCATCAATATCACAAACCCGCTATGACCGGCTTAAATGGAGCCACAAAAAAACATCCCAGCTATGGCTTACATCTGATTAGAAACCTGAGAAATCATGTAGCACACGGTTTGTTCCCGTTGATGAACGAATTTATTGATCCTGATGACTCACCTTCAATTTCCATTTTGGTCAACCTTCTTCATCATGCAAGCCGATCTACAACAATATATATTCAAGCACTGATCAAGAAATACTGTAACGAATTTGAGTCTCATGACTACAAAGCTATTGACGATGCCTACGGCGAGGAATTCGATAACTTTTTAAAAAATTGCACTATGAACTATGCGCTTTCACTCCATAAGCAAGGGGTGTTTAGCCTTCACAAGTGGATGTGATACCTAAATTACAACATACAAACACGTTGTCTTAAACAACCTTCTCAGGCAAACAAATATTATCATCACCTGTTTCTCGACGATATCTTTCCAGCAGCTTAGCATCGGAGTATTTTGAAGCATCCAGCATATAAAGTAGTATTTCC
>Ga0079225_10002454_pt1 | contig 10710 bp, 11 predicted proteins | sample Poulit2012_FD_76344 | JGI IMG/M metagenome (GOLD analysis project Ga0079225, IMG submission 76344) | Agricultural soil microbial communities from Georgia to study Nitrogen management - Poultry litter 2012 | ecosystem: Environmental > Terrestrial > Soil > Agricultural land | place: USA: Georgia...
GTGAAGATATTCATTCTGAAGATAAATTAAAAATAGAATTAGATAATTTCGAAGGCCCTCTAGACTTATTGCTTCATTTAATTAATCAATTAGAAATTGATATTTATGATATTCCTATAGCAAAAATCACAGATCAATATATGCGTTATTTAGAACATATGCAAAATGAGCAAATTGATGTAGCCAGTGAATATTTTGTCATGGCTGCTACCTTGATGCGGATTAAAAGTGAAATGCTTGTTCCTCGAAATGAAAATCAAGCAGATTTAGAAGAAGATTTCTATGAAGAGGAAGATCCAAGAAAACCTTTGATGGAATGGCTTCTTGAATACAAGCAAATCAAAGAAATTATCCCGAAATTTGAAGAACGACAAAGCGATCGCGCAGAATATTTTGGAAAAGATCCTACAGATATTTCAGAATATAGTCAAACGATTGAGTTGAAGGATCAAGGTTTGGATATTTCTGATTTATCTACTATTTTTTTAGAGGTTTTACAAAGGCATGAACTGCAAACCCCTCAACCAACAACCATTGAAACAGATGAAATAACTGTTGTTGAGAAAATGGATACTATTCATAATCGTATTATGGAAAATGGTCATTATAAAATACATTTCTCAGAGCTTCTATCGAAAACAACCAAAAAAGAAATTGTAGTCACTTTTCTAGCAATGTTGGAGCTAATTAAAGACCATCGGATATTTGTTGAACAAGATTCCATTCAATCGGATATTTCGATATCTATCGTTGAAGAAAATGAAGGAAAAGAAAAGTAGGGATCAAATGAATGATACAGCGATAATTGAGGCATTATTATTTGTAGCAGGAGACGACGGCTTGTCCTTAGAAGAGCTTGCAAAGCTAACGGAGAATCCATTAGATGTCGTAGCTGCTAAGATAGAAAATATAACTGAAAAATATGAGGTAGATGAAACAAGCGGGCTAAAAATTATTGAAACAGCCAATACTTATCAAATCGTGACAAAAAGAGAAGTGGCAGAGTATATTAAAAGATATGCGCAATCTCCCTTTTCACAATTACTTAGCCGTCCTTTATTGGAAACATTAGCTATTATTGCTTACAAACAACCTATTACTCGTGTTGAGATAGAAGAGATTCGAGGAGTGCAAGTAACCAGCAACCTACAGAAATTACGTTCACGTCAATTAATTGAAGAAGTGGGGCGTCTAGATAAACCTGGAAAACCTCTATTATATGGAACGACTGCTTTCTTTTTAGATTACTTTGGAATTAATTCTATTGATGAGCTTCCTGCTTTGGCAGTCGAAAACAACGATCAAGAAATGTCTGATTTATTTTTCAAAAACTTTCAACAATCATTTGAGGATATTGAACAAGAGAACTTTTCAAATTAAAATCATTTAACGAATAAAGGAGGCGGAAAAATGGAACGTCTACAAAAAGTAATGGCTCATGCAGGAGTAGCTTCTCGTCGAAAATCTGAAGAAATTATTGAACAAGGCCGCGTCAAAGTGAATGGGGAAGTGGTTAAAGAGTTAGGAACAAAAGTTTCAAAAAACGATACGATTACTGTCGATGATGTTTTGATTGAACGAGAACAATATGTTTATGTACTCTTGAATAAACCGCGAGAGACGATTTCTACAACGGATGATCCGAAGAATCGTGATACAGTTGTTGAGTTAATCGCGGATGTTGAAGAACGTATATATCCTGTTGGTCGATTGGATTGGGATACAACAGGGGCTTTATTATTAACAAATGATGGAGAACTTTCTTATAAGTTAACGCATCCTAGTTTTGAGTTTCCAAAAACCTATGTAGTGAAAACAAAAGGGCGGATTTCTAAAAAATTAGGAAACCAACTAGCTCAAGGTATTCTGTTAGATGGACGAAAAACAGCACCAGCGAAGGTAAGCATTTTAAGTTATGATCGACCATCAGATACAACAGTAGCACGAATTACACTTCATGAAGGTAGAAATCATCAAGTGAAAAACATGTTTGAACATATTGGACATCCTGTAGAAAAATTAACGCGTGAACGCTTTGGTTTTCTTTCTACAGAAGGTCTTCAATCTGGAGAATGGCGCTTTTTAACTCCACATGAAGTCAAACAACTTGAACAAATGGTTAATGATTAAAAAATGGTGGAATCATTTAAAACACTTGCAAAATATGTAAAAAAAGATATAATAGTATTAAATAAAAAATGATTCGTCTTCAGGGGCAGGGTGTAAATCCCGACCGGTGGTAAAGTCCACGACCTGTATTTAAACATACAGCTGAACTGGTGTAAATCCAGTACCGACAGTATAGTCTGGAATGAAGAAGATGGAGCTTTATACGGTTGTACTTTTAACGTACATTTGTAGCTCTATTTATTGTCCTGTAGATAATAAATGGAGTTTTTTTTAGCTCTACCTCAATAGATGAATCCTTTTAATTCAAACTGATTTTAATCAGTAAAAATTATAGGAGGATTTAAGATGATCGAACAAAGAACGAAGAAAGTAACAATGATTGGTATACTGGCAGCTGTAGCATGGGTGGTCTCACAATTTTCTTTTCCATTATTATATTGGTCCCCATTTTTAAAGGTTGATTTTAGTGATATTCCTATTTTGCTAGGAATGTATGTTTATGGACCTCTTTCAGGCATAGCTATTGCAGCTATTCGGTCGCTACTTTCATATATTACATCTGGCGGGGAGGCAGGTTTCCCAATAGGTGATACGACCGCTTTTATCGGTACATTATCTTTAACTCTGCCAATTTATTATATGATTAAAAATAAAGGGGTAAGCAAAAAAGAATCTATTCTAGCAGGAGGTTTAGCAACTCTTTCATTAACTATAACCATGTCTATCTTAAATTGGTTAGTCGTGGCACCACTATACATGCGAGTGATGGGCTTTAGTGTAGGACCTATGCGAGAATACTTAGCGCTTTCTGTCGTACCATTTAATCTTATTAAAGGAACGCTTGTTTCATTTATATTCTACGTCGTATTTTATCAAATCCAAGATTATTTAAATAATTTAAAAATAAAAAATAATCCCATTGATTTAAATACTTCAAACATTAAATAAATAAGGTAAAAAAAGACTAGCTGCTTGTGCTGTTTTTGTCTACTTGACAGGGACTGTTCACTTAGCTGGTCTTTTTTGTTTGGATTTGATGTTGGTATTCTTTCTATAGTATTGTAAAATAAACAAAAGAGTCATAAGAAAGAAGGAGAGGACTTGAGCGATAATTATTTTCATTATTATATATTGAGCTATTTTGATTTGAAAAAAGTGGTTACGCTTTCTCAAATTCTTCACGTGCTTCATGGTAAAAGAACGCCCTCTATGTTTTATTTAATAGAAATCAAGAATTGGCATCATGGATTCTCTTATGCTCCGCAAATTACAAGAGATCAACTATTAAAAATCATTCAAAGTCTTTTAAAACAAGGATTTCTTATAGATAAAGAAAAAGGCTACCTTTTAACAAATAAAGGACAAAAGCACTGTGATGACTATTTTAAACAACATTATTATCCTCAAAAAATAGATAACTTTACTTATGCGAATGTTAAAACTCCCTTTTGGAATAGTTATCAATTATTAACACAGGTTTTTTCTGAGCTTAGTTACGAAAATAATCAATATATTCCTATTGTTAAACATCCCTCTCACCAAGAAAATGTTCGACAGTTGTTCCAACAGTTTCGTTTAAACAAAAAACAACTTTTAAACGTTTGGGTTAAAGAACAACTATTTTTATTGAAGCAAATGGATAAAGAATTTGCGGATGTATTTGCCAATCAACTGACAGGACATGAGTTGATTGGCAAAACAAGAACGCAACTTTCAGAAAATTATGAAATGATGGCTTTAGAATTTGATTTTTATTTTAAAGATATTTTAGAAGAAGTATTACAAATTGTTCAGGCAAATAAAAAAGATCTGTCCTTAAATAATAAAGTATTAGAAGTTCTCCATCAAGAAACACATTGTGGGCTTTCAGCTAGTACATTTGAAACTTATGAATTGTTAAAAAAAGGATGGAATCTTACGGAAATTGCCAAACAAAGAGCCATCAAAGAAAATACTGTGAGAGAGCATATTTTAGAGATGGCCTTTGTATTTGAATCTTTTCCGTACAAGACCTTTATCCCTTCAAATATTTATGATAAGTTGCATCAAGGATTTGACAAAATAGACACCTTTACCTATCAAGAGGCGAAGAGTGACATAGAACAATTAGAATTTATGCATTATCGATTGGTAGAGTTAGAAAGGATGCGTTTGAAATGAACACTCAAATCATGGATGTATTGCATCAAAAATTTGCTTATCCATCCTTTCGAATAGGTCAAAAAGAGGCAATAGAATCAGTTTTAGATAAAAAAGATACATTAGTCATGCTGCCAACTGGATCAGGAAAATCTTTATGTTATCAATTACCGGCTTATTTGATGGATGGTGTTACACTCATCGTTTCACCACTGCTTTCTTTAATGCAAGACCAAGTAGAGCAACTTCATCTAAAAGGAGAAAAAAGAGCCGTTGCCTTAAACAGTCTAACTTCTTTTTCTGAAAGAAAACGAATATTTAAACAAATTAATCAATATAAATTTATCTATACTTCTCCGGAAATGTTACAAAATCATGAAGTGCTTAAAGTATTGAAAAAAGTTCCTATTCAATTATTTGTTGTCGATGAAGCACATTGTATTTCTCACTGGGGGACAGATTTTAGACCGGATTATTTAGCCTTAGCTAGTATTCGAGAAAAACTTGGGGCTCCTACGACTATGGCTCTAACTGCGACAGCTACCAAGCAAGTTCGTGATGAAATTATTCATTTTTTAGGATTAGAGATTAAACATACCAATCAAATTATTCAATCCGTTGATCGAGAAGAAATTAAGTTTATTGTGGAAATTTGTGAAGGAAATAAAAATAAAATACTTATCCAGTATCTAAAAAAAATGACAGGTCCCGGTATTATTTATTTTACAAGCAAAAAAATAGCAGATGATTGGGCCAATGGTTTAAGAAATGAGTATGGCTTGAAAGCAAGCAGTTATCACTCAGACTTAGAAGCGGATGACAAAATAAAAATCCAACAACAATTTTTAAATAATAGATTACAAATTATTTGTGCAACTAGCGCGTTTGGAATGGGTTTTAATAAAGAGGATATACGTTTTATTGTTCATTACCATTTGCCAAGCTCTCCTGAAATGTATCTTCAAGAAGTAGGGCGTGCTAGCCGAGATGGTAAACTGGGATTAGCTATTTTATTGTATCAACCGGGAGATGAGTACATTCAACAACGTTTCATTGAATCTTCATTGCCTACAAAAGAAATAATGACTGCTGTTTATAAACGTCAATACAATCAATTATCAGCTCCTGATTCTATGATTAAACTTGCTAATTATTTTAAAGATACAACCAACAGTTTAAACGATGCTCTAGAAGCTATTGAAAAAAGGAAGAAAATAAAGTACCAACAACTTTCTTTCATGCTACAATATGTATATCAGACAGGTTGTAAGCGAAATAATTTATTGAATTATTTTGGTGAAAATAAGAGAAATCCTCTTAATGAATGTTGTTCAAGTTGTGGTTTAAATCAAGAACACATCATCAATAAGTTAAATAAAGAAGTCCAACCTTGTAATCAAGAAGAAACAATGGAAAAAATTTTACCGTGGCAAGAAATCTATAAAAGTTTATATAATAATCTACAAGATTGATTAACGACTCACTAAAATATATGCTACAATGATATGGATAGTACAGATGGAAGGAAGAATTCTATGAGTAAAAGAAACCGGTCATCAGATGAAGAAATTTGGTCTAAACAATTTAGCGAAGACTATGATGATTTAGAATACGTTTCAAGAACAGAACGTTCTAGAAATGAAAAAAAACGAAATAACGATGGGGTATCTCCCATGTTAACTGGAACGGTTATATTCCTCGCCTTACTTATTCTAGCAATGATTTTTTATTATATTTGGTATTCAAATCGACCAATCGAGGAACAAAAAGTTCCAAAAGATCCTGATGTTGAAAATGTAACAGACATAAGTAAAGAGGAAAAAGAAGAAGAACCGGAGGAAGAGGAGACGGAAGAAGAACAGGAAGAACAGGAAGAAGAACCTGAACCCGAACCAGAACCAGAGCCAGAACCAGAGCCAGAGCCAGAACCAGAGCCAGAGCCGGAACCAGAGCCAGAACCAGAGCCGGAACCCGAACCCGAACCAGAGCCTGAGCCAGAACCGGAACCAGAAACTCCAGTAGAAAGTGGATCAACTTATACCGTTCAGCCAGGAGATAATATGTATCGTATTGCATTAAATCACGGAATGACTACAGAGGAATTAATGGCCTTAAATAACTTATCTAGCGAAACGGTCTATGTTGGACAAGTTCTAAAAGTAAAGTAAAAACTGACTAAACAAAGGTAGGATAAATATTGAAAGATAATAGCATACAAATTGCAATTGATGGTCCTGCTTCTTCTGGAAAAAGCACAATTGCAAAATTATTAGCAGACAAGTATCATCTTGTCTATGTCGATACAGGAGCAATGTATCGAACATTAACTTATTTAGCTTTAAAAAATAAAATAAATATAGATGACGAGCAAGCACTTACAGCACTTTTAAAAGAAGTTAATATTACGTTTAAGCGTGCAAAAGATGGGCAAGATGTTTTCGCAAATGGTGAAAAGATTACAAAAAAAATTAGGGAACATGAGGTCACCAATAATGTTTCCGTTGTTTCTTCGTTTCCAAACGTACGAAAAGAATTGGTTCGCAGACAACAAGCCCTTGCTAAAGAATCCGGTGTTGTTATGGATGGAAGAGATATCGGGACGGTTGTATTACCAAATGCAGATGTTAAGATTTTTCTTATAGCAAGCGTTGAAGAACGTGCAAATCGTCGTTATTTAGAAAATCAAAAAAAGGGCATCGAAACGAATTTCGAACGCCTTAAAGAGGAGATTATTGCGCGCGATGACTATGATTCCAATCGAAAAGAATCTCCTTTAAAGCAAGCAGAAGATGCCATTTGTGTAGATACAACAGGACTATCTATCACAGAAGTAGTAAATAAATGTGTGGAATTAATTAATAAAAAAATAAAATAATATATACCAATGTTTTATCTATATTCATGTAAATATGACAAAAAATGTATAATGTCTATCTTAATTAATGAAAAAAGTAGTTTTACTATGAAATATATAGTAGAATATGATATGATATTTATATTGATTGGTATTGGGAGGCACAGGAAATATGTCAGAAAAAGAAAACAAAGAATTAGAAGTAAATGGTGAAGTTGAAGAAACTATGGATGATACAGTTGAAACAGAAGAAACTGTAGAAGACACACCAGAAGAAGTTGTAGAAGATACAACTGAAGAAACTACAGACACACCAGAAGAAAATAAAGATGTTGAAAGTATGTCAGAAGCTCTAGATGCATCAGTAGAAATTAAACCTGGTGACATTGTTGAAGGTGTCGTTTTAGCTTTTGATGAAGATAAAAATGTTATCGTAGGTCTTGACACTGGACATGAAGGATATATTCCAATTCGCGAATTATCTACAAGTCGTGTAGAAGATCCGTCAGAAGAAGTAGCAGTAAACGATAGAATTCGAGTAACTGTTCTTCGTGTCGTAAGCGATAAAGAACAAGGTAGTTATATTCTATCTAAAAAACGAGTAGACCAACGTGAAGTTTGGAATGAACTTCAAGAAAAATTTGATAATGGTGAAACAGTAGAAGCAGAAGTAAACCGTGTGGTCAAAGGTGGAGTTACTGTTGATTTAGGAGTACGTGGTTTTGTACCTGCATCACAATTAGATACTCGTTTTGTTCGTGATTTATCACAATTTGAAGGCAATACGTATGAATTCAAAATCATTGAAATTGACCCTCAAAACAGACAACTTATTTTATCACGTCGTGAGTTGTTAGAATCAGAAGAAGAAGAAAAACGTGCTAAAGCATTAGAAAATCTTGAAGAAGGAAGCACAGTTACAGGTACAGTTGTACGGTTAACGAATTTTGGTGCTTTTGTTGATTTAGGAGGAATTGATGGCTTAGTACATATTTCTGAAATCGCGCATGAACATATTGATCATCCAGAAGATAGACTTTCTGTTGGCGATGAAATTGAAGTTAAAGTATTAAGTGTAGATAAAGAACGCGAACGTGTATCCTTATCTATTAAAGATTTACTCTTAGGTCCTTGGGATACTGTAGATGAAGAATTTCCTGCAGGTTCAGTTACAACAGGTACAGTTAAACGAATTGTTGACTTTGGTGCATTTGTTGAATTAAAACCTGGCGTTGAAGGCTTAGTTCATATTTCAGAAATGGCACACCGCCATGTAGATACTCCACATGAGGTTGTTAGCGAAAATGAAGAAGTTGAAGTTAAAGTATTAAGCGTTGACCAAGATGAACAACGTGTATCTTTAAGTATTAAAGCTTTAGAAGAAGCACCTGAAAGAGATGAACAACAACAAGCCACTCAAAAACCGGAACGTGAAGAATCTCGTCCCGCTGTTCGTCAACCTTCATTAAGAGATGAAGATGATGATTCAGCATTTACAATTGGTGACCAATTAGGAGACCAATTAAAAGGCTTATTCGGAGACGACGAAGACGAAGAATAATTTACGTTAGGACTTTTTTGAATATAATTAAAAGCACCCAACTTATTGGAATAGCCAAAAAAGTTGGGTGTCTATTATTGTATAGGAACAAATACGCATTAAAATCGAAAGAAAGCTGGTGAAAAAATGTCAAAACCTATTGTAGCCATAGTGGGTCGTCCGAATATTGGAAAATCAACGATTTTTAATCGAATTGTAGGAGAAAGAATCTCAATTGTTGAAGATGATCCTGGAGTGACTAGAGATCGTATTTATGGGCAAGCAGAGTGGTTAGGAAAAGAGTTCTCTCTTATTGATACTGGGGGGATTACTCTTGAAGATTATCCTTTAGATATCGAGATTAAAAGTCAAGCAGAGATTGCAATTGAAGAAGCAGATGTTATTGTCTTTATGGTCGATATTCGCAGTGGAATTACTTCTTTAGATGAAAATATTGCTAAAATACTATATAGATCTAATAAACCTGTTGTCTTAGCCTTAAATAAAGCCGATAATCCAGAACAACGTGAAAGATTCTATGAATTCTATTCATTAGGCTTAGGGGAGCCTTTTCCAATTTCTGGTTCACATGGTTTAGGTCTGGGAGATTTATTGGATGAAGTGGTCTCGCATTTTGAGGATGATTCATTAAGTGTCTATGACGATTCGATTATTAAATTTAGTTTAATTGGACGTCCAAATGTGGGAAAATCTAGTTTAGTAAATAAAATTTTAGGAGAACAGCGGGTGATTGTCTCTGATGTCGAAGGAACGACTCGGGATGCAATTGACACGCCCTTTATAGATGAAGAAGGGCAAGAATATGTCATTATAGATACTGCTGGAATCCGCAAGAGTGGTCGCGTTTATGAAAATACGGAAAAATATAGCGTTTTAAGGGCCCTTAGCGCCATCGAACGCTCTGATGTAGTCCTTTGTGTGATTAATGCAGAGGAAGGGATTAGAGAGCAAGATTCGCGTGTTTTCAGCCATGCCCATGATGAAGGAAAAAGTATTATTATCTTAGTCAATAAATGGGATGCAATCAAAAAAGATACTCATACGATGCAAGAATTTGAAACAGAGATTCGTACTCGATTTAAATTTTTAGAATACGCCCCTATTTTATTTGTTTCAGCTGAAACGGGAGAAAGATTACAAAAGTTACCTGAGTTAATTAAAAAGATTTATGAGAGTCGTATGCAACGTGTACAGTCTTCTATATTGAATGATGTCTTAACGGATGCTTTGGCAATGAATCCGACGCCTACGGTCAATAAACAACGGTTAAAAATCTTTTATATGACGCAGGTCGCGGTAGGACCTCCGACTTTTGTAGTTTTTGTAAATGATACAGACTTGTTGCATTTTTCTTATCGACGGTTTTTAGAAAACCAATTACGCAAAAACTTTGACTTTCAAGGAACCCCTATTAAAATAATTCCTCGAAGACGAACGTAATTGAATAAACGAAAATTGAATTATTTTATCATTTTTGTTCAAAAAAGATTGCAGTTATAAGGGTTATATGTTATCTTTTAAAATGAAATGTCTAAGTAATTGACTATTTCACCTATTTATTCTCAATAATGGGATTATAAAAAGTTGAAGCTAGTATTTTACTAGACGAGACTTTTTCGGGAGGTGTAGAAGTATGGCAAATAAAGCAGATTTAATTGAGGGCGTTGTTTCAAAAACAGAATTAACTAAAAAAGATGCAACTGCCGCAGTTGAAGCTCTTTTTGACGTCGTAACAGAAACTTTAGCAGATGGTGAACGTGTACAAGTTATCGGTTTCGGTAGCTTTGAAGTTCGTGATCGTGCTGCTCGTAAAGGACGCAATCCTCAAACAGGGGACGAAATTGAGATTCCTGCAACAAAAGTTCCAGCATTTAAAGCTGGTAAAGGATTAAAAGACGCAGTTAAAAACTAAAAAGCTGTATTTTTTAATAAACATACGCAATAAATTATTGCGAAAAAACCGCTTGTTTCTTTTATTTATTAGAAACAAGCGGCTTTTATATTATGTGGTAGATTTGGTAAACTA
>Ga0079225_10002455_pt1 | contig 10705 bp, 4 predicted proteins | sample Poulit2012_FD_76344 | JGI IMG/M metagenome (GOLD analysis project Ga0079225, IMG submission 76344) | Agricultural soil microbial communities from Georgia to study Nitrogen management - Poultry litter 2012 | ecosystem: Environmental > Terrestrial > Soil > Agricultural land | place: USA: Georgia...
AAAAGTCAACCCTGTTTTACAACAAAATTAAAACAATTTTACTTTTTTGTGAGATCTGTGTTACAACAACTTCTAGGAGGGAGAAGGATGAAGTTAACAGTAATCGGTTATTGGGGTGGATATCCCGGTAAAAATGGTGCTTCTTCCGCTTATTTAATTGAAAAGGACGGGTTCCATCTAATGTTGGACTTTGGAAGTGGCGCCTTGGCAAAATTACAACAATATAAAAAAGCAACCGATTTAGATGCGATTATTATATCCCATTACCATGCTGATCATATTGCAGATATCGGTGTATTACAACACGCGCTTTATGTTGAGAATCTGTTACAACAGACAGAAAAGATGGTAGATATATATGCGCACGGCGAGAACGAATATGAATTTGCTAAGTTTGCTGATGATTATACGCGGGGATTTCATTACCGTCCGGACGAAGTATTAAAGTTAGGACCGTTTTTTATTCGTTTTATTAAAACAAACCATTCCGTACCTTGCTATGGGATGCGGATTACTGATGGTGAAAGTACGATTGTTTATACCGCCGATTCTGCTTATCAGGAAGAATGGATTAAGTTTTCTAAGGACGCTGATTTATTACTTGCCGATACAAATTTTTATGCCGATCAAGATGGAACCGAAGCTGGCCATATGACGAGTAAAGAAGTAGGTATAATTGCTGCAGAAGCGAACGTAAAGGAATTAATTTTAACTCATTTACCTCACTTTGGAGATCACCAACAACTTGTAAAAGAAGCTGCAAGAGAATTCTTTGGAAAAATTACGCTTGCTGAAGAAGGTCTCACTTGGCAAGCCTCTGAAAAGTAAATTTACAATAAAACCTAGGAGTGAAGAAGATGAAATTTATCGATAACAAAGGAATTACTGACCCGTATATTAATTTAGCGTTAGAAGAATATGTATTGCGTAACTTCGGTGAAAAAGATACGTTTCTACTTTTCTATATTAATGAACCATCGATTATTATTGGAAAAAACCAAAACTCAATCGAGGAAATTAATCGAGACTATGTAGAGAAAAATAACATAAAAGTCGTTCGCCGTTTATCCGGTGGTGGTGCTGTTTACCATGATGAAGGTAATTTGAACTTTAGCTTTATTACAAAGGATGACGGTGATAGCTTCCATAACTTTGCGAAATTTACCGAGCCGGTCGTAAAAGCATTAAATAAATTAGGTGTACCGGCGGAATTGGTCGGCCGTAACGATTTACTCGTAGAAGGAAGGAAAATTTCTGGAAACGCGCAGTTTTTCACCCAAGGAAGAATGTTTAGTCATGGGACGTTAATGTTTAACTCGGAAATTGAACACGTCGTTGAGGCACTTAACGTAAGCGAAGAAAAAATTAAGTCAAAAGGAATAAAATCAATTCGTAGTCGAGTAGCAAATATCGCTGAATATTTAGAAGAAGAAATGACGATGGATCAATTTAAGGAACATATTTTACTTTCAATTTTCGATGTAGAGCGAGTGGAAGATGTACCAACATATGAACTTACGGAAGAGGATTGGGAGAAGGTGCACGAGATTTCCCGCAATCGATACCAGAAGTGGGAGTGGAATTACGGAAAATCCCCAGCTTATAACGTACAAGCATCACACAAGTTCCCCTCTGGATTGCTCGATGTACGTCTCGATGTAAAAAAAGGTATAATCGAAAACTGTAAGATTTACGGTGATTTCTTCGGAATCGGTGAGATTAAAGATTTAGAAGAACGATTAATCGGCGTTCGCCACCAACGAGAAGCGGTAGCAAACGCCCTTACAGATTTCGATATAGAACACTATTTAGGAAAAATTACAAAAGAACAATTTATCGATTTAATTTATTAATATAAATTAGATGAAATGTTCGCCCCAATGTGAACCGAAAAGCGGAGAAAAGTAGCGGAAAAATTACTTTTTATCATTTCGGTTCACATTTTTAATTATTTTTGGTAAATTAGTAAATAACAACCTAATCCCTCAATTTAACAACGAGCTTTAAGGAGGAATTAGGAAGATGTTTTACGAGGATAAAGCAACTCTTGAAATTAGTCCTTTAACGATGGCAGTGTTACCAAAGGAGGATGAGACAGGTAAAACGAGCACAATCATTTTAGAAAAATCAGGTAAGTATTCAATTCCCTCTTCACCTACAGACTTAATCGATTTAGCTTGTCGCTATTTTGGTAGTAGTCTAGAAGGTAGATTAGAAGGAACTAAGGAAGTTAGTCAATATACTCACAAAGCCCCGATTGCGATTGACCCTTTATCAGGAATGTTCTTTTTTCCAACTACTTCCCCAAAGAATCGCAATTGTTCCTGGATCAATCATTCCCACGTTGATATGCTTGAACGGGTAGGTCATGATAAGACAAAAGTTATATTTAATGACGGTAGTTACATAATCGTCGATGTATCCTACGGTTCAATGAGTAATCAACTTCAACGTACGGCGCAATTCCGTTTCTTTTTAGAGAAGCGTTTAAGAAAGATTCATAGTAGCGTCAATAAACAGATCCAACCTTTCAATCCTTTTGCCTAATTTAAAATTTCCCTTTTCTTATTATCCAAAATAAAAAATATAAATTTTCGTTGTTAAATGAGGGATAGGTTATTTAAAATTATTTTTACTTATGGTCATTACTCGTGCTAAACTAATAGATACATATATATCTTTGTTCAATCCTTGATGAGAAAAGAGGGATATCGATGTCTTTGCAATTTGTATTAAGCGAAGATTCCACGGTGTTAAATCGTTACGTGTTACAAAGTTTAAAAACCACGTTGCAAAAAGAACGAGAAGGCCCACCGATTTTTTATATCGTTCCAGAACAGATGACCTTTCAACAAGAATACGAATTGTTTAAAGATGATGAAATTAAAGGAAGTATTCGGGCGCAAGTCGTTAGTTTTTCCCGTTTAGCTTGGCGTGTACTCCAAGAAATCGGCGGAAGTACGAAACAATTTATAAGCTCGACGGGAACGCAAATGATGCTTAGAAAAATTATCGAACAACGGACAGAACCGTTTTATGCTTTTGAAAAAGCATCAGACAAAATTGGATTTTTAGAAGAAGTCGACCAACTGATTACCGAATTTAAGCGGCATGAAATTACGCCGGAACTTTTAGCCGGACATTTAACGTATACGACGGAAAATAAAGCATTACATCGTAAATTGTCGGATTTACTTTACTTGTATAAAAAGTTAGACGAGTCTTTACAGGCGCATTATATCGACGGAGAAGATCAACTTAGTTTACTTCGTGACAACGTTAAACGGGTAAGTTTTTTACAAGATGCTACTATTGTGATCGATGGTTTTCATCGTTTTACACCTTTAGAACAATCGATTGTAAACGAGTTACTCCACGTTGCTAAAAACGTCCAAATTACGTTAATCTTACCGAAAGAAGAACTGAGTAATCCTCTAGACGAATTAGATTTATTTTACCAAACGAAAGAAACGTACAAAGCATTAACTCAAAGGGCAAAGGACGAAGGTATTGAAATTGAAGATTCTATTTACTTACATAAAAAAGCCGAAAAGGATAAGCCCCTTCTTCATATACAACAATACTTTGATCGGCGACCGACGCCAGTCTACGATGCTTCTATTAAAGAGTCGATTGTACTAGCTGAAGCGGTGCATCCCCGAGCTGAAATTGAAGGTGTCCTTCAAGAAATTTTACGACTCGTTCGTGACGAAGGTTATCGATATCGCGATATCGCTTTATTCGTTCGCGAGACGGAAACGTATTACGATTTACTACAAACTTTGTTTCGAGATTACGATATACCGATTTTTATCGACGAAAAACGAACGATGCTAAACCATCCGTTAGTTGAAGCGATTCGTTCTCTTTTCGATATAATCGATTCAAATTGGCGTTACGATGCGATATTTCGCTTTTTAAAGACGGACTTTATCGAACCGACGGACGATGAATATCCACTTACTGTCGATGCAATTGATCAACTGGAAAATTACGTGTTACAATACGGAATTCGCTATAAACAACAATGGATCCAAGAGGAAGATTGGATTTACGAGCGGTTTAGAGGTTTTCAAGAAAGAGTACAGACTGATGAAGAACTTGAAACAGAGCAGAAAATCAATCGATATCGTAGACAGGTGGTGTCTCTTTTACAACCTTTTGATGAAGCCTTTCGTAAGGCAAAAACAGTGATTGAGCGAACGGAAATATTATATTTATTTTTAGAAGAGCTCGACATTCCTAAACAATTAGAAGAAAAACGTCGATACTTTGAAGAAAAAGGGATGCTCGAGCGAGCTCGGGAAGAAGAACAAGTATGGAAAGCAATAATCGGTTTGTTCGATGAATTAGTCGAAATGATTGGTGAAGAAAGGTTATCTTTAAGTGATTATCGAGCGATTGTAGAAGCGGGCTTAGAGGCGTTGCAGTTTTCCCATGTTCCGCCCAGCATGGATCATGTAATTGTTGGAACGATTGATCATTCGCGAATTCAAGAGAAAAAGTGTGTCTTTTTAATCGGAGTAAATGAAGGCTCCTGGCCGATGACTCCGAAAACCGATGGAATGATCAACGAAAAAGAGCGGGAATTCTTAGAACACTTTGGATTACAATTAGCAGCAAGCAATCGTCGAGTATTATTAGATGATCACTTTTACATGTACAATGCTTTTTCCTTACCACAAGATTTCCTTTGGGTTAGCTATGTGTTAAGCGATCATGAAGGAAAGTCAAAAGTTCCATCCCAAATGGTATCTCGGATGGAAGAGTTTTTCCCGTCTTTAAAAAAGCAACGTCGTTTACTAACAGACCCAGAAGAATTAGAAAAGGCCGAAAGATTCATCACGACACCTAAACAGACGCGGGGGCCCCTTACCGTACAGTTTGCACGCTATTTACGTGGGTATGTAATTGAAGATGTGTGGTGGGATGTCGTCAATTGGTACATTACTAACGAGCCGAAGCATGGCAGTACCTATCGTGCGCTACAAAGTTTATTTTATCGTAATAAACCAACTTCCTTGAAGAAGGAGACGGTAGAACAACTTGTACCACCAAAAGTAAAGGCTAGTGTATCACGAATTGAGATGTTACACCGTTGTTCGTATCAACATTTCCTACACTATACTTTATCTTTAAAAGAACGTCGGACTTATACGTTAGAAGCACCGGATATCGGTGAGTTATTCCACGAAGCTTTAAAGACGATTACGGAACGGTTGCAAGAAGAAGGTAAAGATTTCAAAGAGGTAACGAAACAAGACGCCAAACATTATGCAAAACATTCGTTACATGAACTAAGTAATGTCCTTGAGCACCACGTATTATCAAGTTCAAATCGTTATCGTTATATAACGCAAAAGTTAGAACAAGTTATCGCTCAAGCGACTTATGTATTGAGTGAACAAGCAAGGGCTAGTGGTTTTTCCCCCGTTGGGATTGAATTAGCCTTCGGATATCGCTCTGGTTTAGATCCGATACGTATCCCGCTTCCAGAAGGGCGCGAACTATTGTTGCGTGGTCGTATTGATCGTGTTGATAAAGGTGAGCATGATGAAGATTTATATCTACGAATCATCGATTACAAGTCGAGTAAGCAAACCTTATCCCTTGAGGAAGTGTACTACGGTTTAGCGTTACAAATTTTAACTTATTTACATGTCGTATTATTACAAGCGGAAACTTGGTTAGGAAAAGAAGCTCATCCAGCAGGGGTATTATATTTTCATGTTCATGACGCGATGATTACCGATGAAGAAAATATAGGCGAAGAACGACTTGAACAAGAACTTTTAAAACAATATCAAATGCAAGGCTTGATATTAGAGGACCCCGATATTGCTATTTTAATGGATGAAAATATCACCTCAAGACGTAGTCCTATTATACCTGCATCGATTAAAAAAGACGGTGACTTTTACGCAAACTCAAAAGTACAAGATGAAACGACGTTTATGACATTACGTTCTTATATTCATTATTTATTACAGCGAGCAGGCGTTTATATAACTAGCGGTAAAGTAGATCTTAATCCTTTTGAGAATAATAAAGGAAACGCTTGTCGTTTTTGTCCCTATCGTTCCATTTGTCAATTTGATCCGACACTAGAGGAAAATGATTATCGACGTTTACCGTCCTTAAAGGATCCAGAAGTAATAGCGCGTATGGAAAGAATGCTCGATTTAGAACGGAAGGAGTGATTGGTTTTGGTACAATGGACTCCCGAACAGCGGGAAGCAATTTATGAAAAAAATAATAACATACTCGTCGCTGCAGCGGCGGGTTCAGGAAAGACAGCCGTTCTCGTCGAACGAATTATTGAAAAAATTCTCGATGAATCTGATCCAATTAATATAGATGAACTATTAGTCGCAACATTTACAAATGCTGCAGCAGAAGAAATGCGCCAACGAATCGGGGAAGCATTAGATGAAGCCTTACAACAAAATCCGACCTCATACCATTTAAAAAAGCAATTATCTTTATTACAAAAGGCATCGATTTCGACGATCCACTCGTTTTGTTTAGATGTCGTTCGTCAATATAGTTATTTGATCGATTTAGACCCGGCCTTTCGCATTGCTGATGAAATGGAGATCGACCTGTTAAAACATGAGGTGCTCGATGAATTGTTCGAAGATAAATATGGTGAAGAAGGCGATTCCTTACAACAATTTTTTGCTGTAGTCGATATGTTTTCTTCCGACCGGAGCGATGTGGCTGTTGAGGATTTAATTTTACGCCTTCATACGTTCGCCAAACAACACCCTTGGCCGGAACGATGGTTAGACGAGGTAGCAGAAAGATATAACGTGACTGAAAATACCCCTGAAGATCAATTGCCTTGGTTAACAGTCTTGAAAGAAGAAGTGCGTGAAATATTTTTAGATTTTAAGGGAATGATTAACGAGGCGCTCGAAATAGCGAAAAGTGTCGACGGACCATATCATTACGAAGAGGCATTATTAAACGATTTAGAATTAATCGATACAGTTTTGGCACATTCCGAGGATTGGAATACACTGCAACAAATGATTACATCAAGTTCTTTAAAAAGTTTGTCCCGCAAACGGGTAGACTGTGACATTGAAAAAAGGGAACGAGCCAAGGATTTACGAAACCAATTCCGTAAACAATTGCAGGAAATGCAAAAGGAATGGTTTAGTCGTAGTTTAGAAAGTCACCTACAAGATATGAAACGGCTATATCCGATTATGTTAACTTTAATCGAATTAGTAAAACAATTTGAAGCCCGATTTATGGCAGAAAAGCGGAAGCGTGCAATCGTTGACTTTAACGACTTAGAACATTTTGCATTACAAATATTAACCGACGAAAAGTCTGATGAAACTACTATTATACCGTCAGAAATTGCTACATATTACGAACGGCAGTTTAAAGAGATTTTAGTAGATGAATACCAGGATATTAACTTAGTACAAGAGACGATTATTCAAGCAATTGCTAAGAAATCTGGCCCAGGCAATGTGTTTATGGTCGGTGATGTTAAACAGAGTATTTATCGCTTTCGTCACGCGGAGCCTACCTTATTTATTGAAAAATATGAAACGTACAACACCGACGATGCTAAAGGTAAACGAATCGATTTAGCGAAAAATTTCCGAAGTCGTAAAAATGTACTAGAAAGTGCTAACTTTATTTTCAAACAATTGTTCGATCCTAACTTAGGAGATATTCATTATGATGATCAAGCTGCCTTAATTTACGGAAATAAAAACTATGATAACTTACCCTTTTCCCAAGAGGAAACAGAACTACTTTTACTTCATGAAAGCGAAGAAGGGACGAGTTCTGAGGAATCGGAATTAGTTGAAGAACTTTCGAAAGTTCAATTAGAAGCAAGGGCCTACGCTAGAAAAATAAAAACGTGGCTCGGCCATGGCAATAAGGAGCCACTACAAGTATTTGATAAAGAGCTGGAGCGAATGCGTCCGGTTACATATAAAGATATCGTTATATTACTTCGTTCGATGAGCAATGCGCCTACGGTTGTCGAGGAACTTAAAAAACAAGGAATTCCAGTCTATTCTGAATTACGGACTGGTTACTTCCAAGCAATCGAAATTCAAGTAATGATTAATATGTTAAAAGTAATCGATAATCCTTACCAAGATATTCCGCTCGTATCTGTTCTACGTTCACCAATCGTTGGGTTAAACGAAGAACAATTAGCGCAAATTCGCCTCGCTCAAAAACGAGCAACTTTTTATGAAGCACTAATCCGCGTAAGTAAAGGTTCTGATGAACTAGCTTTAATTGTGAAGAGCTTTTTACAAGATTTACAACAATACCGAGAAATGGCCAGAGAAGAATCATTATCTGAGTTAATTTGGACAATTTTTCAAGAGACGGGGTATTATGATTTCGTCGGTGGAATACCCGGTGGAAGGCAACGTCAAGCAAATTTACGAGCACTTTACGATCGGGCAAGAAGTTATGAAGAAACTAGTTTTCGTGGACTTTTTCGCTTCTTACGATTTATTGAACGAATGGAAGAGCGGGATAAAGACCTGGGAGAAGCTCGGGCCTTAAGTGAACAGGAAGATGTCGTACGAATTATGACAATTCATAAGAGTAAAGGATTGGAATTCCCTATTGTCATTTTAGGAGAAGCGAATAAAGGTTTTAACTTACAAGATCTTCGAGGTAACTATATAACAAATAAGGAATACGGCTTTGCAACAAAATTTATCGATCCAGAAAAAAGAATTCGTTATTCGACGCTTTTTCATCGAGCTGTATCAGAGGTTGAGCGCCGTCAATTATTATCAGAGGAAATTCGTGTTTTATACGTCGCCTTAACACGTGCTAAAGAAAAACTCGTAATCGTCGGCCACGTGAACGATTTAGAAAAAACGTTAGAAAAATGGCAACAAGTAGAAAACCATAAAGATATCGTTTTGCCGAACCAATTACGAAAAAAGGCCAGTTCATATCTTGACTGGATTGGTTTAGGCTTAGTTCGACACGGAAAATTAGCATCACTACGAGAAAATAAAGAGCTCCCTTTCGATGTGCCTCAGGTTTTACAGGAGCATGGTTCGAGGTGGACCTTAACGACATTAACTGATAGCGACCTAAGGGAAGAAATTGAGGAGTCGAAAGTGACAAAAGAAACGTTGCAAAAGGCGATCCAAGAGTGGAAGCCTTTAGATGTAAAAACAGAGAAAACGATTGATATAGCGGAACGTTTACAATTTTCTTATCCTTATGAACAAGCTGCAACAAGTCGGGCAAAGCAGAGTGTATCTGAAATAAAGCGTCGATTCGAAGAGCGAGACATTTATAGTGAAACCCGTTTTATTCCAAGTTTTTCTTCGATCTCTACAGAACGACCGAATTTTTTACAAAAGACGAAGCAATTAACACGGGCTGAAATTGGTACCGCAATGCATACTGTTATGCAACATATTCCGCTTGATAAGTCCTGGGATGTTGCTTCAGTTAAAACCTTTGTCCATTTCCTTGTGCAAGAGGAGAAATTAACCGAGGAAGAAGCAAATCACATCGATATTGAAGCAATTGTACAATTTTTCCAGACAGAAATAGGAAAGAAGATGCGCAATGCTCAAGTAGAACGGGAAGTTCCATTTTCGTATACGAAATTAGCAAGCGAGCTTTATCACGATTGGACAGGAAATTCGACTGAAAAAGTATTAATCCAAGGAGTCATCGACTGTATACTATATACAGAAGAAGGAATTGTTTTACTCGATTATAAGACTGATCAAATTAACGACGATGAAATTACGGATGACGTAATCGAACGTTTAAAGAATCGTTATCGCATACAAATTTCACTGTACAAAGAAGCGTTAGAAAACATTTTACAAAAAGAAGTACAACAGACTTTTTTATACTTTTTCTCACGTAAACTTACAATCGAACTATAATATTAGAAAAGTGAAGGCGAGCTACTCGAAGAAAGCTCCCTTCTCTTCTAAAAATCGAATAAATTTTTACAAATTATTAAAAAAAGATTAGCATTACATTGGAAGTTTTGTTATGATTAATTTATATTATGTGAAGCTTTTCATATAGTAGTTAAAAAAAGGGAAAAATCGTAAACAACAAGATTACCTTTAAGGCCAGTCAGAGTATATAGTTATTATGTTTTTATGAAATAGTAAATGAGAAACTTCGCTTCGTTTGCTCACTATATCACGATAGATTGGCTCATTAATATTACACTTAGGATTTGCTTTTTGAAAACGTTGTAAAGAAAGATTTTTTAAAGGAGTGTATAGTTCCATGTATCATAAGCCGAAGGTTGTTATTTTAGGTGCGGGTTATGCTGGCCTAAAAACTGCGAAAGATTTAACAAAATTATTATCACCGGAAGAAGCGGACATCGTGTTAATAAATAAGCATAACTACCATTACGAAACGACTTGGTTACATGAAGTAGCAGCAGGGACGCTTCAACCAAACCAAGCCCGTTATATGATTAGCGATGTATTAAATCCAAACCGCGTTCGCCTAATTTACGATACGGTCGAAAAAGTAAATAAAGAAGAAAAACGTGTCATTCTAGAAAACGGGGAAATTACCTACGATTATCTAGTCGTAGCTACCGGATTTGAAACGAATACATTCGGAATTAAAGGAATGGAAGAACATGCCTTCTTCATCGAAGATATTAATTCGAGCCGTTTAATTCGTGAGCATATTGAGTTTCAATTCG
>Ga0079225_10002456_pt1 | contig 10705 bp, 9 predicted proteins | sample Poulit2012_FD_76344 | JGI IMG/M metagenome (GOLD analysis project Ga0079225, IMG submission 76344) | Agricultural soil microbial communities from Georgia to study Nitrogen management - Poultry litter 2012 | ecosystem: Environmental > Terrestrial > Soil > Agricultural land | place: USA: Georgia...
AGTGAGAGCCAGAAGGTTATCGACAAAGAGGTCGAAAGGTTCATTGATATAGCAACCATTTACAGGTAGAATTATGAGCAGTGTGAATAAAGCAACACTTCTGGGTAGGCTTGGTGCTGATCCAGAAGTTCGGTACACACAGGCCAATACGGCCGTAGCCACCCTATCATTAGCTACTTCGATGAGGTACAAGGATAAGAATGGTGAGAGGCAGGAGAACACGGAATGGCACCGCATCACGGCATGGGGAAAGCTTGCTGAGATCTGCCAGAAGTACCTGACAAAGGGAAGCCAGATCTATCTGGAAGGATACATTCAAACCCGTAGCTGGGAGGATAAGGAGGGCATAAAGCGATATACCACAGAAATCGTGATGCAGCAGATGACCATGCTTGGCAGTAAGGCAGATAATGACCGGCCACCAAATCCCGGAAATAACAACCAAGGCAAATCACAAGCGCCAAGCAATGTACTGGATGGCCAATTTGATGACCTGGATGATGATTTACCTTTTTAAACTAAATTCTAAAATAGAAAACCATGAGTGAAGACAGAGTAGAGTACACAACACTAAGCCGGCAGGACATGATAGAAATAGCCCGTGTTTGCCATCAAGCGAATAAGGCATGGTGTGAGGCTAATGATGATTACAGCCAGAAGGACTGGGAGGATGCAGAGGACTGGCAGAAGAAATCTGCAATAAAGGGCGTAAAATTCCGCATAACCCGTCCCACCGCTGGGGAAAGAGCTCAGCATGATGCCTGGATGAGGGAAAAGACCGAAGATGGATGGGTATACGGGGAGGAAAAGGATCCGGAGAAGAAAACTCATCCGTGTATTCTGCCCTTTCACCAGCTACCAGAATTCCAGCAGAAAAAAGACGCTCTGTTTTGTGCGATAGTAGATGCGCTGAAATAACCTATAAAAGCGAAGTATGTTATCAAATGAAAAAGCCCGGCTATCAACCAGGCTTTTTTTAACTACGTTGGATTATTGGGGTACAATGAGTTTAGAACTCATGGCCAATGATCGAGATTATATTGCCAAAAATCAAAAGAGTATTGGGATAACATAGACCTACCTTTTTCATATTCCTAAATATGTGCCAAATGTAGTACCTTTCCAATTCGAGAAACATAACTGGTCAATTATGAATATTTCAATACCTATGCCTCCGCATAAGGTATCCCGTGCGCATGAACCGATGTTTGTTCCGGCGCCTGAGCTTACTGTATGGATTGAGGATACCTTTATCCGGGAATCGGGAAAGTTGTATAACCCTGATCATGCACACCTTCAGGCAGCTGAATTTGAATTCCTATGGACGAATGCAGATTACAAAACCAAGGGAAGGACTGTGCTGGGTACAGCGGAGATACCAAAGGCCGGAAACAAGTGGTCTGCTCAACGTTCGCTGTTTCAGCTGGTGCAATGGTTTGGAAAGGTGCCGGACTTCCTGATCACGATTCATGCGAAGTATTTCGAATCGGCAGGCAACCCGGAGCGGTGTGCCTTGATTGAACACGAACTTTTCCACTGTGGGCAGAGGGAGGATGCTTTTGGTGTACCCATGTTCTCAAAGCTAACCGGTCAACCAATATGGGGAATGCGTGGCCATGATGTGGAAGAGTTTACCGGAGTAGTGAGGCGATACGGAGCGCAGGCGGCTGGTGTGAGCGAGTTCGTGAGAGCTGCAAACAAAGGACCCGAGATAGCACCTGCAATCATTGATGGTATATGTGGCCAGTGTGCCAAGAGGATAGCATGAATTCTGAACCAATTTAAACAAGAATCTACATGGCAGCCCTGAAATCAGAACATAAGGAGTTTATTGTCAAAGGTTTAGCAACCTGCGATAGTGTTACTGAGATTCAGAGAGAATTGAAGCAGGTGTACGATGTAGATGCTTCCATGCCGCAGATCCTTTATTACGATCCGGACAAGAGCGGAAAACTTGCCAAAAAGTGGCGGCATATGTATTATGAAACCCGGCGCCGGTACATGGAGGAGGTATCGGTGATCCCCATTGCTAACAAGGGATACCGCTTGAATGAAATGCAAAAGAACTACGAGAAGGCAAAGAGATCCGGCAACCTGGTATTGGCACAGCAGATCTTAGAGCAGGCATCCAAAGAGGTAGGCGGACTATTCGAGAGGGGAATGGCCGAACCGGTGAAGGAGGGGAACTTCTACCAGCAGATCAATAATATCATCATTCAGAAAGATGGCAACTAAGCTGAGCATTGATGATGCGATCAAGATCAATAAACAGAGAGATGAGAAGCTGTTTCCACATTACAATCCTTTTACGGGCGTGGGATCCAAGATCAAACGAAAGGCAATCACCTATGATGGCCAACAGATTTACCTGCCTGAATCGGCTTTTTCGGAACCGATCATTGACAGGCTTTCAAGGCTTAAGAGCGTAAAATCACTGGCACAACGGTATGAGATTAAAGAAGATAGCGCGTTAAAAGCGATATTTGAAGCCCGTTTTAAGCACGATTTTGAATTTTGGGCGGTTTCCTGCGTAAAGATACAGGATAAGGTAACAAAGCAGATGATTCCATTCCGGTTGAGGCCGGCGCAGGGAAAGCTACTGGCTACAATGGAGGGGATGAGACTGGCGGGGAAACCCATCCGGGTGATTCTACTGAAGGCCAGGCAGTGGGGCGGATCGACACTGGTACAGATCTACATGGCATGGATGCAGATCTTTCACAGGAAGAACTGGCACAGCGCTATTGTGGCCGATGTGGAGAATCAGGCGCGTAACATTAGAAGTATGTTTACCAAGCTTGCTAAGGAATACCCCAGTGAGGTGGGAACGCTGACGCTAAGGCCATTCGAGGGATCTTCGAACATCAGAGAGATCATAGAGCGTGGTAACATCCTTGGTATTGGATCGGCGCAGAACCCGAACAGCCTGAGATCTTATGACTATGCGATGTTGCATATGAGTGAGGTAGGTCTATGGAAAGAAACGCCTATGAAATCAGCTGACGATCTTGTTCAGGCATTGAGAGGGACTGTAGGTTATTTCCCCGATACTATGATTGTAATGGAATCGACTGCGAAGGGTGTGGGGAACCTGTTCCATAAGGAGTGGCAGAAAGCCGTAAAGAAGGAAAGCCGGTACCATCCGGAGTTCGTGGCATGGTGGGAGATTGAGATCTACCGGGAGCCGATCAAGGATTACCGCAAATTCCTGGACGGCTGGACAGACTACCATTGGTTCCTGTGGGATATTGGAGCTACGCTGGAGGGTATCAACTGGTACTTCAATTTCATGAAGGGGGAGAACTACGATCACTGGCGAATGATGGAGGAGTACCCATCTTCAGCAGAGGAGGCATTTCAGACAACCGGGCGCCGGTACTTTCCCGAGATCTATGTGCGTGAGGCCAGAAGGACAGTACGAGAGCCGGATTACATTGGCGATCTACAGGCAGATGCCATGCAGGGTAAGGATTCACTTAAGAACATTCATTTCGTACCCAATCCAAGGGGAAATCTGCGTATCTGGATGCACCCTGATGACTATGTAACATCTCATCCGGTAGCGCATCGAGCGGCATGTTTCGTTGACATTGGAGGGACAACGGACAAATCAGACTACAGCGTAATTAAGGTTGTTGATCGGTGGCCAATGCTTGAGGGAGGTACGGCGGAGTGTGCAGCAGAATGGAGGGGGCATATTGATCCAGCGCTCCTGGCATGGAAGAGCGCACAGATTGCTACCTACTTTTATGATGCGTTATTGGCCGTTGAGGTGAACGCGCTGTACAGCAGGGGGAATAACAGTGATGGTATACACTACCTGACCATCTTTAATGAGATTGGAAACCATTACAAGAACCTATTCCTGCGTAACAACCAAGCCAAGATCAAGGACAAACCAGCGCAGTACGGCTATCACATGACAGAGGCCAGTAAGGGAGTGATCCTATCCAGCCTGAAAAAGGCATGGAGACAGGGATCAGGAGGGTACATAGAGCATAGTGAGGTGACAGTCAATGAGGCCGCCTATTTTGAGATCAAGGAGAATGGTACATTGGGAGCCATTGCCGGGGAACATGATGACAGCCTGATTGCAACAGCCGGAGCCAAATGGCTTGCTACTGATTATATGCCGGCGCCTTTCTATATTGAGAGAAGTAAAATAAAACGTAAACGAGCACAGATGGCCGATTTTTAATGATTAGATGGATTAAAAAGATACTCAAACGCAAGAAGCCGGAAACCAAGCTTCTAAAACCATTGCAGCCAGGGGAAGAGTCTGCAACCCGGCAGTATATGATGAAGCAGTTACCAACACTGGATGATACAGGAAAACACCTTTCGCAAAGTAAATCATCAAGCAGTATATTACACCCGGTCAACAGCAAACAAATCGAGGAACACAATGAACAAGCAAAAGTTAGCCGTGGCAGGCAATAAGATTCTTATACGCTTTGACGATGATACAAAGCCCAATAAAACCAAATCGGGAATCCATATCCCGGACAGTGCAAAACAGCAGTACAGTATGGGTGAAGTTATTGCAGTTGGTCCCGACGTGGATAAGCGAATTAAGGTAGGTACCCGGGCGATGTGGCTTCCTAATACCGGCGCCGGATTGAAGATGGAAAATGGTGATGCCATTATATCCATGCGAGATATTGATCTGTTTTACTGGTATACGGACAAGAAGCATGAAGCCGATTTAAGGCCAAGCCTGAACTAACCCTTTTTCAATTCACCTGAATTGATTACATTTCCATTGTTCACAGAGGAGTAACTCCTCCACCCTATTTTTTTACATATTTTTTGGGTATCGAAAAGCCCGTTTTTGCATTAACGATGTTAATGCAGAGACGGGCTTTTTTTTTGGCTGGAAGAAAGGCAAACATCAATCTAATCATATCATCATGGCCATTGGAACAGCCGCACTAATCAATCTTGCACCTATCGCGTTGAAAGGCATATCAGGAGCGCTTGGCATAGGTAAGAATAAACCTACCCAACAGGAAAGAAGACTCTTAAGCATGGCCGATCTCTTTGGAGCAGAAGCAAGCAGGCCATTAACTGAAACACGGGCATTTAAATCTGGAATGAGTGTATTGGGAGAGCGGGATAAGAAGAACCGTAAAGCCATTGATAATCAATCTGCGGTTACCGGCGCCACAGACGAAGCAAAGCTTGCCACGATACAAGATTCTAATGAATCGCTCAATACAGGCCTACAGAGACTCCTTGATTATGCAGAGAGAAGCCGGGCAATAAACCGATCACAGGAGATGAATGCCCTTAATATGGGTTCACAGCTTGCACAGAACAGAAGAGTGCAGTCAATGCAAAACCTTAATAGCATCTTTGACCCATTAAGCGCAGCCACCAAGGCATTCACGATGTCAGATCTATTCGACTTTACAGGTGCAGGGGATAAGAAATCAGAAGATGATACCGAAGAATAATTTCCTGAAAAACGATGATACAGCCAATATCTACCCTTAGAGACCACCAAAATGCATTCCGTTCGGAAGATGAAAACGATCCTACTCAGGGTATCAATGCTGCCTATGCAGGAATTCAAAAAGCTTTAGAGAATTCTAAGATCAACCTAAATGATCTGCTGTCGCAACAGCCTGAAGCGCCGGAGATAGATCAGCAGAAGGTTGAACAGAATAAAAAGATGGCACAGATGGGCGTCGTTCTGCAGGCACTGGACAGTATTGGAACGGCTTTGACCCACAGGGGAGAGGGAACGGATCCGATAATGAATACCGGCCGGTATGACCAGCTTGGTCTGGCAGCATTGAATAATCTTACGCAGATGGATGCTCAACACCAGGTTGACCTGCGGAACTACAATACACGAAAGGATCAGGTAGATCAGGTGAACCGAGAGTTGGCCATGAACGTGAATAGGCACAATGCCGGTATTGATCTACAATCCGCACAGATAGACCTGGATAGGGAGCAGGCAGCTGCAAAGGCTATACTTTCGCAGAAGGAACAGGAGAAGCTTGAGTCAGATCAGCAGGCAAAAAGACTTTATGATGCAGGGTTAAGGTTGATATCACAAGGGCAGGTTGAAATGGCCGCAGAATTCTTTCGCGATGCAGGAATTGAAAATCAGCGCGTAGATCAATTGATTCAACAATATCGCAATAGTACGACAACTGGAGGTGGATCATCAGAATCAGCTCAAATGAGCCAGCTTGAAGAGTTAGGATTAAGCCAAAAGCATATGATCCTGTATGAGCAGATGAATGCGATGCGATCCAGAATCAATCCAGAAACAGACTATGTGAGAGATCCCTTAAATGGCCAAGTCGATTACACAAAACCTCTTCCTAATACACCAGCCGCTGATTACGAGTTTTTAAGGAAAGAGCTTGGTGCGAATTACTATTTGATTGATTCTATGCAGGCGAATCAGCCTGGACGGCGAGAGTACACTCCTGAAATGCAAAGGGCATCTATTGAGATGCAAAATTCACCAGAAGTTCAGCAGGGTAGATTTCAGGCATTTCAAACTACTCAACAAACACTTGCACATGGGTATTTGAATCCAAGAAGTGCTGAACAACGAAGAAGATCAAAGCAATCATGGCTACAAAACAACGCAGGCATACTCCGGAATTTAGGTTTTAATGAGAATGAGATTTCAGAATTGAATGAGCAAATGTTTCAGGAAATGATTTCTGAAATGGGTGGATCACCATCTGATCAAGACGTACGACAAGCAACACCACCACAAGCAGATCCGGCGCCGGAATCAACTCCAGCACCTATGAGGGCAACCCAAAGACAGGTTGAAGAAGAGTCTGTACCAATATCTCCGATTGACCAAGCTTTTCAGGATTACCAAAACTCCGGCGGCCAGATCCAATCACAGCAGGAGGATCGCTTGAGAGAGATGTATGGTAGCGATCTTAATAGAGTCTTGAATCTTTTAAGGCGTGAGCATCCTGATAGAAGTGATGACTTTTTGAAATACCTAATGCTTGAAAAGCCAGACTTGGCACAAGTTGAACCAGAAACAATAGATATGGGACCAACAATAGGCGAGGTATTTGGCGATATGGGCAATAGTGCAATGGATTTGGCACAGCGAATAGACCAAGCTATCGTTAATAGATATCCAAAACAGAGAGACCTATTAAATCGATAAAGAGATGAAAACTGATCCAAAGAATTTATACCAACATATTTATAGTTCTTCTGATAAGGAAGGAGAGGTTAAATTTACACCATCCGGACAGGTTGATGCGAAATCATTGTACAAGGAAATTTATGGCAGGGAAAATATCACACAACCTGATTCGCCGCAGAATCCTTCACAGTCTTCACAGCTTGGGCAAAAACAGGAGTTCGATTATGGTCGAACATCTTTTGATGAGGGTGTAATAGCCGGATGGAAAGGGTTAAAGTCAGGTGCGATGTATGCCACTGGCGAGGTGGCCGGATGGCTTGGCAATGAGCAGGCCATGGAAAACCTTCAGGCCGGTGCCAGGGAAACCCTTGAAGCGGCACCAATGGATGATGATAGTTGGAGTTTCTTTCTTGGAAGCCTCGTTCCATCATCGATACCAACAGCCGCTGCAATAGCCGCCGCACCATTTGTCGGGCCAGCAGGTGCAACAGCTTTAGGAATCGCATCGATAACCGGCCTATCATTTAGTAGCGCCGGAAATGGGATGATGGAGTATGAAACCTACAAAGAAAGTATTGGACAGGAAGTTGATCCGCTTGCAAAAGTTGCCGTTGGAGGTGCCTATGGTGCAGCGGAGGGATTGATGGAGAGGTTTCAGTTAGGGAAATTGATGCCTACAGGGTTTGCTAATAAGATATTAAAAGGGAATGTAGAAGCGGCCGAAAAAGCAGGCGGAGAACTACTTGAAAAGTATGCTCAACAGCATCCGTCGAAGTACCGTCAGCTCTTAAAAAAGGTCTACACAGGGATGGGAACCGAAGGGTTAGAAGAGTCCATGACAGAGCTTGCACAGTTCGGTACTCAATATCTCTATTATGAGGATGAGGACAGGAGAGGCCTTTTGGAGGAATTGCCTGAAACGATGTACAAGGCATTTTTAGGAGGCGCGATTATGGGTGGTGCTTTAGGCCCGCTATCATATGCATCACAGAATAAGATCCATAATGACCGGCGCAGGAGCCAGGGACGGGTATATCTTGCAGAGAATTCCAGTGATGGACAGGTATATGAATTGATAGCGCCTATTCAATCTGAAACACAGGATGGATATCAAGCACTATCGCCAGATGGTGAGGTTACATTCATAAGTAAATCAGACATTGGGCAGACCGTTGATTTAACACCTGGACAGTTTCAGCAGCTATTAAGAGATAAGCTGGATACACAGGAGTTTGAAAAAGCCAGGCAGCAGGCCGGCAGGGAGCCTATTACCATAGCAAATTATGATGGAAAGCCCGTACAGGTAGTTGGAAATGACACTTCCGGAGATGTATATATTCGAACGTCTGAAGGTACCAGATTGGTTCCCCAGTCTGAATTATCGGACATGCAAACAATATCCCCTGAACAGCAGGTGCAGGCGGAGAAGCAGGAAAACCCTTCAGCAATACAAGATCCTGACACCGGAGAGTTCCTTACACCGGATGATCCGGGTTATGATGAATTGTCTCAACGCCTTAACAGCCAGGTTCCTGATACCCAGATAGTTTTAGGCGCCGGAGATCAGGCGGTATCTGCTGATCTTTTCATTCAGCCTGATGGAAGCTATTCAGTCCAATCAGTTACCTCTCAGGTTGATGGTGTCCCCGTGTCGCGACCGATCTCTGATATGAGTACAGAGGAACTGCAAACATTTATGAACGGTCTTGCACAGGAATTACAGACCAAGGGTGATTTTACTATTGATGCATTCCCAGTTGAACCGGGGAATCCTAACAGCCCAATGCAATTGTTTGTCGTCCCATCGAACTCAGAGGCCGGCCAGCGCCTTGCAGCACGTCAACAGCAGGAAGCCATTGACATGCAGCAGCAGGATATGGGTGTTCCTGAAGCAGCGCCGCAAGCCTCCAGAACGAATGTGGAGGCCGGAAGCCAAGTTTCACAGCAAGCAAGGATTGTCCATAGTCCGGAAAGTATTTCAGAAGTACTATCAGGTATAGCTGATGCAGATGAATCCGGTGTGTTTTTTGTCAATTCAGATGGTGTTATTGTCTTTGGCCACCCAACAGCATCGGAACAGGATTATGGGTCCGCTGAACTGTCTGTCCAAGATGGAAGGATTGTAGGCTTGGAAAACAGCACGCTATCTGAAGAGAATACGGCTATCATTCAGCAGGCTATTGATCTCGTTCAGCCAGGACAACCGCAACAAGCGGATCCGGTGCAGGTAGATCCGGCATTAGAAACTGCACCTGAACAGGCTACAGTATCAGACTCAATAGACAACAACCGCATATATGAGTTCGATGGGTATACAGGTAACCTTACACTTGATGGGAAAACGGTTGTTATTGAGGGTGCAGACACCATTGTAGAGATAGGCAATGTAGATGAATTGTCTGGTTCAACACTTGAAAGCCTCGGCATTTCAGTAATATCGGAATCAGGAGTAGAGGTGTCTTCAGATTTCTCAGTAACGATTGGAGATCGGAATTACAGAAATGGATACAGCAATCCGATGTCTGCTGTTACCTACGATGACCAGGGCAATGTAATCAATGTTACTCTGGATGCAGAGGACGGAAAGAAGCGCACATTTCGAGGCCAGAACGCCGATGAGATAGCATATCAATATCAACTATTATTCTTTGAAAACAATGCCACAGAACAGCAAATCGACAACGCCATTGCGCAAGCAGAAAATACAGACGCTGAAACAGAAACTCAGCAAGCTCCCATTGAGCAAACGCAACCAGATCCTGTACAAAGCGAGCCAGAGCAAGTAGAGACTCAGGGAAGGGAGGAGGTGGAGGCAGATACCCAGGTAGATTCTGAACCTGAAAGTACTGATAGTGTTGATCCTGTACAAAGCGAGCCAGATCAGGCACAGCAACAGGAAGAATTGTCCCTGGAGCTTGATATGAAGGAAGCTCTCATTGATGAGTTTATAGAGAATCACAATGAGCAACCTTTTAGCACTACAGACTCTCATGGAACTGATATCGTCGTATCCAGGCGTACGGATGGAACAGATGGGTGGAGGCTTACTACATACCGTAATGGACAACCAACAGGGCACACAAATTACAGAAGCTACGAAAGTCTTCTTAATGAACTCGTTTTTCAGTTCAATGGAAACCTTGATAGCGCAGAATTTAGCCAATCTCAGGCAGAACAGGGGCCGCCAAGAGCATCCACCCAGTTCAATGTAACCGGCGATATAGCAAAGCAGGCTATAGATTTTGGTAAGTCTATCCCTGATTCAGAGATATATACTGATGGAAATGATTATGGCAGGGAGACAGAACCACATGTAACCCTGTTTTATGGCCTGACAGAGGATGCGCCGGACGCAGTAAGAGATCTAATTGAAGGAACAGGAGAGGTTGAGGTTGAATTTGGTGAGGTATCAGTATTTCAGAATGAGAACTACGATGTACTGATGGTAGAGGTTGAAAGCCCGCGGTTACGTGAGCTTCACCAGCAGATCAAAGACGAACTTCCTAATGAAACTGATTTCCCCGACTACAATCCACATATGACTATTGCCTACCTGAAGCCAGG
>Ga0079225_10002457_pt1 | contig 10700 bp, 8 predicted proteins | sample Poulit2012_FD_76344 | JGI IMG/M metagenome (GOLD analysis project Ga0079225, IMG submission 76344) | Agricultural soil microbial communities from Georgia to study Nitrogen management - Poultry litter 2012 | ecosystem: Environmental > Terrestrial > Soil > Agricultural land | place: USA: Georgia...
AGTTCAATACTCAGGAGCCCCGGACACCCATCGATCATCAAGCCTTTTTCCAGGCGATCGTCCACCAGGCGTTCACTGAGTTTTTCAGGATCGCGCAGGTGATAGGCAAAAAAGTCTGTGGCTTTATAGCCTTGAGGAAGCGGTAGGGTGCACTGATTTGACATGGAACCTTAGGGGGTTGTTGGGTCGGGCGCTTGCGCGGCGTCATCGTCGCCGGGACGTTTCAGAGGGCGGCGGGTTTGGCCAGGCGCGGCTTGGGAATCAAAGGCGGTTTCTAGTTTGCTGACATCGCGCAAATCAAGAGGGGCTGCCTCACCATGCTTATCGCGTCCAAAATGAATAACGCTTTGTGGGTATGGAATTTCAATACCGGCGGCATCAAAATGCGCTTTCACATGGCGGTTAAACGCACGTTGTACCATCCATTGTGAGCCGGGTCTGGTTTTGATCATGGCTCTGACAGTAAACCCGCGCTCATTAAGCGAGGTTACGCCAGGGATATCGATGCCTTCCAGGACTTCAGCGGCAATCTCACGGTCTTGAAGCATACTTTGAAAGGCGGCGCGCAATTCATGGATGACCTCATCGACATTTTCCCGATGGGAAACGCTGTACTCGCCGTAGTGATAGCCATAATCACGGGTGTGATTGCTCACCTTGTCAATGGCAGAGAAGGGGATTAGATGATAACCCCCATCGAGTGTGCGAATGACAACGGAGCGTATGGTAACTTTTTCAACCGTGCCAAACAGTCCGGCCACTTCCACAATATCGTTTTGGTTCATGCCGTTTTCTAGCTGGATAAAAATTCCGGTGATAACATCTTGCACCAGCTTCTGGGCCCCAAAACCAATGGCCAGCCCGGCAACCCCGGCCCCGGCCAGTAGCGGGCCAATGTCAATGCCAATTTGTGACAACACAATAAGGGTGGTCATGGTGGCGATGCCGATGGCCGCCGCATTACGAAATAACAGCAAGAGTGTTTTTTCACGTTCCGTGGGGCGACGGCGCACATTAGTGCTCCCGAGGCGATGCTCAATAATACTGGCCAATATGGTCCAGCTTAGCGCGGCAATGAATAAGATAATGCCGACGTGGATAATCATGGCGATGGTGTTCTGACCACTGTCTGAAGCCAACCAAGCGGTGAGATTGAAGGCCTGCCATGCATCCAGGATCATTAGCGCCATGGTAAGAAAAATGATGGCGCGCAGACTTTTTAGAAATAAGGGAATATAGGTATTCAACCGGGCTTCGAAAGACGGCGGGGCAATGGCCCAATCCGTCGCAAGCTGGATACGTTTATGCGTTAGTGTGGACACCCCACCGATTAATAAGGCACCCACCAGAAGGGTAACAAGCGTTTTTAGGGTGGCATAAGCCATAAACGTCAGGGCTTCTTGCTGTTCCGTTTGGCTCACAATGAATAATACGGTGAAATAGGTAATTAATAACCAATGCCACAGACGTGCCAATACGCGTAGAAATGTGCCAAGCACTTGGGCTTCGGTTTTTTGGGCAATCTCCAACAAGTGGTTGCGCACCGTGAGGCGCCTATTCCAGATGACGCTGATGGCGTAAATATATACCAGCAACATTAATATCAGGCCAAGCAAGCGCCCCACGGCAGGCGTGAGCACCGCTTGAATAATGGGTACGATTACCAACAGGGTGTAGCCAGTGGTGCTAAAAATAACACAGAGCCAGCGATACCAGTATTTTGATGTGGGGGTGGTCATGACGTGTAAACGCAAATGCTCACGTTTGGGAGAAAATGCTGCCCGCGCCAGGGATTTCAACACCTCGACCACAATAAAGGCTGTTAAAAAGAGCATGGAGAATAACGACAAGTCGCTATCTTCATGGCTTAATACAATCACGGTGGCATAACCGGCCAAGGTGGCAAAAACGCTGACCAGCACATCAACCAGAAAGGCAAGCAAGGTACCCACCAAACGCCGTCCACTTTCTTGGGAGGTGATGGGCCGGCGCCGGCGAGCGCGTCTTCCGCTGCGGGGATGCGGTTGACGTTCACGTTTTACCCAGTCGTGTAGTCGACGTGATCCCAGATTGCCAATGCCGCGCAAGATAACTTTTGCCAGCCAGGTAACGAGAATCACGATGACCAAGGTGACAAAGGCGGGGGTCCAACTCTCCAGCGGTGCGCCCGGAATGGGTTCGTTGGTCACCAGCCGTTTGAGCACATACCAGGAAATGGAAACATCTTTTTTTATTTTCTGGGCAATGGTTTGCAGGCGCGAAGTTACCTGCAAGTCCTTGAGCAAGTTAATGTTATTGGCATTCTCGGAAGTGTCGTTTGCCGATTCTTCTGTGGGTGCCACGGTGCTTGCGTCACCTTCTGTAATTCGCTTTAGTTCCGTAAGCAGTTGATCACGGCTGTCTTCATTTTCCAGTACATCAATCAATGCCTGATAGGGGTGCGCACTGGACGTTGGAGCTGCTTCTTGCGCGTAGGCACCCGGATGCAGGCACGTTAGCATTAATAGCGTGAAGAAAAGTGCAATGATGCGACGGGGAAGGAATGTAATATAACGCTGACGGTGTGGGCCGTAATTCATAAAGCGGAATTTCCTTTTCTTTTAAGCAACTGGACCTAATGTTATAGCAACCATTCTATCGGTAATAGAGAGACAAAGGTAACCCAGGCGCGGCGCAGGACACTGGCTTGTGGTTCATTATGTAATGTCTTGACACCTTCTGGGGTGTGTAAAAACCAGATTAAGTGGCCCTGATCATCAATCGCAACCTCGTAGGCAACCTCTGGAACGCTGGTGTCAAACGCCTGGCTGACTTGGCGAGCGAGTGTTGGGCTGTCGATAACAAAGCCCAATTCAGTATTCAAGCGGGCGGAGCGTGGATCAAAGTTAAAGGAGCCGATAAAAATCCATTCATCATCCACCGCCACGGTTTTTGCATGCAAGCTGGTTGTTGCGTGGCGAAAGGGCCCACGGCCGTTATGCGGGCTTTTAAACCCCCAGCTCCAGGATTTAAAGGCAGGCTGGTTAGCCGATTTCGCGTGCTTGCTTCGCAAACGTTGCAATACGCTTTGAGAATGTTGGGGGGTGTCTTGCAGCGGTCGCATCTCATAGAGTTGAATGCCGCTTTTGAGTAGCTTGCGGCGCCGCTTGGCATAACCCGCGTGTACAGCGGCTACATCCGTGCTGGCAAGCGAGTTGGTAAGAATACGGATACGAACCCCTTTGTTTGCCAGCCGGCGTAGGCGTCGGCTCCCGGTTTTTGTTGGCACAAAATAGGATGAGATAAGCTCAATATGGGACTTAGCCTGCTGTAATAAATCGTTAAGCTGGCTGGCGACCCCGCTGGTGGCATCGGTAGTGTCCATGATTTTGTCTGGTTGGTCGGTTAGCATGCGGGTGGGTGCCCATTCCAGGGCCATGCGCCCCTCCAAAAGCTCGGTAATCAATGAGCTGTCATTCATGGCTTGCACAAATTCCCGTGCTTCCGTGCTGGTCATAATTTTTTCGGCACGCTCATCCAGTGCGTCCAATGCGGTTTTATCAGCTTTTGGGAGCAGTTGACTGACAGGATAAGCAAAATCGCTGTTCCAAAACAAGTCAAAGGCTTGTGAAACGTCTCGTACAACGGGCCCGACGGCGATTGCGTCCAGATCTGAAAATAGAAACTCTGCATTAGCACCGAAATACTCATCGCCCACATTGCGGCCCCCAAGGATTGCTGCTTGATTATCGGCGATGAAGGACTTGCTGTGCATGCGCCGATTGACGCGCTGAAAATCCAGGATAAAGTTTAACCACCGTGGAAAGCGGATGGCGAGCGGGTTAAAAAGCCGGACGTCAATGTTTTCATGGGCATCCAGGCTTGCCAGGAGTTCATCAAAGCTGACATTGGCGCTGTCATCGAGCAATAAGCGGACCCTAACCCCCCGATCCGCTGCCTGGCGCAGATGCTGAATCAATAAAATGCCGGTAAGGTCATTGCGCCAAATGTAATATTGCACATCAAGGGTTTGTTCAGCGGCATCCGCCAGTAGGGCGCGTACTGCAAAGGCTTCTTTGGGATCAGCGAGTGGATAAATACCGGATAAGCCGGGGTGTTGCTGTGCAAGCAATCCTACTGCCTGCCCAAGGCTGGAGCTTTTAGTATGGGCGCGGCTGGGCGCATAAGACGCTTGTCGGGATTCTAGCGAGGGCAGGCTGGTGCACCCGGCACTGAGTAATACACCCAGGAAAATAGGCACAGAAACCAGTGATTTTTTCAGGCGGGCAAGCACACGCTGGCAGCACGGCGGAAAATGCCGCTGCAGACGGGTTGCCACGATGCGGTTAGAATAATGCCAAAGCAAAATATTTGGAGACCTTGTTATGAGATTATTGTCCTCGTTAATTTTAACGGCAGCCTTGTTTCCTTTGGGAAGCCACGCTGCTCCTATTAAGGTGGGTATCGCTAATGATATCTCAGGCCCGTTTTCAGCTATAGGCGCGGAGGCCAGGGATGGTTTTAATTTGGCGATTGAACACCTCGATGGAAAACTGGGTGGCCAGGAAGCAGAGTTCCTCCAAACAGACATGGAAGGCAGCCCGGACCAGGCACGCCAGCTCGTAAACCGTTATCTTAAACGGGACAAGATTGATTTCTTCACGGGGCCAATTGGCTCAAATGTTGCCTTGGCGGTAGGGCCTGCTTTATTCAAGGCCAAGGTGCCGTATTTATCGAATAACCCTGGTCCTAGCCAGTTTGCCGGAAAAGATTGTAACCCCTACTGGTTTGGCGTGTCCTATCAAAACGATGTCTTTCACGAATCCGCGGGCATGTTGGCGGCCGAGCGCGATTATGAAAACATGCTGATTATGGCGCCCGATTACCCGGGCGGGCGGGACGGTTTGACGGGCTTTAAACGGGGCTATGGTAAAGCGGTCGCCCAAGAGATATACACTAGCCTGGGGCAAATTGATTATGCCGCAGAAATTGCCCAAATTCGTGCCGCCAAGCCGGATGCAGTGTATATATTTTTACCCGCCGCGATGGGAATTAACTTCATTAAGCAGTTTGAGTCTTCCGGGCTGTTTGAGGACATTGATCTAATCGGGCCTGGCTTTTCCGGCGACGAAGATGTCATTATGGCGGTAGGGGAACCCATGCTGGGCATGTTTAATACATCGCAATGGGCTCACGACCTTGATCTTCCTGAAAACAAGGCCTTTGTTGACGCTTTCCGTGAAACCTATGATGGCCGCTACCCGTCGTTATATGCCGCGCAAGCCTACGACGTCATTATGGCGATTGACGCCGCCGTTGAACAGGTCGCTGGCGCGGTAGACGACAAAGAGGCGGTATTGGCGGCCTTGAAGGCGGCAGACTTTAGTTCCGTACGTGGCGAGTTTTCCTATGGGAAAAATCAGTTTCCCATTCAATCCTATTACGCCCGACAAATTGTTAAAGATGACGAGGGTCGCGTAACCAATAAGCTCATTGGTGAGGTCATCGCCGATTACCAGGACAGCTACGTTGACGATTGCCCCATGTAACTTATGACAAGCACTTTGCTCTTTGAGCAGCTGTTAAACGGGCTGCAATTTGGCCTCATGCTGTTTTTGATTGCTGCCGGGCTAACCCTGGTGTTTGGCATTATGGATGTGCTGAACCTGGCCCATGGCTCGCTGTACATGGTGGGGGCTTATGTTGCCGCCGCCACCATGGGCAATACGGGGTCGTTTTTGCTGGCGGTTGTGGTAGCTGCGGTGGTAACGGGCCTGATTGGCGTGGTTGTAGAACTTTTATTAATGCGCCACCTGGCAGAAAAAGGCCATTTGCTTCAAGTGTTGGCAACCTATGCGGTGATATTGATTGCCAATGATAGTGTCAAGCTGATTTGGGGGTCAGCGCCGCTGATGCTGAGCATGCCGGCCAGTTTGTCGGGGCCGGTTACCTTGTTGCCGGATTTGGCGTATCCCGCCTATCGGCTCATGATTATTGGCGTGGGCTTGCTGATTGCACTGGCCTTATATGTGTTTGTGACACGTACCCGTGCGGGCGTTTGGATCCGGGCCGGCGCCTCAAACCGTACCATGGCCAGGCTGATGGGGGTGCGCGTACCGTTGTTGTTCCTGGGGGTGTTTGTGCTTGGTGCCATGCTTGCGGCGGTTTCCGGGGCGTTGTTAGGGCCATTAACGGCTGTCAAAATTGGCATGGGCGAAGATGTTTTGATTTTAGTGCTTGTCTGTATTGTTATCGGTGGGATTGGCTCGGTGCGGGGTGCGTTTGCCGGCGCCTTGCTGGTGGGCATGGTGGATACTGCAGGGCGTGCGTTTTTGCCGATGGCGTTACGGGAGTTTTTTAGCCCTGCTGTGGCATCCAGTGTGGGCCCAACGCTGGCGGCGATGTCTATTTATATTCTGATGGCAGTGGTATTGGCCTTTCGACCCTCGGGCTTATTCCCGGTACAAGGGTCGTCATGATGCTGTTATTTAGACGCCACCGCCTGCTCGAATGGGCTGGCTTGCTGAGTTTGCTTGTGTTCCCATGGTTGGTGGGAAGTCTGGGGTTAGACTTTTACGTCTCATTCATGACGCGTGTGCTCATTATTGGTGTGGCAGCCACCAGCTTAAACCTCATATTGGGTTACGGTGGCATGGTGGCGTTGGGCCATGCCGCTTTTGTGGGTGCCGGCGCTTATGTGGTCGCCATGATGCTCGATGCCCAGTGGGAGGCGGTATGGTTGGTGTGGCCCGCAGCAGTGCTTTTTTCTGCGGCCTTGGCCTGGTTGATTGGTGTAATTTCCTTGCGTACCCATGGGGTGTATTTCATTATGATTACCCTCGCATTTGCGCAAATGGTGTATTACTTTTTCGTATCCTTACGGCAGTATGGCGGGGAAGACGGCTTTAACTTATATGAGCGCGTCAATATTTTGGGGTTGGATACGGATAACGAAATTATTTTTTATTATGTTGTTTTGGCGGTGTTCATTGCCTTGCTGGTGGCATTCTCTCGATTAATAAGGTCGCATTTTGGTATGGCGCTGATAGGCATCCGGGAGAATGAAAATCGTATGCAGGCATTAGGCTATCCTGTGTTTCGCTTAAAGCTTGTGGCTTTTGTTATTAGTGGTGCGGTGGCAGGGCTGGCGGGAGCGTTGTTGGCTGATTTGAATCAATTTGTGTCACCGGCGTTATTACACTGGACGCAGTCGGCCGATTACATCATTATGGTATTGGTGGGTGGGATGGGATTACGTTATGGGGGCGTGTTAGGGGCTGCCATTATCTTGGGTTTGGAAGAGTTTTTACGGCAATGGACGGAGTTCTGGCATTTGCCGCTGGGACTACTATTGCTGTTTGTCGTTTTTGTTGCTCCCAGGGGCTTGGCAAGCTTGCAGCGGACACGTTAATGTCATTTTGATAGGGTTCGGGGTCATGGCGGTATGAATTTAATTTCTCCCGTATTGTCTTGCAATAATCTGGTCCATAATTTTGGGGCCTTGCGCGCAACGGATAATGTGTCGTTGTCATTATTCCCGGGTGAGGTGCATGGGTTAATTGGGCCAAACGGCGCGGGTAAATCAACGCTTATCCAATTACTGGCCGGTGGCCTGTTTCCTGCGGCCGGATCGCTCACGTTGTTGGGTGAAGATATCACCCGTTTGGCGCCACATGAGCGCGTTGCACGGGGTTTGGCGCGCTCTTTTCAGGTCACCAACATTTTTAAAAATCTTACGGTGAACGATAATTTGTTGTTTGCCGTCCAGGCGGCTGCTGGCAGTAGCTTCCGGTTTTGGGTGCCGCGTAATGCGCAAGCGGATTTGCTGGAACAGGCAATGGCATTAGCACGTCAATGCGGGATAACGCTTGAGACGCTCAATAAAACGGCCGGCTTGTTGGCTCACGGAGAGCAGCGTAAGCTGGAGTTTGCCTTAGCCTTGGCCAGTGAGCCCGAGGTGTTGTTATTAGATGAGCCCATGGCAGGGATGGGCCCGGACGAAACGCCACGATTGGCGGCGCTTATTGAGCAGCTTAAAGGTCAGTACGCCATTTTATTGGTTGAACACGATATGCAAACGGTATTCTCTTTGGCTGATCGCATCTCTGTTTTGGATGCCGGGAAAATTATTGCGAGTGGAACGCCAAATGACATTCGGGATGATCCAGCGGTGATCACCGCGTATTTAGGCACAGACACCGACCTCCTGGCATCGTGGGCCGCCTGATGACACCTTTATTAACAGCTCGAGGGGTGGTTGCCGGCTATGACGCTGGCCAAGTTTTGGCCGGGTTGGATATGACAATCACCGCAGGGCAGGTGGTGAATCTTTCGGGTCGCAATGGCATGGGGAAATCCACGTTTATCCGTGTGTTGCTGGGCTTGCTTCCGTTGCGCGAAGGAAGTTTGCGCTTTGGTGATCAGTCGCTGCGGGGATTAACCCCCGATCAAATTGCCCGATTGGGGGTGGCTATTGTGCCTGAAGGGCGGCTATGCTTTCCAAATTTATCGGTAAAGGAGCATTTAACGGCATTTACCGCCAAACGGAATCCTAACGCTAAGACGCATTGGGATCTGCAACGTGTATTTGCTTTATTCCCCCGCTTGGCGGAACGTGCGGATAATTTGGGGGTACAACTTTCTGGTGGGGAGCAGCAAATGCTGGCGATTGGACGCGCCTTGGTTACCAATCCCCGTTTATTAATTCTCGATGAGGCCACCGAAGGATTGGCACCCCGGATTCGTGATGAAATTTGGGCCTGCTTGGCGCAGTTAAAGGCCGAAAATCAAACCATATTAATTGTTGATAAATACATTGATAAGCTATTGGCATTGGCCGATCAACATATTATTTTGGAAAAAGGGCAGGTGGTCTGGCACGGTGATTCCAACGCACTAATCGCGGACAAGGCCTTGTGGCGTCGTTATCTGGGCGTGTAGCCAGCCGGGGTTCTTATCAATCCGGTAGGCCATCCACGCCATCGTCGCGCCGCGTAAACTCAGGAAAAACAGCAGTGCAATCCACACGCCATGATTTTGCGCAGGTAAAAATAGCATGGCAACGGGTAGGGTACCTACCACTGAAAATACCATCACATTGCGCATGGCCTTGCTTTTGGTGCCCGCAATAAATAAACCATCCAAAATAAAACTCCAGACGGCAATCAGGGGCAGCGCTGCCAAATAAGGCAGGTAATGGTGAGCAACCTCACGCACATCCTGCATACTGGTTTGTAGGGCAATAAAACCATCACCCCAGATGCCGAAGACCAATGCAAAGGCAGCGCTAATCACCAAGGCCCACAGCGTGGCAACCACCAGGACGCTAAATAAGGTACGACGGTCGCCGGCACCGATGGCGCGGCCACAGAGCGCTTCTACCGCATGCGCGATACCATCCATGGCAAATGAGCAAATTAACAAACCATTTAATAGCAGGGCATTTGCCGCCACCGTTGCGTCACCAAGCTGGGCGCCGCGCAAGGTTACAGACACAAAGATTACTTGTAGGGCCAAGGTGCGAATAAAGATATCAAGATTGGCTTGAAACAGGGGGCGCCAAGTGCGCAGCTGTTTGAAGCGGTGCCAGTGAATGCGGGCAGGAATTTGCTTGGTATGTTTAATCAGCAGCCAAAAGCTAAAGATCAGGCCTAGCCATTCTGCTGTTATGCTGGCCGTTGCAGCACCTTTGACTTCCCACCCAAGCCCAAGTACCAGCCATATTACAAGAATAATATTGGTAATGTTGGTAACCAACATCATGGCCAGGGGTGCACGCGCATTTTGACGGCCAAGCATCCAGCCCACCAAGGCCTGCTGTGTCAATATGGCGGGGAGTCCAAAAATTCGAATATGAAAAAACTCTCGCGCCAGACCTTCCAGCTCTGGGGAAGCCCCCATAATCCGTAAAGCAACATCCGTGATGGGAAAAGCAATCAAACCCAGGGTGAGGGCAAAGGCCCAAGCAAAGGTGATACTTTGTAGCGCAATGCGCTTTAGCGTTTCATAATCGTGCTGGCCGGTTGCTTGGGCGGAAAAGCCTGTTATTCCCATACGCAACGTGGTGCCTGCTAACGACGCCAACATCATGTAAAGCGCATTTCCCACGGCCACAGCGCCAAGCTGGTGTGCATGGGGCAGATGACCAATAACCGCACTGTCTACGAGCCCTACGAGGGGAACCGTCAGATTAGACAATATCATGGGAATAGCGAGCGCCCACACGTGATAGTGTGTGCTACGTTCCCGCCAGGCTTGAAGCGCGAATGCGAGCATAGGATTTTATTGGACGTTGGAAGGCCCCATTATACGGGGTGTTAGTTGTTGTCCATCGCCCTGGCTTTGTTTCCCATAAAGCTAAGGAAAACCCTTATTGGCGCTATTGTAATTGTTCAACAATAATTGTTGAACAATTTAGTATGTATATGAAGGGAGACAATTATGAAGTTGCGATTATTAGAGACGTTTAAACACGGCAGCCGGTACTCTCGTATGGCGGTGGCCGCATTCGCCATGCTAGCGGCTGGCTCGGCGCACGCCGTGGATACGGTGAAGGAAGGCGTGTTAACGGTGGCATCAGATCTGACGTATCCACCTTATGTGTACTTTGATGAAGATAAAAAGCCTGCGGGTTTTGATGCGGATTTTACGCGCCTGATGGCAGAAAAACTCGACTTGGATATTGATATTGTGGATACCCGGTTTTCCGATTTGGTTCTGGG
>Ga0079225_10002459_pt1 | contig 10696 bp, 12 predicted proteins | sample Poulit2012_FD_76344 | JGI IMG/M metagenome (GOLD analysis project Ga0079225, IMG submission 76344) | Agricultural soil microbial communities from Georgia to study Nitrogen management - Poultry litter 2012 | ecosystem: Environmental > Terrestrial > Soil > Agricultural land | place: USA: Georgia...
CGCCGCGAACGAGGTTCCGCGCTCCAGCGGGATCGCCGAGTTGGCCCGCGCGCTCACCCCCTGCCCGGCGCGCAGCAGCCAGCCGTGCAGCCACGCCGATTCGGTGCCGGGAAACCCCAGGGCGGCGGCGTGCTCGACGGCCCGGATCTGCGAGTTGCGCACCGGCACGTCGGTGAGCCGGCGCACCGTGAGCACGGCGGCGGCGGGGAACTGCACCACCGCGCCGGTCTTGGTGCGCACCCGCACCAGCGGGTCGACGGCGAGCAGATGGCCCACCGCGTCCGACAGCGGCGGCTCGGAGCCGGGCGGCAACCGGAACCGCACCGCCACCCGGGTGCCCAGCGGCGGCAGCGCGCTCACGGGTGTCCGAACGGGTCGGGGACCTCGCCGGGCAGCCACGACAGCCCCGGCACTCCCCAGCCGTGGGCCTTGACCGTGCGTTTGGCGCTGCGGGCGTGCCGGCCGATCAGCCGGTCGAGGTACAAAAAGCCGTCGAGGTGGCCGGTCTCGTGCTGCAGCATCCGGGCGAACAGCCCGGTGCCCTCCACCGTGATCGGGGCGCCGTCGGCGTCGTGGCCGCGCACCCGCGCCCAGTCGGCCCGCCCGGTGGGAAACGACTCGCCGGGCACCGACAGGCAGCCCTCGTCGTCGTGGTCGGGGTCGGGCATGGTCTCGGGGATCGCCGAGGTCTCCAGCACCGGGTTGATCACCGCGCCGCGCCGGCGCGGCCCGCGGCCGCGGTCGTCGGCGCAGTCGTAGACGAACACCCGCAGCCCCACCCCGATCTGGTTGGCGGCCAACCCGACCCCGTTGGCGGCGTCCATCGTCTCGTACATGTCGGTGATCAACTCCGCGACGGTCTCGGGCACCGACCCGTCGGGGCCGAGCGTCACCTCGGTGGTGGGCGTGTGCAGGACGGGATCGCCCACGATGCGGATGGGTACGACTGCCATGATCGGCAAGCCTAAATCGCCGCCGGTATCGCGACGCGCCCGGCCGGGTTCGCGCGCCCGGTGGATCGGCATGGTTGAATATGCGCCGAAACACACTGTTGTTATTCGATGTATGTCGGGGAAGGGTCCGGGCACGATATGGACGGCGCCATGGCGCAACCTCATCGATCAGGCGACGACTCCGACCCCGGCGACGGTTTGACCCGGCGCGAACACGACATCCTGGCCTTCGAGCGGCAGTGGTGGAAATACGCCGGCTCCAAAGAGGACGCCATCAAAGAGCTGTTCGGGCTGTCCGCGACCCGCTACTACCAGGTGCTCAACGCGCTGGTGGAGCGCCCCGACGCGCTGGCGGCCGACCCGATGCTGGTCAAACGGCTGCGCCGGATGCGCGCGAGCCGGCTGAAGGCCAAAGCCGCCCGGCGGCTGGGCTTCGAGGTGCCCTGAGCCGGCGGTGCGACGCATTCCACGGTCGCCATTGCGGGGATCCGCGCGGGCCCCGTTACAGTGGGCGCGATGAACGACCACGTCCCCGACTCCTCGGGGTTGCCGCTGCGCGCCATGGTGATGGTGCTGCTGTTCCTCGGCATCATCTTTCTGCTGCTGGGCTTCCAGTGGCTGAGCTCGAGCGGCTCGTCCTCCGACGAGGCGTCGACCACGACGACGACCACCACGACCACGACCACCACCTCGGCGCCGGCGACGCCGAAAGCCGAGGTGCGCGTCTACAACATCTCCGATGAGGAGGGGCTGGCCGCGGCCACCGGCGACCAGCTGCGCGAGGCGGACTGGGACGTCACCGACGTCGGCAACATGCGCGTCGACTCGGTGCACGAGACCACGGTGTTCTTCGACCCCGACAACGACGGTGAGCAGGAATCGGCCGAGGCGGTGGCCGAACTGCTCGACGTGCCGGTGTTTCCGCGCATCGACGATCCCGACGTCGCCGATCAACCTCCGGGCGTCATCGTCCTGGTGACCGGTTGACCCGCTAAGCTCTGAGCATGCTTACGTCGCGCCGTCGCCCCGCAGTCAGCAGATCCGCCCCCACGGTGGCCTTGGCCGCCCTGGCCGCGCCGGTGTTGCTGCTGAGTGCCTGCAGCCCCAACGAGCCGGAGGCCCCCGGGCCGGGGCCGGCCCCGTCGGTGTGGACCGGTTCGCCGGCCACCGCGCCGGAGTCGCACGACGGCACCGATTCCGACACGCTGCGCGCGCAGCTCTCCGACGTCGACGGCACCCCGGTGGCCACCGCGGAGTTCGACTTCACCGAGGGCTACGTCACCGTCACGATCCAGACCGTCGAGGGCAGCGTGCTGACCCCCGGCTTCCACGGCACCCACCTGCACGAGGTGGGCAAGTGCGAGGCCGACTCGACCGCGCCGACCGGCGGTGAGCCCGGCGCGTTCCTCTCCGCCGGCGGGCACTTCCAGGCCCCCGGCCACGACGGCCACCCGCAGAGCGGGGACCTCACCGCGCTGCAGGTGCGCTCCGACGGCACCGGCTACCTGGTGACCACCACCGACGCGTTCAACCGCGACGAGCTGCTGGCCGGGGAGGGCACCGCGATCATCATCCACGCCGATGACGACAACTTCGCCCACATCCCGTCCGAGCGCTACGTGCAGCTCGACGGCACGCCCGGCCCCGACCAAACCACGTTGAAAACCGGTGACGCTGGTCAGCGTGTCGCCTGTGGTGTCATCAACGCCGGCTAGCGTCCCGGCCCGCATCGACTTCGCCGGGTCACCCCGCCCGACCATCGGGGTGGAGTGGGAGTTCGCCCTGGTCGACGCGCACACCCGCGACCTGACCAACGAGGCCGCCGCGGTCATCGCCGAGATCGGCGAGAACCCGCGGGTGCACAAGGAGTTGCTGCGCAACACCGTCGAGCTGATCACCGGGATCTGCACCGACACCGCCGAGGCGATGGAGGACCTGCGCGCCACGCTGACCACCACCCGCCAGGTGGTGCGCGACCGCGGCATGGAGCTGTTGAGCGCCGGCACCCACCCGTTCGCGCGGTGGTCCACCCAGCAGCTCACCGACGCGCCCCGCTACGCCGAGCTGATCAAACGCACCCAGTGGTGGGGCCGGCAGATGCTGATCTGGGGGGTGCACGTGCACGTCGGGATCCGCTCGGCCGCCAAGGCGATGCCGATCATCTCCGGGCTGCTCAACTACTACCCGCACCTGTTGGCGCTCTCGGCGTCGTCGCCGTGGTGGGGCGGGGAGGACACCGGTTACGCCAGCAACCGGTCGATGATGTTCCAGCAGCTGCCCACCGCGGGGCTGCCGTTCCAGTTCCAGACCTGGCGGCAGTTCGAACGGTTCGTCCACGACCAGAAGAAGACCGGGATCATCGACCGGCTCAACGAGATTCGCTGGGACATCCGGCCCTCGCCGGCGTTGGGCACCGTCGAGCTGCGGATCTTCGACGGGGTGTCGAACCTGCGGGAGCTCGGCGCGCTGGTGGCGTTGACCCACTGCCTGGTGGTCGATCTCGATCAGCGCCTGGAGGCCGGGGAGCTGCTGCCGGCGCTGCCGCCGTGGCATGTGCAGGAGAACAAGTGGCGTGCGGCGCGTTACGGGCTCGACGCCGAGATCATCTTGGACGCCGACAGCAACGAACGGCTGGTCACCGCCGACCTCGACGACCTGTTGACCCGGTTGGCCCCGGTGGCGAAGACGTTGCGCTGCGCCGACGAACTGGCCGCGGTCGCCGACATCTACCGGTACGGGGCGTCGTATCAACGGCAGCGCCGGGTCGCCGAGGAGAACGACGGCGATCTGCGCACCGTCGTCGACGCGCTCATCGACGAGTTGGAGCTCTGATTCACATGGCGCCGCTGCCGATGTTCCCGCTGGAGTCGGTGCTGCTGCCGGGGGAGACGTTGCCGCTGCGGATCTTCGAGCCCCGCTACCGGGAGCTGGTCAGCGACGCTCTGGCCGGCGACCGGCGGTTCGGGGTGGTGCTCATCGCCGCCGGGCGGGAGGTCGGCGGCGGCGAGCGGCGCTGCGAGGTGGGGGCGCTGGCCACGATCACCGAGCACCGCCGGCTCGGGTTCGGCCAGCACGCCCTGGTCTGCGCGGTCGGCGAACGCCTGCGGGTGGTGCGCTGGCTCGACGACGACCCCTACCCGCGCGCCGAGACCCGACCCTGGCCCGACGAGCCCGACGAGCCCGGTGAGGCGGTGGGCGACAGCGAGATCCGGGTCCTCGAAGACCGGCTGCTCGCGTTGTATCAGCGGGTCTCCACGCGGCGGCGGCTGGCGTTGCCCGCCCGCGACGCCCTGTTCGGCCCGCCCGGGGAGCCCGCGGGCGAGCGGCTCTACAACCTGGCCGCGCGCATCCCGATCGGGCCCGCCGACCGCTACGCGGTGTTGGCCGCCCCGAGCGTGGCCGCGCGGCTGGCCGCGGTCGACGACGCGATCGACACCGTCGCCGCGCGGGTGGCGTTCCAGCTCGCCGAGTGAGCGCTCACTGCGGCGGGTCGCGCAGCTCGTCGACGATGAGCTGGGCGTCCATGTCCTGCTCGCGGTAGGCCAGCCGGCCCACCCGGTGGGCCACCACCGGCGCGGTGATCACGGTGAACAGCGCGGTGACCGCCAGCATCCCGAAGTCGTGGCTGCCGCGCAGCCGGATGGCCGCGCCGGCCAGCACCAGAAGCAGCCCCAGCACCTGCGGTTTGGTCGCCGAATGCATGCGCGCCAACGTGTCGGGGAACCGCAGCACCCCGATCGCGGCGGTCAGCGCCAGCAGCGAGCCGGCCAGCACCAGGGCCCCGGCCACGGCGTCGGAGACACTCATCGGCGCTCCCGGGTGTCGGGGACACGGAACCGGGCGACCGAGACCGAGCCGATGAAGCTGATCAGCGACAGCGCGGCCAGGCTGTAGGTGACGGTGGTGTCGCCGCTGGCCGCCGCCCAGGTGCCGATCCCGCACATCGCCATCGCCAGCAGCGAGTCCACCGCGACGAGCCGATCCAAGGTGCTGGGGCCGATGAGCAGCCGGCACGCGGTCAGTATCGCGGCCACCCCCAACACGATGCCGGCGGCGATCCAGATGGGGCTCATGGCAACCACTCGCAGTCGCGTTCGAACGCGTTCACCAACAACCTCTCCAACTCGGCGACCTGCCGGCGGAACTGGGCCACCGAGCGCGCCGATCCGACGTCGAGCACGTGGTAGTACAGGATCCGGTTGACCTGGTCGATCTCCAGCAGGATCGAGCCGGGGATCATCGTGGTGATGTTGCCGGCCAGCACCAGCACCAGATCCGATTTGAGCCGGGACTGCACCTGCAGCACCCCGTTGCGCGGCGGCGGGCCCGGCCGGACCGCCAACCACGCCAGGTGCAGACTCGACAGCACCAGATACCAGCCGACCCGCAGCGTCAGCCGCAGCAGCGCCAGCGGGTGCAGCAGCCCCTGCACCGGCACCCGCGGCAACGGCAGCAGCACCAGCACCCCCACCGCCACCGCCAGCCCGCCGGCGATGTTGGCCGGAGTGATCCGGCCCCACAGCAGCAGCCACACCACCGCCAGCGCCAGGACGGTCAGCACCCGCAGCCCGGCGGTCCTCATGAGCCGCGCTCCGGGGCCAGCACCGTCGACAGGTAGGGCCCCCGATCGAGGATCTCGTCGGCGGCGCGCTGGGTGTAGCCGAAGACCGGCCCGGCGGCCACGGTCAGCCCCAGGGCCACCGCGATCAGCGCCAGGGTCGCGGCCACCATGGACCGCGGCATCCGCCCGACGTCGTCGCGGTCGGCGTAGGCGATCTCCTCGGTGTTGACCAGCAGCACACTCGGGGCGGCCGCGGCCAGCGCCTCCGGGGCGTCGACGCGGGGGCGCCAGAACACCCGGCTCCACACCCGCACCATCACCAGCAGGGTCAGCAGGCTGGTGGCGAGCATCCCGGCCACCAGCAGCCAGGACAGCACCGATCCGTCGACGACGCCGGCCTGCACCAGCGCCACCTTGCCGATGAACCCGGACAACGGCGGGATCCCCCCGAAGTTCAGCGCCGGGACCAGGAACAAAAACGCCAGCATCGGGTTGGCGGCCAGCCCGCCGAGGCGTGCCACGGTGGAGGCCCCACCCTGGCGTTCGATCAGCCCGGCCGCCAGAAACAGCGTGGTCATCACCACGATGTGGTGGACCATGTAGTAGATCGCGCCGGCGGTGCCGATCGCGGTGGTCACCGCCACCCCGAACACCAGGAACCCGATGTGGCTGACCAGGGTGAACGACAGCAGCCGCTTGATGTCGCTCTGGGCGATCGCCCCGAGGATGCCGACCAGCATGGTCGACAGCGCCGCCACCAGCAGCACCGGGTTGAGTCCGCCGCCGGGGAACAGCAGCGTGTCGGCGCGGATGATCGCATACACCCCGACCTTGGTGAGGATCCCGGCGAACACCGCGGTGATCGGCGCCGGGGCGGTGGGGTAGGCGTCGGGCAGCCACGCCGACATCGGGAACACCGCCGCCTTGATCCCGAACGCGACCAGCAGCACCGCGAAGATCGCGGTGCGGATCCCGGTGCTCAACTCGCCGGTGCGGGTGGCCAGCTCGGCGAGGTTCAGCGTGCCGGTCGCGGCGTAGACCAGCGCGATCCCGATCAGGAAGATCAGCGACGAGACCATCGAGACCATCACGTACCCGATCCCGGCGCGCACCCGGTCGGCGCTGGCGCCGATGGTCAACAGCACGTAGCTGGCGGTGAGCAGCACCTCGAAGCCGACGAACAGGTTGAACAGGTCGCCGGCGAGGAACGCCATGCACACCCCGGCGGTCAGCGACAGGTAGGTGGGCAGAAAAATCGAGATCGGTTGGCGGTTGTCGCCGTCGCGGATGCCCTGTCCGATCGCGTAGACCATCACCGACAGCAGCACCACCGCCGAGACGACCAGCATCAGCGCCGAGAACCGGTCGACCACCAGGGTGATGCCCAGCGGGCCCAGCCCGGCGGCGGTGGCGTCCCAGCCGCCGATCGCCACCGCCAGGGTGCCGTCGCGGTCTGCCAGATACACCAGCGTGGCGCCGATCGCGGTGACCGCGGTGAGCACGGTGAGGGTGATCGCGCGCTGCACCCGCGCCCGCGGGCCGCACACCAGGGTGGCCGCGGCCCCCAGGGTGGGCAGCAGCACCGGCAGCGGGATCAAGGCGGTCGCCAGCGTCATGACGGCTCCCCGGATTCGACGACCGCGTCGAGCTCGGTGGGGTCGACGGTGCCGCCCTCGTCGTCCTCGGCGGCGATGGCCTCCTCGTCGGAGAGCTGGGAGACGCGGGTGGCCTCCGGGTCGTCGCCGACCCGGTCGGCGGTGGTCAACCGGAACGACCGGTAGGTCAGCGCCAGGATGAACGCGGCCACCCCCATCGTGATGACGATCGCGGTGAGCACCATCGCCTGCGCCAGCGGGTCGGCGGCGGTCTCCTTGCCGGCGCTGCTGTCTTGCACCGGGGGATTGCCGGCCCGCCCGGAGCCGTGGATGATCAACAGGTTCACCGCGTTGCTGATGAGCAACACCCCCAGCAGCATCCGGGTCAGGGCGCGTTCGAGCAGCAGAAACACCCCGCAGGCGATGAGCACCGCGATCGTGAGCAGCGGGAAGAACTGAGCGCTCATCGGGTGCCCACCAACGGTCCGGCCACCGCGGCGGGCACCTCGTCGTCGAGGCGCGCCCCGAGGCTGCGCAACACGTCGAGAACCAGCCCGACGACCACCAGATACACCCCCAGGTCGAAGAAGAGCGCGGTGACCAGGGTGATCTCCCCGAGCACCGGCACGGTGACGCTGAGCACCGCCGAGGACAGCGCCGGCGCGCCGAACGCCAGGGAGGCCACGGCGGTGCCGCCCACCAGGGTCAGGCCCACCCCCAGCACCTTGCCCGGGTCCAGCGGCAGCGCCTCCCCGAGTTCGTAGTGGCCGCCGGCCAGGTAGCGCAGCGTCAACGCCAGCCCGGCGATCAGCCCGCCGGCGAACCCGCCGCCGGGGGTGTTGTGCCCGCCGAAGAAGAAGTACACCGACACCACCATGATCAGCGGGAAGATGATCCGGGTGGTGACCTCCAGCACCAGGGAGCGCTCCCGCGGGTCGCGGTAGCCGCTGCCGCGCAGCCAGGTGGTGGACCCGATCGCGGGGCTGTAGACGGTGGGTTCGGCGAACTGCGCGGCGGTGGTCGGCACCCGCGGCGCCACCCCGAACCGGCGGTGCCGGAAGACCAGCGAGGCGACCCCGGTGGCCGCGACCAGAAGCACCGAGATCTCCCCGAGGGTGTCCCAGGCGCGGATGTCGACCAGCAGCACGTTGACGGTGTTGGAGCCGTGCCCGCGGGTGTAGGCGGCCTCCGGCAGCAGCATCGCCACCCCGGCGCCGTCGTGGGCGGCCATCGCGAACGCCGCCAGCACCGCCACCGCCACGCCCACCGCGACCGCCAACGCGGCGCGCGGGCCGCGGCGGTGCACCATGGTGGCCCGCTCGGTGCTGGCCGGCAGCGCGCGCAGCACCAGCACGAAGATCACCAGCGTCATCGTCTCGACGAGGAACTGGGTCAACGCCAGGTCGGGGGCGCCGTGGAAGACGAACACCGTCCCGCAGCCGTAGCCGGTGACCCCCACCATCAGCACCCCGGCCAGCCGGTTGCGGGTCACCGCGGCGCCCAGCGCGGCGGCGATGATCAGCACCGCCAGGGTCAGCTGCAGCGGCGAATCCCACCACTGCAGCGACGGCGTCGGGCGGGCCCCCAGCGCCAGGGCGGCCAGCGGCACCGTCACGAACGTCGCCAGGATGACCGCCTGGTTGCCGGGCAGCGAGCCGCGCTGGATCAGCCCGGCCACCCGCACCGCCAGCACGTCGAGGCCGCCCAGCACCCCGTTGTAGACCCGGTCGGCGTTGCCCAGCGGCAGCCGGCGCAGCCGGGTCAGCTGCAGCGGGCCGCGGGTGGCGAACACCATCGTGCCGGCCATCAGCGCCAGCGCCGACAGGGTCAGCGCGGTGCTCGGCCCGTGCCACAGCGCCAGGTGGTAGTCGCCGTCGCCGAGGGTGCTGCTGTAGCCGCGCAGCACCGTGTCGAGGCGCGACGGGTGCAGGCCCAGCACCAGCCCGAGCCCGGCCAGCAGCGTCGGGGCGGGGTAGAACCAGACGCTGGGCCGGTGCGCCTCGGCGACCGCGCGGCTCGGGGCGCTGCGGCCCTTGGCGGCGAACCCGCCCCAGAGGAACCGCAGGCTGTAGATGATCGTGAACACCGCCCCGATGACCACGGCGATGAGCATGAACCACCCGGTGAGCGTCCCGGATTCGTCGAGTGCGGTGAACGCCGCCTCCTTGGCGACGAACCCCAGGAACGGCGGCGCCGCGGCCATGCTGGCCGCCGCGGCCGTCGCGATCAGCGCCAGCGCGGGGGCGCGGCGGCCCAGCCCGGCCAGCCGGCGCACGTCACGGGTGCCGGTGGCGTGGTCGATGATGCCGACCACCATGAACAGCGTCGCCTTGGCGGCGGCGTGCGCGGCCACCACCGCCAGCCCGGCGAGCATCAGGTCGGCGGTGCCGACCCCGACCAGCGCCACCATGAAGCCCAGCTGGCTGACGGTGCTGAACGCCAGCAGCAGCTTGAGGTCGTATTCGCGCACCGCCCGCCAGCCGCCGGCGAGCATGGTGGCCAGCCCCAGGCCGACCACCATCGGCCGCCAGCCGGGGGCGTCGGCGAACCCGGGGGCCATCCGCGCCACCAGGTACACCCCGGCCTGCACCATCGCCGCGGCGTGCAGGTAGGCGCTGACCGGGGCGGGCGCGGCCATCGCGCCGGGCAGCCAGAAGTGCAGCGGCAGGATCGCCGACTTGCTCAACGCGCCCACCAGCACCAGCAGCAGCCCGACCGTGCCGACCGCGCCGCCGGGCACCCGGGCCGGGTCGTCCACCAACGTCGAGAGCAGGTAGCTGCCCGCGCTCTCGCCGAGCATGATGATCCCGCCGAGCATCGCCAGCCCGCCGAACGTGGTGACCAGCACCGCCTGGATGGCCGCACGCCGGCTCACCGCCCGGTCGGCGTAGTGGCCGATCAACAGGAACGACAACACCGTGGTCAGCTCCCAGAACACGTAGAGCACCAGCAGGTTGTCGGCGACCATCAGCCCGAACATGGCGCCGGCGAACGCCACCATCTTGGCGGCGAAACCGGGTTTGCGCCGGTCGGGGCGATGGCCCTGGGTGGGCCGGAAGTACTCGGCGCAGTAGCAGAGCACCAACGCGCCGACGCCGAGCACCAGCACGCTCATGAACGCGGCCAGCGAGTCGAAGCGCAGCGCGATGTCCATCGACAGCCCCGGCACCCACGACACGCTCACCCGCTGGTCGGTGTCGGTGGGCCAGTGGGTGCACACCCACACCAGCGAGCCGGCCGGCACCAGCGCCAACAGGTAGAACATCGACCGGCCCCACCGGCGCAGCAGCAGGGGAGCCGCCGCCGCGGCCACTGCGTGGGCGAGCAGTATCGCGAGCATCACACTCCGGTGTGGTCTGCGTTGAGCGGACAAAAACGCAAGGCCAGCCCGCGGGCGGGGTCACCTAGGTCGCTATGGAGTCGTCAGGGGTCGTCAGGGGTCACCGGTCAGTTTACCGAGTCGCGGTGGCGCGGATTCGACCCGCGTGCGCGGCCGCGGGCCCCGCTGCGCGTCGAAACTCACGTTTTCGTGCGCAAATGCGCGCGCACCGCACGCAAACGTGAGTTTGGGCTCACTTGCGGGGCGC
>Ga0079225_10002461_pt1 | contig 10685 bp, 8 predicted proteins | sample Poulit2012_FD_76344 | JGI IMG/M metagenome (GOLD analysis project Ga0079225, IMG submission 76344) | Agricultural soil microbial communities from Georgia to study Nitrogen management - Poultry litter 2012 | ecosystem: Environmental > Terrestrial > Soil > Agricultural land | place: USA: Georgia...
CAAAATTCGTCAATATGAAGTAATGAAAACAATTGTTATTAATACCGGATATAGGCCAGATATGAATGGAATGCCTTAAGATATTACAAGGTTAGTTATGAATTATAGGAAATTTCAAAGCTACAGAATCTTCTGTAGTTTTTTGTATTTATTTTAAATTGAGCAAATATTTCTAAAGTTATAGCAATTATCATTGCGGATGGTTTTCAACCTATTGAGAGGGGGATAAAATGGTTACTGTAGAGGAACTTTTGAATTTACCTGTACTTAGAAGATTAAAATTATTAGCTGGCAAAAAGGGGTTAAATAGGAGGGTCTCTTGTTTAACTGTTATGGAGGTTCCAGATGTTATAAGATGGTTAAGAGGCAATGATTTTTTAATTACCAGTCTCTATGCATTAAAGGATGATGTGAATAAGCAGTTAGAATTAATAGATAAATTAGCAGATTGTAATTGTTCCTGCTTGGCTGTCAAACTAGGTCAATATGTCAAAGAATTGGATCCATCAATTCTGAAAAAGGCTGACGAGCGGGGCTTGGTATTAGTAGAGATACCAAGGGATATGACATATATAGAGATTATAGTAAACGGCATGGAAAAAATTATACATAATAGAGACATAGTATATATAGTTGAAAAGTATATGAAGGACATAATCTTGGACAATTATAAGGATGACAATATAATGATCGAGAGAGGGGAACTATTAGGCTTTAAAATTAATGAGGGATATTCGTTGGCAATGACCTTATTAGATCAAAATAGTGACCTAGAGAAAATTAACAAACTTAGGAGATTAGCCAAGGAAGTGGCTAAGAAAAGCGATGTAATTTTGAAGTTTACCTATAATCCAGTGGTTACTATCGATGGAAAGTCCACTATACTTCTTTTTTCAAACAAAAAAGCGGAAATTTCCAATAATTTAGATAAGATTATTGATATAGCCTTAGATTATCTAAATAGAGAAGGGTTTAAAGATGTAAGGCTGGGAATAGGTTCCTTAGATCAAGGTTTAGAAGGGATTAAAAAAAGCTATTATAGTTCATTAGAAGTGTTAAGGTTGTCAAATATATTAGAACAGAAAACAAATGTATATCATTATGAAGATTTAAAAATGTATCTTTTACTAAATGAGGTATTCAAAAATAAGGACTATGAAATTTTTGATGATATAGAAGACAAGCTAGGACAAGATCTAATTATGACTCTGGAAAAATTTTATGAATCCAATATGGATATTAGGCAAACAGCAAATAATCTGTATGTTCATCAAAATACTGTTCGATACAGGTTAAAGAAGGTTTTTGAACTTACAGGTTATGATATAAACAAATTTGAAGATAATTTTAAACTTTACCTATTTTTATTTTATAAAAGGGTTAAGGGATTAAGGGGATGATTCATCCTAGTCAACAATTACTCACTTTTCTAAGAAACAGAAGGTTTACAAAAAAGGGCTAAGATTTTTGTAGCCTCCTACATATGTAATTTCAGATAATTATGATAATATAAAAATGAACTGGAAAACATTTTCCCGAATAAGGTTACAGAGGTGGAGCAATGACATTTGAAAAATATTTGGAGTATTTAAAATACATAATGGATAGGTTTCATCCTATCGGCTCAAATGAAGAAGGTGGGGTAACTAGATTAGGATATAGCAAGGAAGAAGACCTGATGCACTGGGAATTTATGAGGATAGCAAAGGAAGAAGGATTTCAGGTGGAAACAGATCAGGTAGGCAATTCATATGCTAGTCTAGGTAAATATGATGAGTACCATTTGGTAGGTTCCCATTTGGATTCGGTGATAAATGGCGGAAGATATGACGGTGTTATAGGTGTAGCTGTTGGCTTATTATTACTAAAGATAGTCAAGGAGAAGGCTTTAGATATACCTTTAAAAGTAGTTGCTTTTAGATGTGAAGAATCCAGTAATTTTATGAAAAGCACCATAGGTAGTGGCTTAATTGTTGGGGAAAATTATGAGAAAGAATTCGACACTTTAGTTTCCCGTTCAGGGGAAACTTTAAGAGAAATATTTGATAAGAGAGGGTATAGCGAAAGACCTAAAAAAATAAGGGGAGTTAAATCTTTTCTAGAACTTCATATTGAACAAGGAAGAATATTGGAAGAGGAAGGTCTAACTTTAGGAATTGTTAACGTAATAGCAGGAAATATTAGGTTAAAAGTTAATATAGAAGGTTTAGCAGAGCATTCTGGCGCTACCCCTATGGATTTAAGAAAGGATGCTTTATGTTGTGCTGCAGAAATCATTTTAGGCCTAGAGTCATTAGCTAAGTCAGATAAAGAGAGTAGTGCCGTGATTACAGTGGGAAGCATATACAATCTACCAAACTCGGTAAACGTGATACCAGGAAAGGTAGAATTTTCAGTGGACATAAGGGATAAGTCAAATGAGAATATGCAGGAATTAAAGAGAAAGGTGAAAAAATTAGTAAAATCTATCAGCACTTTTCGAGGCTTGGACTTTAGTATAGAGACGATATCCAATGCTGAGGCTGTAGTGCTAGATAGTGATTTAAATAAGGAGTTAGTAAAGATAGCAGAAAACCTTAATATCAAAAACAAGGTTATGCCCAGTGGTGCAGGCCACGATGCTATGAAGATGGCCAAGATAACTAGGACAGGACTTATTTTCATTCCATGTAAAGAAGGAATTAGCCATAATCCTAGGGAAAGTGCAAGATTAGAAGATGCTGTATACGGTGGTATGGTAATTTTGGATTATTTAAGAAGTAGTTAAAGATTTTAATCTTTATGTAGAGGTAGGAAAATACTAAATAGTAATTAGATAACTGGTATAAATCATATTGAATGAGAATTAAAATTAATGATATAATTGTAATAAGGAGATTGGTAATAGTCTTGTAAGACAGTTAGAAATTAAGGTAAATACAGTTAATACATATGATGAGATGTTGGAAAAGGAAGGTAGCTGATAAGGGTAAATTATATTTTCTTCAATTTGATAAACCATTGCATAATATTTTGGTCTAATTGAGTATAATATTATCCCCAATGAAGAACTAAAAAGGTATATGAAAACCTGTGAAAAACTCCCTGTAAGAAGGATATTTAAGAATAAGTTAGAAAAGAATGTAGTATTTAATTCTGTGGTAGGATTTGATGATATAAGAAGTTATATATAAGGATCTGGAGCCAGAGGCTCCTTTTTTATTTTCCTTTTTTGCAAGAAGGACTTAAATTGAAAGTATGAGAGGAAGATTAAATGAAAAAGATTTTAAACTATGTTCCAGGATTTAGAAGCAATAAGATGTGGAAGAAGATTTTAGCAAGTATTTACTACTTATTTTCCTTTTTTGCTGCTTCAGCAGATGTGGGAGTATTTTTATTTTTACTATCCATGCCTTTCTTTATATTTTCATTGGCTGAAGTAATTAGATCAAGAAAGAAAAGGAATATAAACAAGTTAACTGTAATTACCTTAACCTTATCCTTAGTTCTTTTAATTACTGGGGCAGCAAATATTGAAAGTGTGGAAGATGATTTATCCAATGGGGATAAAGCCCAGGCAGAAAAGACAGAATTAAGTGAAGAAACTGCTACCCAAGATAAGTCGGAACAGGATGTAGAAGATAAAGATCTGGAAGATTCAAAAGATGTGGAGGAAGGCTTAAATGAAGAGGATTTAATTGAAGAGGATAAAGATGGTGAGAAACCCAGTCAGCAAACAGAAGAAAAGCCAAAGGCTACAGGTAGCTTAAAGGTTCACTACATAAATGTAGGCCAAGGTGATTCAATCTTCATTCAATTGCCTAATGGAGAGACTGGCCTAATAGATGGTGGTACTAGAGGGAGTGGCTCTACTGTAATCAATTATTTAAATAGCCAGGGAGTTAAAAAACTGGACTATATAATAGCCACCCACCCCCACGAGGACCACATAGGTGGCCTTGTGTCAGTAATTGATAGATTTAACATAGGTAAGGTATATATGCCTGAAAAAACCCATACCACTAAAGTATTTGAAGATTTACTTTTGGCGATTGAAAGGAAGAATAAAAAGATTACCAGGGCTAGGGCTGGGGACACTATCCTTAATGGAAATGGTATTAATATGAGGATCCTAGCGCCAGGCTCCAATGCCAGTGGGTCAAATTTAAATAATTATAGTGTGGTTATCAAACTAGACTTTAAAAATAATAGCTTTATGTTTACTGGAGATGCAGAAAGCCAAACTGAAAATTACTTGGTTAATAGTGGACAAAATTTAAAGACAGATGTTTTAAAGGTGGCCCACCATGGTGGAAACACATCTTCAAGTGCTGGATTTTTGAATAAGGCCAAGCCCAAGTATGCAATAATAAGCTGTGGGAAAAACAATCAATATGGCCATCCTCATAGGGAAGTGGTCAATAGATTAGAAAGCATTGATGCAACCATATATAGAACTGATTTAGATGGAACAATTGTTGCCACATCAAATGGAAATACTATAAGTTTTAATAAAAAAGCCAGTGTAAGCAAAGGCGATTCTGTGGCTAGCCAGCCAGGATCAAAGTCAAGTCAAAAACCTAAACCACAACCTAAACCACAACCTAAACCAGATCCTAAACCGCAACCGAAGCCTGACCCAAAACCAGAACCTCAGCCCCAGCCAAAGCCGGATCCAAAACCTCCAGTCACAGATAATGTAAAGGAGGTATTCATAACTAATACTGGAAATAAGTATCACTTAGGTTCCTGTAGATTTGTGAAGAAAAGTAAAATACCTATTAGTTTGAAGGAGGCCAAAAGCCAAGGCTTTGAGGCCTGTAAGGTATGTGGTCCACCTAAATAGAATAGGAGGAGAGCTTTATGAGACTAATTATTGATAGGTTTGAAGGTAAATTTGCAGTATGTGAAAGAGAAAATAAAGAGATGATTGATATAGAAAGGGATAAGTTACCAAAAGATGCTAAAGAAGGTGACATCCTGATTATTGAAGGGAAACAAATTAAAGTAGATAAGGCTGCCACAGAAAAAAGAAGAAAAGAAATTAAGAAACTTATGGATAGTTTATGGGAAGACTAGGATAGGCCTAGTCTTTCTTCTATCCTTGATTAATATATAGAAATATATGATAATTAATATTATCAAACAAGATTGTGACAGAAATAGGAATACATAATGTTAAGACACAAATATGATATGTTGAAGGATCATCCAGGAAAATCCATATTTTATTTTGCTATTCCTATGATTATAGGTAACCTATTTCAAAAATTTTACAACATGGCTGACTCGGTTATTGTAGGAAAATTTGTAAGTGAAGATGCTTTGGCAGCAGTGGGGGCATCTTATTCTTTGACTACTGTATTTATAATGGTTGCCATAGGTGGCGGAATTGGGGCATCAGTTATTATATCCCAGTATTTAGGGGCAAAACAATATGAGGAGATGAAAACTTCAATTTTAGTTATTTAAGATTTATTGGTTTTTTCTTTGTATTTATAGGATTAAAATCTATTACTGATGGGTTGCTTCGGGGAATTGGAGATATGAGAGTATTTACCATAGCCAACTTAATTAATCTTAGTATTAGGGTAACAGCTGCTTTTAAATTGGCACCAGTCCTAGGGGTGGCTGCTGTATGGTATACAATTCCTATGGGTTGGGCTGCCAATTATATGGTTTCCTTTATATATTATTTAACTGGAAAATGGAATGTTAAAAGTAGATATGTGATATAATGACAGGGGAAATTTTTATAAGAAATGAGTGAAGCTTATGCAAATACAGGTCAAAGATATATTGGAATTGGAAGGCTTCAAGGATGCTAAGCTAGTAGCAGGAGAGAAGGGATTAACTAATATCGTTAAAAATGCTACCTTAATGGAGGTACCAGATATATATAGATATGTGGAAGAGGACAATTTGCTTATTACAACCTTATACCCAATATCTAGCGATAGGGAGGCAATGAAGGAGCTGATTCCCAAGCTGGCTAGCTTAAATTTGGCTGGGATTTGTATAAAACCGGCCAGATATATTAAGGCAATTGATTCTGTAATGATTAAACAGGCCAATGAACTAAATTTTCCAATTATTAGCCTACCTGAAGGAGCTAATTTATCAGATTTGGTATCAGAAATCCTAGAAATATCTCTTAAGAACCACATAGATATGCTCCATTTTAGAGACCTTGTTCACAAGGAGTTGATGGATCTATTCCTAAGTGGGGCGGATATAGGATCCATGGTAGATACTTTGGCTAATATAGTTCAATTGCCTGTGATTTTATTGGACAACTCCTATAATATTACTTCAAAATCTAAGGAGTTAAAAAATAGGGATATAGATATACTTTTAGAGCCTAACGATTATGGCAGACCAGGATTTAAAATAAAAATAGACGGAAGGACTTATGGAGTCAATCGTTATTCTAGATATAGTATTAATGCAGGTAAAACAAGATTTGGTTATCTGGTCCTTTTAAAAGAGAAAAGTGAAAGTGAAAATGTAAGGATTGCCATGGAGCAGGCCAGCCTACTTTTGGCCTCTGCCTTTTATAAAAATAGTGCAGTTATGGAAAAGGAGAAAAGTTTTATGGATGCCTTTATCAGGGAATTACTGCAAGGGAAACTTGCCTCTTCCATGGACGCCATAAGCAAGGCTAAAAGATTTGGTTGGAGTATGGAATTTCCTATGGTTATTATGGTGGCAAAATTGCTGCCAAAGGATAATGATAGAAAATTTGATCTGTATGGTAAAATTTTAGATTCACAACTTTTGGAAAAGACTCTACAGGAAAGACTGAATATAAAAGAGGATAAAATAAACACTGTCTATATTGACAACTCTATAGTAATCTTTATTAATACAATTTTTATGGATGATGTAAGGATTAATTGCATCAAAGCAGGCTGTTCCATTATGCAAAAATTAAAGAAAGAGACTAAAATAGGCATAGGCATATCTAATACTATTAACTCCTTTGATGGCTTACCAAGGGCCTATGAAGAGGCTAAAAGAAGTATTGTTGCTGGAACTATTTTGTATCAGGAGTCTTTTACAAATCATTACAATGATTACAGGATTTTTGACATTATTAATGAAGTAGAAGATGTTAGTGTCTTAGAAAGATTTGTAGATGATAAATTAGGCCAGGTTTTAGAGCATGATAATTCCAATGATTTTCAATTGTTGGAGACCTTGAAAGTATTGATTGAATGCAATTTTAATATAAAGAAAGCCTCCCAGGAATTATTTATTCACTATAATACCTTAAGATATAGGGTGGACAGGCTTAAAGAATTAGGGATTAATATGGATAATGGTTTTGAGCTAGGGGAGTTGGTTCTTGCCTTTAACATATATTTATGGTTAAAAGGTAGCCAGGCTAAGGAAAAAAGTCTATTACGGGCTGATTAAGGATAGGTATTTTATCCCATTACAAGTGAAGTTTCCAATTGAATAGATGAGAAGAACGGATATCCTTGTCAACAAGTGACAAGGATATCCATTTTTTTTGGCTTTAGGTTATGATGATTAACCAAGACCCCAATGCTATAATCAAGTCACAACTGGAAAAAGTTTTCATAAAAAACTTAATAATTGTCAAAACTAATAAGGAATAGAAAAATTTAGGAGGTAGTGTTATGGATGTAAATGTATATAAGTTTTCAATGGCTGGACCTGATGATGTTTCAGGATTAGATGAGTTAATCTCCAGTGGCCAAGTAAAGGCAGAGGAAATTATAGCTGTGTTAGGTAAAACTGAGGGCAATGGTTGTGTAAATGATTTCACAAGAGGATTTTGCACAGCATCCTTTAGAAGTTATTTAGCTAAGAAGTTAAATACCAGTGAAGAGGAAGTAGAATCTAAGGTGGCCTTTGTCATGTCTGGTGGAACTGAGGGAGTTATGACACCTCATGCTACCATCTTTACAAAATCAGAGGTGGAAGATGCTTATTCTGACGATAAGTCCTTGGCTGTAAGCGTAGGCTTTACTAGAGATTTTTTACCAGAAGAAATGGGAACTCTAACTATGGTGGAGGAAGTAAAAAAGGTAGTATTGGAGCTGATGAAGGAAGCAAATATTGAAAGTAAAGAGGATGTTCACTTTGTTCAGATTAAATGCCCTCTTTTAACCTCAGACAGGATCCTGGAGGCCAAATCCAGGGGTAAGTCAGTGGTGGTAGAGGATACTTATAAGTCTATGGGTTATACAAGAGGGGCTTCTGCCCTGGGAGTGGCCTTAGCCCTAGGGGAGATAGAAGAAGGGGAAGTGGTTGAAGAGGCTATTTTAAATGACTGGTCCCTGTATTCAGAAGTAGCTTCAACCTCAGCAGGAGTTGAATTGCTAAATTGTGAAATTATCATAATGGGTAATTCTCATAAGTCTGTAAGTAAGTATAGGATAGGCCATAGTGTAATGGAAGATGCAATAGATATGGAAGGTGTAGTAGAAGCTATGAGAAGCAGTGGCCTAGATATAGATAAATTACCATCAGAGGAGGATAGAAATAGGATTGTAAATGTCTTTGCCAAGGCCGAGGCCTCGCCAGATGGATTGGTAAGAGATAGAAGAACCACCATGTTAACAGATTCAGATATTAACCATACCCGTCATGCTAGGGCAGTAGTAAATGCTGTAATTGCTTCCTTGGTTGGAGATCCAATGGTTTATGTATCAGGTGGAGCAGAACACCAAGGTCCTGCTGGAGGAGGTCCTGTGGCAGTTATTATAGAAAAATAAGAAATGGAGTGAGAAGATGAAATACATTTTGAAAAATGCTTATTTTCCTTTTGATAACCAAATAAAAGATATTTATGTAGAGGCAGGAATCGTTAAAGATATAGGACACGGCCTTAATGTAGAAAGTGCAACGGTCATAGACTTGGAAAAGAGAATGGTAATAGACGGTTTTGTAGATGGCCATATGCACTTAGACAAGGCCCTGATTGCAGATAAAATTTCCAACAAAAGTGGAACCTTAGAGGAAGCAATCAGCATTATGAGCAATTATAAGCCGGAAATGTCCAAGGAAGATATAGAAAACAGGGCTAGAAAGGTCCTAGATATGGCCTTGGCCCAGGGTACTAGATATGCCAGGACCCATGTTGATGTAGATGAGTCTGCAGGTCTTAAATCTATGGAAGTTCTTTTAAAACTTAGGGAAGAGTATAAGGAAAAAATAAATATCCAAATTGTTGCCTTTCCCCAAGAAGGTATAGTTGAAAGTAAAAAATCTTATGCTTACCTGGATGAGGCCTTAAAATTAGGGGCAGATGTGGTAGGTGGGATACCAGCCATAGAAAAGGATCCTCTTAAACATATGGAAATGATCTTTAACCTGGCCCTAAAATACGATGTGGACATAGATATGCATATTGACGAGACTGATGATCCTAAATCCCTAACCTTAAGGGACTTGGCCAAGATGACCATTGACAATGATTATGAAGGTAGGGTGACTGCTGGCCATTGCTGTAGTTTAGCAGCCAATCCCAAGGATAAGATTTTACCGATTATTGAGCTGGTAAAAGAAGCAAGGATAGGTATAATCTCACTGCCATCAACCAACCTATATCTACAGGGTAGAGGTGATAGCTACAATGTGAGGCGAGGTATTACGCCAGTTAAATTCCTGGTTGAAGAAGGAGTAAATGTGCTGATAGGTTCCGACAATATAAGGGATCCTTTCAATCCCTTTGGAAATAGTAATCTATTGGAGGAGTTATTAATAGCAGCCCATGGAGTTCACATGGGTGGAGAAAAGGATTTAAATAAATTATTTGACATGATAAGCATTGTGCCAGGAAAAGTTCTAGGATTTGATTATGGAATTAGGGAAGGAAAAAGGGCAAATTTTGTAGTTGTAAATGCATCAAATAAGGCCAGTGCCATTATAGGCCAGGTGGGAATGTTTGGCTACTTTGAAGAAGGAAAATTTAAAACAAATGAATAAATGAAGGAGGCAGTAGCATGAGCTTATTTATAAACATAATACCATTGGCGGTAATATTGCTACTTTTATTTAGGAAACAACATATGTTATTTGCAGGACTGGTAGGTGGAGTTATAGCAATAATTATCGGGAAGATGGCTTTACCACAGGCATCTGGCATGTTTGTGGATGGAATAAACAATATGTTAAGTATAACTATCCCTATTATTTATGCTGCCAGTGCAGCCATGGTTTCTGAGGCTGGAAGCATTGAGGCCCTAGTAGAGTTATCCAGGAGGGGGCTAGGTGGAAGGGTTAGTATTTTAGCTGGGATTATAGTATTGATCCAGGGATTTGCTACCTATATGGCAGGTATGGGGGCAGGTAATTCCATGGTTACGGCCCCCTTGGCAGCTACAGCTGTAGGTGCAGTTCCTGAAGTAATTGCAGCTATGGCCATTGCATCAGCTGTTGGCTTTACCACATCACCAGCTTCAACAGAGACTGTACTGGCTGCAGAAAGTGCAGGCAGGGACGTGGTGTCTCACGCAACAGCCATGAGACCTTATACAGTACTTTTTTATCTATTGGCGGCTGGTTTGGCCATTTACGGCGTGCATAAAAGAGGAGCCTTAATTTCAGAAAAAACTGCTAGGGAAGAAGCTAAGGAAGAAAGAAGTAATGGAGCCCTATTTAAACAGTCTATTCCAGCTATAGCCTTACTGGTTATGGTAGTTGCAGGGAATGGTTTAAACTCATTAATTGGC
>Ga0079225_10002462_pt1 | contig 10683 bp, 9 predicted proteins | sample Poulit2012_FD_76344 | JGI IMG/M metagenome (GOLD analysis project Ga0079225, IMG submission 76344) | Agricultural soil microbial communities from Georgia to study Nitrogen management - Poultry litter 2012 | ecosystem: Environmental > Terrestrial > Soil > Agricultural land | place: USA: Georgia...
CGAAGGAGCTGGTCATGCGTTCAGATACCGGCGAGATCATCCGGATCGAGGGACTGGTCAAGATGATCGGGGACACCCGCGCCCTGGACGGCCTCGACCTCGACGTGCGTAGGGGCGAGGTCCACGGGTTCCTCGGACCCAACGGCGCGGGCAAGTCCACCACGATCCGGATCCTTCTGGGACTCATGTGGGCGGACGAGGGGCTCGTGCGGTTGTTCGGCGGCGATCCGTGGCGTGACGCGGTGCGGCTGCACCCCCGGCTGGCGTACGTCCCCGGGGAGGTGACGCTGTAGCCCCGACCAAGCGCACCCGCGACTACTCGAAGGGCAACCGGCAGAAGGTGCCGCTCATCGCCGCGCTCGCGTCCGACGCGGAGCTGCTGGTGCTCGATGAACCCACCTCCGGCCTGGACCCGCTGATGGAACAGGCCTTCCAGCAGTGCGTCCGCGAGGCGGTCGACGCCGGGGCCACCGTGTTGCTCTCGAGCCACATCATGGGGGAGGTCGAGGCGCTGGCCGACAGGGTGAGCATCATCCGCGCCGGCCGGACCATCAGCTCCGGCACCCTAGCGGACCTGCGGAGACACACCACCACGGATATCCACGCCGTCACCGACACCCACCCACGGGCTCTGCAGGAGATCGACGGGGTGGAGAATCTGCGGATCGCCGACGACGGCAGCGGCAGGGTCGCGGGCGTCCCCCTGCTCTCCCGGATCGCGGTCCGCACGGGATGGCCCGGCGCCGCCGTGTGGGTGGCGGGGCTGGTCGGGCTCTTCTCGGCGACCGCCCTGTCGATGGCCGCACTCCACGACTCCCCGGAGACGCTCGCGGCGTACGGCAGCTCACTGGGTGAGGCGATGGTGATGCTCAACGGCCGGGTGGCCGGACTCGACACGTTCGGCGGCATCGTGATGAACGAGTTCGCGCTGATCGTCTCCTTCTCGGTCCCAACCATGGCGATCGGTCTGACCGCGCGCACCACCCGGCGGGACGAGGAGACCGGACGGACGGAACTGCTGTTGGCGGGCAGGGTCGGTCGGCTCGCCCCGCTCGCGGCCGCCCTCGTCGTCGTCGCCGTGACCTTCGCCGTGCTCGGGGCCGGTCTCTGGGCGTCGACACTGCTGGTGGACGCGGACCGCATCGGAGCCGTGTTGTACGCGGCGTCGATCACCGCCACCGGATGTGTGTACGCCGCCGGCACCGCCGTTCTCGCGCAGGTGGTGGCCCACACCCGCACGCTCTGGGCGATCGCCCTCGCCACGGCCGGGGTCACCCTGGTCACCCGCGGGATCGGTGACGTCAACGAGAACTGGCTGAGCTGGACCTCCCCTCTCGGCTGGCACGGACTGGTCCGCCCCTTCGGCCACCCCGACGTGCTACCGCTGATCGTGTCGGTCGCCGGCCGGCGTGGCGGTCCACCAGGCACCTGGGAGCGGCTGTGGGGTGGACCGCGGGGGTGGTGGCGCTGATGGCCGTGTACGGCGGCCTGCTCGAGGTCGCGGTGGAGGCGATCATGTCCACCCCTGCTCTCACGGCGTTCCTCGTCGAGGCAGAGTCCCTGGTGGAGGCGATCGCCCAGATGCTCGTCGCGTTCGCCGGGTTCCTCGGCGGCGGCTTTGCGCTGCAGACCTTCAGCGGGCTCCGCGCCGAGGAGACCTCGGGACGGTTGGAACTGGCGCTCACCGTAGGACGCCACCGGTGGTTCTGGTTGGCCGCCCACGCCGCGGTGGGGCTCGATCTTCAGCGCGGCCGTGTGGCAGGTTCCCGCGGCGGTCGTCTTCGCGGTCCTGTCGGTGGCGCTCTTCGGGCTGGCCCCACGACTGCAGCTCCTGGCGTGGGTGCCGTTCGCGCTCGCCGGATTGGCGGGGTTCCGGCGACGTGACGCGCCCCGGACCTGAGCCGGGCGCGGCCCCGGTCCTGGGGCCGGACCTGCGCCGGGCCCTGCCCCGGACCTGACACACTGGCCGGAGGGCCGGGAGCCCCGTCGGATACTGCACCAGGAGGAACTGATGTCGGACGAGTTCGATCGCTCGAGGTTCGAGGCCGCCCTCGGGGTGGTCGACGACTGGCCCGTGGACAACGTCTCCGCCGCGGTGGTGGGGCCCGAGGGCGCCCTGGCCGTGCGGGGCGACCGTGACCGCGTCTACCGACTGGCCTCGGTGACCAAACCGATCGTGGCCGTCGCGGCGCTACTGGCCATCGAGGAGGAAGCCATCTCACTCGACGAGCCGGCCGGCCCCGAGGGGTCGACGGTCCGCCACCTCCTCGCGCACGCCTCGGGGCTGGATTTCGGCGACAGGGACAAGGTCCGTACCGGGCCGGGGGAGCGGCGGATCTACTCCTCCGCCGGCTTCGAGGTCCTCGCCGACCACATCACGGAAGCCACCGGCATCGCGTTCACCGACTATCTGGACGAGGCGGTCTGCCGGCCGCTCGGTATGGGCTCCACCGTTCTCGAGGGCTCGCCCGGGCACGGCGCATCCGGCAGTCTGGCAGATCTCATCGCCTTCGCCGGCGAGCTGGTGGCGCCGCGGTTGCTGGCGGCCGAGACCCTCGATGAGGCCACCGCCGAGCAGTTCGGGGGAATCAACGGGGTCGTCCCGGGATACGGGATGCAGAAGCCGTGCCCCTGGGGATTGGGGTTCGAGCTCAGAGGCGCCAAGCACCCCCATTGGACCGGCCAGCACAACTCGCCCGGGACCTTTGGTCACTTCGGACAGTCGGGCACCCTGCTGTGGGTGGAACCCGAGATCTCCACCGCCCTGATCGTGCTCACCGACCGCGACTTCGGCGACTGGGCCAAACCGCTGTGGCCGGAACTGTCGGACCGGGTGGTCGACGCCGGCACCAGGCGTTCCAACCCCGACGACTCGCTCGGCGGTTAGCGCTCCCGACACGCCGGTGCGGCTGGCCTCGCCGCGAATACGGCGGGTGTAACTTTGCTGAGAATCCAGAAGTGTCGCTGGTGTAATTCAGTCACTTGAGGCACAGTGGTGACCAACAACAACATACGCATCATCGTTCACACGATTTCATGAGGTCGTTGGGGAAGACGTCCCTCAGTGAGTCGGGAGTGAAGCGATGTCTGACCATAACCATTTCGCGGATACCACAACCGGCGTGGTGTTCATCCACGCCGCGCCCACCGCGTTGTGCCCTCACGTCGAGTGGGCTCTGGCGAGCACCCTCGACGCCAGCTGCGCCATGCGCTGGGAGGACCAGCCGGCCCAGCCGGGCGCCCGGAAGGCGATTGTCGACTGGATAGGTCCGGTCGGTACCGGCGCACGGCTGGCCGACTCGTTGGCCAAGTGGTCCATGCTGGCCTTCGAGGTCACGGAGGACCCCAGCGACCTCGTCGACGGCGAGCGCTTCTCGCACACACCCGAGCTCGGGATGTGGCGGGGGCAGACGGGCGCCAGCGGGGACGTGGTGATAGCCGAGAACCGGCTCCGGCACCTCATGAAGGCCGGCCCCGCCGCGTTCTACTCCGCTGTCGAGGAGGAGCTCGGCACCGCCTGGGACCGAGCACTCGAGCCGCTCCGCGGGCACCCGGCCGCCGCCGAGGTCACCTGGCTCTCCCGCGTCGGCTGACCCGGCCGCCGAGGCCCTCCGACCGGCCCCGGGACCCCTGGGTCCCGACTCACCGCTCTCCCGGCACAGACGTAGCGACGCCCGCCCCCGTTTCTCGGGGGCGGGCGTCGCCGTCTGTGCTTCCGGGGATCCGGGCGCCGGTGTCAGATCACAGCGGGATGTTCTTGTGCTGACCGCGGGTGTGCGCGGCGGCATCGAGCGCCTCGGCGAGGCGCCGACGGGTGTCGGTGGGCTCGATCACCTCGTCCACCACCCCGAGGGAGACCGCGCGTCCCACACCGCCGGCGATCGCGGCATGTTCCTCCGCGAGTCGGTCGTGCAGAGCGTCCCGCTCCTCCTCCGGGGCGGCCGCGAGGGTGCGCTTGTGCAGAATCCCGACGGCGGCCTTGGCGCCCATCACGGCGACCTCGGCGTCGGGCCAGGCGAAGACCGCCGAGGCGCCCAGCGCGCGGGAGTTCATGGCGATGTAGGCACCGCCATAGATCTTGCGGGTCACCAGCGTCACCCGGGCCACCGAGGCCTCGGCGAACGCGTGGAGGAGCTTGGCGCCACGACGCACCACGCCCTCCCACTCCTGCGAGACCCCCGGGAGGTAGCCGGGCACGTCCACCAGCACCAGCAGCGGGACACCGAACGCGTTGCACAGCCGCACGAAGCGGGAGGCCTTCTCGGCGGACTCGGAGTTGAGGCACCCGCCCAGGCGCAGCGGGTTGTTGGCGATCACGCCGACAGAGCGGCCCGCGATCCGCCCGAAGCCCACCACGATGCTGGGGGCCCACTTGGACTGCAGCTCCTCGAAGGTGCTGCTCCCGTCCAACTCGCAGGTGTCGAGCAGGCCGTGGACCAGCGGCCGCACATCGTATGCGCGCTTCGGTGACTCCGGGAGCAGGCCCGCGAGGTCGGTCTGGTCGTCCGCCAGCCTCGCCGGGTCGATCTCACCCTGGGCGCCCAGGAGCGTGACCATGCGGCGTGCCCGGTTGAGCGCGTCGCGCTCGTCGTCGGCCGCGATGTGGCAGACGCCGGACTTGCGGTGGTGGACGTCCTGACCGCCGAGCCCCTCCATGTCGACCTGCTCGCCCGTGACGGAGCGGACCACGTCGGGACCGGTGACGAAGATCTTGCCGGCCGGCGCCATGATCACGACGTCGGTCAGCGCCGGGCCGTAGGCCGCCCCACCGGCGGCCGGCCCGAGCACCACGGAGATCTGGGGGACCAGGCCCGATGCGCGGACCATGGCCTCGAACACCGTTCCCACGGCGTGGAGGGCCTCCACGCCCTCGGCGAGCCGTGCGCCGCCGGAATGCCACACACCCACGACGGGCAGGTGCTCGTCGATCGCGGCGTCGATGGCGTGGACGATGTGCCGGCAGCCGTCGAGCCCCATGGCCCCACCCATCACGGTGGCGTCAGTGGCGTAGGCGATGGTGGGCACCCCGTCGATTCGCCCTCGGGCCGCCAGGGCTCCTGAGGCGTCGGGTTCGGTGAGGAACTCCAGTGACGCGGGGTCGAAGAGGTTCTCGAGCCGGGCGACGGGGTCGCGCGGGTCGATCTGGGTGTTCGGATCAACGGTGCTGGTGATGGTCATGAATGCAGTCCCTTCCTTGATGCACACCCCACGTGGGGGAGTGCATCTCTAACGGACCCCCGGACTGGCTGGTGGGCGGACGCCCCCGGAGACCGGACCCCCGTCCGGTCTCCGGGCGACGTGCCCGGCTCCCCCGCTGACGCGGGGAAGTGGTGAGCTGACGCGATCCCGTAGCGGAGAGGGACACGGACTCGAGTTGGTGCACCGACCGCACCGTTCGGTCTTGACTCGTGTCCCCGGATCCGTCCACGGGCGGGACGTCAGCCCTGATCAAGCTTCTGGATATATTCGACCGCATCCTGCACGGTACGCAACTTGGCGAGGTCCTCGTCGGGGATCTCCACCCCGTACCGGTCCTCGGTCTGGACGGCGATCTCCACCATAGACAGCGAATCGATGTCGAGGTCGTCAACGAAGGACTTCTCGGGGGTCACCTCGGACGGCTCGATCCCGGTGACCTCCTCGACGATCTCGGCGAGTCCGGCGATGATCTCGGCCTCGGTGCGTGCCATGTGCGGTCCTTTCTGATGGGAGAGGTGGCGTCCGGCGGACGCCACGCGGTACCTGCCGTGCGCGCCGGAAAGCGCGACGAACACGGAGAACGGGAGGGGCTAGGCCCCACTGAGGGCGGGAACGGACTCTACAGCGAGGGCGAGGTCCTCGGGGGTGCTGACACCGTAGCGGGGCACCTCGCGCATCATCCTCTTCGCGAGCCCGACCAACGCCCCGGACGGGGGGAGTTCCACGAAGGTGTCCACCCCCAGTTTGAGCATCGTCTGTGTACACAGGTCCCAGCGGACCGGGTTGGTGATCTGCGAGACGACGCGGTCGACGGCCTCGCGGCCGTGGGTGACGACGACCCCGTCGGCATTGGACAACAACGTGAGCTCGGGATCGTGGACCTCGAGGGAGTCCGCCAGGTCCCGGACCTCGCGGACAGCGGAATCCATGTAGTGGGTGTGGAAGGCGCCGGCCACTTCGAGCCGCCGCAGGCGAGCGCGTGCGGGCGGATTCTGTTCCAGGGCCTCGCACGCCTCCAGCGGGCCGGCCGCGACGATCTGACCGGCGCCGTTGCGGTTGGCCGGGGCCAGCCCCGCGTTCTCCAGCGCCAGGAGCACATCCGCCTCGACGCCGCCGAGGACGGCGATCATCCCGGTGGGCCGCTCAGCGCACGTGCGGGACATGGCCGCTCCGCGTACGGAGGCCAGCCTGAGGGCGTCGACCTCGGAAATCACCCCGGCGATGGCCAGTGCCGCCACCTCGCCGATCGAGTGTCCGGCCACGAGGGTGTCGGTGGGCACCTGTCCCCGCCGCCGTAGTTCGGCGGCGCCGAGGAGGGCGGAGGCCACGACGAGCGGCTGGGTCACAGCCGTGTCGGTGATCTCCTGCAGGGTCGCGGTGGTTCCCAGGCGCTCGAGATCAAGCCCACACGAGGCGGACCACTCGGCGAGCCGCCGGGAGGCGCCGGGGGTCTCGAGCCACGGCGCGAGCATCCCGGCCTTCTGGGACCCTTGTCCTGGAGCGGTTAAACAAAGCACGAGTATCAGACAACACTCTCGGAGCTGTTTTGGATGATGTTCTCAAAGCCAGAAAGAAAGCCCGGACTTTGTAGGGTTTCCACAAATTTCGCGGAGTCCGTTCCTCCATCTGTCGGGAGGGCCGAATCGTTACACGGTGTGACGGGTGGGGCTATTTAGGTCTCCTGGTTAGATCGTTCGGCGAACTTTCCGAGGACCAGCGCGATTCTGAGGACAAAAGCGTCCCTTGCGTTAAGCGGATCGAAGTCCGTGATCTGGCTCACTCGTTTCAAGCGGTACCGCACGGTATTGGGATGGACGTACAACTCGCGGGCGCACGCCTCCACATGCCCACCGGAGTCGAGATACGCCCGCAGGGTCTCTTCCACCGAGCCGTCCGCTCCCCGTAGGGGAGTGACGATCCGTTCCACGAGCATCGTCGCCGCGCCGCGGTCGCCGCCCAGGACCCGTTCGGGCAGCAGGTCGATCGCCGCGACCGGGCGGGGCGCGCCCGGCCAGCCGCTGACGGCCGACGCCCCGAGCAGCGCCTCGGCGGCGCTGTCGGGTGCTTCCACGAGCGAGCCGACCGTGTGGCCGTGAACCACGGGGGCCTCGGAGGAGAACGCGTCGAGTACGGCGGCCGGTATCGACGACGAGGATTCCAACTCCCCGGACAGGATCACGACCAGTCGCGCACCCTGGACCACAGCCAGCGCGTGCCGGTCGGAGGCCACGGCGGCCTTGTGAACGGCCGGAACGGACGCCAGCCCCAGGTCTTCCCGAGGGGATCCCACGATGACGGTCGCGGGTGTGGTCGGGTCCCAGTTCAGCGCGGAGGCCCCCGACGTCAGGTCGGCGTGGCGGTCGCCCCGCACCACCGCGTCAACGATCATCGCCTCCATGCGGGTGTCCCAGGCACCGCGGTTCTCGGCGGCGGCCGCATAGACCGCCGCCGCCGTGAACCCGAGTTCGCGACCGAACTTGAGCACGGCGGCAATCATGAGGCCACGCTGGCGTTCGTTGTGGGTGATCCTCGGCATCACCAGTTCGAAGTACTCCAGCGTCGACCTGACCAGCTGGACGGTCTGCTGCAGGGTCAGCCCCTGTCCTAGTCCCTTGGGGAGCAGTTTGAACCCGGCGATCGTGTCCGTGTGCTGGGCCTGCGGGTTGCGCATCCAGGTGACGAAGTCGCGGACGGCGCTCTGGATGATGAGTTGGATCTCGGCCCGCTGGTCCGCTGACAACTCCGCGAAGAACGGGAGTTCGGTCTCCAGCGCGCGGACGGCCTCCGTGGACAGGGTCCCCGAGTACCGGGTGATGCGTTTGAGCAGTGCATCGGAGATCGGGCGCTGGTCCGGCGGGGTCGCCGCCCGGCGCCGGGCCGGCTTCTGCTCGCCGGCCTCGGCGCCGGTCCCCGCGGAGTCGGTCACGCCACTCCGGGGTCCGTCGTCGGTTCGGGTGCCGCCATCACGTCGTCGATGCGGTACCTGCGCGCGGCGTCGAGCAGGACCCGCTTCTCGATCGCGCCCTCGCGGACGAGCCCGGACAGCACGGCGATCACCACCGACTCGGCGTCGGTGTTGAAGTGGCGGCGCGCGGCCGGGCGGGTGTCGGAGAACCCGAAGCCGTCGCACCCCAGCACCGTGAAGTCGCCCGGCACCCACGCGCGGATCTGGTCGGGCACCGCCTTCTGGAAGTCGCTCACCGCCACCGTCGGCCCCTCCGCGGAGGCGAGTGAGGCCGCGACGAAGGGGGTACGCGGCTGCTGGTCCGGATGCCGCAGAGCGTGCCGTTCGCACTCGAACCCGTCGCGGGCCAGCTCCGTCCACGAGGTCGCGGACCAGAGCTCCGCCGCCACGTCCCACTCCTCGGCGAGCAGCTTCTGCGCCTCGACGGCCGCGTACATGCCGACCCCCGAGGCCAGGATGGTGGCCTTGTGGGTGCCGGCCTCCGATCTGCGGAACCGGTAGAGACCCCGTAGGAGGGCGTCCACGTCGAGGTCCTCCGGTTCCGCGGGCTGCGGAACGGGCTCGTTGTACAGGGTGAGGTAGTACGAGACGTTCCTGTCGATCCCGTCCGTCTCGGTCTCGTGAGCGGCGCCGGGCCCGTACATCCGCTCGATCCCGGCCCGCATGATGTGCGCGACCTCGTACGCCCAGGCGGGGTCGTAGGAGATGATCCCCGGATTGGTGGCCGCCAGGAGCGGCGAATGGCCGTCCATGTGCTGCAGCCCCTCACCGGTGAGGGTGGTGCGGCCGGCGGTCGCGCCCAGCAGGAAGCCCCGCGCGAGCTGCTCGGCCGCGGCCCAGATGCCGTCGCCGGTGCGCTGGAAGCCGAACATCGAGTAGAAGATGTACAGCGGAATCATCGGCTCGCCGTGGGTGGCGTACGCCGTACCCGCGGCGGTGAACTCCGCGACCGAACCGGCTTCGCTGATGCCCTCGTGCATGATCTGGCCGTCCTTGGCCTCTTTGTAGCTCAGCATGAGGTCGTGGTCCACGGACGTGTAGTTCTGTCCGTGCGGGTTGTAGATCTTCAGGGTGGGGAACCAGGAGTCCATCCCGAACGTGCGGGCCTCGTCCGGGATGATCGGAACGAATCTGTCCCGCAGCCGTTCGTCCCGCATCAGCTCGCGACACGTCCGAACCAGGGCCATGGTGGTGGCCACGGACTGTTTGCCCGAGCCCTTGCGGATCGACGCCAGGGCGTCCACGTCGGGGACGGGCAGCGGCTCGAACGTCTGGCGTCGCTCGGGGACGTGACCGCCGAGGGCCGCCCTACGGTCCAGCATGTACCGGATCTCGGGGGAGTTGGGGCCCGGGTTGTAGTACGGGGGCTGCGTCGGGTCGGCCTCGAGCTCCTCGTCCGTGATGGGGATCTTCTGGGTGTCGCGGAACAGCTTGAGGTCGTCGAGCGTCAGTTCCTTCATCTGATGGGTGGCGTTCCGACCCTCGAAACTCTGACCGAGGCCGAATCCCTTGATGGTGTGGGCCAGGATCACGGTGGGCTGGCCACTGTGATCGAGCGCGGCCTTGTACGCGGCGTGGATCTTGCGGTAGTCGTGTCCCCCGCGGCGCAGCGCCCAGATCTCGTCGTCCGTCATGTCCTCGACGAGCTTCGCGGTCCGCGGGTCACGGTTGAAGAAGTGCTCGCGGATCCAGGCGCCGTCGTTCGCACGGAACGTCTGGTAATCACCGTCGGAGACCGCGTTCATCAACGACACGAGCGCGCCTTCGGTGTCCTTCTCGAACAGCTTGTCCCACTCGCGTCCCCACACGACCTTGATGACGTTCCACCCGGCGCCGTTGAAGAACGACTCGAGCTCCTGGAGGATCTGCCCGTTCCCGCGGACCGGTCCGTCCAGCCGCTGCAGGTTGCAGTTGATCACGAAGGTCAGGTTGTCGAGGCCGTCGTTGGCGGCTACCTGGAGCGCGCCACGCGATTCGACCTCATCCATCTCGCCGTCTCCGAGGAACGCCCACACGTGCTGCTGGGAGGTGTCCTTGAGGCCGCGGTTGTGCAGGTACTTGTTGAACCGCGCCTGGTAGATCGCATTGATCGCCCCGAGTCCCATGGAGACGGTGGGGAACTCCCAGAACTCCGGCATGCTGCGCGGGTGGGGGTAGGAGGGCAACGAGCGACCCGGGTGGCTCTTCTCCTGCCGGAACCCGTCCAGGTCCTGTTCACGCAGTCTGCCCTCCAGGTAGGCCCGGGCGTACATGCCGGGGGATGCGTGGCCCTGGAAGAACACGTGGTCGCCGCCGCCGGGATGGTCCTTGCCACGGAAGAAGTGGTTGTACCCCACCTCGTAGAGGGGGGCGGCACCGGCATAGGTGGAGATGTGTCCGCCGACCCCGATGCCGGGCCGCTGGGCCCGGTGCACCATGATCGCCGCGTTCCAGCGGATCCAGCGGCGGTAGGTGCGTTCGACCGCCTCGTCTCCGGGGAACTCCGGCTCCAGAGCGGTGGGGATGGTGTTGACGTAGTC
>Ga0079225_10002463_pt1 | contig 10682 bp, 10 predicted proteins | sample Poulit2012_FD_76344 | JGI IMG/M metagenome (GOLD analysis project Ga0079225, IMG submission 76344) | Agricultural soil microbial communities from Georgia to study Nitrogen management - Poultry litter 2012 | ecosystem: Environmental > Terrestrial > Soil > Agricultural land | place: USA: Georgia...
AAAGCGGTCGTTCTCTGCTCACAGAACAGTTTCTTGATGCGGTACGACGGCTTCTGCGAAACAGTCGGACTGACGCCGTTTCATGCAGTCCGTAACGTCTGGTGATCTAGCTATTCAGCCAAAAAATTGCATAGTACGACCTGGTGCCAGTTGCCGTAAGAGGAGCCGCTACGTCACATGACACCGGAATGGCGATAATGTATACGCAATCTCGGTTTGGATTCGCCGAGAATACGGTGACGTAAACCAGGCTTACATTTTTGTGGTCGTGCGCGGCCCAGCGCAGCAGTGCACGAATTAGTCGAATTTCCAGGAGGTCCGATCATGACTGCTAAAAAGGCACAAACATCGCTAGAGCTCATCGGCGTGGACACGTTGTTGTCGGAAGATGAACGCGATATCGCGGCTGTTGTACGCCGGTTTGTGGAAGACCGGGTTAAACCGGGAGTGGCTGACTGGTTTGAGAAAGCGACTGTTCCGGCGCGCGAATTGTCCCTCGAGTTGGGCACATTGGGTGTACTGGGCATGCATTTGGACGGTTATGGGTGTGCAGGTATGAGCGCAACCTCGTATGGCCTGGCGTGCCTTGAGCTTGAAGCTGGTGATTCCGGATTGCGCTCGTTAGTTTCGGTGCAAGGTTCGTTGGCCATGTACGCAATCCATCACTGGGGGAGCGAAGAGCAAAGAAACGAATGGTTACCGAGTATGGCTGAGGGCCGTGTCATCGGCTGTTTTGGTTTGACTGAGCCTGACTTTGGGTCGAATCCCGGCGAAATGCGCACGTCTGCGCGCCAGGATGGCACCGATTGGATACTTAACGGATCAAAGATGTGGATCACGAACGGCTCAATTGCCGATGTGGCTATTGTATGGGCCCGCACCGGCGATGATGCACGGAGTATTCGCGGCTTCGTGGTCCCCACGGGAACACCAGGGTTCAGTGCGCCCGAGATTACCGGGAAGCTCTCACTGCGCGCTTCGGTCACCAGCGAGCTGGTGCTTGAAGATGTCCGATTGCCCGAGTCGGCCATGCTGCCGTACGCCGAAGGCTTGCGTGGCCCGCTGTCATGTCTAAACGAGGCGCGGTTCGGCATAGTCTTCGGTGCTCTGGGAGCCGCACGCGACTGTCTTGACTCGACACTGTCTTATGCTGCCGACCGCGAATTGTACAATCGCCCATTAGCAGCATTTCAAGCCACACAAATCAAGTTGGCGGATATGAGCGTCGAGCTTGGTAAGGGCATGTTGTTGGCACCTCACTTATCCCGCATGAAGGACAGAGGGATCTTGGACCCGCAGCAGGTCAGTATAGGCAAACTCAATAATGTCCGCGAGTCGTTGGAAATCGCGCGGACCTGTCGGACATTGCTTGGCGCAAATGGGATAAGTTTAGAGTATCCGGTACTGCGACATGCGAACAACCTGGAATCGGTGTTGACGTATGAGGGAACAAGCGAGGTTCACCAACTGATCATTGGACAGGCGCTCACCGGCGAGCAAGCATTCAAATAGCTACATCAATCGAATATGTCGGCAACGGCATCGTTTAGGTGGAACGACACACTCGCATGGATTTGAACTCATACTCGCAGCCTGGTTACGGGGAGTAAGGTTCGACGGAGCCTCCAGCCGCGGGGGGCTCACGCTGACATGGCGGTTTGAGCGCCGTCTTGGCTAGTGACATATGCGCGAACTTCGGAACTAGCCATGCCGGTTCATAAAAAATTTCGACAAGACTCTTCCCATCGTCCACGTTATGCGGTATACATGATCCACATCACTACATTTTGATTTTGAGGTAAACCAATATGACCGTCGATTGGCGCAATGCGCTGCCTGAGGCCGAACAAGCAGCTTATGCTGGGGCTGGATATGGCCGTGCCTTGGTTCCCAGCGGACCCGTGGCCACGTTAATCGTCGACGTAACGTACGGTTTCGTGGGTCGAGCCGAACTTTCTGACCACGACAACTGGAAACGATATCCGAACTGGTGCGGCCAAGTCGCTCGCGAAGCCGTGACGTCGTTAACTCGCCTGGTGTCGGAGTCCACTAACACGGGCATGCCGATTGTTCAGACGGCAGACGTCTCGACTAGTGATGCAAAGGGAGTTTGGTCGGCAAAACGCAGCAATCTCTGCATTAACGCGGCTGATGAGTCAACGGTGATAACGGAGATTGCAGGGAGTCAAGCGCAACTTATAACTAAGCGAGCTCCCAGTGCTTTCTTTGAGACCGGGCTGGCTAACTATCTCGGAGATCGCGGCGTTAAGGATGTATTGGTGGCCGGATGCACGACGAGCGGATGTGTACGAGCTACCGTCGTTGATGCGTTTTCGCTAGGAATGAACGTTTTCGTCGTTGAAGAAGCCGTGTTCGACCGTGCGCCTACAAGCCATTCAGTCAGTCTTTATGAGATGAACCAAAAGTACGCAAGTGTGATTGACATGGCGTCAGCGATAAAAATTTTACGAGAAGCAGTTATTACCCCGACCGAGTCCAAGTAAGTAAATAAGAAAGGTAAGAAGTGTGAAGCGTCCAAAGACTAGTGTCGCCGTAGCGACTATTGTGCTCGGATTGGTGCTTGCCGCATGTGGCAGTGGGGGCTCTGGTGATAGCGATGCCAGCTCCGAACTGCGGATTGCAGCTACCGGAGTTGACAGTTTGCCGTTTATGGCCGTCTTGGAGGTCGCTGAAGAGAAAGGCTGGTTTAAAGAAGAGGGATTGGATGTCACGTTTACGTCCGGTTCCGGCGGTGGTAACACACTACGCACATTGAGTACTGGAGATGCCGACATTGCGATTGCCGGCGGTCCTGCAGTCGTCCAAGCCGCTGAACAGAGTAACGGTGGTATCAAGGTCATAGCGCCATGGTTCCAGGTAAACGATTTTCACTGGATTGCGCCAGCGAGCTCGAACATAGATATCAAGAATGCATCGTTAGGTGTGACTGGTGCCGGATCCACGACGCAGCTTCTGGGCGAATATATGAAAGAAACCACGTTACCTGGAATTGAAGTCGTTGAGCTTGGTGGCGGTATGGGAGATTCATGGGCAGCCGCTCGCGGCGGATCCATTGACGCTGGCTGGGCAATGCATCCCTTCGTTACCGATAAAGAAAAAAATGAAGACGCTGAAAATATACTATCGGCCCGAGACGAAGTAGGCGACTTTCCGGCGGATATGGTGGCAACCAGCGCAGATTTTGCGTCGAATAACGGTAAAGCATTGAAGGCATTTTTTAGAGTCGCTGAGCGCGTAAATAACTATGTAATTGGAAGCACTGATGATGCGGCTAAGGAACTAAGTCCTATTCTAAATATCGACGACGTTGACATGTTGTCTGACGCTTTGCGAGACACGCCTGATATGAAGAAGGCTTATTCACTAAACGTCGACAAAAAAGCGTTAGAGACATTGTCTGATCTCCTTGTATCCAATGATGTAGTCAGTAATGACGTTAATTGGCATAAGATGCTTGACCAAAGTTACCTACCAAAGGATGCCCGAGCAGATTTCTAAATTACGGAAGATATTGTAAAGGAAGTTAGACTATGAATGCGCCGGCGGAGACAATTGTGGAGACCGACATGTCAGCTTTTCAGTCCGAAAAGATCGGGATATCACTTGAAGGCGTTGGAATGGAGTTTTCCAAGCCTAATGGCGCCTATGTTCGGGCCATCGAGCGAGTTGATGAGACTGTGGGAGAGGGGCGCTTCGTATCCATCGTCGGACCAAGTGGATGCGGGAAATCGACTCTGCTCTCCCTGATTGCTGGCCTGCAAACACCGAGTGAAGGCAGCGTGTTCGTTGAAGGACAACTGGTGACAGGGCCCCGCCGTTCGATAGGTTTCGTTTTTCAAGAGGATTCGACCCTTCCTTGGAAAACCGTCGAGGAAAACGTGGAGTTCGGTTTGAAAATTGCCGGCGAACCCCGGAAGAGTCGAACCCAGCGCACCGATGACATGATCAATCTGGTCGGGCTTCAAGGTTTCGAGAAATCGTATCCGCCCGAGCTCTCAGGAGGTATGCGACAACGGGTGGCTATTGCCAGGACGCTTGCCTTAGACCCAGATGCACTGTTGATGGACGAACCTTTTGGTGCTCTTGATCAGCAGACTCGGCTTCTGATTGGCGCACAAGTCCGACAAATTTGGGCGGAGACTAAGAAAACAGTGGTGTTTGTCACTCATGACATTCAAGAAGCTATCCTACTTTCACAGGAAGTATGGGTGATGTCGTACCGGCCTGGCGAGATTCTGGATCGAATCCAAGTTGAGCTGCCTGGCGAACGTGACGAAGCTGTGGGCACGCCTGAATTCAACGAGATGTTCTCCCGGATATGGGGAACTGTACGCGGTGAGGCGATGCGCGCTTTTGATGCAGCAGAGGGGCGTTCGCGCGGTGGTGATACCTAATGACTGGAAGAAGACGAACGGTAATTGTGCCCGCATGGTGGCCAACTGTGGCATTGGTCGTTGTGTGCGCACTTTTTTGGCAAATAGGTAGCGGACAACATTGGTGGTCTCCGCAGATACTACCCGCGCCATCGGAGATCTGGAATGCGGGTCGTATTGAGTATGCCGATGGCCCACTTATGGAAGACTTGGTAACGAGTGTTCGTAACTTCATTCTGTGCTGGCTTATCGGTACTGGTGCGGGTGCTCTTTCTGGATACGTGTTTTGGCTTTCGCCTTTTGTCGGACGCGCCTTTGAACCTTACTTAGTAGCCTTTTACGCTGTTCCGATCGTTGTGTTTTACCCTGCAATGTTAGTCATTATCGGTCTTGGTAGTTGGCCAATTATCATAATTGGCTCTATCATGGCGGCTATCCCTATGGCGTTGAACACGTGGGTGGGTTTGAGTGGAGTGAAGCGTGTTTATTTAAACCTTGGTAAAGTCTTATGTCTCCCACGATGGAAGCTGTTGAAAGAGATTGCTATACCAGCGGCGAGCCCGATGATGATAGCAGGTGCTACGATGGCCGCCGTTTATTCACTAATCGGGGTCGTAGCTATGGAATTTATGGTAGCGCAAGAAGGCCTTGGATATCGCATCCGTTACCGCTATGAATCATTCAATAACGATGGAATGTATTTTTATATAATTATAACACTAGTGATTGCCGTAATTATGATATCGCTGCTGGCCCTGTTACCGAAAGTGCTCGGCGTCGGAAGGAAGGCGCGATGACGGCTCTGGAGTCGGTGTCCGGAACACAAGGTCCGTTCACCGTGGAAAGATCATTCTCGAACCGATTTTTTAGATGGCTCGTGGAAAACTTGGGAGCCTTATTTGTGGCGGTGCTTGGCGTTCTCGCATGGTGGGTGGCGTCGGTCGCATTTTTTGTGGTTCCATCACCAGTAGAGACGTTGAATGATTTGATCGCTGCAATTGGTGATTCACGCTTTCAAACGAACATGCGAGTAACAGCGGTGGCTGTCATGTGGTCCGTCATTGCGTCTATCGTCGTAGGGGTTATTTTCGGTCTTGCGTTCGGAGTGAGTGAATGGCTAACACGTGCTTTTGAACCCCTCATAATTGCGTTAAACGGACTTCCAAAGATTGTCCTATACCCTGTGTTGCTACTGATACTCGGTATGGGCGACACGTCTAAGATTGTCCTTGCTACATCAATCGGAATGTTCCCAGTCTTTATGAATGTGGCGGCTGGTGTTCGGGATATGCCGCCCGTGTATAGAAGAGTGGCTCGCTCGTTAGATGCAACCCGTATGCAGACGTTTTTCCAGGTAGTCCTGCCAGCTATCCGCCGACCGTTGTTGACCGGGGTGCGGCTTGCTGTGAGCCTGGCTACCGTTGGCGTCGTGTTGGGTGAAATGTTCGCCACTCAGTACGGTCTAGGTCGGGTGATCCTTGCAAGTCATTCTGCGGGCCAAAATGCGAGAATGTTTGCGACGGTAATGTTGCTCCTTGGTGTATCGTTTGTGATTTCATCCGTACTCTGGCGAATCGAGCGTCATGCGAAGTAGCAATACACTGCTATAGAGTGTGCGTACCAAAGTACCTCTGTCGTTGGCATGCGGCCGGTGTGCGGTCAATAGTGTATTGCTAGCCTGCCTGATGGTTCAATCAGCTGCATCGAAAATGCAGCGAGTGAATAGTTTCGACATTGTAGTGCCTCGGACTGGGGCGGGTAGTGGGATCATGCGTATAAACGGTGGACATTCGTCTATGCCTGGGTTGGCACTGAAAAGGCCGGGGCGCTTACGCAATGGAGTATCGCAGAGCGTCGATGATCGGCCCAGGCCGGGAGCGCTATTTTTGTACTTTGTTATCGTAGGGTTGAGTAGTCAATGACCTAAATTGAATTTAGACTTTAGCTTCAAATGGCATATTTTGGGGTACGTTAGTTATGATTAAGCCGCCTACTTTGCAGCAAGCCGTGGAGACTCATTTGCGAGAAGCTATTCTGAATGGGCAGATTCCGTCTGGCGAAGCGATTGCAATGGACGAGTTGATCGAACAGCTAGGGGTGAGCCGCGTACCAATTCGTGACGCATTAAGAGTATTGGAGGGTGAAGGGTTAGTCAATTCTAAACCGCGTCGAGGTTACGTGGTAACAGAATTGAGTGTGAGTGACTTAAAGGAACTTCAAGAAATTCGTGCGGTATTAGAGGATGAGGCGTTAAATGACGCTCGTGGGAAGATCACCAAGACCACTATTGATGACATGGAGTCCTCATTTGATGCTATGTGTAATTCTGAAGATTCAGCAGACTATGCCGAATGGATAAAAGCACATCGGAAGTTCCATTTCGCAATCTATGAGCTGTCAGCCAATCAGGCGCTGCGACGCGTCCTTCATCAAGTTTGGGACGCGTCCGATATTTATCGGGCAGCTCATATGGCCGACGCTGACGCACGGGCAATTTCGAAGCGACAGCATGAAGAGTTACTGAGGGCGGCTCGGAGTGCGGACGTCGAGTCCATGTTCACGATTTTAAAGGAACACCGTGCAACGACGGTCGAACGCTTGGAAGGCGTACGCTCGTGATTGAAGCCGCTGAGTCTGGTGGGAGAATCCACCTACGGCCACGGTGATTTCGCTGATCGGTAAATTTTAACGAATCAATGCTGAGGATACTCCTTTGATGAATCGCTATCGGTTGTGGCGAGATAAACAAGTTGCCGCACTCAGCGCGCGACGTGCGGATGAAATTCTGCGATTTCCCGCGGTGGGGGTGTCTGCTCACTACGTCCGCGTACGTATGGTTTGCCATCAATGAACACCGATGAAATCCCCGGAAGATCGCCTAGTTCGAAGCACTCTAAGACGTCGTTCGCTCGTGAGCCAGTGATTCCGCCAAGTATGAGAAAGTCAGCTGGTTGGCCGATCTCGAGAGTCCCGCCATGAAGGCCATGCTGCCGCATGACGTTACCGGTCGCTGCTGCGACGGCGGCCTCTGCAGGCACACCACACATGCTAGAGATAAAACATATATTGCGTAGCATGCCTCGTGGAATCACGCCGGTCCCTCCGGGAGTGTCGGTACCGAGGGTCAACCGCTGAAGTTCGCCGCGTTTTGACAGGCTGTCGGTCACGACCTTTGTGGCGCGAAAATTCATGGAACTACACACTTCGGTGGTGGCTGTCGGGAGCGATTCGACGAGGCTGGTAATCTCATCGTCTGGCATTGGGATTGGGCCACCCGAAATGTGAGCAATGACATCTGGTTCAATTGTCGACACCACGTCGTAGCCCGCGACGCGGCTTGATCCAGAGCGTGAGACGCCGCCGGAATGCATTTTGACGTTCATTCCGCGTTCATGGGCTAGGTCAACATAACGATTAGCCTCACCATCCTCAAGGCGGTTCCAATCGTAGAAAATGAATTTGAGTTGCTGGATGCCATCTTCGGCTAGCTGGTCGAAATCGTCGACGGTCAGCCCGGGGACTAAGAGTAACGTTCCCGCCTTGACTTTGACGCCCGACGGACGATATGTACCGATCGTTGCTAGGCTCGTTCGAGCTATCGACATCACCAGCTGTGGACTCAGTTGATCAAATGGGAGCCCAGGGATGTGTAATTCTCCGGCCGAGATCATCGTTGTCGTACCACCGTGTAAGTAATTCCGCACCCATCCGGTGGAGTTTTGAGCCGGCGTCCATTCGCCTACCGTTGGATGCACATGGCCGTCCACTAAACCCGGCATGACGGACAAACCATGTGCGTCGACAGTGAGTGCCGCCACAGAGGGCGTGTGATCACCTATTGATGCAATGAGACCGTCTTCGATAACCATCGATACGTCTCGTTTCGGTGCGATATCAATGCTTCCCGATACGAGACAGCCGATATTAGTAATTACCGTACGTTGTGTCATATTAACTCCTTGCCACCAGCTAGTTGATCCGGTATACAAGATACGTGAAGGTGGTGGTGCAATGTCAACAGACCTCAAGCATCTAATTGACGGACAGTGGCATGAAGGCCTCGGAGATCCCGTGCAGTCAGTTAACCCGGCTTATCCTGCAGAAGTCGTAGCGGACGGTATTGCGGCTGATCTCAGCCAGGTAGATGAAGCTATAAATGCTGCGAGTCGGGCCACATCAGTTTGGGCAAGGAAGCCCATCCGTGAGCGAGCCAATATTCTCACACGTGCTGCGGTCATTCTTGAGGAGCGTAGTGAAGCGCTGGGTGCTGAACTTACTCGTGAAGAAGGTAAAACGCGCACCGAAGGCGTAAGTGAGGTGCGGCGCGCGGCTGCAATCCTCCGACACGCGGCGACTATGGCCGATCGAGCGACGGGCCAGCAGTTTGATACGCCTCGACCGGGCGAGCGCGTCTTGGTGGTTCGGTAACCAGTTGGAGTCGTCGGTGTAGTAACACCCTGGAATTTTCCAATTGCAATTCCCGCTTGGAAGATTGCTCCTGCACTAGTCTATGGGAATTGTGTGGTCTGGAAACCTGCCAGCCTTGTGCCTCTTTTAGCATTCCGGTTTGCTCAAGTGTTGAACGAAGCGGGCATTCCCGCCGGAGTTCTGTCTCTCGTTGTAGGGCCGGGTAAGGTAGGTCAGCATTTAGCCGAGCACCCTGGCGTCGACGCATTGTCGTTTACTGGCTCCACGCAGATCGGTCGGTCATTGATGACGATATGCGCGGCAGCCGGAAAACCAGTCCAGACTGAAATGGGTGGTAAGAACGCAGCGGTAGTTCTGGCTGATGCCGACCTCGACCGTGCCGCGAGCAACGTAGTTACCGGTGCGATGGCTTCGACCGGCCAAAAGTGTACGGCGACTTCTCGCGTTGTTGTTGAAGCATCGGTCAAAGACGAGTTGCTACGTCGGATGACGGAGCACGTTCAAAATATAATAGTAGGCGACGGAATGGATCACGACGTTTATATGGGCCCGGCGGTGTCAGAAGGTGCTGCGAGCTCCATTAGGGCGCACGATGCCAAGGCTCGTCAAGATGGTGCAGTTGTGATTGCCGAAGGCGACTGCCCGTCAGGTGATGGATATTTCGTGGCTCCAGTCGTGCTTGAATTGCCCCATACTGAGTTGCCGATCTGGCGAGATGAAGTGTTTGGGCCGGTTTTGGTGGTGGTTGAAGCGCGCGATCGTGACGAAGCTTTTAAACAGGCGAATGACAGCCAATTTGGGCTGTCTGGCGCACTGTTCACCTCGGACATTGGGTCAGTCCTGGAAGCTATGGACGAAATCGATGTCGGCGTACTCCATGTGAACGGTGAGTCTACGGGTGCTGACCCTCACGTACCATTCGGCGGCCTCAAGCAATCGGGGTTCGGCCCGAAAGAGCAGGGAGAGGCATCCGCTGAATTCTTTACACAAAGTTCCACGATTTACCTCAAGGCTTAGTGAAGGTTGACATGACAAAAACGCTCGCGAAAGCGTGCTTGGATCAGTTGAAAGCTGCCGGCGTTGAGGTGATCTTTGGATTACCGGGAGTGCATAATTTGCCATTCTGGCGAGATCAGGATGACAGTTCCCCGAAAATACTCGTACCTCGTCACGAACAAACTACGGCATACGCAGCGGACGGGCTTTCTAGAGCAACCGGCAAACCCGGTATCGCTTTGACCACAACCGGCCCGGGAGCGGCGAACACGCTCGCGGCGTTTGGTGAAGCCGCTGCAAGCGGTAGCCCAGTCGTGGTCATAGCTACAGAAATTTCGACCCAGCTTGCTCGTTCCGGCTTTAAGAGGGGTGTCCTACACGAATCAGAAAATCAGGCCGGCATGTTTGAGCCCCTCGCGAAGGCGATTTACCGTCCAAGATCGGCTGCGCAAGCTCTTCATGACGTACGAATGGCTGTCGAGACATCCATGCAGTTTCCGCGGGGACCCGTCTATATTGATATTCCGACCGACATATTGGATCACGTGCTGGACGAAGCGAATGCACCTGATTACTCAGGGATTCACGTTGATGCACCTAACCAGCACACGATGCAAGATCTCGAATTACTCATTGACACAGTGGATCAGAATGATCGAGTAGTAATTTGGGCGGGTGGGGGAGTCGTCCAGTCGGCTGCCGAAGACTTAGTACAACAAGTTGCCGAGAAGCTCAATGCGCCGGTAGTGACCACGTTCAGCGCTCGAGGAACGTTGGCCCCAGCGCACAACCTTGCAGTAGGTTTGCCGCCTCACGAAAAAGAAGTAGCTGAGCTGATCGAAGATTCTGATTTACTGTTGGCAA
>Ga0079225_10002464_pt1 | contig 10682 bp, 10 predicted proteins | sample Poulit2012_FD_76344 | JGI IMG/M metagenome (GOLD analysis project Ga0079225, IMG submission 76344) | Agricultural soil microbial communities from Georgia to study Nitrogen management - Poultry litter 2012 | ecosystem: Environmental > Terrestrial > Soil > Agricultural land | place: USA: Georgia...
CGGGTGGTGGAGGACTGAGCCTCGGCGACGAGCCGCTGGACCGGCCAGGGCCGTGTCGTCCCCGACGGCGTCGACCTTCACCTGCAGGGCGTTGTCCGTGGCCACGGTGCCGGCCACGACGTGTGCGCCGACCTCACGACGCACGGGGCGGGACTCGCCGGTGATCATCGACTCGTCCACGTCGGCGGTACCGTCGACCACGGTGCCGTCGGCGGGGATGCGGCCGCCCGGGCGGAAGATGACGACGTCGCCGAGCTGCAGGTTGGCGGGGGCGACCGTGACGACCTGGTCACCCTGAACCTTCTCCGCCTCGTCGGGCAGAAGCGCGGCGAGGGAGTCCAGCGCGGAGGAGGTCTGAGCGAGGGAACGCATCTCGAGCCAGTGGCCGAGCAGCATGATGACGACCAGGAGGGCGAGCTCCCACCAGGGCGCCGCTCCATCTCGAGCGGCGCCCTGGGTGGGGGTGTGCCGAGATCAGGCGACGGCGTACTTCTTGGGGTCGGCGTCGAACATCGGTCCGCAGGCGTCGCAGCACAGGTAGTAGGTCTTGCCCTCGTGCTCGCGCACGAGCCCGGCGGCCTCGGCCTCGGCCTTCACCACCATGCTGCCCGGCATCACCGGGCACTCCGCGAGCTCCTCGGCGGGCGCGTCAACAGCGGTGTGGCTGTGGCCACCGTGGTCGTGGTCGTGGTCGTGGTCGTGGTCGTGGTCGTGGTCGTGGTGCTCGTGGGTCATTGTGTGCGCTCCTATGTGGTCGGGTTTTTCGGTTGCGGCCCAGGTGTGGGTCGCGTGCTGTGGCAGTGGGCGCCATGGCGCTGGTGTGGTGCCGCAGTACCGCTGGTCCGGCGGCACCACCTATGCGAACATACCCCCCATGGGTATAAGTACGCAAAGGGCAAGTGAGTTTCCCGGCGCCGGGCCGCGCGTCATTGTGGTTGGTGCCGGCGCCGCGGGCACCGGAGCTGTGGGCACGCTCCGCGCACAGGGCTACGACGGCGCGATCACGGTGGTCACCGCCGAGTCCGGGCCGCCCTACAACCGCACCACGGTGAGCAAGGGGCTGCTCAAGGGTCAGTTCGGCGTCGATGCCGTCGTCCTGCCCGAGGCGGCAACGCCCGGTGTCACCTGGCGGGAGGCCGACCCGGCGATCTCGCTCGACCCCGTTGCACGCCGGCTGACCCTGACCGGAGGCGCCGAGCTGGGCTGGGACGCCCTCATCATCGCCACCGGCGCTGCCCCACGTACGTGGGCCGGGCCGGCGGACCCGGCCGCGCGCGAGCGCATCGTGACGCTGCACACCGCCGCCGACGCCCGTCGCCTGCGCGCCCTCGCGGGCCTGACGGGATCACCCGCGCGGCGGGTGGCAGTGCTGGGCGGCGGCGTCATCGCCCTGGAGGTCGCCGGCGTCCTGCACGCGGCCGGCGCCGAGGTCACCGTGGTGAGCCGGACGGAAGCCTCGATGAGCCGTCACTTGGGGCCGACCGTGGGCGCGTGGGTCGCCGAGCAGCACCGCCGCCACGTCCACTACGTCACGGGCGCCACCCTCGCCGGGGCCGCGTCGACGGACGAGGGCCTGCGGCTGGAGCTGACGGACGGGCAGGTCCTCGACATCGACGTCGCCGTCCTCGCGCACGGCACGGAGCCCGCGACGGCGTGGCTGGCAGGCAGTGGCCTGCCCGCCACCGGCGGCATCGCCGTCGACGGCCAGTTCCGGGTGCACCACACGCCCGGTGTATACGCCGCCGGCGACGCCGCCCGGACCCTGGGCCCGGACGGCCGGCGCGGGCCGGGCGGGCACTGGACGCTCGCCCTCGAGCAGGGCAGGCACGCCGCCCGGACCGCCCTGTTCGACCTGGGCGTGACGGCCGCGGAGCCAGATCCGTTCGACGCCCAGCCCACGTTCACCACCGACGCGTACGGCACCCGCCTGACCGTCATCGGAGACCCGGGCGCCGCGACGACCGACACGGTGCTCGACGGCGACCCGGCCTCCGACGCCTTCACCGTCGCCGGGCTGGACGCCGGCGGCGCCGTCGTCGGCGCTGTCGGCGTCGGCCCGGCGCTTGCCGCGCTGCGCCTGAAAGAGACCATCCGCCTGCGCGAGCGGCTCGCGCTGGCGGCGGAGCAAGGTTCCTGAAGCACTCGGCTCCCGGGGGTGACCCACCAGCCTGGCTCCTTGCGGTGCGAGGCTCCGCGCGTTCGATCGGTCGAGTCCCGTGTCACAGGGCGCCCCGGCCTGCGGTTGACGCGCATACCTGCCGGGGGTATACAGTCCAAGGAGCCGCATACCCCCGCCGGGTATCGGGAGAGATGGAAGGGACACCGATGAAGCAGATCGACCTTGAGTACCAGGTGACCGGCATGACGTGCGGGCACTGCGAGATGTCCGTCCGCGAGGAGGTCGGTCAGGTCCCCGGCGTGGAGCAGATCGACGTCAGCGCCCAGACCGGCAGGCTCGTCGTCACCGCTAGCCAGCCCGTCAAGGACGCCGCCGTGCTGGCCGCCGTCGACGAGGCCGGGTACACGGCGGTGCGCGTCTGATGAAGGCAGGAAGTCGGGTCGGCCTGTACGCGGCCGGCCTGGCGGTGGTGTTCGCCGCCTCTGCCGCGACCGCGGGCGCGGTCGTGCCCGAGGAGTCTGTGGCGGCCTGGACGAACTCTGTGGAGGACAGCGAGATGGAGCACGGCGCGACGGCGCACGACGAGCACCCCGCGGCGACCGGTGCCGGGGCGGTGCGGGGTCTCTCGCTCGAGCAGGACGGCTACCTGCTGGGCGAGGTCGCCGCGCCCGCCGAGGTCGGTTCCGCCGGTGAGCTCTCGTTCCGCATCACCGGCCCGGACGGTGAACCGCTCACCGACTACGCGGTCTCGCATGACAAGGCGCTGCACCTGATCGTGGTGCGCTCCGACGGTTCACAGTTCCGTCACGAGCACCCCACGATGGGCGCCGACGGGGTGTGGTCGCTGCCGTGGATCTGGGACGCGGCCGGCACCTACCGGGTCCTCGCGGACTTCGTGCCCGCCGACACCGCCGAGGGGCAAGACGTGACCCTGACGCGCACGGTCGAGGTAGCCGGGGACTACGACCCGGTACCGGCGGCCGAGACGTCCCTGACCTCCACGGTGGACGGCTTCGACGTCACCCTCAGCGGTGACCTCCAGGCCGGAACCACCTCCGAGCTGGCTGTGGACGTCAGCCGCGACGGGGAGCCCGTGACGACCCTCGAGCCCTACCTCGGCGCGTTCGGGCACCTGGTCGCCCTGCGCGAGGGGGACCTGGCCTACCTGCACGTCCACCCCGAGGGCGACGAGCCCAGATCGGGGGAGGTGTCGGGTCCCACCGTGACGTTCATGACCGAGGCCCCCACCGAGGGCCGCTACCTGCTCTACCTGGACTTCCAGGTCGACGGCCAGGTCCGCACCGCCACCTTCGCGGTCGACACGACCGAACCGGCCAGCACGTCAGAACCGGCCGGTGCGACCGACACGGCGACCGACGGCCACGGCAACGAGGATCACGGCCACTGATCCTGTCCCGGGGCGCGATCACCCCCGGCCGCATACGGAAAAACAGGCGCACCCACAACCGCAGAAAGAAGTTAACGAATGTCTGCATCCTCGGCCCAGCCGCAGGCGCTGGGCACGGCTATCGAGCTGGAGATCGGCGGGATGACCTGCGCCTCGTGTGCGATGCGGGTCGAGAAGAAGCTGAACAAGCTCGACGGCGTCACCGCCACGGTGAACTACGCCACCGAGAAGGCCAAGGTCAGCGTCCCGGACGGGATCGACGCGGCGACTTTGATCGCCGAGGTCGAGAAGACCGGCTACACCGCGGCCCTGCCCCGGGCCGAGAAGACTGACGCCGGCGAGGCCGACGAGGGCGAGAAGCCGGACGCGGAGCTGACCTCGCTGCGCCACCGGCTGATCGGCTCGGTGGTCCTCTCCGTCCCGGTCATCGCGATGGCGATGATCCCGGCGCTGCAGTTCACCTACTGGCAGTGGGCGTCTTTGGCCCTGGCCGCCCCGGTGATCGTGTGGGCGGCGTGGCCGTTCCACAAGGCGGCGTGGACGAACCTGCGCCACGGCGCGGCCACGATGGACACCCTGATCTCGATGGGCACGACCGCTGCGTTCCTGTGGTCGCTGTACGCGCTGTTCTTCGGCACCGCCGGGGTGCCGGGGATGACGCACGCCTTCGAGCTGTCCGTCGAACCGTCCGACGGCGCCGCGAACATCTACCTCGAGGTCGCCGCCGGGGTGACGATGTTCATCCTGGCGGGCCGCTACTTCGAGAAGCGTTCCAAGCGGCAGGCCGGGGCGGCGCTGCGCGCTCTGCTCGAGCTGGGCGTGAAGGACGTCGCCGTGCTCCGCGGTGGTGTCGAGACCCGTATCCCGATCTCCGAGATGGCCGTGGGCGATGAGTTCGTGGTGCGCCCGGGCGAGAAGATCGCCACCGACGGGGTCATCGTCGCCGGCACCTCCGCCGTGGACGCCTCGATGCTCACCGGCGAGTCGGTGCCGGTCGAGGTCACCGAGGGCGACGCCGTCACCGGCGCCACCGTCAACGCCGGCGGCCGGCTCGTGGTGCGGGCCGCCCGCGTCGGGTCGGACACCCAGCTGGCGCAGATGGCCAAGATGGTCGAGGACGCCCAGTCCGGCAAGGCCGAGATCCAGCGGCTGGCCGACCGTGTCTCCGGCATCTTCGTGCCGGTCGCGATCGCGATCGCCGTCGGCGCACTGGGTGCGTGGATCGGTGCCGGGTTCCCCCTCGAGGCAGCCTTCACCGCCGCCGTGGCGGTGCTGATCATCGCCTGCCCCTGCGCGCTCGGGTTGGCCACCCCCACCGCATTGCTCGTGGGCACCGGGCGTGGGGCCCAGATGGGCATCCTCATCAAGGGTCCGGAGGTCCTGGAGTCCACCCGCAAGGTCGACACCGTGGTGCTGGACAAAACCGGCACCGTGACGACCGGGAAGATGACGCTGACCGACGTCATCACGGGCACCGGCGTCGACCGCGCGGAGCTTCTGCGCCTGGCCGGCGCGCTCGAGGACGCCTCAGAGCACCCCATCGCCCGCGCCATCGCCAAGGCCGCAACTCAGGAGGTTGGCATCCTGCCGACTCCGGAGGACTTCACCAACGTCGAGGGCAAGGGCGTCCAGGGCATCGTCGACGGACACACCGTCCTGGTCGGCCGGGAGTCGCTGCTCGCCGACTGGGCCCAGCACCTCACCCCCGACCTGGCCCGAGCCAAGGCCGACGCCGAGGCGCAGGGTAAGACCGCCGTCGCGGTCGGCTGGGACGGCCAGGCCCGCGGCGTGCTCGTCGTGGCCGACGCCGTCAAGCCCACCAGTGCCCAGGCGATCCGCCAGCTCAAGGACCTCGGGCTGACCCCGGTGCTGCTCACCGGGGACAACCAGAGGGTCGCCGAGCAGATCGCGGCCGAGGTAGGCATCGAGCAGGTCATCGCCGAGGTCATGCCCAAGGACAAGATGGACGTGATCTCCCGGCTGCAGGGCGAGGGCAAGGTCGTCGCGATGGTCGGCGACGGCGTCAACGACGCCGCCGCCCTGGCCCAGGCCGACCTCGGCCTGGCCATGGGGACCGGCACCGACGTCGCGATCGAGGCCGCCGACATCACCCTGGTCCGCGGCGACCTGCGGAGCGCCGCCGACGCCATCCGCCTCTCCCGCAGGACCCTGGGCACCATCAAGACCAACCTGTTCTGGGCGTTCGCCTACAACACCGCCGCGATCCCGCTGGCCGCCCTCGGCCTGCTCAACCCGATGCTCGCCGGTGCGGCGATGGCGTTCTCCAGCGTCTTCGTCGTCGGCAACAGCCTGCGCCTGCGCTCCTTCAAGAGCCAGGCGCAGGAACCCGCGCCGTCCCCCGCTGCGCCGCGCACCCGCGCCCCGCAGCCGGCCGGCGTCTGACCCACCCCAACACCGAGAAAGAAGCGGAACCCCCATGGCCCACGACCACGCCACCTCTAGCTGCTGCCACGCCCCCGCGCCCGCCGGCCACACCGACCTCCTCGCCACCGCCCCTGGCGGCGATGACGTCGCCGAGTGCCCCGTGATGCCCGGCAGCACGGTTATCAAGGCGCACGCCGAGGCAGCAGGCCTCTTCCGCGACCACCAGGGCCAGCGGTACTGGCTCTGCTGCGCCGGCTGCGGCCCGCGCTTCGACGCCGACCCCGCCAGGTACGCCGTCACCGCCTGAAAGCCCCGGGCCGGTACCGGTGATACCGCGCAAATCCTGGCGCAGCATCACCGGTGCCCGCCCATCCCCAACCCAGCGGGCACCCACTGCCATGCCGGTTGGTGCGATCCTGAGGACCAGCCCCACGGTCACCGTCACGCTCGACGCGCGGCACCGGCAGCCCACGTCCGCACAACGCCTAGCCTCCGCACAGCAAGACAGGAAGTACGACCATGACCAGCACGCTCGAACCCCACGCCTCCGAGACCCCGGGGACCGACCACGGCACCACGCACGGCTACATCACTGACAAAGCCCGCTACCTCGCCCGGCTCAAGCGGATCGAGGGGCAGGCCCGCGGCATCCACCGGATGGTCGACGAAGAGCAGTACTGCATCGACATCCTCACCCAGATCAGCGCCCTCACCAGCGCGCTGCAGGGCGTGGCTCTCGGTCTGCTCGACGACCACCTCAAGCACTGCGTCGTCGACGCGGCCAAGGTCGGCGGCGACACCGCAGACGCCAAGATCAAGGAAGCCTCCGACGCCATCGCCCGCATGGTGCGCTCCTAACCGACGATGCCGCGCCCGGTACACCTCGAGCACGCCTCGCGAGGCTTCTGCCGGGCAGAAGAACACACCTGCTCACCGCGCACGGACCCGCTGACGGTGCGGGGGCAAGGTGACCACCTGCGGCGCGACCCCGAGCCCGCTGTGCGTGCCGCCGGCCTGGTCGTCCACGGGTTCACCCGCTGCCGTGCCGGGATCGTGCTGCGCCGGGCGGCCTCGAAGCCCGGCTGACCGGCACGCCGCCGCGCGAGCACCCGGCACAGGCGCCCTTCCGCGCCGCCTGCCCGCCAAGCCGTCGTGTCACCGGGATGAGCGTCTTCGTACTCCTGGTCGCCTCGCTGAATCTGACGCTGATCGCCTTGACGATCACCGGCATCTGAGCCAGGTCCCAGCTCTCCGACCGGGCGGGGAGACGGGGCGCTCAGTGCTCGATCGCTGATGCGTGGGTTCCAGCCGGAGCGGAGGCAGTGCTGCTCTTCCCCGGCGAGCCTCCCTTCACGGGGCATTTTTGCCGGGCGAGTCATACGGACGGCGCCCGCCCTGCAGGGACCGGGGCCGATCTGGTGATGTGCGTTGTCCCGGTGATGCGCCCGTACTGGGCCATATCAGGGGCGGCGGCGCCGACTGCCCAGTTCACGGACGCGGCGGAGGGTATGGCTACGCGCCGCCGCGGCCGTACCCGTCCTACCCACCACCGACCGCGCCTGCGCGTAGGAGCGGGAGCCTGTCGAGCAGCAGCAGCAGCGGCGGGGGACGTCGCACCGCACGGCCGGCCTGGCAGCCGAGCGCGTCGACTGCCTCGTACACGCCGCAGCAGGTGCGCGACCTCGGGCCCGTCCGCGCGGCGGCCGTGGCGCGAACTCAGGAGCACGACGTGTTCCTTTGCCACGCCTGGCCCGACCGCCTGGCCGATGCGAAAGATGTCTACGACTTGCTCGTTGGGGAGGACGTCTCGGTGTGGTTCAGCGAGGTGAGCCTTCGGCCCGGCACGGACATGCGAGTGGCCATCGAAAGGGGACTCGTGAGTTCACGCACGGGGATCGTCCTGGTGACGCCCGCCATGCTCGACAAACTGCGCACCGATCGAAGCGTCGCGAACAATGAGCTCAGCGCTCTGTTGCGCCGCAACCTCCTCGTGCCGGCCATGCATGGTGTGACGTTCGAGGAGCTTGACCAGGTCAGCTCCCACGCTCGCGTCACGTGGTGGATTCAGCACGGCGGAGGAGTCCATGGAGGACATCGCCGTGAAGATCGCCGAGCTCGTCGGAACGCGCGCCGATGAAGAGGCAGACGACTCAGCATGAAGTCGGCCGCCAAGTAGTTCCGGATAGAACGGCTACGGCGCCCCGAAGCGTTCTCGATACCCGATGCTCTTGCGGCGATGACCGCGCTTGGCTCAGCCCTTCGGGGGGTGGGGGTCGTTGCCGTACGAGTTGCGCTCTCCGATCGTGCCGTCCTTCTTGTGAATCAGGTGTTCGACGCCATCCTTCTTCGCCGCCGTGCGGCCGGCCGCCTGCGCCTCAACCTTCGTGTCGTGCGTGCTCGAGGCGCGCTTGGCACCCTCACGACGGTTGGCCCACCCATCGTCGGTGGGCACCGTGTGAATGTTCTTCTTCTCGGCCATCACAGTTCCCCTTCCGGTCCCTCGGTGAGGGAGCCGCAGGGCGCCATCATCTCAGTTTGCGGCGAATACGCTGGGGATCGGCTTTGCGGAACCGAAACCATCGCTGCTCGCCTCCCCTCGCCCAGCGCAATCTGACCGAAGGCCGCCACCGAGCTGCAGCGCAATGCGCTGGAGGCGGCCAGTTCCATCAAGATCTTCGAGGAGAAGATCAGCAGCCGGTCCACTGATCGGCCAGTTGGAGAGAGCGCTGGACTACATGCGCGACGGCGGGTTGGACACGCTGGTGGTGTGGAAGCTCGACTGTCTCGGCCGGTCCACAGGGACCTCCTGACCGAGGGATCGGGCTACGCATGCTCACAGGAACGCTGTCTAGCTACTAGAGCTCACCGACGTTCACAGCTTCGTGTTCTTGGAGCCAGCTGAGCGGGTCCACCGTGGAGAGCTGGTCGTCGGTGTGGACCTCAAGATGCAGGTGCGGGCCCGTGGAGTTCCCGTTGCTTCCCACCCCGGCGATCACCTGGCCGACTTCCACGGTCTCCCCGGGCTCGACGTACAGACCAGAGGCGTACATGTGGTTGTACCAGGTGTAGACCGTCTGATCCTCGATCTCGTGCTCGATGATGATGAGCATGCTCGACCTCCCGGCGCGTCCCTGCCCCACATAGGTCACGACGCCGTCGGCCACAGCATGGATAGGGGTGTCCAGGGGGGCCGCCAGGTCGACGCCGTAATGGAACTGCGCGGCTCCGCCGAACGGGTTCTTCCGCGTTCCATACCTCGAGGTGATCCGGTAACTGCCTTCGGCCAACGGCATGACGACCTTCGGGCGTGCAGGCACTAGCGCCGCGGCCATGCCATTGGCGCTGGGGCTGCCGCCTGCTGCTAGCTGTGACCGTTCCGCGGTGCGCGAGGCTCTGACCGCCGCCGCCATCTCTCGAGCGGCGGGCCGGTCAAGAATTGCCGAAGTGGCGCTGGCCGACTCCAGCTCGAAACGGTCTGCGGCACCGTGAAGGGCCTCCAGGGCACTTCTCTCCGCGGGCACGACGACAGGGGCGGGGATGCCCTCGGCCGGGGGAGAGGAAACGCTCACCGGAGCAGCCAGAAATGCCACGGCCCCGAAGGCCGAGGCAAGTGTCAGTGCACGTCGCCGCCCACGGGGCCGGGGGCTGGCGCGCAGGTCTTTCCTGCGTACCTGCTGTGGCGGCTGGGAGCTGACGGTTTGCGGACGGCCCGGGTGGGGACCGCGGTGCAGGTCCCGCCTGCGCGGATGCTTCATCGCCCCAGCGGCGATCGCCCGCTCGAGGTATTCCGCTGCTCCGGCCGTCTGGTGGCTCGCCTGGCGCAGTTCACGACGAGTAGGGCGCGACCCCTGCGGTGACACGTGAGGCACGCTCAAGGAGGCTCCTTCTGCGGATACAGCACGGCCGCAGAAGGCCGGGCAAGATCTCAGGGACTATCGGTCTAAGGACCACGCTACGTCCGGTTCGATCCCCGGAGTGACAAGCACCTGGTCTCTTCATTGAACCTTCATGGATCCACCACGGTTTGTCGCAATGTGCCGCCACCGAACTCGTCTCTGACCAAGGTGTGTCGCCCTGTTCACCTCCCCTACGGGTAGATCGGGCTACACACCCGCTGCACCGGTAGCGGCGCACCGTGACCAGCAGCGTCGTGGGGCGCCAGCCCAGCGGCTCGTGCGCCAACGCCCGGGTCACGGTGTCCCGCGGCAGGCCCTGGCAGCCATAGCGCCGCACCACTCATCGGGCTCCACGACGCGGCAGGCCAGCACCGCCCGATCGGGCTCCACCCGCTGGCCAACGACTTCCAAGCCGAGGTCATCCAGACGAGCGAACGTGGTCAGGTCAGGGCGAGTGAGCTTGCCGCGGGCGGTCCGCAGCGACGTTCGCCGTCCTCGCCGGGATCGGCATCGCCTTCATGACCGGCAGACGTCAGGTCACCGGCACCGACCGTCCCGCCGTGGCGGCCTCCTTGGCGGTGCGGGCTCTGATCATCGGGATGATCGGCCTGGCACTGGGCTACGCGGACTCCGACCTCACGTCGGTAATCCTGGCGTACTACGCGATCCTGTTCCTGCTCGCCGTCCCGCTGACCTTCCTGCCGAACTGGGCGTTGGCGGTCACCGCGGTCATCGTGGGAGTGGGGATGCCCGTCCTGAGCCACGTCCTGCGCACCGATTTGCTCCCGGCGTCCGGTGAGAACCCCTCCTTTGAGCTCCTCGTCCAGGACCCCGGCCAGCTGCTCACCGAGCTCACGCTCACCGGCGTCTATCC
>Ga0079225_10002465_pt1 | contig 10682 bp, 11 predicted proteins | sample Poulit2012_FD_76344 | JGI IMG/M metagenome (GOLD analysis project Ga0079225, IMG submission 76344) | Agricultural soil microbial communities from Georgia to study Nitrogen management - Poultry litter 2012 | ecosystem: Environmental > Terrestrial > Soil > Agricultural land | place: USA: Georgia...
ACAGATTTACGTGCCATAACACCCGGTGCTTCTGATTCGAGTGGACGTGATTTTGTCGTTTCCATCGGCCCTTTACCATCAATCGGTTGCCCTAACGGGTTAACAACACGACCAATTAATTCTTCGCCAACAGGTACTTGCATAATACGACCAGTACGACGGACTTCGTCGCCTTCTTTAATTTCAGTGTAAGGACCTAAGATGATGATCCCAACGTTACTTTCTTCTAAGTTTTGTGCCATTCCTACAAAACCATTTGAAAACTCAACAAGCTCTCCAGCCATGACGTTATCTAAACCGTGAGCACGGGCAATCCCGTCCCCAACTTCAATAACTGTTCCAACGTCACTTATTTCAATTTCGGAATCGAAGTTTTCAATTTGCTGTTTAATCAGTGTACTGATTTCTTCAGCAGTAATGCTCATACCATGTCACCCCTATCTTTATTTACTAACGGAAACAAGATTGTTTTTTAATCGATTTAATTTCCCACTAATCGAACCGTCATAGATTGTATTTCCTACTTTTATTTTCATACCACCGATAATTGATGGATCAACTACATTTTCAATTGTTAGTGATTTCTTGTTCAATTGTTTTTTAAATGATAATTCTAATTGTTTACTTTCCTCATCTGTTAATGAACGAACAGAATAAACCGTTGCATGTGCAATCCCATTCGCTTCATTATATAAATAATGATAATGAGCAATCGTATCTTGAATGGAATCTATTCGATTTCGTTCGACGAGTAATTTAATTAAATTCACTACATGCTGATTCGTTTTTTGTAAAACTTTATCAATCATGTTCACTTTTTCATCTTTACTTACCCCAGGATGATTTAACATTGTTGCCCATTTCGGATGGCTAGCAAAAACTTCATGAACCGTCTTTAGTTCTTTTTGAATCGTTTCTGCTTGTTTTTGTTCATTAGCAAGCTGAAAAAGAGCATCTGCATATCGTTTTGCAACAACTATACTCATTGCTCTTCTCCTACCTGTTTAATGTAGTCTGCAATTAATTCTTCTTGATCTTGTGCGCTAATTTCTTTTTCAATTACTTTGCTTGCAATAAGTACTGAAAGTGAAGAAACTTGCTCTTGTAGTGCTTGCAATGCTTTATCTTTTTCATTTTGAATTTCTTCTTTTGCAGATTGTTTAATACGCTCTGCTTCTTGTTTTGCTGAGGCAACGATATCTTCTTCAAGTTTCGTTCCAGCATTTCTAGCATCATCAATTATTTGCTGTGCTTCTTGTTTTGTTTGTGTTAATTTTTCTTCTGACTCTTTTTGCGCCTTTTCTGCTGCTGCACGGCTTTGTTCAGCTGCATTTATTTCACTCGCTACATAGTCTTCACGCTTTTGCATCATGTTCATGACAGGACCCCAAGCGAACTTACCGACTAAATAAACGAGTATAACGAATAACACTAATGCTATTACCATATCTAACACATGAAATCCACCTAGCACACACGTCACTCCTTTCGGATAAATATATCTCGTTACATAAATGTTGGCGAAGTTTTATTTTCGCTTCGCCCTTTCGGTTAAAATTTAATTAGCTACCCATTACCATTAAGGCAATAACTACCCCAATAATTGGAAGTGCCTCAACTAAACCAATACCGATAAACATTATCGTTTGTAACTGTCCTCTTAATTCAGGTTGACGTGCAACACCTTCAACTGTTTTACTAACAATCATACCGTTACCAATACCTGCACCTAGTGCACCTAATCCTACTGCGATTGCCGCTGCTAAAGCTCCCATAATATAAAATCCTCCCTAAAAAAATATAATATTAATTTTATCATTTCCATCTTTATATTAATAAAGCTGGTTGATTAACTTTCTAAATTTACTTTATGTGCAATGTAAACCATTGATAGCATTGTAAAAATAAATGCTTGGATTCCTCCAATAAATACACTAAATCCTGCCCATGCTATATATGGAACCGGCCCTAATATTGCCCCTAAAAAGCCACCTGTTGTCATTAGTGTAATAAGTAATCCTAGTAGTACTCCACCAGCAAACATATTACCGAAAAGACGTAAACCTAGCGTTAATGTGTTGGCAAATTCTTCGACAATTTTTATCGGGAATAAAAACCAAACAGGAGTGAAGTAACTCTTAAAGTAATGACCAGACCCACGCATTTTAATACCATAATAGTGAGAAAGTATAATGACCATTGAAGATAATGCTAAAGTTACTCCCGGATCAGCAGTCGGTGATGTCCACCAAACTTCTCCTTTGTATGCAACTGTTGTAATTACTCCAAGTAAATTCCCAACTAAAATAAAGGTAAAAAGCGTAATTGCTAATGGTAAAAATGTTTTACCAGTTCGCCAATCCATCGTGTCGTTAATCATTCCTTTAACAAAGTCCAATATCCATTCCATTACATTTTGTACACCGGTTGGTTTCATTTGTAACTTTCTTGCCCCCAACACGGATAAAATAAGTACAATAAAAAATGTTACAGTAAGCATTAATACATTGGATAAATTAACTGATAACCAAGGAATGCCAAATACATTTTCAATGATTGGTGCACCATGTTCCATCATTTCACCCCACTTTCAGTATTATTTCCTATTAAACAATAAAAAGTCTAGCATAATAACTACATAAGAGGACATTAGTCCGATAACAAATGCAACAATATGTAATTCATATCTAATCGCTATTAGTACGCCTAATGCAGCTGCTGCCAGTCGGGAAATCGTTCCAATTCCAATTCGTTTCCCTTCTTTTTCAGCCGCTTCTGCTAGTAAATTTGTTTTACGTTGCAATAACCATAAATTATAAAAGCTAATTACGATTCCTAATGTTAAACCTAAGGAAAATGTAGATTTTGCGGTTAACAACACACTAACAGCAGATGCTATGAGTATGACTAGCATCCAAATTCGTTGCCGATTAGCCATCACTTGATAATCTGACATCGTTCGCCCACTTTCGTATTGCCTTATAGAATGCAATCAAAACTATTTGAAATTTTGTCGCTAATACTCGTCCAAAAACAATACTAAATGTAGTTATAATGTTGGCTCATTTATAGGAAAAAGCACATAGTTTGCTTATTATACATAAATGATTCCATACGAAGAATTTTACATTAGCCCCTAACGTATGTCAATTTAATTAATAGGTCTTTTTTCAGTTTATTGTGGATTTTTTGTGAAAGTTTTCACTTAAAGATTGATGTCAAATCACTTCCGACAATTCATGACATTTTTATGAACAAAATTTACACTTTTAAGAACATGATCAGTCATATTCGTTTCACTTGTTATATTATCCCATTTTAATAAAAATATTGGCAAATATAGTTTTTAATTCACCTGCAAAATACGAGATTTATTTTCATGATCATTATACGGAACAATTACTTAAATGCTCTCGTCGCACTAACAGCCTTTATCCACCCATCATATAACGTGGTTTGTTCTGTTTTTTCCATTTCAGGTACAAATGTCGTTTCATTTTTCCAATGTTTTTGAATTGCCTCCTTACTTTCCCAAAAGCCAACTGCAAGTCCCGCTAAATAAGCGGCACCTAATGCCGTCGTTTCCTGAATAACCGGGCGTTCAACAGGAACACCTAACATATCACTCTGAAATTGCATTAGAAAATCATTTTTTACTGCACCACCATCGACTCGTAAAGATTTTAAATTGATTTTTGAATCTGCAATCATGACATCGAGGACATCTTTTGTTTGATATGCTAATGATTCTAATGTCGCTCGAATGAAGTGAGCTTTTGTAGTGCCACGAGTTAGGCCAAATGCCGCCCCTCTCGCTTCACTATCCCAATACGGTGTTCCTAATCCAACAAATGCAGGGACAAAATATACTCCGTCTGTAGATTCTACCTTTTTTGCATACGCCTCACTCTCAGGAGCTGTTTCTAGTAATTTCAAACCGTCCCTTAACCATTGAATAGCTGAACCAGCCACAAAAATACTTCCTTCAAGGGCGTATTCGACTTTTCCATTAACTCCCCATGCAAGTGTCGTTAATAATCCATGTTCGGAAGGAATGCCTTTTTCACCCGTATTCATTAACATGAAACATCCAGTTCCATATGTGTTTTTAGCCATCCCTTCTTCGAAGCACGCTTGACCAAACAACGCCGCTTGTTGATCTCCTGCTATACCTGCAATTGGTATTTCGTAACCAAAAAATTGATAATCGACTGTGTGACCATATACTTCGGACGAATCTTTCACTTCTGGTAACATACATTTGGGCACAGATAAAATGTCTAAAATTTCATCATCCCATTGCAAATCATAAATATTGTACATCAATGTTCTAGATGCATTAGAATAATCTGTCACATGAACTTTTTCTCCTGATAACTTATACACTAACCACGTATCCATCGTTCCAAACATTAATTCTCCACGATCGGCTTTTTCCTTTGCACCATCTACATTATCTAATATCCATTTTACTTTTGTACCTGAAAAGTATGGATCAAGGAGTAATCCCGTTTTATCATTAAACAATGACTCATATCCTTGTTCCTTTAATTGTTTGCATATATCATCTGTCTGTCGTGATTGCCAAACAATTGCTTTATAAATTGGCCGGCCAGTTTCCTTATCCCAAACAACTGTCGTTTCACGTTGGTTTGTTATGCCAATCCCTGCTATTTGACCAGGAGTAATTTGCGCTTTCCTAATTACTTCAGCAATACACGTCGTCACTGAATTCCAAATTTCATCTGCATCATGCTCCACCCAACCAGGATTTGGAAAAAATTGTTCGAACTCTTTTTGTGCTGTTTCAACGATATTTCCATCATGGTCAAATAAAATAGCCCGTGAACTCGTTGTCCCTTGATCGATTGCTAAAATATACTTCCCCATATTCATTCATTTCACAACCTTCATTTTATATTTATCATTTTTACTTTTTTATTTGGTTTTATTTATTGTATCATTAAAAGGATCTTATCAAAAAACAGAAACTTATTTATAAATATGTACCGAGGAATTGTTTTTAGGTTTTTGTGTAACTATTCTGTTGCTTATATTTGACATGGAACTTTATGAGTACTTTAAATTAACATGCAATCTTTAAGTTTTCTACACTTCACTAAATAACGATTTCCAAACCTACCACTTTTATCATTAATTTATTTGTCATAAGATTTAGCTATTATACATCTTCTGGAAAACTCTCATATCTATTCTTCGCTTAACAGTTTAGTATTAGTTGTTCTTCGTATGAGCACCCCTTTTGAAAAAACAAACTCAATATCGTAAACTATAACAAGCAACTAATATTAGGAGGTCAACATAATGGAATGGAAAGAAATAACAGAGATCGACGAATGGGATAGCATTTTAAATAAATCAGTAGAAAAGGATCAAGTCATCCTTAAACATAGTACGACATGTCCGGTAAGCTTCAATGCATTAGATGAGTATAACGATTACTTAGCAGACAAGCCCAACAATAATATCGACTATACTCTAGTAAAGGTGAGGGAATCTCGTCCAGTTTCAAATAAAATTGAAGCAGATTTAAATGTGAAACACGAATCACCGCAAATTATCTATATTAAAAATAAAGAAAAATATTGGTCTGCAACTCATTGGGCAGTCACGAAAGCACATATGAAAGCAGTCATAGACTAAATTGTTAAGAGACTAAACTTAAATGGCTAGTCTCTTTTCATTTACTATCTATTTTTAGAATGGTAAAGAAGACACTGAGAAAATGAACGAAGTGACATTTGAACAGATGTCGTACTTGTGCCTATGGCGCAAAGAATCATCATCTATATCTGGTTCGTTTGGTTCATCTTCCACGAAACCCTTTTCATAAGCCTCTTCCCATGTAATTCCATAGGGGACACCACCAGATGTATATCCGGCAAGAAAATAAAAATAATCGTCCTGCCATTCGGATTCAAAATCACTTTAAATTATTATCATAAAAGCTAGTATTTTTAATTTCATTCGTTAGTCATTTCATACTTTCTTTCGAAAAACGTATTCTTTCCTCTATATCTAGGATATCTGATTGATCGCTTACCATTTGCCTACCTTTTTCATAAATTTCCTTGGCTCGTTCAAACTGTTCCCTATCCATGAATATGTCCCCATAACCAATATACGCCCAAACATTATGTGGGAAGTCTTCTATTAACTTCTTAAATTCCTTTTCAGCGGTGGCAAAGTCCCCTGTAAATGCATACGAATCTGCTATAGACCGTCTCATATTAACGATCATTAATTCATCCTCTTCGGGAAACAATTCACAAAACTCACGACAATATTTAATTCTCTTTTCATAATATGAATGATTTATGTTACTAGCTTGATATAGTTTCATTTCTAAGTCTTGAACAAAATTTCTGATAAAAAAAGTTCCTTCGTTCAGTTTCTCTAAATAATCTAAATTTTTATATTTTGGATTAATATAATATTTTAATGCCTCCCATAGTTCTAACCAAGTATCTACTCCCTTAATGACTTCTTCTTGTTCTAGTAAATCAAAACCTTTATCTAGTAAGTCACTCATATTTTCCATTGATAATTTATTTTCGGGTGCAAGTCTATCCCATAAAATCCAGGCTGCAAACCAAGGAAAATCTTCTTCTCTACCTTTGGCAGTGACATGAAATTTTTTAAACCAATTTTCAGATATTTCTTGTGCAGAAAAAGCTTCATCCAATTCTTCTAAAAATGTTGCTTTATCAAATTCAATCCCATTCTTTTTTAAACGTTGAATAATTTGTTCATTACTTAATTGATCGACTTCCTCATAAGACAAATGTTTCATTCTTCTTGGTTCACGTTTTTCAGCCGTTGAAAAATCTACTTTATCTAGACAACATTTTTTATACTTTTTCCCACTACCACATGGACATAAATCATTTCTTCCTATTTTGGCCACTTTTTTATCCCCTTTTTATATAATATAAATTATTTCTCCTTCATTTTCTCATCTTCTTGTTCATAATATTCCATTAGCATTTGGTGATTTTGTTCAATACGCTCAGCAAGATCTTCCTCATAAATATCATCATAAAGAAAATTAGACGTATGAATACTTGCATTGTCTTCATATGGTTTTCCTGAGTCCTCTTTAGAATTTTGCAACACAAAATCTATCGCATAAAATGGGATTCCTGCTTCATCAAGTTCATTTTTGATGTTCATTAAATATTCACTAGCATTTTCAAATGAAATTTCTTTCTCTTCAGCATAAAAGACAAGATGACCTGTCGTTTTTGCTAGTTTTTTAACATCATACATTTTATCAAGTTCAAGTTCTTCTAGTTGAACACCGTAATCGGGCTCATCAAATCTAGCTGGTGCATTTTCATCGAGAAGTTCAATCGTACCAAAATCAATGTCACTTTCAATCGGAAAATCTTCCGCTGAAAAAACACTTTCGACCGTCTTTCTATATTCTTCATCAATTCTTTGATAAGTATTCCAGCCACTTAACACATCATCTTCATAAGAATCACGCACAACTTTTTTAAATGGAATCGTTAAATAAAAATGCGAATCAATACTTGATGGCGATATAACCTTCACATTGTATGCCCCGTCTTTAAAATTGTAAAAAATGTCTTCAATAATAAAATCTTCTTCACTGTATGTTTCTTCAAGATACTTTTGGGCGCTATTTTTTGCGACCATTTTTGATACTGGATTACCCAAAAGACTATTAGCAATTAAAAGTCCAATAGCCAATATAATAACCCCTGTTACAATAGAAATGATTTTCACCCATCTATTCATTTTAAAAAACCTCTCACCCAATCGATTTAGTTATCCTTAGTTTATATATAAATTTTTCGTACGTAAAGTTTTTAAAAATACAAAATTAACACAAATTCATTTAATTTGCTAGAATAGTAATGGTATAGAGAACTTTTGGTGGTGCTTTTTTATGATTTTCAAAAAAATTTTAAATACTCTCGTAACAAGAATTAAAAAAACGACTCATCGTGATAGTAAACCTTCGATGATAGTCGTTCTTGTTGCTTTTATTATTTCATCTATTATCTCGACCATTACGGCGATTGGAATCCCAACAGGCCCTTCATTTAAAAACAGGGCGTACGATATCCTCCTAGCAACGGGGCTAAATTCCATCGGGTTTATTTTGTTTTTGTTCATTTTTTCTATCATTCTATCACTTTTATTTATTCCTTTACCTAGATTACTAACTTCTTCCGTCATTTATACTGGTATCCTACACGGTGCTGTATTACATTACGCTAAAGCCGGGATGAATTTTTCCATCTTCATCGGTATTATGACAACCGTTTTTTCCGTGATGATTGGTTTAGTTATGATATTATTTTTCAGCCATCGCATTAGTCGATGGATTTTAACTTCGCTTGCGGCTATTTTAGTCATCATTTTTATCGTCATAAGTCTCCCTAACAGTGGCACTATCGATGTGATCGGTGATGGAGAACAACATCCAGCAAGTCCTGGTTCCTACGATACTATTTTTTTCACTTATGGGAGTGGTACAGATTTACACCGTAAAGAATATGCTACCGATGTTACCGAAACAACTCCACCGGTAGATGCTTCACACTTTATCACCCGTTGGAGTGATAAGCGGGAAAAATTTTGGGGATTTAATCCGGAAAGCTTTCCGATTAATGGTCGGGTCTGGATGCCAAAGGAAGATGGCACTTTTCCCATTATTTTAATGGTTCATGGTAACCATACGATGGAATATTTCTCCACAGATGGCTATGACTATTTAGGTGAATTGCTCGCATCCCACGGGTATATTTTTATTTCTGTCGATGAAGATTATGTGAATTACTCTAATCATGTCGGACAACCTAATGATAATTATCAATTACGCACATGGTTACTTCTAAAACATCTTGTTCAATTAAAGGAATTTAACTATGATTCAGATAGTAGATTTTATAAAAAAATAGATTTCCACAATGTCGCATTTGCGGGACATTCTCGTGGTGGTCAAGCTGCGTCTATGGCTGCAAACTATGAAAGATTTTTCGATGACCCAATTTTGCTCACACAACTAAAAGATATACAAATAAAAGCAGTTGCTGCCATTTCTCCTACAGAAAAACTCGTCGATGATAAACGTGCCACTTTGGATGATATTGCTTATATGGTCTTACACGGATCAAAAGATTCAGATGTTTATGATTTTCGTGGGAATAAGCAATTTCATCGCACCCATCTGGATGAAGATAGCAATTTAAATAAATCAGCCGTCTATATTGAAAATGCCAATCATGTCCATTTCAATACGAGTTGGGGCACAAATGATTTAAGTTTTCCTAGGGGGGTCTTTTTGGATCGCTCATCATTAATCGATAAACATGACCAACAACTTATTGCCAAAGCTTATTTTACAGCCTTTTTCAAAAAGGTTTTTAATGGGGATGCAACTTACGAAGCCTTATTACAAAATCCAAATTCACAAGGAGACTGGTTACCAGATGTAAACATCGTTAGTCAATATCGACCAAGTACATACAAAACGATTGAAAAATTTAATCGTTTTAAAGAGCCAACAGGTCATTTTAATAGCTTTCATGAATATGAAGTGACAACTCCAAAAGGGCGTACGGGTAACAACCATCCACAGGATGTACTTGAGTTATCATGGGAAAATGAGGCTAGCTATTCTCTGAAACTATCTGATAGAGATTTTAAAAATGCCCAAGATGAAGATGCCGAAAATATTGTTTTAACGGTAGCCAATACATTGCCAGGATCGCAGCCCAATATTAAAGTTTCATTTGAATCAGAAGCTGGTGACCAATTTACTTTCGAATCATCCATTTCTGATGTCATCGAAATTGATAATACAACATTCGGTTTATTTGATTCATTTTTCCGTGATGGAAAATACGAGGAATCTTGGGAACCTATTTTTCAAACGATTGAAGTTCCCATTGGTCATGTGGAAAATATTATTGGTGGTAGTATTGATTTAACCATTCATTTTTATGGAAATGAAGGGAAAGTCATGTTGGAGGAAATTGGTGTTTATTAATCTTTATGATGAGCTAAACATGCTATTTATTCTTAGGATTTAAAAGGGTAAGATAAAGGGGGAAGGGAAGGGAAGGAAAGTAAAATATAAATGTTTAATTCTTTAAAAGCTCTTTAATATCATCTTCTATTTTTGTTGGGGCTGTTGTTGGGGCATATCGCTTTATTACTTCACCTTTTCTATCAATTAGAAATTTAGTGAAATTCCATTTTATACTGGAAGTTATTATCCCTTTTTTCTCCTCTGTTAAATATTTATACAGTGGATGAGCCTGTTTACCTTTCACATTGATCTTTCTAAATAAAGGAAAAGTAACCCCGAAGTTTAGTGAGCAATTCTCCGCTATTTCTTTATTAGAACCTGGCTCTTGATTTTGAAATTGATTACATGGAAAAGCTAATACTTCGAATTGTTGTTCTTTATATTTATCATATAATGCTTGTAGTTCCTTTAACTGTGGAGCAAATCCGCACTTTGTCGCCGTGTTAACAATTAAAAGCACTTTATCTTCATAATCACTTAATGATTTTTCTTCTTCATTGATTAAAGGTACTGAAAATTGATAGATACTCATGTTATCCTTTTTTATTGTTATAATAAAGTTTACCATAACAACCTATAAGCGTATTCTTAATTA
>Ga0079225_10002466_pt1 | contig 10681 bp, 13 predicted proteins | sample Poulit2012_FD_76344 | JGI IMG/M metagenome (GOLD analysis project Ga0079225, IMG submission 76344) | Agricultural soil microbial communities from Georgia to study Nitrogen management - Poultry litter 2012 | ecosystem: Environmental > Terrestrial > Soil > Agricultural land | place: USA: Georgia...
GCGCACGATGATCTCAGCCCCGACCTCGGGTAGGCCGTGGACGGATCCGTCAATCATCAGACCGACGAGCCGACGTGGTGGATGCCCCAAGTTGTGGACTCGTGCGACAGTTTCTTGCCCCTTATAGCAACCCTTTTCCAGGTGAACGGCGGTACGAAGCCAGTCCAGTTCATGAGGTATGGAGCGTTCGTCGGTATCGAAGAGTTGGCGTGGCCGACCTGCTGCAACTCGCAACGCTTCGGATGCCATGGTCCCGGCAATGCGGAAATCTTCTGGAAGACCGTTGATGGTCTCTACTAACTTGTCCGCTTCGATGATGTATAGGCGCCAGGCGTAGTCCTCATGCACCGCCGGATGATCCGCTGGCGCTTCGGTATAGGCAAAGCCACCGGGAGAAATACCTGGCCATGGGTCAACCCAGACAGGGTCCGATAAGCCCGGCACCTCGTCAGTCGCGCCAAGAAGCGCCAGTTCGCCGGTACGATCGATCACTTCGACTCTGGAGGCAAACTGCATACGGGTGAGCCAATCGACCAGTGTGGCATTCATGGTCGGCTCAGTCAGCAGGTAGGTTGTTTCGCCATCTTCGTAAATTTTGGTGGCAATCTCAATGCGACCGCGCAGGTCCAAAAAGAGGGCTTCGCTGCTAAACGGCGCTTGCAGGCCTTGTGTCTGTTGCGTGGTCAGGGTTTGCAACCACGACAGACGGTCAGAACCAGTAACGGTGACGATGCCGTAGTGCGAGAGATCAACTACTGCTTTACCGTTGGCTAGGGCCCGTTGTTCTTGAACCGGGTGGCCGTAGTGGCCTGCCACGTATTGATCGTAAGAGTTTGCTGCAACTGCACCGTGAATGGAATTTTCACCAGCCAGCAGCGGTGAGGTTTCAGGAGTGTATTCGATGTGCGTTACGTCAAGCATAAAAACTCAGGTTTCTTGTTTGCCGGGCAAATGAGGTTTGCCCGGTGGGAGGCGGCCATCATTTTCAGATGGCATTTTGTCTAAGATCCCGGAGGCGTGTGGTTTTGGTTCTTCACCTTCGGTGGTGACCACGTCCCAGCGCCAGAACATTTGTCCGTTAACCAACCCGTAGATTCGGTTGGCAGAGTGGTACTGACCGCTCAGGGTCCCCTGCAGAACGGCGTCGGCCTGCAGTTGGATCTGTGGACCGCGCACTATCCCGTAGTACAGCTCAGACATGGAGCCCGGGTGAGTAATGGTGGCGGTGATGGGAAAATCTGTTTCGTTCTTACGTAGCTGTTCGACATCTTCGGCAGAACGGTACGCCGGCACAACTTCAGCCGGCGACATGCCTGGACCGACGTCGGAGGTATGGCGATCTCTATCAATCGCCCAATACCCGGATTCGAAGGTCAGCGGTCGGATCAAGGTGCCGTCTTCTTCCGAAAGCCAGGTTTCGGCGCGGTACTGCAGAAACGGTAGTCCGGTTTCTGCAATATCAACGCGCTGGTAGAAGATCTCTGTGCCCTCTTCACCAGCACCAAGGCGGCCTTGTCCTTCCCAGGAGCCGATTAACCAGGAAAGTGGTGCAAGTTCCGGGAGGAGATCGTATGGAAGTTCAGTAGCCACCGGAGTATTTAGCGCTGACCTTTGTAGAGGTTCCGGATGACCAGCAATGCGAACAGGGCCATGCCGACGCCGGCCAGGCCAACGAGGACAGTAAAGAAGATTTCTAAAGCTACAACAGACATGGCACTTAGTTTACTCACAAAGTTCAGTACTGACGAGTCAGTGTCGCGGATTATTACCAGGGTAGAACGTGAATGACGAAGTAGCTGACCATTCCTGTGACAATTGTGGTTCCTGATCCCACGGCGACCGCACTAACCGGGTGTTGCCGTGCGGCGGTGGGTAGCTCACGGCTATCGGCAAAACTCTCGGTCAAGGCAACGAGTAATGCGGCGACAATACCGGCCAGGACGGCGGGCACCGACAGTGGGCCGGGACGGAGAAACTGCAGAGCCACCGCAACGAGGGTTCCGGCCACCACGATGGCAACCATGCGCGTACGCAGCCGACTCTTCAGCAGGGTTGCCAGGCTGGCGGCCGCAAGAGCAGCAAGGATCGTGAGCATCAGCCAGGTGACCCCCGTGATCCTTTCCACCCCTAACATGCCGTTCGCGACTTCATGTTTATTGCGCAGCAAGAGGGTCCAGCCTGCAGCGGTCGCTACGATGACTGATCCCACCGAAAACATGGCGGTGGTCATAAAGCGGTGCACCCCACCGGGCAAAGTAAACGTCTGGATGACAAACATTGCCAAAATCCCCAATGCGGCCGCACCGCCGACCGGAGCCAACCACAGTTCCGTGGGTGCCGATGAAAACTGTGCGTGCGCAGGCAACAGTGACACCACCCAGACGGAAGCCAAACCGGTTGCTCCCAGCACCGCCGACACTCCCCAACGTGGGGCGGCCGTGATCAGAACTGGCCATGTCAGTGCGAAGGCAACGACGAGCGCGGACATGACTACGGGCCCGGTCAGGGCGGGCAGGCTGGGCAAAAACGCGGTCAACACTGCCAATACTGTGGCTGCAGCGACCGCGGTGAAAGCTGAGATTGTTCTACGCACCTCTCTATCATGTCATGTTGGACTGCCGGATCCAGGCTGGCAGACCATTCCGTCCCGAGATTTGACCGGAACCGTTATTGTGGGGGCATGACTCATTTGCGTGTGCTTGCTCCTTCCGAAACCGTCAGTCAGCTTTCCCAGCTTCGCAAACTTGCCGATTCCGCAGCTGTGGTCGACCAGAATGAACCTTTTGGGGATCAAACTTGGGTTGAGCTCCACGCCGGGAACGCTTGGCTGATTACCACCGACGAAGAAGCACTAACCGGCGCGTCGGCCGTCGTCATTCCAAGAAACCCCGAACAACCTGTGTTGATTGAACTTGTGGTTACTCCCGAGTCACGCGGTAACGGCTTGGGCCGCGCACTCGTCGACGCAACGCAAGAGCTGGTCACTGAGCATGCTTCAGATATACAGACCACGACCGCCTGGACGCACGGAGATCATCCTGCTGCGCGCGGGCTCGCCGCGTCGGCAGGGTTAGAACCGGCCCGAATCTTGTATCGCATGGCGCTAGAAATTGACCGTGAGTCCTTCGGCGAAGCCGACCTCGCCGACACCTACACAATTCGCACGTTTGTCCCCGGCGACGATGACGCCGAGTGGTTATCGCTCAACGCGACGGCGTTTGCTGACCACCCTGAGCAAGGTCAACTGACCCAAGCGGACTTAGATGCACGCAAAGCCGAGGACTGGTTTGATCCGGCAGGGTTCTTTGTAGCCGAAAATACAGCTGGCACCCTGGTGGGTTTCCACTGGACCAAAACCCCGGTGGGTTCTGCAGCCGGTGAAGTCTATGCGGTGGGGGTTCACCCCAGCACCCAGGGCAGCGGTCTTGGCAAGGCACTAACCATTCACGGCATGAATCACCTGGCATCGGCCGGGCTGGAGAAAATCGTGCTCTATGTGGACGATGAGAATCGACCTGCAGTGAACCTGTATAATTCCCTGGGCTTCGGTATCGAAAACACCGATGTCATGTTTTCCTCGGACAGCTAGGAACGTACATGCGCCCGGCAAAACGCATTGGCAAACTCACCACCGCACGAGTCACCGCGGTCACCAACGATCAAGGCACCAACGCCAAAATCGTAGCGGCAGGGACCGTTCCGTGGCGTATCAAATCTGGTCAGCTTCAAGTGCTGCTCATTCATCGACCCCAATACGACGATTGGTCTTGGCCTAAAGGTCGCTTAGATCCTCATGAGACATTGCCAGAAACCGCTTGGCGCGAGACCAAAGAAGAAGTTGGTTTACGGCTCACCCTCGGCATCCCGCTGGGTGTGATTCGCTACAAGACCTCTAATGGCAATAACCGCAAAGAAGTCTGGTATTGGGCGGCTCGGGTCATAGACCAACGCCCTAAACCGGATGCTAATGAAGTCGATGAAACCCGCTGGGCAAGTGTTGAAGAAGCGAAAAAACTTCTCACGAAGAAACTCGATAAGAAACCCCTTAAAGTGCTAGCCGAAGCGTACGAAGCGCATCACCTAGCCACCATTCCATTCATTGTGCTGCGACAAGCCAAAGCCATCCCAGCAGAATCCTGGACCAAAGACGAAGTCGACCGCCCGCTGGCGGATTCCGGGTATACGCAAGCAAAGGCCGTTGCGAAGCTACTGCGCGGTTGGGCACCCACACGAATCGTGACGTCAAAATATACGCGCTCCTTGGAGACCATCGCTCCATTCGTCAAGAAATACGGTGGTGCAGTTCGCAACAAGAAATGGGTAAACCTCCGAACGGTCAAGGCCCACCCAAATTTTATGGCCAAACGTTTGCGAACAGAGTTCAAACGACACGAACCTACGCTCGTGTGCGCCCAGCCGTCGGTCACCAAGCGGATTCTCAAGGAGATCAAATCGTGGGTCCGCGAAGACCGTTACGCCGTAGTGAACCCCAAACACGTGTACACGGAGAAAAAATCGAACCTCTCCCCCGGTTCCATACTGGTGGTCCATCGTGCCACCCACCTTTCAGGGAAGATTGTGTCCGTGGAACGGTACGAGCCCTACGTAAACTAAGGCAACGTGTGGTTCCTATCTCGCCCACTGTCGGATTGGTAAGGTGAGATTATGACTACATCGCCGGGCGGGCAGCCAGACAAGATCGTGCACGAAAACCTTCGACTCGTGGACGCTTCTGCTAAAGATCGGTTCGAACTGTACCAAGACCATCCAGACTCCGATGAAACCTCATTCATCGGCTTTATCGGTTACCGGATGGCGGAAGATGCACCAAACGTTTATGTGCTGCAACACACCATTGTTGCCGAAGAGTACGGCCGGCAAGGATACGCACGCGCCCTGGCCACGCTGGTACTGGAACAGCTTAAGAAACAGGAACAAACATTCACCCATCAGTGTTCCTACATTGAGGGCTACTTGCGCCGGTACCCCGAGTACCTGGACCTCCTTGCCGATTCGAGCACGAACCCATAACCTCAACGTCCGACCACGAAATGATAGGTATGTATAACAACACCACCGGCATTGACACCCCCTATGAGCAGCTGTTGGCAGACGTTTTAGAAAACGGCGTCTTGACGGGCGATCGCACGGGCACAGGCACTTACTCCGTATTCGGTCGCCAAATGCGCTTTGACCTCGCAGAGTATTTTCCACTGATCACTACCAAGCGCGTCCACTTCAAATCGGCTGCCCTCGAGCTCATTTGGTTCCTCAATGGCGACTCGAACGTGCAGTGGCTTCAAGAACGGGGTGTCCGCATCTGGAACGAGTGGGCTGACGAGGACGGCGAACTCGGACCCGTCTACGGTGTGCAGTGGCGTTCCTGGCCGGCACCCAATGGTGAGTCCATCGACCAGATCGGTCAGGTCTTAGAATCGCTGACCCAAAATCCAGGGTCACGACGTCACATCGTTTCAGCGTGGAACCCTGGTCAACTCGATGAAATGGCGCTTCCCGCGTGCCATGCACTGTTCCAATTCCACGTCCAGCCAGACGAAGACGGCCCCGGAAAACTCTCCTGCCAGCTCTACCAGCGCTCTGCCGATATGTTCCTGGGCGTCCCCTTCAATATTGCAGAATACGCATTATTGACCAGGATGATGGCCCATCAGCTGGGCTACAATCTCGGAGACTTCGTGTGGACCGGCGGCGATGTGCATATTTACGCCAACCACGTCGAACAGGTGCGCGAGCAGCTGAGCCGTCAGCCTTATCCGTACCCGCAATTACGTTTCAATCGCAAGCCACAAGATTTATTCAGCTACGAATGGGAAGATTTCGAACTCGTTGAATACCAACACCACCCCACCATCAAAGCTCCAGTTGCCGTCTAATTGCCGCATCGGCATGGTTTGGGCTCAAAGCCTCAACGGTGTCATCGGTTTAGACGGTGGTATGCCCTGGGAAGTACCCGAAGACCTGCAGCATTTCAAACAGGTGACCATGGGCGAAGTGCTCGTCATGGGCCGCCGGACGTGGTCTTCTTTCCCCAATTCAGTCCGACCATTGCCTGGTCGAACCTCGATCGTTGTCTCAAAAACGTTCAGTGAGGACCCCAGCGATCCCAATTTGGACCATGAAGACGTCCACATTGTTGAAGATTTGGATAAGGGCCTAGAACTCGCCGCTCAGCTTAAGACCAGTCAAACAATTTGGGTGGCCGGTGGTGGCACCCTATATGATCAGGCCATAGATATAGCCACCGTGGTCGAGCGCAGTCTGTTCAACCTCAACATTGACGGCGATACATATGCCCCCGAACTTGATGGTTCTTGGGCACTTGCCGAACAAGACCCAGCAAACGGTTGGCACACGTCCAAGTCCTCGGTCGAATACCGGTTTGAACGATGGGAGCGAACTCTTGAGCAAGACAACTAATACGGCCCCCGTGTCACAACGGCAAATGGTGTTGGCCTTCCTTGGTCTGGTCGCCGGTCCCCTGTTGGCGCTGGTTTGCGCCGGGATGGGGCTCTACCTCGTACTCACTGGTAAAACGATCGCAGGGGTAATTTTTATCCTTGTGCTGACCCAGATCTTTATCGGTGTTGGCCTCTGGGCATATAACGCCCGAAAAAAACATGCGCTTGCGCAGAATGTAGAATAAAAACTTATGACTCAACCCGTTTCGGAGGCCCCAATGAACGCAGATGCTGCAGCCCGTCCATCAGTTGGTCTAGTCGGCTGGCGAGGCATGGTCGGCTCCGTGCTCATGCAACGGATGGTAGAAGAAAACGATTTTACCAAGATCAATCCCGTCTTCTTCTCCACATCAAACGCCGGCGGTCCGGTTCCAGAACTCGCAGGTGTTGATACCTCCGAGACTCTGCAAGACGCCCACGACATTGACACCCTGGCCAAACTATCAATCATTCTGACTACCCAGGGCGGCGACTACACCACCGAGGTGTACCCGAAACTTCGCGCAGCAGGCTGGAACGGCATCTGGATTGATGCAGCATCTACCCTGCGCATGGACGACGAATCCATCATCGTGCTAGATCCGGTCAACCGCGACCAGATCGACGCCGGACTGAAGAACGGTGTCAACCAGTTCGTTGGCGGTAACTGCACCGTCTCGTTGATGACCCTCGGTCTCGGCGGTCTGCTCCGCAACGGCCTCGTCGAATGGGGAACCGCCATGACTTACCAGGCGGCCTCCGGTGGCGGTGCCCGCCACATGCGTGAGCTCATCAAAGGCTTCGGCACCCTGCATGACGTCGTGGCAGATGATCTAGCCAACCCAAACTCTGCCATTTTGGAACTGGACAAAAAAGTCATTGATGCCCAGCGCAACGGCAGCATGGATACCACTCAGTTCGAGGTACCTCTTGCCGGTTCGCTGATCCCGTGGATTGACTCCGATCTCGGTGACGGCATGTCCCGAGAAGACTGGAAAGGCATGGCCGAAACCAACAAGATTCTTGGTCGTACCGGTGACAACATCATGCCGCTAGAGTCCGTGACGGTTCGTATCGGTGCTCTACGCTCGCATTCCCAGGCCTTGACCCTGAAACTCACCAAGGATATCCCATTGGATGAGATCGAAGACCTGTTGGCGAATGACAACGACTGGGTGAAATACGTTCCTAACAACAAGGAAGCCTCGCTCGAACAGCTCACGCCCGTAGCTGTTACCGGCACCATGGATGTTCCCGTTGGCCGCGTTCGTAAGCTCTCTATGGGACCGGAATATATTTCTGCTTTCACCGTTGGCGACCAACTCCTGTGGGGTGCAGCAGAGCCGGTCCGCCGAATGCTGATGATCGCCACCGGCAATCTATAAACCCAGCAAGAACTAAATCCTAGGCTAGCCACCAGTTGCAATTCGCGACTGGTGGCTAGCGCTTTCATACGGCACAATGCCCCTCAGTCGTTTGGAACAGTCAGATGACGTAAGATTTCTGATTTCTAGCCGACGGTAGACGCGGATACCCCATGTGGAACGGTACTTGATACCGTCAGGAGGCTTCTCAGAGCAACGCGCATCAGGTGTCGCTAATTCCAGCCGCTGATGCCAAGATACGGCTCAGGCGATGGGCTAGTTGTTCGGCCGGCTCGGATGCATCATCGCGCAGCCAACGTTCGGTACGCCATAGAGCACCAGCAGCTAAAAACATTGCTCGCTCGTGAACGTCTTCTGGGCTGGGTTCCATATCTTGCATCGCAGGTCCCAGGGCCGTCACATCTACTATGCGGGTCGCGAGGAACTCAATGACATCTTCTCGTACTTCGCCGGCAGCGGTGGAGTCCAGTACCGCAAGATAGAATCCTCGGCGATGTTCCAACTCAGTCAGTAATGCGTGCAGGGCAGTGGAAGAGGCATCGTGCCAAGAACCTTGTGCGTCATGGGCTGGCTGCGGCACACTGTCAAAGAGTGCAACGAGGCGTACAGCTGCAGCGGCGCGAATAAGGTTCGCTAAATCGCCAAAGTGTTGGTAGAGCGTCGGGCGACTCACTCCGGCGGCCCGTGAGATCTCTGCGAGACTCAACACTTGTCCGGGCTCGTACTCATCCAGGGCGCGCGTCATCGCGGTAATCAAAGCGGTTTTCGATCGCTCAGCACGCGGGTTCCGCATCTCGCCTGCGTCTGGGGTATCACCAGTAGTCACCGTCGTCCTCCTCACTCAAAGTCGACCCCCATAATGTACCAGCAGATTGAAGCTCGTCAGCCTATTCGAGAGTTCTACGCCGCCAGAAAAGCATCACCGCACAATACTGTGTCGCAAAGGGGTTCCCGGTACACGCACCCTTCCACGCCCCCTCGCGTAGCAAGTATCGGTGCCGAGACGCCCTAGGGTCAAGGAAAAGGAGGCTGCAGAGCCAACACGAGGTGGCCTACAATATGAGCTACATTACACAACCGACCAGCGCATGTTGACGGTGCGCACCCCAGCATTCTCGAAGGAGAACCGACTTGAGGCTCCCCAAGTTCAAAATCCCTACATACGCATCGATGAACATCGGCCCAAAGTTCTTACAACGCTTCATGCGCATCTGGCCGCCATACCTGGGCGCGGGCATCAAGACCCAATACATTGCAGACAACGCCTCAAGAGCCATTGTGACTCATAAACCAAATCTTCTCACTCGAAACCTGGTCGGAACTGCCTTCGGTGGCACCATGCTATCGATGACCGACCCATTTTTCATGTTTTCGGGCGTCTACGGACTCGGCAAAGAGTATCTCGTCTGGGATGTCGGCGTCGAAGCACAATTCATCAAACCAGGCAAAGGAAAGATCACTGCGGACTTCCAAGTTAGCGAAGAGACGTGGGATCTCATTCGCGAAAAAACCATGGATGGAGAAAAGTATTTGCACTGGTTTGAAGTAGCTATCACCGACGAGTCAGGCGACACCGTGGCCATTGTCCGTCGCCAGGTCTACTTCAGAAAAAAGCGTACGGCTCTCACCGAGAAAGCTAACGCAAAATAACCACCACTTAACCCGCCGCCCCTGCGCCTTCTGTCTCTACATCGTGACGGAAGGCGTTTTTATGCCCAGATGCTCTCAGGAAATAAAAATCTTTCCCACTCACGATTGATGGCTGACCTGGACAAACGCGAGACACCACGCGCAAACTCGTGACATTCTCTACTTTTCTTCACAAAACACTTGCACGTTGCTAGTCAAGCAACTATATTGTTAGTACAGCAACGACGTGTTGCAAGTCACACAACCTAGGAGTCGAAATGGCTAACGAAAACTACGCGGCACTCGAACAAGAAATGGAAACCGTTCTCGAGAAAATTTTCGAGGCAGGCGCTGAAGTATACGCAGAGCGCGGTTTCAAACGTCGCGTTGGATACGGTACCCGTCCAGCAGTCATTCACATCGATATGGCTAACGCTTGGACTCGTCCAGGTCACCCATTCTCCTGTGAGGGCATGGATACTATTATTCCAGCCTGCCAGGATCTGAATGCTGCAGCTCGCGCTAAAGGTGTCCCAGTGATTTTCATTACCACCGCCTACGATGTTCTCGATGACAGCCTGGCATCCGACATGGGCCTCTGGGGTCAAAAAATCCCATTGGAAACCCTAGATGCTTCCACCGGCGCAGCAGACATCGACTCCCGCATCGCACCGCAGGAAGGCGAACTGGTCATCAAGAAGAAGCGCGCGTCTGCCTTCCCCGGCACCAACCTGAACCAGTTCCTGACCGCTAACCGCATCGACACTCTGATCGTCACCGGCGTTACAGCAACGGCTTGTGTCCGCCACACCGTTGAAGATGCCGTAGCTGAAGGCTTCCGCCCGATCGTAGTCAAAGAAGCTGTCGGTGACCGCGTACCTGGTGTTGTTGCCTACAACCTCTTTGACATGGACTCTAAGTTCGGCGACGTTGAACCACTCGAAAACGTGGTCAACTACCTCAACGAACTGCCAAACTTCGAAGACACCGTGCCAACCACCACCCTGTCTGTCAAGCAAGCTGTCACAAGCTAATCGCCGAGCTATGACACTCTGACACGTTGGTTCTGACACGTTGGTTGAGATAGATGGGCTTGTTGAAGTATGCGAAATCAGCTTCGGCAAGCCCATTCTTTCTTCAGTCCCACCTCTCATGTACTCTAGGGACTTTTGTGTTCCCGGCCCGCAAGATATGGAGCCCCCATGACCA
>Ga0079225_10002467_pt1 | contig 10681 bp, 7 predicted proteins | sample Poulit2012_FD_76344 | JGI IMG/M metagenome (GOLD analysis project Ga0079225, IMG submission 76344) | Agricultural soil microbial communities from Georgia to study Nitrogen management - Poultry litter 2012 | ecosystem: Environmental > Terrestrial > Soil > Agricultural land | place: USA: Georgia...
CGACGACCGCGCCGAGCACCGTCCAGCCCTCGCGCGTCAGGGCCTCGTGCATCCCCCGCAGGGTCGAACCGGTGGTGACGACGTCATCGATGATCACCACCGGTGGAGCCCGATCCTCCCCGGGCCGGCGGCGGGCGGGGCCCAGGAGCTGGATCTGCCGCCCGCGGCGCTGACGGGCACCCTGCCCCTCCTGGGCGGTGGTGGGCGTCGACGGCAGCAGCAACGGCCGGCCCGCACCCAGCCGCCCCAGCTCGCGCACCAGTTCGGCGGTGTGGTCCTCGCCGCGGCGCAGGCGGGCACCCAGTCGGGACGGGACCGGCACCAGCCCGGGCCGGCGCGCTCCGGCGGCGGTGGCGAGTTCGGTCACCGCCGGGGCCAGCCCGGGTGCGATGCGCCGGCCCAGGTGCAGCATGCCGCCGTTCTTCCACGCGAGGATCAGCCGCTGCAGGTCACCGGCGTACTCCCCGAGGGCGAGCACGGGCAGCAGCGGGGTGTGGTCCACCCCTGCTGGCAGCAGCGGACCCTGCGGCAGGACCCGGGCGGCCGACAGGTGCTGCAGGGCATCGCAGCAGGACTCGACCCGGATCGGCGCCGCCGCCAGCTGCGCGGCGCATCCCGGGCACAGCCAGGTGTCCTCGCTCCCGCACGGGCACTGGCGGGTCACCACCAGCGCACAGGTCTGCGCCGCCACCTCCCCCACGGCCCGGGCGAGGCGGCGCACTCGCCGGGAGGGCAGGGCAGGTCGCGACTGGGCCATGGCGCGATCCCATCGCGGATGCGCGGGGAGGGGAAGCGGGCACCGCTGATGGTGGAGCGCGGGGCTGTGGGGAGGAAGCGCGCTCAGTAGAACCAGGGGTCGGTGGCGTCCACGTCGACGGCCGTCCAGGCGTCGCCGTCGCTGCGCAGCAGGGTATCGTCGCTGGTCGATGCCCAGATCGTGTCGGCCACCACGGTGCCGGCGATCCCTTCCGTGGGGGTGTTCAGGGGCGGGAGCGGATCGCGGTCGGAGGCGAAGTCGACGATCTGGGCGCGCTGTTCTCCGCTCGAGGTGTCCTCACCGAGGACGAGCACGGCGACCTCGTCGTACCAGCTGGCCTGGGTCACGTCGTCCAGGGAAGGGCGCATCGCGATCGGCTCGGTCAGGGCGCTGGGCACCCCGTCCTCGTCGCGCCGCACCGCGCACAGGTCCAGCCGCGCACCGCCGGTGTCGGCGGAGAGCACGACCATGCGGGTGGCGTCGGCAGCGATGTCCAGGGTCAGGATCCGCCTCCCGGACAGCCATGGCGCATCGATCTTCGCGTCGTGCTCGGGGCCGGCGCCGGACAGGGCCAGCAGCACCCCGGAGCTCGCCCGGGTCGAGGTCCACACGTAGCCGATGTCGTCGATGCGGGGCGGGACGAACCGTCCCCCGGTGGCGGCCTCGCGCAGGGCGATGCTGCCGTCGGTGGAGGTGAGCACCACGGCGGAGTCATCACTGGTCAGGGCCGCTGCGAGCACCCCGTCCTGAGCGATGACCGGGGAGCTGAGCTCGACGTCGGCCAGGTCCGGCACCAGTTGCACGGGAGGGCTGCCGGAGATGTCGGCCAGGGAGATCACGCCGGTGGGACCGGCGGCGATGGGTCGGTGGCCGGGCAGCGCGCGTTCGAGGTCGACCTCGTCGGCCGGGGAGCCATCGGCCCCCTCCCAGACCAGCCGCACCCCCGACAGGGGACGGAACGATCGCAGGGAGTTCTCCAGCTGCGCCAGTGCCAGGGCCCGAGGGTCTGCGGGCAGGGCCGCCACCGCCTGGGGCACGGTGACCTGGACCGTTCCGTCGGGAGCGGTGGTGATGACGGCGTCGGTGAGGCCCGGGGTGGAGGGCACCTCGCTGTGGACGGCGGAGGCGAGGTAGTCCACCGGCCCGGCGATCAGCCCCTCGATCAGTCCGGGGGCTCCGCGCTGCAGGGAGAACCAGCGGTGGTCGGGCACCAGGTGCTCGCGGCGGGGATCGAGGAAGTAGAGCCGGGCGGGCGCGTAGAGCGTCTCGAACGCGGCCTCGGACAGGAAGATCCCATCCGGGACCGAGGTCAGGCGCCACTGGTCGTCGACCGGTTCGAGGCCGACGGTGATCTGCTGTGACGTCGGTCCCGACAGGAGGCTGCGTGCCCCCCGGCCATCCAGCATCGCCACCGCCCGCACCACCAGGGTGGCCTCACCGTCATCGCTGACCTCGACCTCCAGCTCCTGGCTGCCGGAGTAGATGGTCACCTGGGCGTGCGGGTCCCACTGCTCCCGGGCTGTTCCGGCCAGGTACTCGCGGGCCATCGCGAAGTCGTCCTCGGGGCCGACCCCGGCCTGGACGAAACCGGCCACCACCTCTTCGGGCGTGGCGTCCGGCGCGGGCGGCAGCGCCCGGACGTAGGGAGCGCCGGGCTGAGCCCTGCCGCCCAGGGCGCGGCCGTCGATCGGGGTCTCGACGGGGATGCGGGCGCAGGCGGAGCCCAGCCCCAGCACAGCGGCGGCACCGGCCGCGCGCAGCACGTCACGACGGGCGGGTCTCATCGGCACCTCCTGGGACGCGGGTCTCCCGGGCGGGCCCTGCGGGGTCGCCCGGGGCGGCGGGCACGTCCTCGCCGGCCCCGCCGGGCAGGCCTCCGGCAGCGTCGGCCGACGATCCCTCGGGAACGTCGGCGGACAGGTCCTCGGGGGCCTCGGCGGTCGGCACCTCGGGAGCATCGGGGGATGATCCCTCGGCAACGTCGGTGGACAGGTCCTCGGGAGCAGGGTCATCCACAGCCGGATCCTCCGCCTCGTCGAGGTCCGGCAGCAGGTCCGGGCTGATCACGATCTCTCCGGTGGCGGTGGAGGGCAGCGACTCCTCGGCGTCGCGGTCGAAGGACCTCTCCAGTGTCAGCGGGGAGCGGACGATGTCCATCCCGGGCCGGCGGGGCAGCGTCAGACGGAACACCGCGCCCTGGCCGACCTGCCCCCATGCCTGCAGCCATCCGGAGTGGAGATGGGCGTCCTCGACCGAGATCGACAGGCCCAGTCCGGTCCCGCCGACGGTGCGGGCCCGGGACGGGTCGGCCCTCCAGAAGCGGTCGAAGACATGCTGGGCGTCCTCCGGGGAGATGCCGTGGCCGTGGTCCTGGACCAGCACCGCCAGCGCATCCTCCGAGGAGGCGGTCTGGATCCGCACCGGAGCTCCGGCACCGTGCTCGATGGCGTTGGTCAGCAGGTTCCGCAGGATCCGGTCCACCCGTCGGGACTCGACGACGACGTCCATCCCGTGCCCGGCCAGGCGCACATCCAGCAGGCAGCCGCGGGCCCCGGCGAGCGGGCGCACGTCATCGATCGCACGCACTACCAGGTCGTCGAGGTCCTCCCGTCCGGCCTCGAGCACCGCGGCACCGGCGTCGAAGCGCGAGATCTCCAGCAGGTCCGACAGCAGCAGCTCGAAGCGCTCCACCTGCGCGGCGAGCAGCTCGACGGTGCGCTGCAGCTCCTCGGGCAGCTGCTGGCGCTGCGCGACGAGCACGGAGGAGGCCATCCGGATCGTGGTCAGCGGGGTGCGCAGCTCATGGGAGACATCGGAGACGAAACGTTGCTGGACGTGGGACAGCTCGGTGAGGTCCTCCACCTTCTGCTCGAGGCTGCGGGCCATGTCGTTGAAGGACTCCCCCACTCTGGCCAGCTCGTCGGCCCCGGAGACCTCCACGCGGCTGGTGAGGTCGCCGCCGGCCATGCGCTCGGCGGCCCGGGCGGCGCGTTTCAGCGGTGTGGTCACCAGCCGTGCGACGACGATGGCGATGCCCACCACCAGGGCCATCATCACGCCGCCCCCGCCCAGCAGCACCCGTTGGACGAAGGAGAGCGTCTCCTGCTCCTCCTCCAGCGAGAACACCAGGAACAGGTCGTAGGTGCCCGCTCCCGGCACCACCACGCGGGTGCCGACCAGGATCGCGGGATGGGTGCGTCCGGTGGTCTCGTCGGTGCGGCCGATGGACTGCCAGACCACGGTGTCGGGATCCTCCGCGACGGCGGCCGAGAAGTCCTCGTCGACCGCCTCGAACAGGGCGCGGTCGGAGGCCACCGGCCAGACGGCTCCCGAGGGGTCCACCGGGACCAGCGCGGCGTCACGGCTGTCCGCACCGTCCTGCACCCCGACATTCTGGACGAAGGCGTTGGCGGCGTCCTGCTGCTGCGTGCTGGTGGCACCCGTCAGCTGGGTCATGGACTGGGTCAGATCCGCACGGATCTCCGCGGATTCCTGCAGCACGCGGTCGCGGCGCTGCTCGTACAGACCGTCGGCGATGACCGAGGACAGGTAGGTGCCGACGGTCAGGATCGCGATGATGGACAACAGGGTCGTGACCACCACGACCCGCAGGGCCAGCGGCCACTGGCGGGGGTCGAGGTGGCGCACCAGCGCCGCCGCCCGGATCAGACCCGGCGTCGGTGCGGGGGCGGCCGTGCTCACGGCTGCACCGCGGCCCTCAGGAGGAGCCCCCGGCGCGGTAGCCGACCCCGCGGACGGTCACCACGATGCGCGGGTTCTCCGGGTCGTGCTCGATCTTCGAGCGCAGCCGCTGGACGTGCACGTTGACCAGACGGGTGTCGGCGCTGTGGCGGTACCCCCAGACATCGCGCAGCAGCACGTCGCGGGTGAAGACCTGCCAGGGCTTGCGGGCCAGCTGGGTGAGCAGATCGAACTCCAGGGGCGTCAGCGAGATCAGTTCTTCGCCGCGTCGGACCTCGTGGCCGTCCACGTCGATCACCAGGTCCCCGATGCTGAGGGTCTCCGTGGTGGGCGCCTCGGTGCGACGGACCCGGGCCTTGATCCGCGCCACCAGCTCCTCGGGCTCGAACGGCTTGGTGAGGTAGTCATCGGCCCCCGCCTCGAGCCCCTCGACCACGTCGGCGGTGTCGGTGCGGGCGGTGAGCATGATGATGGGGACCCCGGACTCGCGGCGCAGCTGGCGGCAGACCTCGATGCCGTCCATGCCGGGCAGCATGAGGTCCAGCAGCACCAGGTCCGGGCGCAGCCGAGGAAAGGTCTCGAGGGCCGAGGCCCCATCGGGAGAGGTGGCCACCTCGTAGCCGTTCCCGCGCAGCACGATGCCGACCATCTCGGCGATCGCCTGATCGTCGTCGACCACGAGGATCCGTGAAGGCGTCGTCATGGTGGTCATTGTGCCACCGACCGCTCCTCGGGCCGGGGAGGCGGCGGCCACGGTGGCGTCGGGCCCTCCGGGCGGAGGGGCCCTCCGACGGACGCGGCCCCGGGGAAAGGCGCGGATCTGCGATCGTGCACGGAAGATGCGAGGGCATCGACGTTCGTCGGATCAGGCGCGGGCCCCGCAGTCCGTAGGTTGGCTCCTGACGGCCCGACAGGTTGGCTCCCGACGGCCCGACGCCGGTGCGGCCCCGGCCGCGCCGAACCCCGGAACCGAGGAGGTGGAGGAGAACATGAGCACCGGATGGACAGCGCCCGGATCGACCGAGGGGACCGCTGGGCACCAGCCCGGTCCCGCGGGCGGAACCGGGGGTCCTGCTCCGCACGGGAACGGGGCCCCTGCTCCGCAGCCCGTCGGTGGTCCCGCCTCGGGCCCGCAGCGGGAGCTGGTCCAGCAGGTGCCCCTGTTCCCGCTGCGGCCGCTGAACGTGGGCGAGGTGCTGGGCGCCGCCGTGCGGATCTACCGGGTGCGGCCGAAACCGGTGCTGGGTCTGGCCGCCGCGGTCTACGGGGTGGCGTTCGTGCTGATCACCCTCGCCACCGGTGCGGGCATGATCCCCTTCATCGGACAGATGCAGGCGGCCCTGGAGGACCCCACCGGCGAGGCCGCTGAGGATTTGGGGACCATGGGCGGGGCCAGCGCGGAGATCCTGGCCACCATCGGCTCCTCGATGGTCACCATGGTCATCACCTTGGTGGCGAGCGCGCTGGTGACGGTGGTGCTGACCCGCATCGCCCTGGGCGAGGCCACCGGGAACAGCGTGCCCGGCGACCGGCTGTGGTCCCTGCTGCGGCGCCAGGCGCTGCCGGCGGTGTGGCTGTCCCTGCTCATGGGGCTCCTGGGCTATATCGCCTTCCTGCTCCCGCTGACCGTGGGAGCCCTGCCCCTGCTGATCATCCAGGAGGCGGGGTGGCTGACCATCATCGCCCTGCTGCTCGGTCTGCTGGCCGGGACGCTGGCCGCCGTGTGGGTCTTCGCCCGGACCGCGCTGTCGCTGCCCGCGCTGGCGATCGAGGGGGCCGGGGTGCTGGGCTCGCTGCGCCGCTCCTTCCAGATGACCGCCGGACGCAAGCTGTGGCGGGTGCTCGGGCTGATGGTGCTGCTGGTGCTGATCTTCTACTTCGCCCAGCAGATCGTCGCCGGCGTCTTCGTCTTCATCGCCGTCATCCTCTACATAGCGATCCTGCTGGCCTCCTCCCTGGAGGCCTTCGTGCTGGCCATGGGTGTGATGACCGTGATCATGATGATCGGCACCTACGTCGCCGCCTTCCTGCTGGCCCCGTTCCTGTGCGCCGGGTACGCCGCCGTCTACGCCGACAACCGCATGCGTCATGAGGCCTGGGACGTCGAGCTGAACCGGCAGGCGCGAGCGGGACGGGAGCCCGTCGCCCCGGGTGCCTCCTCATGATCCCGGCGGCGCCCCCACCGGTCGATCCCGATGATGCCCGCGTCCGGATCCGCGAGGAGCTGGCCAAGTCCGAGTACGACGACTCGGAGGGCTTCGTGGCCTGGCTGCTGCGGGTGATCGAGGAGTGGCTGGTCTCGCTCGCCGACGGCATCGACGGCTCCTCGACCGCCCAGGCCGGCATCGCGATCGTCCTGCTCCTGCTGCTGGCAGCCGTCGCCGTGCTGGTGCTGCGACGCACCGGCCTGATCCGCCGCGGCGCCGCACTGAGCGTGACCTCCGCCCTCGATGCCGAGCCCGTGCTCAGCGCCGGGGAGCTGCGGGACTCGGCGCACCGGGCGATCGCCGAGGGACGCTTCGACGACGCGACCGTGCTGGCCCTGCGCGGCCTGGTGCGTGACCTCGAGGTGCGCACCCTGCTGGACGTCACCGTGGGGATGACCGCCCACGAGGCCGCTGCGGGCGCCTCGCGATCCTTCCCCGAGCTGGCCGGCCGGCTCCAGCTGGGGGCCGATGCCTTCGACACCGCCGCCTACTCCCACCGTGCGGTCACCACCAAACAGGCCGAGGACCTGCTGCGGCTGACGGAGTACATCGCCGAGTCCACCCCTGACCTCAGCGCTCCCGAGCCGGCCGAGGACGATCAGTTCGCCGGAGCCGCGCCGTGAGCCCGTCGAGATCTGCCGGCGCCGCGGTCAGCCCCGAGCTCGCGCCGGCCGCCGACTCCCCACCCGCCGCTTCCGATCACTCCTCGACGGGGTGGCCCTCGGCAGGGTCAGACCGCCCGGGCCCCCGGGGCGAGAGCGGCCGCGCCTGGCTGGTGATCCTGGTGGCGACCGGGATCGTGCTCGCGATCGCGGTGACTATCGCCCGCGGCGCCTACCGGGACGGGCCCCTCGAGCCCGATGCCCCGACGCCGCAGGGATCGAAAGCCGCGGTGGAGGTGCTCACCGATCTGGGCACGCAGGTGCGGGTGGACCGGCACACCGAGGACGCCGCGCAGTCGCTGCGTGAGGACCGCACCGTGCTGGTGACCGCTCCCAGCTCCCTGTCCGCGCCGCAGCTCGACGAGCTCGCCGGGGCGCTCGAGGAGGGCGAGGGCCGGCTGGTGCTGGTCCAACCCGACTTCGTGACCCTGTCCTACCTCACCCCGCTGATCAGCCCATCCGGTTCGCTCCGCTCCCCCGGCACCGTCGAGGCCGGTCAGGGCTGCGGCGACCTCGCCTTCGAAGCACGTGCCCTCGCCGTCCCCGGCGAGGAGGGCCTGCGCGGTGCCTCCACGCTGTACAGCACCCGCGGGCAGGCTCAGGGCTGCTTCGGCGCCCCCGAGGGCGATCTGGTGGCGGCCGACGGGCAGGTGCTGGTGCTCGGCAGCGCGGACCTGCTGACCAACGAGGGGGTGCGGGAGGCGGACAACTCCGCGCTCGTGCTCAACACTCTGGGGCGCAGCGGTGAGCTGAGCTGGTACGTCCCCTCGGCGACCGACCCCATGGCCACCGCCGGGCCCGACCTGCTGAGCTACCTGCCCGATTGGGCCGGCCCCGTGGCGCTGTGGATCCTGCTGGTCACCGTGATCGCCCTGGTCGCCTGGGGCCGGCGCTCCGGCCCCGTGGTGGTCGAACCGCTGCCGGTGTCCGTGCGACCCCAGGAGATGGTGCTGGGCCGTGCCCGGCTGCTGCAGCAGTCCTCGTCGCGGGAGGCCGCGGCCACTGCTCTGCGCTCCGCCGCGTCGGTGCGCCTGGCGCTGCGGCTGGGGCTGCGTCGCCAGTCCACCCTCGATGCCCTCGTCGCGGCGCTGGCGCCCCATGTGCAGCGCTCCCCCGAGCAGATCCGCTCCCTGCTCGGGCCCACCCCCGTCACCCGTGATCAGGACCTCGTGCAGCTCGCGCGGGACCTGGACCGACTCGAGAAGGAGATCGACCGATGACCGACCACCCCCAGGACTCCGCAGCCGACCGCGCGCCGGTCAGCGAGCGGGCACAGGCCACCGGGCAGGCGCATCCCGAGGTCGATACCGATATCCGCGCTGGTCTGCAGGGCCTGGCCACGGAGATCCACAAGGGCGTCGTGGGCCAGGACGCGGCGGTGACCAGCCTGGTGGTGGCCCTGCTGTGCCGCGGTCACGTCCTGCTCGAGGGGGTTCCCGGGGTCGCCAAGACCCTGCTGGTGCGCTCCCTGGCCGCTGCACTGGACGTGCGCATGCGCCGGGTGCAGTTCACCCCGGACATGATGCCCGGTGACATCACCGGCTCGCTGGTCTACGACAACTCGCTCAGCGACCTGGTCTTCCGCGAGGGTCCGGTGTTCACGAACCTGCTGCTGGCCGACGAGATCAACCGCACTCCTCCCAAGACCCAGTCCGCCCTGCTCGAGGCGATGGAGGAGCGGCAGGTCACGGTGGACGGAGCCAGCCGCCCCCTGCCCGACCCCTTCCTGGTGATCGCGACGCAGAACCCCATCGAGTTCGACGGCACGTACACCCTGCCGGAAGCTCAGCTGGACCGGTTCCTGCTCAAGGCCGTGATGCCGCTGCCGGAGCGCGAGGTCGAGATCGACGTGCTGCGCCGCCACGCCGACGGGTTCGACACCACCGACCTGGCCGCCATGGGGCTGGGTGCGGTGGTGGACGTGCCGACGCTGCATCGTGCCCAGCAGGACGTCGCGGCGGTCGTCGCCGAGGATCCGGTGGTGCAGTACATCGTGGATGTCTGCCGTGCGACCCGGAGCTCGCCGAGCCTGTCGCTGGGGGTATCGCCCCGCGGTGCGATCGCGCTCCTGCGCACCGCTCGCGCCTGGGCGTACCTCTCGGGTCGTGACTTCATCACTCCCGACGACGTGAAGACCATGGCACCACCGACCCTGTCCCACCGCGTGCGGCTGACCACGGAATCGGAGCTCGAGGGCACCCAGGTCGAGGCGGTGCTGGCCGCGACGCTGGCCTCCGTGCCCGTGCCCCGCTGAGGACACCACCGATGAGGATCTCCCTGACCCCGCGGGCGGCATTGGTCGCGCTGTCGGCCCTGCCGCTGGTCGTGCTCTGGCCGGCCTGGTGGATGCTGCTGTCCTGCTTCGTGCTGTGGACGCTGGTGGTGCTGGCCGATGCCCTGCTCGCGCCGAACCCGGCAGCGATCAGGGTCCGTCGCGTCGCCCCCGGGCAGGTCCGGCTGGGCACGGAGGCCACCGGGCGGCTGCTGCTGACCAATCCCGCCTCCCGCCCGGCCCTCCTGGAGGTCCGTGACGCCTGGAACCCCACTGCGGGCCTGGACGAGCAGCGGTCCCGCCTGCGAGTGCCGCCGCGTGAGCGCCGCGCGATCAGCCAGCGCTTCCTGCCCACGCGGCGCGGTGAACATTCCTCGCGAGTGCTGCTGGTCGCCTCCGTCGGCCGTCTGGGCCTGGCTCGTCGCACCGCGAAAGCTGATGCGCCGGGGCGACTGCTGGCGCTGCATCCCTTCGGCTCGCGCAGGCACCTGCCCTCCCGGGTGCGCCGCCTGCGGGAGATCGAAGGCCTGACGGCGATCCATCAGCGTGGCCAGGGCACGGAGTTCGACTCGCTGCGCGACTTCGTCGACGGTGATGACGTCCGCTCGATCGACTGGCGGGCCACCGCCCGTCGCCGCAGCGTGGTGGTGCGCACCTGGCGGCCCGAACGGGACCGCCACGTGCTGATCGTCGTGGACACCTCGCGCACCTCCGCCAGCCGACTGGGCGACTCCACTCGGCTGGACACCGCCTTCGACGCCGCTCTGCTGCTGACGGCACTGGCAGGCCAGGCCGGGGACCGGGTGGATCTGCTGTGCATCGACCGCATCCCTCACGTGTCCGTCCTCGGCTCGACCCGCACCACAGTGCTGAACGACCTGGTCAGCGCCACCGCTGCCGTGCATCCCGCGCTGGTGGAGACCGACTGGGAGCTGGCCGCCTCCACCATCACCCGTCGTGCCCGCAAGGGATCGCTGGTGGTGCTGGTGACTCCGGTCGAGGAGTCGGTGGTCCATTCCGGCCTGCTCCCGGTGACCGCACGGCTGAGCAGGGATCATCCGCTGATCGTGGCATCGGTCGC
>Ga0079225_10002468_pt1 | contig 10679 bp, 9 predicted proteins | sample Poulit2012_FD_76344 | JGI IMG/M metagenome (GOLD analysis project Ga0079225, IMG submission 76344) | Agricultural soil microbial communities from Georgia to study Nitrogen management - Poultry litter 2012 | ecosystem: Environmental > Terrestrial > Soil > Agricultural land | place: USA: Georgia...
TAAATATGCCTGTGTTAAATAATATTTTATCTATATTTAACATATCACCATTTATATTTAATATTGCTGATGTTTATTTAAACTTTGCAATAATATTATTTATAATTGATATGTTGTTTTTGGAAAAAAGAAGGAGTGATTTATCTAATGAAAATTAATAAAGAGATAAATATTGACGATGAATTTATAAATGAAAGACTAGATATCTTCTTAACTAATGTTTTTCCAAATTTGAGTAGAAATAAAATACAAAATTTTATAAAAAATGGAAACTTTTTAATAAATGATCAAAAAGTTAAAACTGGTTATTTATTAAAAGAAAATGATATATTAAAAGCTAATGATCTAATTTTAGAAGAAGAGTTAGAATATAAAATAGAACCAGTAGATTTAAACTTAGAAGTTTTATATGAAGACGATCATTTAGCTATTATTAATAAAAGAAAAGATTTAGTTGTCCATCCAGCAAGTACTTATAAAGATACAACTTTAGTATCTGGATTATTACATAGATTTGATCAGCTTAGTACTATAAATGGTGAAAATAGACCAGGGATTGTTCACAGACTAGATAAGGATACTAGTGGATTATTAATAATTGCTAAAACAGACGAAGCTCATAAAATTCTTTCTTTAGATATTAGTAAACATAAAATTAAAAGATATTATTATGCGATTTGTTATGGTACTTTTAATGAACAAACAGGAACTATAAATATGCCAATTGGCAGAGATCCTAAAAATAGAATTAAAATGGCTGTTGTTAAAGATGGAAGAGAATCTTTAACCCATTTCAAAGTTTTAGAACAATATTTACATCACAGCTTAGTTGAAGTAGAATTAATTACAGGAAGAACTCACCAAATTAGAGTTCATTTTTCTCATATAAATCATCCAATATTAGGAGATGAATTATATGGTCCCAAAAATGTCTATGGTAGTAATGGTCAATATTTACATGCTTTTAAGTTAAAGTTTGAACATCCTATAACAAAAAAGGAAGTAGAGATTGAAACTCCACTTCCAAAATATTTTAAAGATACTATTACTAAATTAACTTAGTAACATTCCTGAAGTTTGTTTTTGCTATTTTATCAAGTATTTCAACGCCATTTTTATCAACTAATTCTTTTAATTGATTATCAACAGTCTTACTTGCTCCTTTAGCTAATTTAATACCAACTTCATTATTTAATTTTTGCATTGAGTATAAAAAGGCATATCTTGCAATCACTGCAGCAGCAGCAACTGATATGTGATAATCTTCTGCTTTCTTATGAAACTCAATATCTCTATTTACTAAAAGTTCATCTTTTAAATAATTATAATATTGTTGAGGTGAACAAAATTGATCAACTATAATAGGTACATCTTTGTTATTTAATTTACTATGTAAAGATATAATTGCTTGGTTATGTAAATGCGCTTTAATTCTATTTAAATTATATCCTTCTAAAACTAGTTTGTTATAACTTGGTGGATCTAGTATAATTAAACTATGAGTAATTTTCTTTGCAATTTTAGGTGCATTTTTAATAATAAAATTATCGTTTACTGATTTAGAATCTCTAATATTTAATGATTCTAAAAACTCAATGTCATCTAAACTCACATAGGCAGCACAAACAGTAACTGGTCCAAATACATCACCAGTTCCAACTTCATCTGAGCCTATTGCAGCAAAATCAAGACGCTCTAATATGTTTTTTATAAAAGCAATCTCTTTTTTTACTACAGTCCCTCTTAAAACTAATTTATTAGAATTATACATTAACAAATCAACATTATTTCTTTTAGCTTGAAAAGAAATATGTTCATTACTGTTAGGAACTTTAAACTCCTCATATATTTCGTTTAATTTCGTTGCTTCATCTTTTGTTAAAACAAATGTGTAATATTTCATTAATCATACTCCTATCTATTACCATTATATCATATTTATAAGTAAAGGTGGTTAAAATAATGTCCTATTCATTGGATACTTTAGAATTTAACATAATTAAAAATAAAATAGAAAAATTAACGTTTAGTAAAGAAGCAAGTAACAAAATTAATAAACTTGCTCCTTTTAGTAATTTTCAAATAGTAAAGGATAATTTGAATGAAACTAACGAGTTATTAAATTTAATATCTAAATATGGTTCAATCCCTTTTTTAAAAGATTTTGATAACAATTTGTTGAATAATAAGTTAGTTGAAAGAATATATAGTGTTGAAGATTTTATTTATTTAAGATTATTTTTAAATATGACTAATGAAATATTAAACTATTATAAATTATTTAAAGATGAGCATAAATTGCTTTATATAAGTAAATATTTTACTTTATTTAAAAATAACCATTTAAACACTCAACTAAACAAGGTTTTTAACGAATATGGTGAAATTAATGACGACGCAAGTTTAAATTTAAAAAATATTAGAATTAATATTAAAAAACAAGAAGATTTATTAAATATAAAATTAAATAATTTATTAAAAAAGTATGAAAACTATTTATCAGAAGATATTGTTACTATTCGAAATAATAGACCATGTTTGTCAGTTAAAGAAGGAAGTAAGGCTAGTGTAAAAGGTGTTATTCACGATGTATCTAAAAGTAAACAAACTGTATTTATTGAGCCTATTGTTTCAATAGAGATAAATAGAGAGATAGAAGTTTTGAAAAATGAAGAGAAGAAAGAAATTGAAAAAATATTGTTGTATTTAACTAGCTTAGTAAATGAACATTTTTATGATTTAAAAAATAACTTAAATATTTTAATAAATTTTGATGTATTAAATTCTAAAGCAGTTTATTCATTAAATACGAATGGTATCAAACCAAAGATAAACAATGAAGGTTTAATTAACTTAATCGATGCAAAACATCCATTAATTGACCCTAAAGATGTTGTGCCTATTAGTTTGAAAATTGATAGAACCAATAACACATTACTTATAACTGGTCCTAATACGGGTGGAAAAACAGTTACATTAAAGACAGTTGGTTTATTAAGTGTAATGGCTTTAAGTGGCATTTTAATTCCAGTAAATGAAGAAAGTAGTATTTCTTATTTTGAAAATATCTTTGTTGATATTGGTGATGAACAATCAATATTAAATTCACTTTCTACTTTTTCATCACATATTACTAAAATTATAAAATTTATTAACAATCTAACAGATAATTCATTGGTTCTTTTAGATGAATTAGGTAGTGGAACTGATCCAAACGAAGGAGTTGCTTTAGCAATATCAATAATTGAAGAAATTAGAAAAAAAGACGTACGTTTAATAATAACATCACATTTTAGTGAACTTAAAACTTATGCGTACGAAAAACCAGATATTAGCTTAGCTAGCGTTGATTTTGATATTGATACTTTAAAGCCTCTTTTTAGATTAAGACATGGTATTGTTGGTGATTCTCATGCTAGATTGATAGCTAAAAGATTAGGTATGAAAGAAAGTGTGATTAATAATGCTAATGAATTATACATGGAAAGAGAAACTGAATTATCAAAAATTATTACTAAATTAAATTTAGAAAAAGAAGCATTAGAAAAAGAAAAGATAGAAATTAAACAATTAGAACAAAAATATAATCAAAGCATTAAATCATTAAACGAAACTAAAGAAATACTTTTAAAAGAACAAAACATTTTACTTAAAAGAATTAAAGAAGAAGAAGAAAGAAAATGGAATGAAAGAGTCAAAGAAGTTGAAAACTTAATTAAAGAAATAGAAAAAGATAGATTAAATGTAAAGGAACATAATATTGCTAAGTTAAAAGGAAAAATTAACGTAAGTGTTAAAAATAAAGAAATTATTGATGAAACTGAAACATTAGAAATAAAAGATACAGTATATATAATTCCTTATAGTCAATATGGAACAATAATTGATATTAACAATAACAATTATTTGGTTAGATTCGGCAACTTTGATTTAGAGTTTAAAAGAAAAGATTTAAGATTAGAGAAAAAAGATAAACCTAAAGTAAAAAGAGTAAAAAGAAAAATAAGCGAAGCCCCAAAACATGATTATGATAAAACAGGAAAGTTAGAAGTAGATTTAAGAGGGTTTAGATATGAAGAAGCCAAAGAAGAATTGGATAAAAGAATTGATCAAGCTTTATTAAGTAATATCCAAACACTAACTATTATTCATGGTTATGGTACGTTTGCTCTTAAAAAAGCTGTTGATGAATATATAAGAAATTCTAATTTAATTAAGTCTAGCCGGGAAGGAAGAGAAGGTGAAGGCTTAAAAGGAGTTACTATTATTAAATTAAAGTAGCAAAGGGTTTGCAAATAGCAGTTTAATAACTTATAATACTTAATAGAATTAATGATATTAATAAATTGAAAGGAATGAATATTAATGGTACATAATTTTAAAGATCAATCTTTTGATGAATTATTAAAAGAAAATGAAAATGTTGTAGTTCAATACTATGCTGATTGGTGTGGTCCATGTCAAATGTTAAAGCCAGTTTTAGAACAAGTAAGTGAAGAAATGGACGATGTTACATTTTACCGTATAGATATTGAAGAGCATAGGGATTTAGCAGTAAATGCTGGTGTTCAATCAATTCCAACTGTAGTGTTTTATAAAGATGGAAATGAAAAATCTAGAGAAGTTGGTTTTAAACCAAAACACTTATTAGAAAATTGGTTAAACGAACAAAAATAATTAATTAAAGTCCTATTAATTTAGGGCTTTTTTATTTGCTTTATGTTATAATTATATAAGATTGATAGGTGATTATATGGATGGTATAGTATTAATAAATAAACCAATTGGTATTACTACATATGATGTGGTTAGAAGAGCAAAAAAAGTATTTAAAACAAAAAAAATTGGTCACACCGGCACATTAGATCCGTTTGCATCAGGTTTGGTTATATTATGTATTAATAAAGCAACAAAATTAGTTACTAATTTAATTTTATCTGATAAGACTTATGAAGGTACTATTCTTTTTAATCATTTTTATGATACATATGATTTTACGGGTAAATTACTAGAAGAAAGAAATGAATACATTGATTTAGATGAAGTAAAAACAGCTTCTAAATCCTTTATTGGAAAGTATATGCAAATGCCACCTAAATATTCTGCTATTAGAGTAGATGGTAAAAGATTATATGAATATGCTAGAGAAAATAAAGAGGTTAAAATTAATAAAAGAGAAGTTGAAATCTATGATTTTGATATTTTAGATAAATTAAATAAAAATGAAATTACTTTTAAAACTCATGTTTCTAAAGGTACATATATAAGAAGTTTAGCTTTTGATTTGGCAAAAAGTATTGATAAAATAGCTACTTTAAGTAGTTTAACCAGAACAAAAATAGATAAATATATGTTGAAAGATGCTTATAATTTTGATGACTTTACTAAAGATAGTTTAATTACAATAGAAGAGATTTATAATAACCATCAAAAAGTTGTATTAAATGATTATTTAATTAAACTTGTGAAAAATGGTATCTATTTAGATGAAAGACAAATTAAAACAGACGAAGATTTTTTAGTATATGATACAAATAATAATTTAGTAGCACTATATCAAGTAATTGATAAGTTTAAGTATAAGCCACTAATAATTTTTTAGGAGGAATTATGAAAATATTAAACATTAATAGTAAAATAAAAATAACTGACGATATAACTTTAACAATAGGTAATTTTGATGGTCTTCATAAAGGTCATATGGAATTAATTAATATAGTAAAAAGTTATAAAGACACTAAAAGTGCCGCATTAACATTTGATCCTCATCCAAAAAAACTATTTCTAAAAGATACTTTTAAGACATTATACAATATAGATGGTAAAATAAAATTATTTGAAGAAACAAAAATAGATTACTTATTTATAGCTCCATTCACTAATGACTTTTCTAAATTAAGTGTTAATGACTTTATTAATTTATTGAAAAGTATAAATGTTAAAAGATTAGTATTAGGTAGTGATTTTAAATTTGGTTATAAAGCAAGTGGTAATATAAATGATTTAAAACCACATTTTGAAGTAAATGAAATAAAGGTTTTAAAAGACAAAGATAACAATATTATGTCAACTAGTTATATAAAGGATGAATTATTAAAAGGTAATATAATAAAAACTAATGAATTACTAGGTTATAATTATCATGTTTATGGAAGTGTTGAGCACGGAAATAAAGTTGGAAGAACATTAGGTTTTCCTACTGCAAATATAAATTATGATAATGTTTTTTTGCCTAAAAGTGGTGTGTATTTCACCCAAATAAAAATTGATAACAAACTATATAACTCTATTACTAATATTGGATATAATCCAACTGTTAATGAAAGTAAAACAAAAAAATTAGAAACTTATATTTTAAACTTTAATAAAAACATTTACAATGAAGAAGTAGTATTATACTTTTATGAGAGAATAAGAGAAGAAATTAAGTTTAAATCAGTCCAAGAATTAATAGATGCAATGGAAAAAGATGAAAAAGTTGCATTAAATCTTATAAAAAAATATAATTTATGATAAAATATAATAAAGAGGTGGATTAAATATGAAACTAGTTGTCGCAATTATTAATAAAGATGATGAAAGAAAAGTACAAAAAGCTTTAGTGGAAAATAGATTTTTTGCTACTAAATTAACTACAGCGGGTACTTTTTTAAGAGCAGGAAACGCAACTTTCCTAATTGGGGTTAATGATGAGAAAGTTCAAGACTTATTAGATGTAATTGAAAAGCATAGTAAAAAACGTACTAAGTTAGTACCTAATACAATTGTAAATGAGTTTGGATCATTTTCTTCACTTCCGTTAGAAGTTGAAGTTGGTGGAGCTACTGTATTTATTTTAAATGTAGACCAATTTTTAAAAATTTAATATTTTAGTTGATTAATTAATTTATTATGTTATAATTTTAAAGACGCTAACAAGGATAGGGAATTGCCGCCCACTCTTTAGTTACGCGAGAAAGGAAATAAAAATGGCTATTACAAAAGAAGAAAAGCAAGCAATTATTAAAGAATTTGCAAGACACGAAGGAGATACAGGTTCTCCAGAAGTACAAATTGCTATTTTAACTAAAGATATTAATCAGTTAAATGAGCATATGAAAGTTCATAAACATGACTATCACTCACAAAGAGGATTATTTAAAAAAATCGGTCATAGAAGAAACTTATTAAATTACTTACGTAATGAAGATGCAAATAGATATCAAGAATTAATTGCTAAATTAGGTTTACGTCGTTAAATGAATTTAAGAAAAATCTTTGGGAGTTTGCTTCTCAAAGATTTTTTCTTTATTATTTAACTTGAAGTATGGTAAAATAAAGAAGAATTAGTATGTTAAATTTAAACAAGAAGGAGTTTATATGAAACCAAAAATTTATGAAACCATGTTTGGTGGAAGAAAGTTAACAGTTGAAATAGGTGAAGTTGCTAAGCAAGCAAACGCATCCGCTTTAATACATTACGGTGGAACGACTGTTTTAAGTGTAGTTGCTAATAAAAAAGAAATGTCAACAGGTGACTTTTTCCCATTAATGGTTATTTATCAAGAGAAATTATATGCAGCAGGTAAAATACCTGGTGGATTTTTAAAAAGAGAAGGAAGACCTGGAGATCATGAAACTTTAATATCAAGATTAATAGATAGACCAATTAGACCTTTATTTAAAGAAGGTTTTAAAAATGATGTTCAAATTATTAATACTGTTTTATCAAGTGATCCATCATGTCCACCAGAAATGGCAGCACTTTTAGGTTCATCATTAGTGTTAGAGTTATCTGATTTACCTTTTTTAGGACCAGTTAGTGGTGTAACATTAGGATTAATTAACGATGAATATATAATTAATCCTACTGAGTTAGAATTAGAGGAAAGTAAATTAGAACTAACAATCGCAGGTACTAGTGAAGCTATTAATATGGTTGAGGCAAAAAGTAATGAATTAACAGAAGAAAAAATGTTAGATGCATTATTTTATGCACATGAAATAGTTAAAGAATTAAATGATTTTCAAACTAAAATTAAAAATGATATTGGTAAAGAAAAATATGATTACGAAGTATTTGAATTAGATAAAAATATCGAAAAAGAAGTTTTAGATTATTTAGGAACAAAATTAGTTGATGCTGTTAGTATATTTGATAAAATTGAAAGATATGAAACTATTGATAAAATTAAAGAAGACACAATAAAACATTTTTCAAATAGGCCATTCTTTAAATTAATTGATAATATAAATGTATATGATTATAAAAAAGAAGAAGAGTTTTTAAAACATGTTAGTGCTGCTTTAGATAAAGTAGTAACAAAAGAACTTAGAAGATTAATTACACATGATAAAATTAGACCTGATGGAAGACGTCCTGATGAAATAAGACCTTTATTTTCAAGAACTAATTTACTTGAACGTGCACACGGTTCAGCTCTTTTTACAAGAGGACAAACTCAAGCTTTAGGAGTTGTTACATTAGGAGGATTAAGTGAAGGTAAGTTAATTGATGATATAAGATTAGAAGATAACAAAAGGTTTATGTTACACTATAACTTCCCACAATATTCTGTTGGTGAAACTGGAAGATATGGTGCACCAGGAAGACGTGAAATAGGTCATGGTGCTTTAGGTGAGAAAGCTTTGGAGGCTGTTATACCTTCTGAAGATGAGTTTCCATATACAATTAGAGTTGTAGGTGAAGTTTTAGAAAGTAATGGATCAAGTAGCCAAGCAACAATTTGTGCTGCAAGTATGGCGTTAATGCAAGCTGGTGTTCCGATTAAAAAAGCGGTAGCTGGAATTGCTATGGGTCTTATTATGGAAGATGATCATTATACAATTTTAACAGATATTCAAGGTATGGAAGATCATGAAGGAGATATGGACTTTAAAGTTGCTGGTACCAAAGATGGTATTACAGCACTTCAAATGGATATCAAAATTTCCGGTATTACCAAAGAAATATTTGTTGAAGCGTTAGAACAAGCTAAAGTTGCAAGATTAGAATTGTTAGATCATATGAATGAGACTATTAGTAGTGTTGAGCCTGAATTAAGTCCATTTGCACCAAAAATAGAGATGATAAAAATCGATCCAGATAAAATACGAGATGTTATTGGTACAGGTGGAAAAGTCATTACGCAAATTATTGAAGAAAATGATGATGTTAAAATTGATATCGAGCAAGATGGTAGAGTATTTATAATGCATTCTAATAGCGATGTTATTAAAAATGTTGTTAAAAAAATAGAGAACTTAGTAAGAGTTCCTGAGGTAGGAAAAATATATGAAGGTAAAGTTGTTCGTATTGAAAACTTTGGTGCTTTCGTAGAGTTATGGCCAGGACAAGATGGAATGGTTCATATTTCCAAACTTGCAAAGGAAAGAGTAAACAAAGTTACTGATGTTGTAAATATTGGTGATACTATTTTAGTTAAATGTATTAAAATTGATGAACGTGGTAGAGTAGATCTTTCTAGAAAAGATGCAATTGAAGAATAATTAATATATAATATATATGTAATAACGGAAGGTAGTCGAGCTTAAAGAATTATTCTTTAGGTTAGGAAAGTCCATACTAGCACATTCTGTGATGAATGTAGTGTTTGTGCAAAAGAAAACAATAACTTTTGAGATCTTTTAAAGATTATGGCGTTTGATGTCCTAAGGATATGTAATATCTATGGAATAAAACTGAAAAGTGCCACAGAGATGAGTTTATTAGAAATAATAAAGTGAAACTGGTAAACCCCACAAGCTAGCAACCCAAATTATGGTAGGGGCACATATCAATTCGAATTAGAAGAAAAGATATGCTATTTAATAGAGATAAATGACTACAATCATTTTTATGATACAAAATATGGCTTATGCACGTTATTACATTAAAAAGGCTAAATCTTTATGACTTAGCCTTTTTTTATTTTATTTATTTTTAAAGTATTTAATAGTTTCCATCAATAAAAGCTGGAACATTGAAAGTAATAATATTATAATAAATTGTAAAAACGAAAACGTACCTACATTAAATATTTTTCTTATCCCTGGAGTTAACATTACAATCATTTGTAATATAAAAGATGTAATAAAAGCATAAATTAAAGGTTTGTTTACTTTAAGTTTGAAAGTAGAATATTTAATACTTCTAACATTAAATGCATGAAATAGTTGTGATAGCGATAATACCATAAAAGCCATTGTTCTAGCTGATAAAACTCTATCTCCTTTTGGATAATAAAACCAACCAATAGTAAAAGCAATAAATGTTAACAATCCGACCATTAATCCTTGTAATATAATTGTTTTAGCTAATCCATCGCTAAATATACTTTTTTTACTATCTCTAGGCATCATTTCCATTACGTTTGGTTCACGATGTTCTAATCCTAACGCAATCGCCATTAATGAATCTGTCACTAAGTTAACCCATAAAATTTGTATAGCAGTTAATATATGTCCATTAAAACTAGCACCCTTGAAAATGAAAACTCCTAAGCTAACCCCTAAAAACATTACTAATATTTCACCTATATTACAACTAAGTAAAAAATGAATTGCTTTTTTAATGTTAGCATATATACCTCTACCTTCACCAACTGCATTTACAATAGTTGCAAAATTATCATCTGTAAGTATCATATCAGCACTATCTTTAGCAACTTCAGTACCAGTTATTCCCATCGCAATTCCAA
>Ga0079225_10002469_pt1 | contig 10674 bp, 6 predicted proteins | sample Poulit2012_FD_76344 | JGI IMG/M metagenome (GOLD analysis project Ga0079225, IMG submission 76344) | Agricultural soil microbial communities from Georgia to study Nitrogen management - Poultry litter 2012 | ecosystem: Environmental > Terrestrial > Soil > Agricultural land | place: USA: Georgia...
CACGGATTTTTGTCAATCACCTAAGCCGTTAACCTTTCAACAATTTTGGCGGTCACAAATAAGCGAACGTTTAGCAGTCTTTGTCAACGTCTGCAATAGACTATGGCATAGCTTGCCAGTTTGTGTGACTTAAGTGGGGCGTTTAGGGTGCCAAAATCAAAGATAGAGAATGAATTAATCGATCGAATGTATGAGCTCGTCGAGTGGATGATAAAAGAGTCAAAATCACTACTGTTTTTGCGTTATTTGCATGCTACGGTATTTGGGGTTTGAAACCCAAATCAACCTCATCTATATAAGGAAGAGAGTGGAAGCGGAAATGAACGCTACGAAAAATCGTTCGCGCAGCGTCACCCTCATAGGGGTGTGGACGCTGTTGCTAACGTTATTCGGCGCCGCTGGGCTGCTACCGCTACACGCGGCTGCCGATGTTAATGAAAAATATGAATTTGAAGGAGAGTGGGCTCCCGGTACGCCTGAGGATGTTCAAACTGGCGAGATCGTGAGCTCCATCTGGTGGTTTAACCTCAATGATCAACCCAAGGATGATCACCAAAATCTTCCCTCTAATGATCCCTTAGACAATGTCACCGTAACGCTCAACTCGTTCAACGGGGTGTTCTCTGAGATCCCTAACATTTGCTTAACCGAAGGTGTGGATCCAGAGTCATCAATCACCCACAGTGAGGACGGTCTGGACTCCACGCTGGTATGTAACGTAGGCACCCAGGACCTTGGCACGGCATTAAAGATCGTGTCTTCTATTGAGGTGACAGGTGAGGACGGTTCCCAGGTATGGGTTGAGGGTGAGTACGACGAGTACAAAATAGAACTTCCACCGCTAAAGATCATTAATGACCTTGTCATGGATATTGCGCTACTCGAGAACGGGGACAAAACAGAATTAGACGGCAGTCAACGCAAGGTCGCATACAACTGGACCCTTTTCCACGGCAAACACTCGCCAGAAGGGCCAGAGGAGGTCACCTATTCGTTGACTGTCGAATCAGAGGTGGGAAGGGACGATAAATTCCCAGCCTCAAACTCCGCCCTGGAGTGCTCCGCATTTGCAGAAGGCAGCGCTGTTGGACACCCATGGTCTGGGGGAAGTCATTCAGACGACCAGTTAACGCGTTTCCCCACCTGTGAGATCACCGGAAGAGACAAAGTAGCGGACGGCAAGTACAAGTACACGCTGAAGATTTCGGGACTTGACTATTCTAAGGACGATGTTCCCACTAAAGACTCCAAAGGCGACAGGCTTCCCAGTGACCGGGATGCGATCGCAGCAGGAGAGCTGTGGTTCAGCATCGACAGTGACGAAGCTGTGGGGCGCGCGGAGCTGGATCTTGAACAGGTCACCTATACAGCAAAAGACGGCGAACGCACAGCTGAGGACAACGTAGAAAACAACCATTCAGAGGTTTCTTGGACAACAGGCGTTCCAACCGGTGGGTGGATAGGTCCAGGCACCTGGGATGACACCATTCGCCTGTCTCCAGGCCAAAGCCGAGAATCAACCACAGGCCTTAACTATGCCAACTCGGAGAAAACCGGCCGAGATAGCCAACTATGCACCATTTTGGATGTTGACCACGTTGTTTTCGACAAGGTGCGGTTGATTGACCTCAACTACGCTAATGCGGATCTTGCAGCAAAGTCAGGAGTGACAGTTGAATTCTTCACTGGCGATCCAAAGCCGCAAAACCCTCAAGGCACTTCGCCCTCGCCTGTCTCCGACATCTGTGCCGGAAATAAGCAGTCAAGTTCTTGGACCACCACAAAACCGGTGGATGCCGATATTGCTGGGGTCCGGGCCAAAATTCCAGCATCCGCGATGAAGAACGACTCTCGTCCAACCTTACGTGTTAACCAGGTGATCAAGGACGACGTGTCCCACGGTCAAGACGTCTGGGTGTGGCACGACTACAGCTTGAATGAGTTTGACGACTGGGCTGGACAGAAGACGTCGTTGAACCCGGTGACTCGTTCTCACTCATGGGATGCGCAAGACCGGCCAACAGTAGGTACCTCCACCCCGGACGCTCGCTATCCATTTACTGGACCTGCGCGCGATGTGCTACGCGTGGTGTCAGCCGAGCCGCACATTTCTAAGTCCGCTTCCGATGCTGTGATCATGCCGGGGGATACCGTCACCTATGATGCAGAGTTCACCTTGTCCTCTCCGAGGAAGGGCGCGTCTACCTATGAAACAGAGCTGACGGATGTGCTCCCCAAGGGTGCATCATATATGCCTGAATCTGCTTCGATCACTCCAGCCATCAGTGGAGCCACGACGGAACCTGATGTTTCAGGAACCACCGACGGAGGTCAAACTCTGGTGTGGATGCTTCCTGAGGGGGTGGACTTCAACGAAGATTACGTTCTGACCTATGACGTGGTTTTTGATGGCGACCCCAATGTTTTACTGCCTGCAGGTAAACAGCTGAAAAACACCATCACCATGCGAATCGGTGAGTTTGAGGACGGAGACTTCAACGGCCTCGAGGACTCTGATAACGCCACGGTTGCGATCTCCGAAACGGGCTTAACCAAGATCGTTAAATCGGTGAAGCACAGTTTGATCCCCCGCAAGGGTGCAGATGCTGAACGCAACGAATGGACCGTGCGGATACTATCCGAAGACCCCTCGGTGTCTGCGTTTACGGACGTCATTGACGTATTGCCATTTGACGGTGACGGTCGAGGCTCGAGCCACTCTGGTTCATATGTGATCGAACCTGTAGAGGTTCCTGCTGGGGCTAAGGTTTTCTACACCACCGAGGACCCCGAGAGCATTTCGGATGATCCTGCAGACGCCTCTAACGGTGGGGTCAACAACCCCTCTGCCATGTGGTCACAGGACTTTGATCCAGATGCCACCGCGATTCGGGTTATTGGCCCTCAACTGGCGCCAGGCGGGATTTTTGAATTCACCATCCCCTTTGAGGTAGACGGGTTCAAGGTTGGTGACACGCTGGGCAACCGTGCTCAGGGTGTTGCTGAAAACACCCGTTTGGTGATGCGTACTTCCGCTGAAACAACCACCGCGCCATCAGTGTCGGCTGAGTTGAAGAAGTACGTGCTCGCCAATGATGGACAAACCTGGTTAGATGCCAACGATCTCGATGAGGCCCCCTCATACCTCGTGGGTGATGAGGTGAGCTACAAGATCGTAGTCACCAACACCGGTGAAGACGTTCTGCGAGACTTCGTGGTCGAAGATGATGTTTTCCCCGAAGGAAACCACGCTATCGACGTGCTACAGCCTGGTGATTCCCACGAATTCGAGTTCACCGTGACCTTAGAAGCCGATGATGAGACCGTTATCGGTGGAGAGGTTGAGGATGAATGCAACCCAAGTGGTTGGGATGAATCCATGACCGATACCGTGGTTAACCACGCACAAGCAACAGCGGTGGACTCAGACGGGGATGAATTAGTCATTCCGTGTGACCCGGCAATTATTAAGAACCCCGGGGAGCCGACCCATGAGAAGTCTCTGGTCAGCGCCACCCCTGCGGGTGATGGGCTGTGGGATGTGGTCTACGACGTCACGGTTGAAAACCAAGACGACCGCGACACCTCCTACACCCTGAGCGATGAATTACGCTTCACCCAAGAAGTTGATGTTGTGGATGCCCACGTAGTGGACTCTCCAGAGGGTGTGACACTCTTCGATCCCGCATGGGACGGGGCTGATAACACGATCATCGCGGCCGAGGTATTCCTTGCGGCCAACGATGATACGGACTATGCGCCCCACGTCTACACCATTAAGGTAGTGGCCGATGCGCCCTCGTTCATTGACACCGACGGGGACGTAGATCCCACCGAGTGTGCCAGTGAGGAGGCTGGGCCTGCAGATACAGCCTTCACCAACACCTCGCAGCTCACTAAACCCAATGGTGATACCGAAGATGATTGGGCTTGTGCCCCCATTCCATCACTCGCAATCACGAAGGACATCGTCGATGGCCCCACTAAGGCAACCGACGGGACATGGGACATTACCTATCATGTTGTGGTAGAGAATAACGGCAGCGAGGAAGCAGACTACGATCTGTTCGACCAGCTCCGCTTTGGTGAGGCACTGACAGTGGAAGGCACCCAAACTGCTGGGCCTGACGGGGTTGATCTCAACCCTGAGTGGACCGGTCTGGGCCAGGGCGAACAGGCCGAAGAAAACCTGTTAGCTAAAGGCGTGGTGCTACCCGCTGGCGAAAGCCACACCTACATCGTTACAGTCAATTCTTCAATTGATACTGACGATGCACCAGCCTCAAGTTTGGAGTGCCCGCCCCCGGCAAGCGCCGATACAGGTGGGTTCGCAAACACGGCTACCCTAACCCACAATGATTTGGTGGACCTTGATGAAGACTGCGCTCCGGGTGAGGAAGACATACCACCGCTTCCTTCCACAGGGGTGAGCAGTCACCTCCCAGCGCTAGCTGTAGGCGCAACACTGTTACTCCTTGGCGGTGTTGGCCTGATCCTGCGACGTTATGGACCGGCAGCCCACTAACACGTCGCTAATCAGCTAGTCGCTAACCCAACGGGCGGTTTCAGTAAACACCACACTGAAACCGCCCGTTTCCATGTTGCGCCCCAAAAATCCTGCATGTATGCACAAAGATTAGATTTTTCCACTACTTAATCCAATCCCCTCCCTTCAGCTATACCGGCGAATAGACTAAAGTGGTCATTAAAATGCTGAAGAAGAAAGTTGGATACGCAATCATGCAGGAGACCTCACGTAGAACAGTATTAAAGGGTGCGGCCTGGGCCGCGCCGGTTATTACGGCTACCGCCGCTGCCCCGCTGATGGCCGCAACTGATGTTTGTGAAGACGATACGCGTCAGTGGCGCACTGACGGTGTAGCTCCAGGTGGGTCTGTTACGGATTTAGAGGTTACGGTGCCAGAGATGCAAAGGAAGATGCTCATCTGGATCGTTGGTGGTAATGGCGCAGTCGCTCGCAACACCGACAAGGGCCGGGGTCGCTACATCCACGCGATGGTCGATGTCACGCCCGGGGAGGTCTTCATTCTGCAGGCGGGCGGTGGCGGCGAGGCGGGATATTCGCCTGAAACTAACCCGCATGGTCTAGGTCTAGGGCGCGGGGGCACGTCGTCCTTTGGTCCCGGCGGTCGTGGCGGCTACTCTGGCTCTGGGTATGCCAGTGGTGGGGGAGGTGCCAGTGCAATCCTCACATCGAATAATGAGCCCCTCATCGTTGCAGGCGGTGGCGGTGGGCGGTCTGTGCGCTGGGCGCGCACAGGCGGCCCGTCAGGCAACCCCGGGGCGAAGTATTGGGGATCTGCCAACAATAATGTTCCGCGAAACCCAGACATGCCCGCAGGCGATTTCCACGGAGGTCCAGTTGGTGGAGGTGGCGAGGCGGGCGGTTATGGCTGGCACAAGGGGTCCGATGGCCGCTACCGCCTTGTTGCCACCGGCGGGCACGGGGGTGGACAGTCTGCTGGCGGGCACTATGGTGCGGTTCGCGTGATTAACAGCGGTGCAGTGGTGCACGGCCGCACTCCGGGCAACGCCGCAACCGGATCGGCCGGAGCAGACGGTCCCAACTCAGCGTTAGGTAATGCAAGTGCTATTGGCGCCGGTGGTGGTGGCGGTGGTGGGTACTTCGGCGGAGGTAGCGGATCCGTATTCCACATCACCTCCGATCCGCAGTTGGGGGGGATATACACTTCCTACAAGATAGGCGGTACAGGTGGCGGTGGAAGCAGTTGGGCCAGGAGCGATGTGTCGGTCCTCGAACAGGGGCTCAATGACATTAACGGCGACACTCAAGAGGGTCGCCATGGTTACGTCATGGTTTCGTTCATGTGCTAAATACTCGATGCGAGTCGCCTAGCACACAGCCCGCTCCTGGAAAGGTGGCGGGCTGTGTCATGCGCCACGGGGCTTGTCTCCGGATTGATTAGTTCGCGTGAGCGTGACTGGATGAAAGGCGTTTGTGTATATACGAAAGGTTATACTGAGGCAAGTTGGCCCATATAGACAAGAAAGTTGGAACAACAATTATGCAGGAGACCTCACGTAGAACCGTGTTGAAAGGTGCGGCCTGGGCCGCACCTGCAATAGCTGCCACGGCAGCAAGCCCGCTGATGGCTGCTACCGACGTTTGTGAAGATGACACCACTCAAAGACGTGTTAACGGGGTAGCTCCCGGTAACTCTGGTGCCACCCTTAAAGTGACCGTCCCTGATCAGCAGAAAAAGATGTTGATTTGGATCGTAGGTGGCAACGGCGGTGGTAGTAGCAACATGGGTCGCGGCCGTTACATTCACGCAATGGTGGATGTCACTCCAGGTGAGGACTTTATTCTCCAAGCAGGGGGCGGTGGAGAAGCCTACGGTAGTGGCACAGGTCGCGGGGGGACCTCGGCGTTTGCTCAAGGCGGGCGCGGAGGTAAGGACGGATCCTGGTACGGGGCTGGGGGTGGTGGCGCTAGCGCCATTGTTACACCTAATGGCAAGCCCTTGATTGTCGCAGCCGGCGGAGGTGGAGACAATATCCACCACGCGGCCTATAAGTCCTTAGGCGGAGTGCCCAAGAAGTACTGGGGCACATCCGGAGACGGGGTTCCTCAAAACCCCAACATTCCCTCTGGCGGGGGCCACGGAGGCCAGGTAGGCCAGGCAGGGATTGCTGGCTCCTACGGCTGGCACAAAGGCGATAACGGCAGGTACCGGGTTGTGGCAACCGGAGGTGCCGGTGGTACCCAAAGCTCCGGGGGCGGAGGAGGCGTGGTGAGGGTCATCAACAATGGTGCCGACATCCACGCTAGAGCCGCTGGAAATGCTGCTAGCGGTAGTAGAGGCGCTAATGGTCCTAATACTGCCTTGGGCAGCGCCGGAGATAACGGTGTAGCAGGTGGTGGTGGCGGTGGGTACTTTGGCGGTGGGAGCGGAGCAGGGGCACGCTTCACCTCAGACCCCTATCAAGGGCACCTCCTCTTCGGTAAATACACCACATACAAGATCACCGGAACCGGTGGTGGAGGAAGCAGCTGGGCTCGAGACGACGTCATGGTTCTTGAACAAAGCCTCGCTAACGCCAACGCCGGGAAAGAGGGGCGCTGCGGCTACGTAGCAGTATCCTTCATGTGCTAAAGCACGCCAAAACACGCACTAGAAGCGTCGTCGACCACGTTTGGTAGGCGACGCTTTTAGTATGTCCGCCCACAGGGACCCGCGCATGAAGCATCAATCCGCTCTTTGTGCCTTCAATCCTCAACGCTATCCAACCCGAAAAGCGATAATAGAAAGAAGTAATCGACCATGGTGCGATCAATGAGGACGTCATTCGATAGCTACCTATAAATGAGTACCAGTGGAAATCCCCCAATTTGCCACACTTATCGTAGCGGCAGTTCTGATCTTCAGCGGAATTTTGAAGCACTTTCACCGCGCTTCCCCGCAGGAGTGGGAGGACTTGGGCGTGCCCAAAGCCTTGCGCCACCCACTGCTCATCAGGCTGCACCCCTGGGCAGAGATCCTACTGGGGGCTGGACTTGCATCCATAGGAGGAGCGGCCGGGGCTATGGTCGCCAGCGTTGCAACCCTCCTGCTGTGCAGTTACACAGGCATTCTTTGGCGAGCACAAGGCAAGGAAAATCTCCATTGTTCCTGCTTCGGGGCACCCGCTCCGGTCACTCCTGTTCAGATTGCTAGGAATGTCTGGCTCGTGGTCTTAGCCGCCATCGCGATTCTTGGGGCACACCACTCTCCCCGGTGGGGAGGAGCAGCAATCCAATCGGTATCGCGGCCGCAAGAATTGGTCCTGGCTGGGCTTGTTGCCACAACCGTCACAGTCATTGCTAAGGCGCAGTGGGGCAGCCCTCCCCCGCCAGCCGGCGGGGCCGATTGGCATATGAGGACCCCATCAGTCCCAGTCACCCTTGCAGATGGGACAACGGTGACCCTGCGGCAGTTGACATCCACAACCCCACTGGTGTTGTTCTACGTTTCGCCATACTGCGAATCGTGCCAGGCGGTCTTAGAGAAAATGGAATCCTACCGGCGCCTTCTGCCAGAAGTTGAGCTCCGCTACCTTCTTGCACAGCCCCCGCATCAAACATCGCTCACCCAACGTGAGGAACCCCAATCTGTGCACGACCCCAATCGGTACCTACGCGACTCCTTCGCCGACCAATGGCCCACCCCAACGGCGGTGTTGCTGGGAGCCAACGGGGTCGTGGCAGGTGGCCCAGCGAGCGGACATAAGAAGATCGATCAGTTCATTCAAGAGATTTACACAGAGCTCAACGGAGTTGAACCGCCACGCGACTGACGTCAGGAGAGCAGGAAGCAGGTGAACTAAAAGATGGTGGTCCCGACCGGCGTCGATCCGGTGACCTTTCGCTTTTCAGGCGAACGCTCTACCAACTGAGCTACAGGACCTTGGAAGAGAAATCCCGGCCACATGACCGGGATTTCCATTCTCCGCGACCCCGACCGGACTCGAACCGGCGGCCTCCGCCGTGACAGGGCGGCGCTCTAACCAACTGAGCTACGGGGCCAAAGTGGCTGTAAGACATACATCCTACAGCCTAAATTGTGTAGTTCGCACTTGTACCCCCAACGGGATTTGAACCCGTGCTACCGCCGTGAAAGGGCGGCGTCCTAGGCCGCTAGACGATGGGGGCCTGTCGTGCAAACCATTGACAGCATATGGGGAAAACCCCACGGACGCAAAACCAGGCGTGTGACATCACACACAAGGCTGTGGGTAGGGTGGAGCTATGCCAATAAATCCCGAGGAACCCCATACACCCACCAGGAGACCCGCCACGTCAGTAACGTCACAGGAATTCGAAGAGCTGGTGGGCGATGGGTTGGATCTGGTTCCCTCTGAGCTCATGAATTTAGTGGACAACCTCGTGTTTCTTGTGGAGGAGGAACCCAGACCTGAACAAGGGGGCCGTGGCCTTTTAGGGATCTACGAAGGAACACCCCTCACGGAGCGCGGCGGATGGTGGGAAGCCGGATCACTGCCCGATGTGATCACCATTTTTCGCGGCCCCATCCTTCGCTACTGCACCTGCGCCGATCAAGTGGCTAAAGAGGTCGCGGTCACGGTGATCCACGAAATCGCCCACCACTTTGGCATTGAGGACGACCAACTGCAGCAGTGGGGCTGGGGATAAGGGCAGGGATAAAGGGCTGCGGCGAAGCGAGGAGGCGGCCCCTAGAAGGTGGTTTCAGGAAGCTGGAAACCGTTGACCTCATGCATCGGGCCCTGCACCAAAGACAAGGTCGCCCACCCCTGGGATAGCAGCATCCCATCGGTCCCGGATTCAAACTGGGATAGAAGGTTCACGATCGCGTCACCCCCAAGGAGCATCTTCACTTGGTCGGCCGCCTCATCGGCGCTGTTGGCGTACCGGCCTAGGGAAGCGGTGCGCACCCCGCGCACATCGGCAAGGTCCAAATCGGGAATGTTGAGGTTTAAGATCCGGCCATCCAGCGGCAGGGACGGCACGGTGGGCAGAATCCGAGAAATAATGTCCTGAGCCGTGTCCCATTTGATGGGGCGCATGGTCGACATCGACGCTGCCAGAGCCGGGATACGCATCGCTGCCGCGGTCAGTGCTGCACCAACCGTGCCTGAGTGGACAACGGCAGGCCCCACGTTAGGGCCCAGGTTCACCCCAGAAAGCACAACGTCGGGGCGCGGTCCAAAAAACTCCAGCGTCGCCCCATAAGCAATGAGCGCGGGGCTGGCGTGAACGGCAATGGACTCCACCTGCTCGGAAAGTCCCGGTGGGCGGCCTTTGGATACCTTAAACCCCGATTCCTCGGGTTCCCCATCAAGCGATGCCCCGGCGCCGGAATACTGTTTATTTGGTGCCGCCACCAAAACCTTATACCCCGCCTCAAGGGCTGCGTGGGCGATGGGTATAAGACCGGGTGAGTCGATCCCGTCGTCATTGGTCACAAGTGCATACATATCCCCATTGTTGCCCATCAAGCTGATTAGTGGCTGCCAAACATGGGTGGTTGGGGTAGGCATCGGGCAGGCCGTGGGGGACAATGGCGGTATGTACCCGGTATCAAAAACGCAGCAGCAGTGGCGCGAACAGCTCAACCCTGAGGAGTTTCACGTGCTCCGTCAAGCCGGCACAGAACCGCCCTTCACGGGTGAATTGCTTGATGAACAGCGCGTGGGGGTGTACTCGTGTAAGGCCTGTGGTGAGCGGTTGTTTAGGTCGGAAACAAAGTTTGATGCCCGATGTGGGTGGCCGAGTTTTTATCAACCCACGCAGGACGACGCCGTCGAACTCCGCCCTGACCATTCCCACGGGATGGTGAGAACCGAAGTGTTGTGCGCCAACTGTGGATCCCACTTGGGCCACGTGTTCGACGACGCCCCGGCCACGCCAACCGGGAATAGGTTTTGTATGAACTCAATCGCCTTATCGTTTGAGCCACACGAGTAGCCCAAACCTGGGATTATTGGATTTATGGAAGTTATTATTCCCAAGGACTCTGCTGAAATTCCCGTCATCGCAGCTGATGCTGTGTGTTCTTTGTTGAACCGCAAACCCAACGCGGTGATTGGGTTGGCTACGGGATCTTCTCCGCTGCCGTTGTATGCAGAGTTGATCCGGCGGTATGAGGCGGGTTTAGTCAGTTTCGCTGAAGC
>Ga0079225_10002471_pt1 | contig 10671 bp, 9 predicted proteins | sample Poulit2012_FD_76344 | JGI IMG/M metagenome (GOLD analysis project Ga0079225, IMG submission 76344) | Agricultural soil microbial communities from Georgia to study Nitrogen management - Poultry litter 2012 | ecosystem: Environmental > Terrestrial > Soil > Agricultural land | place: USA: Georgia...
CCCATCCTAGCAAATGGAATATGCGAGACTCCTGCGGGAGAAAAGAGATAGGTAAGACCCCACAGGGCGAAGCCCGAGGAGGCTTACCACTCGCCCGCGGAAAGCGAGTATATTCCATTTGCGGTAACCGAAAAGCAAACTTTTTATCGCACTTTTTTCTACTCGTCATTTAATGATGGGGATATACTTCGACCGATCGCACTAGTGTCGATCGGTCACAAGTTTTTTCGATGAGACGGGTAATCACAGTCCCGGGACGCGGACTCTTATCAGTTACGGGGAAGCGTTAACTTCTTACTAATTCTTTTTCTTTCTCTTGCTCTTTAGTACTTTTTACATCTTCAATCCGTGTTACTTGTGCAATAGATGAAATAGACTCCGTTGCAGCGTCTTTATACTTACTCACATTGTTATTCGATTCACGTAATGCAATATGTTCTTTACTAAACTTAGACGGTGAGTCAATGCCACAAGAAGCACCGAGCATAAATAATCCCTCACGCATTGTCTTTAAATAGTTTGCTGTACGGAATCTCTTTTCTTCAACAACAAGACCAGCCTCTAAATGTGGCAAGTGTGATGTAACTCCAACAGGACAATGGTTTGTATGGCATTTTCCTGCATTAATACAACCAACTGTATTCATAGCTGCACGCGCAGTATAAATTAGATCGGCACCTAATGACAAGGCAATTGCCATTTTATCTGCCGTTGCAAGCATTCCGGAAGCGATGATTTTAATGTCTTCACGAATTCCATATTTTCTTAACGTTTGATCAAGAATATGTAGTCCAGAGTAAATAGGCATTCCTAAACTATCGGCCATTTCTTGATAGGTTGCACCGGTTCCACCTTCTGCACCATCAATTGAAATGAAATCCGGATTTTTACCTGTTTCTTTTATATATTTCGCTAAATCCTCAAAGGAGTCATTGTCGCCTGCCACGACTTTAATACCAACAGGTTTACCTGTAATATCCTGCCAGTGTGATACCCAGTCAAACAAACCGTCCATATCGGAGAAGAGGGGGAAGCGGTTCGGGCTTTCGACATCATGTCCCATATCAACGCCACGAATTTTGGCAATCTCTGCAGTGATTTTTTCCTTCGGTAGTTTTCCACCACGGACTTTTGCACCTTGTGCCAATTTCAATTCAATGGCTTTTACTTCAGGTTTCATCGCATTCTCCAAAAAGACTTCTTCAGAATATTTTCCGTTTTTTCTGGCTCCGAATAGACCTGAACCAACTTGGAAAATTAAATCGGCTCTTTTTTCGTTAAGCACACCTTGTTTGACTAAGTTATCTAAGTGCGTCCTGATACTTCTGCCAAAACGTTCTTCCAACTCAAAGTTTGAGGAATTCGGATGTTCGTATATATAATGAACAAGCTTTTCGCTTAAGGAATCTACAAGTTCAAGATTTGGATCGCTAACATCATAGATTCGCGATAAATGGTAAGGTGAAATACCACCTTCTCCAGTATTCATAAAACTGCCGCCACTGATGGCCACCCCTTGGGCGAGCGCTTTCACGGCGCTTTTCGATAAGGCACCAAAACTCATCGCAGAGACTCCTAATAATCCTTTAACATGGAAAGGCTGCTCCCTCTCTGGACCAATTGTAATTTTATTTACTTCAGACAAGTGCCATGGTTTAACTTGAACTTGATTTCGTTTTTCTTTTCTTTTTGTTACAGTTTCATTCAAGATTTGATATGTATAGGTTTGAATCGGTGCATGATTGTCCACGCTTAGTTCATCAACATTCAATGGAAACATTGAATTAGTTAAGTAAAAACTTGTCAGTGAAAAATCCTTCTTAGACCCAAACCCTATAACAGTATTAGCATATTTTCCTGCTCTTGCAATTGTTTCTTGTGTATCACGATCAACAGGTTTTCCTTCTTTATCATTTAAAAACCAATATTGTCTGAATTCGGGACCAACCATTTCAAAAATATAACGCAATCTCCCCAATAAAGGATGTGTTTTTAAAATCGCATGTTGATTTTGATACTTGTCTTTGATAATTAGAAAAATAATCAGTGCAATTAATCCATAAAAAATTATATATGGCAGCATTTTGAAAATCGACATAAACATTGACAGAATCATCACCCCAAATACAAGCATAGCACCAATTTAAAAATCTTAAAGACTATAAGGTTACTTTTCTTCATTCATCTCAAAAAAGCATAAGACCTATGCCTTTGTGATATTGGTTAGATTGATTCCGGGGTACAATCCATGTTCAAATTGAAAGGGTTTTATATATAACAACTTTTCGACAAATACCGCTATCAAGTTGTAAAGGGAAAGGATGCTTAGTAATATAGGATGTTGAAATGATGAGCCTTAAGTAAAATAATAGAAATGGAGATATAGCAATGGGTGAAAGAAAGTATGATCAAATGCTACAGATCAAAACGATTGGATTAAGGGAGTGGCGGAAGCAGACAGATGATTATAACCGCTATGAAGCAACGCCTTATACTGCACTTGAAAAGCTGTTTAAGCAATATAAATTGAAGTCTGATGATAGTGTCGTAGATTTTGGGAGCGGCAGGGGCAGAGTGTCCTTTTATATTCATAATCATTTTAATGTGCCTGTAATCGGCGTGGAAAATAATGATAAAACGTATGATGAATCGTTGTATAACAAAGCTGTTTACAGACAGAACAACAAACATCTTGAAGCACCAATCCGGTTTGAATTCGGACTAGCCGAAAACTATCAAGTGCGGCCGGAAAATAACAAGTTTTACTTTTTCAATCCATTTTCCGTAAACATTTTTAAGCAAGTGGTCGGCAATATTTTGCTGTCTGTTGAGCAGGAAAAGCGGCCGGTTGACATCATCCTCTATTATCCTCTCCCCGAGTTTAAGCAATTTTTGAAAAAGAAAACCCCATTTAAACTGATTAATAAAGTAAAAGTTAAAGGGGACCACGGTAAGTATGGAAAGTTTTTGATTTACCGGTTTAGCTGACATATACCTATCCTCTGCACAACTCCCGGAGCTCTATGCTCAGGGAGCTTCTTTATCCCCCGTTGTTTTCAATCAGTACGTATCAGATTATTATCACTCTCTTACCCCATTCATTAGCCATATCTCCATGTTCATCCTTCCATGGCTCTGGTTTCACTTTCGCATACGCACAAACATGCCGGACATGATCCTAAGGTCTACTTGTCGAACGCCTTACTCATTACAGCCTTTTGTTCGGCTTGCTGCATATGGGCAATATTTTATATCAGCCGCTTGGTTACACGATACTCCAGGTTATTTATGCTTTTATTGGGGTTGATTTTGGAGTTTATTATGAACGGACGGGAATTATATGGGGACTTCGATTCTACATAATTTGCTGAACTTGGTTGGTGTTGCCATGGTGCTTGCTCTGTATAGTTTATAGAATAGCTCAGACACTGTCCCACCCCCGGGGCAAGTTGTGTATACACGGGGGATGCCGGTCACTCAGACAATGCAGTTACTTTTTCAACAGCAAATAAATAAAATACGGTGCTCCGATTAATGCGACCATGATCCCTGCAGGAATCCCATCAGGGTCAACTAGGTTACGTCCGATCGTGTCTGCCAGTAATAGAAGCCATCCACCGATTAATATAGCGATCGGAATAAACAATTGATTTCTCGGTCCTATGATCGCTTTTGCGATATGAGGGGCCATAAGTCCGACAAAGGCGATCCCGCCAGTAACGGAAACAGCGGAAGCGGCGAGGGCAACAGCTGATAATAGCAAAATAATACGCTCTTTTTCGACTGGCACACCGACACCAATAGCGACTGGTTCACTTACGCCTAGCAGATTCAACCGATTTGCTTTGTATAATGTAAACGGAATGAGAATGAGTAGCCACGGGAGAATAGCCAGAACAAACGGCCAATCTGTTCCCCAAATGCTCCCCGCCAGCCATTTTGCAATAAAGTCTACTTTTTCCGGTTCCGCAGATGAAATAAGTACGGTCATCGCTCCGGAAAGGGCCATAGAAAACCCGACACCAACGAGTACCAATCGTATTGGCTGCATGCCGGTCTGCCTATGATAGGAAAAAGCATATATCAAACTGGCAGTCAGCAAAGCACCAACAAAGGCAACAAGCGGAAGCAAATAGATAAGTGACCCTGCCTCGATCGGGAAAAATAAAAAGAAAATGGCAATGGCTACACCTGCCCCACTGTTTATTCCGATAATCCCTGGGTCGGCTAAATCATTGCGGGTGATCCCCTGTAAAATAGATCCTGATAAAGCAAGTGCCATGCCTGCAAGTAAAGTAATGCAGATTCGCGGCAGTCGCACAGAAAATAAAATAAATTCTTCTTTGAATGTACCCTTGCCGAAAAGTGTTGGAATGATTCTGTCATAAGAGATCGAGGCGTATCCGATCCCTAAGCTGGTCACAGTTGTAATGATAATAAACATAAATAATATATAGAGTGTGATGCGCTGTTTTTTTACTAAAGCAGGCTGGATCATGAGAATGCTTGGCCACCTTTCCTTACAATGAACAGAAAGAAAGGTAAACTGATGATTGCTACAATGGCGACGACTGATGTTTCGTACGGTGCGTTGATCGTCCGGCCAATTGTATCGGCTACAAGCATAAACGTGGCACCTATAACAGCTGACATTGGTATAATCAAACGGTAATCTGTTCCGACGATGGAACGAACGATATGCGGAATGATAAGCCCGATAAATGCCAGATTCCCGACAAGAGCAACAGCGGCACCTGCAAGTACAATGATAACAATAAATAGGATTGTTTTTATTCTGTTGATGTGTTGACCTAATCCGACTGCCACTTCTTCATTTAAGCTAAGGACCGTTAGCTGTCTGGAAAAGAAGATTGCAATCAAAATACCGACTATAATGAATGGGAAAAGTATTTGTAACTGTCCCCATGATGTACCTGACATCCCTCCAGCGGTCCACATCGAAACATCTTTTGAGACTTTAAAGTAAATACCGATTCCCTCAGCAATGGCATAGAGAAAGGCAGATACGGCGGCCCCTGCGAGAACAATTCGAAATGGAGAAAAACCGCCTTTCTTCATCGCACTAATACCGAAAACGATTATGGCACCGACAGCAGATCCGATAAAGCAAGCAACCATGATACTGAAGAAATTGGCTGACGGGATAAATGCAATAGTTATTGCCAGTGCTGCATTTGCGCCTGCAGTTAGTCCGAGTAAACCGGGATCAGCGAGAGGATTTCTAGTCATTCCTTGCATAATAGCTCCGGATACTGCTAAAGCCGCTCCGATAAACGTTGCGGCAATCTCACGCGGCAGGCGGATGTCACGAACAATGGAAATCGCTTCTCCTGTCGCATCCGTTGTCACCGCGAGCCAAATATCCTGAATTGTAGTATCCGCAGCCCCAAATACAATGGAGCAGATAAATACACTGATGAACACAAAGATGCTGGTAATGAATTTATATATAAATGGTAGCGTATGCTTGTTACCTTTACTTATGTGCATGTTAATCTCCAAGAAAATAATCAGTAAAATAATTTAATTGAAAATCCAGCGTGATCGGATCATTAAAATAAAATTCCTTCGCATTTACTTCCAGTACTTGATCAGTTTTCACGGCGGGTATATTTTGATACATCTCTGTATCCTGGAAAGCATTGTCTGTATCCTTGTTTTTACTGAAAACAATATAGTCACCGGCATATTCCGGAAGCACCTCTGTTTGCAGTGCATAATACCCTTCATCCAAGGCCATTTCTTTTACCTTTTCAGGCATTTTTAGTTTCATTTCCTGATAAATGATTTCAGTCCCGCGACCCCAATTATCACCGAATACATAAAGTTGTTTGTCAAAGTTTTCAATGACGGAAACAGTGGTATCTGCGCCGATTTTATTTGTAATATCCTCACCGGCTTTTTGGGCGCGCTTTTTGAAGTCATCGACCCAATTCCGGGCTTCCTGCTCTTTATTCAAAAGTTTTCCAATTTCAATATGCTGTTCTAAGTAATCTGCCTTTCCATATGTATATGTAACGGTAGGGGCGATTTCTCTTAGTTTATCAACATTTTTCATATCGGATAAACCAATAATTAAATCTGGTTCCAAGTCGATTATCTTTTCCAAACTTTCATCCGTCACTTCTTCCACCTCTATTAATTCTTCTTCAAAACGAGGGTTATCTTTAGACCAACCATCGACACCGACAAGGTTGACCCCTAGCTCCATGACATTTCCTGTAAAAGTAGAGAGGACGACAACACGCTGAGGATCTGCGGGTACTTCCACCGATCCGTTTTCTGATTCATATGTGAACGTATCTGATTTGTCTTTATTTCTTTCGTCATTGTTTCCTTTACCGTTGCACCCGCTAATTATTAGCACGAGCAATAGGAGCAATAGGGTTAATTGTTTCTTCATTGCGTTGTTCTCCTTTGAGCAGGTTATAGGTTACACACATTGGTTTATTTGTCCGGGGGTCACGTCCGATTGCTGCATCAATTTGGAATACTTTTCTCAGTACGTCCGGATGGATGACCTCTTCACAATTTCCTGCCTTTACGATCTCGCCGTCTTTTAAAGCAATTATATAATCTGCAAAACGGGCAGCTTGGTTTAAATCATGAAGGACCATTACAATGGTGCGTTCCTGTTCCTGATTTAGTTTATGTAAAAGCTCCAGAATTTCTAGCTGATTTGCCATATCGAGATAGGTTGTTGGTTCATCGAGAAAGATAATGTCTGTTTCTTGGGCAAGCGCCATGGCAATCCAGACACGTTGACGCTGACCGCCGGAAAGCTCGTCAACTGCTCGGAATTTAAAGTCCTTTGTTCCAGTCACTTTAAGGGCCCAGTCTATGACATCGTTATCCTTTTGTGTTAACCGCCCGAATCCTTTTTGATATGGGAAACGACCGTAGGATACTAGTTCCCCAACCGTTAAACCACTTGCACTTTCTGGTGTCTGTGGCAAGATTGCCATTTTTCTGGCTAAAGTTTTTGTGTTTTCTTTTAATATATTCTCGCCATCCAGGACGACGGTACCGGATTGCCGAGAAATAATGCGGGTAATTGCTTTTAAAAGTGTTGATTTTCCGCATCCATTCGGACCGATAATTGCCGTAATTTGTTTATCCGGAATGCTGACACTAAGATCTTTGACAATGAGACGCTCCTCATAGGCGACGTGTAAGCTATCTGTATAAAGACGAACCATCATTACACACCTCCAAGTGACAATAAGTTTGAACTTACAATTGAGAATGATTATCATTATCTGTATAATGCTTACTATAATGGCACATTTATCTGTTGTCAATAGTTTTTATAAATTGAGGAGTGAACGGATATGAAACAGCAGGATTTATTTGATGTGACTGTGATTGGAGGCGGTCCAGCCGGACTTTATTCGACCTTTTACAGCGGGATGAGAGAAATGAAAACGAAGCTGATCGAGTATCAACCGCAATTAGGCGGAAAAATGCATGTCTATCCAGAGAAAATGATCTGGGATATAGGGGCGCTAACCCCAATTACTGGAACGCAATGCATTGACCAGCTTGTGCAGCAAGGTTTAACTTTTCAACCGGAAGTGGTATTAAATGAAAAAGTGGAAGCAATTTCACGTAATTCAGATGGTATCTTCGTGTTAAGAACGGCCTCCGGTCAAAAGCATTATTCGAAAACTGTTATTGTTGCTGTTGGAGGCGGGATACTGAATCCGCAGAAGTTGGATGTAGAGAGCGCGGAAAAGTATGAAGTAGCAAATTTAAATTACACTGTGAAGCATTTACATCGGTTCAAAGACAAAACAGTCATTGTTTCAGGCGGAGGAAACTCAGCCATTGATTGGGCAAATGAATTGGAGCCAATTGCTAAGAAAGTCTATGTAACTTACAGGAAAGATGCGCTGGCGGGCCATGAAGCACAGGTTTCCCAACTGGTAAAAAGTTCTGCAACCTGTTATTTGAATACGACGATTACGAGATTGATTGCAAACCAGAATCAGGATTCAGTTGAACATGTTGAGCTTACCAATCATGAAACAGGAGAACAGGTATTGCTGCAGGTTGATGAGGTGGTCATTAATCATGGATATGAACGGGATACGTCATTACTTGAAAACAGTGATTTACATATTTCGCGGGCAGAAAATTACTTTATCGCAGGTAATACGGTCAGTGAATCTTCCATAAATGGACTTTATGCCGCTGGAGATATTTTAAAGCATGACGGGAAAGTAAATTTAATCGCCGGCGCCTTCCAAGATGCAGCAAACGCAGTAAATAAAGCGAAACAATTTATTCATCCTGATGCGGAAAAAGACGGAATGGTTTCATCCCATAACGACATCTTTAAGACACGTAATCAGGAATTGACGAAAAAGATGTTGAATTAAACTGCGTAAGTAAGTGATCATCGATGTCATGGAATCTTCACATACCTCTCCTTTTTCAATATAATTTTTAAGGCATTTTTTGGTCTGGTTCGATATAATAATAGAAGGGTTACAGTTATTTACTGCAAATATAAAAGGAAGTGATCGTATGTTTCTTGCTTGGAACGAAATAAAGAACAACAAGCTGCGTTTTACATTGATTGTTGGCGTGCTCATGCTCATATCGTATCTATTATTCTTTTTATCCGGTCTGGCAAATGGGTTGGAGGATATGAATAAGGAAGCTGTCGACAAGTGGGATGCGGATGGGATCATTCTAACGGAAGAGTCGGATATCAGCCTGCCGCAGTCAAGTATGAGCACAAAAGACTTTGATGGTAACGGTGCAGATGATTATGCTGTGCTGGGAAACTTCAGTGCTATTGCAAGTACAGATGATGCTAAAGCAAACGTATCTATCTTCGGTATTAAAGATAATGAATTCATTATGCCTGAATTGACAGAAGGAAAGTCGTTTAAGAGAACAGGTGAAGTTATCGCAAATGATTCGTTGAAGGAAGATGGATTTCAAATCGGTGATAAACTTACACTTTCCTCAACAGACGTGACATTGAAGATTGTTGGTTTTACAGACCATGCAAAGTTTGCTGCTGCTCCTGTTTTGTATAGTGACTTGAAAACAGTACAACAAATCCGTTACGGAAATGATATAGAAAGCCATGAAGACCAAATAAACGGTATTGTTGTACGTACAGATAATATGGAGGATATTTCAGTGGATGAGGATCTGCAGGTAATTGATACAATGACGTTTATCGAAAATCTGCCTGGTTACTCCGAACAGAATTTAACATTAACATTAATGATTTACTTCCTGTTTGTAATTTCTGCAGTTATTCTGGCAATCTTCCTATATGTTTTAACCATTCAAAAGGTCAGTATTTATGGTGTAATGAAAGCGCAGGGAATTTCAAGCAGATATATTGCCAATTCAGTCATTGCGCAAACACTATTATTGTCACTTGCGGGTGTCCTGTTCGGTCTCGTGCTCGCGATGATCACAGGGGCATTTTTGCCTGCTGCTGTACCGGTTATGTTTAACTACGGTGAAATGTTAGTATATGGAGCAGTCCTAGTTGTTGTCTCCGTTTTAGGGGCATTATTTCCTGTACGATCAATTGTAAAAATAGATCCGTTAGATGCGATTGGAGGTTGAACCATGTCAGTACTTGAAATGGAAAATGTGAATAAGGTATTTGGATCAGGCAGAACAGAAGTAGAAGCATTAAAAACAACAAACTTTAAGGCCGAAAAGGGGGAGTTAATTGCTGTGATTGGTCCATCCGGGTCAGGCAAAAGTACGTTCTTAACAATTGCAGGAGGTTTGCAGTCACCAAGTAATGGGAAAGTTATCGTGAATGGCAATCATATTACGCGTTTGAGTGAAAAGAAACGCGCTGCGATTCGGCTTAAAGAAATTGGGTTTGTATTGCAGGCATCTAATCTTGTGCCTTTTTTAACGGTAAGCCAGCAATTACAGCTGCTTGATAAGGTGAAGGAAGAGAACCTTGGTGAGGAAAGATTGCAGGCCTTATATCAGGCTTTAGGAATAGAAGATTTGTTAAATCATTTCCCGTCTGATCTATCCGGTGGTGAACGGCAACGGGTGGCGATTGCCAAAGCGATGTATGCAAATCCGAGTATTATCCTTGCCGATGAACCGACAGCATCACTGGATTCAGATCGCGCATTTGAAGTGATGGACATGTTGCATGAGACGACGGTCGAAAGTGAGAAAACAACCATCGTTGTAACACATGATACACGGCTAATCGATTATTGTGATAAAGTGTATGAAATGACAGATGGTCGATTAAATTTAATTTAATGGATCTATTTCTTCATACTGTTTTAGAGTATGCAATGTACGCTGTATGCCGTATAATAAAGTATAAGAACTTCATTGAAATTTTGATGTGAAGTCATGTTTTTTCTCAAAAGGAAGGTAATTTATGTCTGAAGAAAATATTACGAGAATAGATTTAGATGGAAAAGAAATTATACTTATTGGCACAGCACACGTATCCAAGCACAGCGCGGAACAGGTAAAGGAAGTAATCGAAGCGGAAAGACCGAACGCTGTTTGTATTGAACTGGATGAACAGAGGTACCAGTCGATTAAAGAGGAAAACAAGTGGCGGGATATGGATATATTTAAGGTGATTAAAGAAAAGAAAGCGACATTGCTTTTAATGAATCTTGCTATATC
>Ga0079225_10002472_pt1 | contig 10664 bp, 6 predicted proteins | sample Poulit2012_FD_76344 | JGI IMG/M metagenome (GOLD analysis project Ga0079225, IMG submission 76344) | Agricultural soil microbial communities from Georgia to study Nitrogen management - Poultry litter 2012 | ecosystem: Environmental > Terrestrial > Soil > Agricultural land | place: USA: Georgia...
CCCATGGCGACGCCGGCGACCGGCGCCTTCAGCGGCACGCCCGCATCCATCATCGCAAGCGATGCGCCGCAGACCGTGGCCATCGAGGAGGAGCCATTGGATTCGGTGATCTCCGAGACCAGCCGGATCGTATAGGGGAAATCCGTCGCCGCCGGCAGCACGGCCTGAAGCGCGCGCCAGGCGAGCTTGCCATGGCCGACTTCGCGACGCCCCGGCGCGCCCATGCGGCCGGTCTCGCCGACCGAATAGGGCGGGAAGTTGTAGTGCAGCAGGAAGCGCTCGCGCCATTCGCCCTCGAGCGCGTCGATGATCTGCTCGTCATCGCCGGTGCCGAGCGTGGTCACGACCAGCGCCTGCGTCTCGCCCCGCGTGAACAGGGAAGAGCCATGGGTACGCGGCAGCACGCCGACCTCGGAGACGATCGGACGCACAGTGGTGAGATCGCGCCCGTCAATGCGCTTGCCGGTCTCGATCACATCGCCACGGAGCACATCCGATTCGAGCTTCTTGAACGCTGCGCTGACGGCCTGCGAATCCTCGCGCTCCTCCTCGCTCAGCCCTGCAAGAATTGTCTCCTTGGCGGCATCCAGCGCGGCATGGCGCTCCTGCTTCACGGTCTTGGTGTAGGCGGCGCGGACGGCCTCCTCGCCAAGCTCGCGCATGCGGGCATCGAGCGCGCTGTTATCGCCCGGCTGGAACTCGAACGGGTCCTTCGCCGCTTCCTCGGCCAGCGAGATGATCGCGTCGATGACGGGCTGCATCTGCTGGTGGCCGAATTCGATGGCGCCGAGCATCTCGTCCTCGGAGAGCTCATAGGCCTCCGATTCCACCATCATCACGGCGTTCCGCGTGCCGGCAACGATCAGGTTCAGCTTCTGGTCCGGGTTCTCGACCAGCTTGGCCATGTCCTCGACCTTGGGGTTCAGGACATATTTGCCGTCGGTGAAGCCGACACGCGCCGCGCCGATCGGGCCCATGAAGGGCACACCCGAAAGCGTCAGCGCCGCCGAGGCCGCGATCATGGCGACGATGTCGGGATCGTTCTCCATGTCATGGCTGAGAACGGTCGCAACGACCTGCGTCTCATTCTTGAAACCCGGCACGAAAAGCGGGCGGATGGGGCGGTCGATCAGGCGGGAGGTCAGCACCTCCTTCTCGGTCGGGCGCGCCTCGCGCTTGAAGAAGCCGCCGGGGATCTTGCCGGCCGCGTAATATTTTTCCTGATAGTGAACCGTCAGCGGGAAGAAATCGAGCCCTTCGCGCGGCTTCTTCTCGAAGACGACGGTGGCCAGCACCGTGGTCTCGCCGAGAGTCGCGACAACGGACGCATCGGCCTGGCGGGCAATCTTGCCCGTCTCCAGCACCAGCGTCTCGTCGCCCCATTGCAGTTCCCTGCGTGCGATATTGAACATTCTCATTCCTCTTCCAGCGGCGATCCGCCCGGTGGCGGGGGCCGCATGATGCGCCCTCAGGCGCAGACCCCGATTGCGTGATTCCATGGCGAGCCGCCCGGGGTCAAAGGCGGGCGCTCTCGGACAAAGTTGCCTGGGCTTGTCTCGCCTCTGCGCATTGCGCATTGGCGACGGGCGGCAGGCCGGCCCGAAAAAGCGAAACGCGCCCGTGGAGCTCTCCCGGGCGCGCCGTTCATGTCAGCGCCGGATGCCGAGGCGCTCGATCAGCGAGCGGTAGCGCGGCTCGTCGCGGACCTTCACATAGTCCAGCAGCTTGCGGCGCTGGCTGACCATCTTGAGCAGACCACGGCGCGAATGGTTGTCCTTCTTGTGGTCCTTGAAGTGCTCGGTCAGATTGGCGATGCGCTCGGTCAGGATCGCGACCTGCACTTCGGGAGAGCCGGTATCGCCCTCCTTGGTCGCATATTCCTTGATCAGCTCTTCCTTGCGAGCGGGCGTGATCGACATCTTGCTGTCCTTTCAATCGGTGTCGCTTGATTTTGCCCCCGCCGGCCAGAGCCGGGATGTCGTCCAGCACGGTCGGCCAGAGGCATGCCGCATCTTGCGGCAATGGGCGGCATATGGGCTGTTTCGCAGCAGAAATCCAGCGGAAAGCGCGGATCAGCCTTCGTCTTTTGCCGGCGGGCGCTGAGGCGGGGCGGCGAAGACCCGGGTCGGGTTCAGCATTCCGCCTGCATAGCGCACCAGCGCGACCGCATTCCCCTCGCTGGAGGCCCAGGCTTCGTCACCATAATCCAGCGTGGTTGTCGCGACTGGCACGGGGTTGCCCCGGCGGAGGCGCGCGGCCTCGGGCGCGCTGATCCGGATTTCGGGAAGTTCGGATAATCCGGCATGGAGAGGCAGAAGATGCTCACGCCAGTCGCTTTCCTCCCCTTCTTCGCGGATCGCGTCGAGCCGCTCGAACGGGATGGCGTCGTCCAGCGTAAATCCCCCGCTGGCGGTCCGCTTCAGCGCCGTGACATGGGCGTGGCAGCCAAGCGCTTCGCCGAGATCACGTGCAATCGAGCGCACATAGCCGCCCTTGCCGCAGATGAGCTCGAGCTCCGCCGTATCCGTGTCGGGGCGCGCCAGCAGGGCCAGCCGCTCGACAAAAAGAGGGCGGGGCGCAAGGTCAAGCTCCACCCCCTCGCGCGCGAGATCATAGGCGCGCTCGCCCTCGACCCGCACGGCCGAGAATTGTGGCGGGATCTGCTCGATATCGCCCGTGAAGCGGGGCAGGGCGGCGCGGATCTCGTCATCGCTCGGGCGCTGGTCGCTGCGCGCGATCACCTCGCCTTCGGTGTCATCGGTGGTGGTGCGCTCGCCAAGCCGGACGGTGAAACGATAGGTCTTCATCCCCTCCTGCGCGAAGGGAATGGTCTTGGTTGCATCGCCAAAGGCGATGGCCAGAAGCCCCGTCGCCAGCGGGTCGAGCGTTCCCGCATGCCCCGCCTTCTGGGCGCGGAACGCCCAGCGCGCCTTGTTGACGATTGCCGTCGATGTCGTGCCTGCGGGCTTGTCCACGATCAGCCAGCCGGTGATCGCCCGCCCCTTTCGCTTGCGTGCCATGGCCGGGCCAGTAATCGGAGGCGGGATGCTTGTCCAGATGGCGGGCAGTCATTTCGGCAGAGCGGTGCCGATGTCGCGAGCTGTTGTCGCCCGGAGCGCCGGTTCACGCCCGGCCCGGCCATTTGGTGGTGGCAGATTATTCGGCCGCATCTTGCGGGACGGAGGCCGTGTGTTCTGTCGTGCAGAGAGGTGAAAAGAGAGCGCCCGGTTGAGAGCGTCAGTTCAGAGCCTGTTCGTCAATATGCCGTCCGATCGCGATAGGGAGGCAATCCGGCGTTCATGGCAGAAGTCGGGCCGGCGCCGTCATTGGCGCCGGCCCATCTCTCAGAGATCAGGTTCGGTGATCTTGTCAGCGTCATCCTCCTCGGGCGCGCGATGGAGCGACACGGAAGGCACCCGGCCGCCCAGCCCGTCGCTGATGACATGGATTGCGCCGGCAGCAGCGCAGGCTTTCTGGCGGGCTGCACGAATGCGCGCAATGGCGTCGCCGGTGCCGGTCGCATCCGCCAGCCCGTCAATGGCAACACGCACGACCTCGCCATCGAAGGTCTGGCAGGTTGCGAGCACCGCTCCGGATGCGCCCTCCAGCGCGCCGAGCACGCCGCCTTCCTCGAATCCGGCGGTGGTGTTTGGGGCGATCATCCGGGCGACCTCGCACCCTCCGATCGCGAAAATCGCAGCAAAGGCGATGGCCTTGAGCATGGCGTCCTTCCTTGTCTCTGGATGAAAGGCCGGCACCGCCATGGGCCATCAGGGCCGCAGGGCGCGGCCCGGCCACGGGCATCAGCGCCTGAGGCAAGGGAGATACAGCGCAAAACTTACATTCGAGTTTAGGCGAATTGAGAGAATTGCCGGATGCGCCATAGTTCCGGGCCGGACGTCGCCTTCCCGATCAACAACATTTCACGCAGGCGCCGGAGTCATGAGGTGCGGTAGGGCAACCACAATCCGGATGCCGGGAGTTCGCGTTGCGTCATGACTGGTCGTCCGGAATCTGCCGCGAGCGTGCTGCGACAATATATATAAGGCGGCAGCCGCCTGCTGATCATCGCTGCTGGGTTTAAGCCTCTGCATAGAAAGGGCCGTCTGGAATGCCGGGCCTCGCCCGCTTCTATCGGCTCTCGCGAAGCCAGGCACCGAGCAGCAGCAGGCTGATCAGCAGCGCCGCCAGCCATGCAGGCAACAATGGCGTCAGGCTGATGCCGGTCACGCGATGCGCATCGCGTGCCGTCAGCCCGATCCAGCCGCGCCCCGAGGCGCGCCGCCCCTCTGCGACAAGACGAAGATCCGGCACCCCGTCGGCAAGCCAGTTCGCAGCCCCGCCTGTTGCCTTGACCAGCGGTGCAAGCGGCTCGGTGCTCGCCAGCGGGTTCGCGAATTCTACCGGGCTTGGCGGGCCGATTGCGGCCACGGCTTCGGCGCTTTGATCCTCCAGCCGCCAGAGACCTTCCTCGGCATCCTCCAACAACGCCTGGAAACGGCCGGGGGCGATTTCCTCGTAATCCAGCACCAGCGCTTCGCCGCCCGAGGGCGGGGTCGCGCGGAGGGGGCCGGGTGCGTCATCCTCCAAGCTCCGGCGTTCGATCAGCAGCCGGTCACCATCGGCACGGGCGAAAAGCGCCTCTTCCTCCAGCTCCGGCTCCTTCATCAGCCAATGTGCCACACGGCGGAGCAGATCCGCCTGCGGCCCACCACCATCGAAGCCGCGCGACCAGAGCCAGGAATGATCGGAGGCGAGCAGGGCAACGCGCCCCTCATCAACCCGGTCGAGGATCAGAAGCGGCAATTCATCCGCGCCAGACATGACCGTGTTCCCGGAGCGCGGCTGAACATCGACCTGACGCATCCAGCGTCCCCAGCCGGGTGCGCCATTCTCGCCGCTGCTCGCCCCCGCAAGTCCGGCGGTGACGGGATGGCGCCTGCCAAGCTCGGTGATCTCGGGCCGGAAGGGCCGCTCGATCACCTCGATCGAGGGCAGGGCGGGCAGGATGTCTGCCAAAGGTGTCTGAGCAAGGCTTTGCGCGCCGGAGAATGATGGGCCGGCCGAAACCAGCACCGCGCCCCCCTCGCGCACATAATTCGTGATGTTCTGAAGATAGGCGGGCGAGAGCACGCCCCGATAGCGATAGCGGTCGAAGATGATCAGGTCGAAACTGTCGATCTTCTCGACGAAAAGCTCATGCGTCGGAAAGGCGATCAGCGAGAGCTCGCTGACAGGTGTCCCGTCATGTTTCGCGGGCGGGCGGAGAATGGTGAAATGGACAAGCTCCACCGCCGGATCGGCTTTCAGAAGATCGCGCCAGGTGCGCCCGCCCGGATGCGGCTCTCCCGAGACCAGCAGCACCCGCAGCCGATCCCGCACGCCGTTCACCGTCGCGATGACGCGATTATTGCGGCTGGTCAGCTCGTCCGCATGGGTAGCCAGCTGAATGTCGACAATGGTCGGCCCGCCATGTTTGATCGGGATCTCGAATTCGCCTGTGCGGTCGAGTTCCAGCGCCATCAGGCGCGGGCTGGCGCCGTCAATGGAGATCTCGACGGGCAGCCTTGGTCCGATATCTTCCGGCACATTGCCGAGACCTTCGGCCGTGATGCGGAAGGCGACCGTTTCACCGACAATGCCGAAACCGGGGGCGGAATCGAGGCGGAGGCGCAGGTCAAAGGCGTCCTTCTCGCCGGCAATCAGCGTGTGGACGGGGCCGGGGAAGCTTTTCAGCCGTTCGGCATCATGAACCTGCCCATCAGTCAGGAGCACCGCGCCCGCGATCTGGCCGGGAGCGACATGGGCCGAAGCTTCTTCCAACGCCGTCAGAAGCTCGGTGCCCCGATCCCGGGTGCCCTTGCCGGATTCGACCTCAACGGTCACGAGTTCGAGCGGGTCGCGTTCGGTCGAAAGGACGGGGATTGCGGTCTGCAGCCTCTCTCGCGCGGCCTCGATCTCTGCTTCCCGGTCCTCGAGCTCTGTCGAGGCCGAGCGGTCGACCACGAGAAAGGCGACATTGGTCAGCCCCTCGCGGTCTTCGCGCTGAAGCTCCGGTCCGGCGAGCGCCAGCACAAGAAGCGCGTAAGCGGCAAGGCGGAGCCACCATCCCGAAAGCCGCCCGAAAGCCGCGGCAATGACACCGCCCAGGGCCAGCAGTGCCAGCGCGGCGATCGCAGCCCAGGGCAGGGCAGGCGCGAAACTGATGCCGAATTCGGTCATGCGGTCACTGGCCGAGCCGGCGCAGCACCTCGGGGGCGTGCACCTGGTCGGATTTGTAATTGCCGGTCAGCGCATAGATCACGGTATTGACGCCAAAGCGGAAGGCAAGCTCGCGCTGGCGATCACCGGGGCGGCCCACCGGGAAAAGCGGCAACCCATCCTGATCCACCGCCCAGGCCGACGCCCAATCGGCCGAGCCGACGATAACCGGCGAGACCGCATCATCCACCCGGTCGAATTGCGGGATATCGGCGGGGGGTGGCTCGGCGCCTTCGCGCGTCGGCGGCGGCGCTTCGATCCAGACGCGCTCGCCCCGCCAGCGGCCGGGGTAATCATTCATGAGATAGAATGTGCGGCTGAGCACATGATCCTCATCCAGCGGCGCAAGCGGCGGCAGGTTCAGCGCGCGGGCAATCTCGCGCATCTCCGTATTGCTGGCGCGGCCGAGCTCCGAAGCGCCGCTCTTTGTGTCGATGATCAGGAGCCCGCGCCCGCGGATATAGCGGGCGAGCGCTTCCAGCGCCTCGGCATCCGGCAGGGTGGCTTCGGTCAATGGCCAGTAGAGGATGGGGTAGAGGCTGAGTTCGTCCCGGCCGGGAGCCACGCCCATTGGCGGCCCGGGCTCGACGGCGGTGCGGCGGATCAGCTCCTCTCCCAGACCCACCATTGCGCGCTCCGAGATCCGGTCGATTTCAGCATCGCCGGTCAGGACATAGCCAAGCGTCGTCTCGGCTGCCGCCTCGACCCATTCGGGCGGGATCGGCGTATCCTCGGCGCGAAGTTCCGGCGCCTGTCCAAGCAGGAGAAGGGCGCCCGCCAATGCGCCGGCGGCCCCGCGTGCCGCCCGAGCGGGCCGTCCGATGGAAATCCGGCCGGAGGCGATCAGGGTGCCGAGCACATCCAGGCTTGCGATCAGCAGGGCAAGGGCAAGGAACCATGGCCCATAGCGGGTTGGCGCCTCGCCGCCGAGCGTCTCGACCGCCACACCCGGCGGCAGGTCGGGAAAAGGCGCGATCACGGAATCCGCCCGCATCAGGTTCAGGACCACATGATCGGCCAGCCCCGCTGTCATCTCGGCCCCGCCTGCCGGTACATAGATGCCGGGCGGCAGCTTCGGACCGATCCTGCCTTCGGCAAGCGCTTCTCCCGCCACGGATTCGGCCAGCGCCGAGGCCGGGATCGGCACGCCATCCGCCCCCATCAGAAGCTCCGGCCGCCAGAAGGTGCCGGCCAGCGCCTCTGCATTCGGTGCCTCGCCCGCGCGGCCCGGCGCCAGCACCATCAGGCGTCCGAGCATTTCGACAAAAAGCCCGGAAAGCGGCAGCGAGGACCATTCCGCATCGGCCGAGACATGGAAAAGCGCGACATGCCCCTCACCGATGCGGCGCCCGGTCACGAGCGGCGTGCCGTCTTCCAGCGTAGCCCAGACGCGGCCTTCAAGCTCTGGCGAGGGCTCGGCCAGCACCTGTGTGCGCACCTCGATCTCCTCCGATGCGGCGAGCCCGCGAAACGGTCCCTCCGGATCGAAGGGCCCGAGTGCGCGCGGGGTTGACCAGGAAAGCGCGCCGCCAAGCACGCGGCCGCCCCGGCGGAGGCGCGCCGGCAGGAGCACGTCGACCTCGGCCGTTCCGCTGGCGGCGCTGGCAAAGGAATCTGCCCCGATGGCGGCGGCGAGTCTCGGCCCGGCAAAGCGGATCAGAAGCCCGCCGGCTTCGACCCATTCGGTGAGCGCGTCCTGCTCGGCCTCGACCATCGCGCCCTGATCGGCCAGCACGATGACGGAAGGGTCGGCCTCGACCATCTCGGCTATGCTGCCGGAGCGGAGTTCCGCCCAGGGCTCCAGTGCCTGCCGGAGGTAATGCGCGGGCGAGGTGAGGCCGGAGCGGGTCTCGCCGCTCTCCGGCGCAACCAGCCCGGCACGAACCCGGCGGATGGCGCTGTCGGCCAGTGCCGCGCCGCCAGCGCTTGGGGCGAGTACCAGCGCGATCCGAGTGACCTGATTCTGCAATTCGATCGGCAGGTCAAAGCGAACTGGCGCGTGCCCCTCACGGCCCTCGAACTCGGCCTTGCCGATGGCGACCCGGCGTTCGGCTTCGCCCTCGGCGCTGATCATGGCAACGACTTCGACACTCTCATCACCGCTGCCGGTGCGGAGCACATCTGCCACCAGCACGCCATCCTCGAGCCGTGGCGGCGTCAGCGCCTTTGCCGGTCTCTCTGGCCCGATCAGCCGGAGCCGCCCTTGGACGGCCAGCGCTGAAAGCAGCTCGTCGGTCCGATCATGCGAAAGCCCGTCCGAGAACCAGACGGTATCCGTCGCCTCCATGTCCCCGGCCTGCAATGCCGCGAGCACTTTTTCATGATCCGGCATCCAGGGGGCAGGACGAAGGCTCTCGAGCACCCGCATGGCAGCGCCGGCCGAGACCGGAGGCGGGACCTCTTGTTCGGATGCCATTGGCCAGAACAGCACATCGCGGCCCGCGCGCCGTGCCTCGTCCAGCACCTCGCGCGCCGCAGATTTCCGCTCGGCCCAATCGGGGGCGCTGGCCCAGCCCTGATCCATCAGCAGAAGAAGCGGCCCCGTGCCGCCCGGCGCCCTTGTGCTCAGATTCGTGACCGGCTGCGCAAAGCCGATCAGCGCGGCCGCCACGGCAATGCAGCGAAGGAGCAGCAGCCACCAGGGCGTGCGGTCGCTCTGGCGTTCCTCATCCCTCAGCCCGGCAAGCAGCCTTACCCCGGCAAAGACCTGCCGTTTCGGGCTTGGCGGAATGGCGCGCATCAGCCACCAGAGCACCGGCAGTGCCGCCAGCCCCGCCAGCAGCCAGGGATTCAGGAATGCGAGCGGCCCGAGGGTCAGCATCATGCCCCCCCAAGCAGCGCATGAAGGCGGAGAAGCGGCGTGCGCGCATCCTCATCCGTCCGGTGCAGGATCAGATTCCAGTTCGCCCTTCGTGCGATGCGTGCCAGCTCGTCCCGTCGCGCTGCCAGCCGCGACAGGTATTTCTGCCTCAGCCCTGCGGCCTCGTCGGTTTCGTGGCGGATGCGGCCGGTCGCGCTCTCGAAGCGGGTGCGGCCCTGAAAGGGGAATTCTTCCTCGACCGGATCGAGGATCATCACCATGGCCCCGCCCATGCCCTGTCCGGCAGCGTTCAGCAGCGCTGGCAGGATTGCCTCGCGCGGCCCCATGAAATCCGAAAAGAAGATCGCCTTGCCGGCCTTCGGCATCAGCCCGGCAGGGGGGGTGCCGAATTCGGGCGCATCGCTGGCCGTAGCGCCAAGGAGCGTCGCGATCCGTACAAGCTGCGTCTCGCCCATTCCGGGGCGCTCGGCCTCGCTGCCGAGCAGCGCGAACCGCTCGCCGCCGCGATTGAGAAGCACCGCCAGCGCCAGCGCCAGAAGAGCCCCACGTTCGGCCTTGGTGCAGGGGGCGCGATCAGAGCGGAACTCCATGGCCTGCGCGCGATCGCACCAGAGCAGCACCGTCTCGGCCGCCTCCCACTCCATCTCGCGCACATAAAGCCGGTCCGAGCGACCGGAGCGGCGCCAGTCGATCTGCGAAAGGCTGTCGCCCGGCTCGGCATTGCGATACTGCCAGAAGCTCTCGCCAATGCCGGCGCGGCGTCTTCCATGCTGGCCAAGTGCAAGCGTCGAGACCAGGCGCTCGGCTTCGACCAGAAGCGGGGACAGGGTGCCCGAGACCCGCTCGGCATCACGGCGGAGGGCACCGGCGCGCTGATGGTGGAGGTCAGCCACAACCGATCACATTGCTGATCATGCCGCATCCGCAAATGGCTGGCGCGCGATCAGATCGCCGATAATATCCGAAATCGTGATCCCCTCGGCCCGCGCGGCAAAGCTCAGCGCCATCCTATGCGAGAGCGCCGCCGGTGCCAGCGCGCGCACATCGCCAAGCCCCGGCGCCAGCCGGCCTTCCAGCAGCGCACGCGCGCGCACCGCCAGCATCAGCGCCTGCGCCGCGCGCGGGCTTGGACCCCAGGCGAGATGGGCGCGGGCGCTCTCGGCGGCCTCGGGCCCATCGGGCCGGGCGGCGCGGACAAGATCGAGGATAGCCTCGACGACGCTCTCACCAACCGGCATGGCCCGCACCACGCGCTGCATGGCAAGCAAACGCGGCGCATCCAGCACCTGCCGGAGCGCAGCTTCCTCGGTGCCGGTGGTCGTGATCAGGATCTCGCGCTCCTCGGCCCGGCTTGGATAATCGACATCGATCTGAAGCAGGAAACGGTCAAGTTGCGCCTCGGGCAGCGGATAGGTGCCCTCCTGCTCGATCGGGTTCTGCGTCGCCAGCACGTGAAACGGCATCGCCACGGGCCGGTCCTGCCCGGCGATCGAGACATGGCCCTCCTGCATTGCCTGCAACAGCGCGGATTGCGTGCGGGGACTCGCGCGGTTGATTTCATCCGCAAGGAGAAGCTGCGTGA
>Ga0079225_10002473_pt1 | contig 10664 bp, 15 predicted proteins | sample Poulit2012_FD_76344 | JGI IMG/M metagenome (GOLD analysis project Ga0079225, IMG submission 76344) | Agricultural soil microbial communities from Georgia to study Nitrogen management - Poultry litter 2012 | ecosystem: Environmental > Terrestrial > Soil > Agricultural land | place: USA: Georgia...
AACATCAAGCACAAAAACCAGAAGTCTACGAGCTTCGTGGATAATTAAAAGGAGGTTACTCAATTGGCACAAGTACAATATTACGGCACAGGTCGTCGTAAAAAGTCAACTGCACGTGTACGTTTAGTTCCAGGTACAGGCAAAGTGACCATCAACTGCCGTGACTCAAGAGACTATTTTCCATATGAAACACAACTATTGATTTTAAATCAGCCATTAGCAGCTACTGAAACTGAAGGAACTTACGATGTTTTAGTAAACGTTCATGGCGGTGGATTTACTGGCCAAGCTGGTGCTATCCGCCACGGTATTGCTCGTGCACTTTTAGAAGCCGATCCAGAATACCGTATAACATTGAAGCGTGAAGGACTACTTACACGTGACGCTCGTATGAAAGAACGTTACAAATACGGTCTTAAATCAGCTCGTCGTGCACCACAGTTCTCAAAACGTTAATATTATATTATCATATTCAAAACCCTTTCTCACTTCGGTGGGAGAGGGTTTTTAATGCATGGGTAAAAAATTAAAGAAACAATTGAGAGCAGCAATGAATTATAATGACTATTACGAATCTTATGGGAGGACCACTTTCACTATTATTTATATGAAATATAATATTATCTCATATAAACGAGGAATAATTTAATGTTATAATAAACTTTAAATGAATTATTAATAAACAAAAAAAGAGGGATCATATCTTTATGGTAAAACAAGTTATTGAATGAACATTCAAAAGGTTAGTGATAGCTTACAAAGTAACATAGAAGAAGAACTATCCTATCTAGAATATTTAAAACAACCATTAGAGAATGATGTGTGGGAAAATGCTGTAAAAGAATTTAATGAATTACGAGCAGAAATTGAACATGATAACAAGAGTTACAACAATATATTTATGCAGTGACAGAATATGAACAGTTAGAACAACAATTAAAATATATACCAACCGAATTAGAGAAAGAAGAAGATAAACAAAAAGAGTTAACACAATACATAGATTGTTTAGAAAAAGAAAATAACTATTTAAAAGAACGTTTAGAAAACTTACCGAAACGACGCTTATCATCAGAATGTAATCTTTTTTGAACAACAAGGGCTATATTTCCAAATTCACACATCCAATATTGAATCGCCAATAGTGATAACGGATTAGACCGTTTACTTATTATAAAAATCCTCCCTTCAATATGTAAGGAGGGATTTTTATTGTATTCAAAAACTATGGAAAAATGGTAATTCCTATCGTACGACTTACTGCTTTCTCTGTTGATTTTTGGTAATACTTTATCATTAAATCATTTAAATCTGCTTGAAAATCTTGAAATGCTTGATCATCTAATTGAATATCCACCACAGATAAAGTTGAAGAATCCTTTATATCTTCTTTTTTTATATTGTTTAAATAGGTTTGATATTGATTAAAAAGCGCAATTTGAAAATAAAAAAAGTAATCTAATTTCTCTTCTATAGAATAAGCCTCCCACTCTTGCGGGCTAATACTTGTTTCTTCTATATTTACGACATAGTATTTTTCTGTAACAGCTCGTACCTTTTCCTCTTTTAATACACGGATAATATTCGCATCGGCAAGCTTTTGTATATGACGGTACAACGTTGCCTGTGATACATTCTGGATAATTTTTACCATATCCAATGGTGTTAATCCTTCTTTATTGTACCCCATTAAAGTACGGACAATTTTCATTCTTACAGGGTGTAATAATACCTCAGCTTTATCCACCTTCATCGCCTCTTTAAATAGTCATTAAGTTAAGTAAAAGCCCATGCTATCTTGATATTATCATAGTTAATTATAAATTGATATGATGCCATGTTATATTTCACTTCCAATTTATTTATGTTATCATTATTGATAATGATAACATAAAGAGGTGCAAATAATGAAGAAAATTCTATTATTAGTTGGCATGTTTTTGTTCATGTCACCCATTTCTACTTTTGCAAATACAGCTAAAATCCCCTCAGGGTTACCCTTAAGTGAAGTAGAAACTTCAATTGATGAAATCATGGAAAATTATATTGGAGAAAATAAGGAAATTCCTGGTGCTGCTATTTCTATTGTCAAGGATGGCGAAATTAAATTTGAAAAGGGTTATGGCTTCTCTGATATAGAAAAACAGAAAAGCACTGACCCAAAGCAAACCGTCTTTGAAGCTGCATCGATTTCAAAAGTGTATACATGGACTGCTATGATGCAGCTAGTCGAACAAGGAAAAGTTAATTTACAAGACGATATTTTTGATTATCTACCTGATGATTATTTAGAATTGGCCTATCCCGATAAAGTCAGCATACTTGATTTAATGAATCATACAGCAGGATTTGAAGATACAACAGAGGAATTATTAACGACAAATCCAAATAAAGTCATTCCTTTAAAGGATTATCTGTCCGATCAGCATGAGCAGCCTACCCAAGTGTTTCGTCCGGGAACTGTGACAGCATATTCAAACTATGGAACATCATTAGCTGGATATATTATTGAACGTGTAACAAGAGAAGATTATGCGACATACATGCAAGCGAATATCCTGGATAAGCTTGAAATGAACCTTTCTTCCTTTCAAGCTGATTATAGTGACTTGTCCATGATTACAAATACTAAAAGTAAGAGCTATGTAAAGACTAAAGACCATTTTGAACAGGTTGATTGGTCATATGTCAATGATGCCCCAGCCGGTTCTTTAAATACAACTGTACATGATATGGCTAAGTTTATGCTGGCCCATTTAGGAACAGGTTACGATCAGTTATTTGAAGATAAGGCAACTTTAGATCAAATGCATGAACAAATATCCAGCTTTACGGGAAATGCGCATGGTTTTTGGGAACGCAGCGTAAATGACTATCGTATTCTTGAACATAGTGGAAATGCAGTTGGTTATACGACCTTGATGACGCTTGTTCCTGAAGAAAACTTTGGTGTTGTATTATTTATGAATGTTGGAGAAGAAATGTCCGGTTTAAGAGTAGACCTATTAAATGCATTGATCGGTGAACAAGAAAAACCCGAAAAGGTGCATGTGAGTCAAAATGATGAAAAGGTGGAAGGAACTTATCGAATTGCTAGAGGCATATACACGAACTTTCTGAAGCTGTTACCGATAATTGGGAATTCGGATGTTACTGTTAAACAAAACTCATCTGGCGGTATTACCCTGCAAACGGTCGCAGATCCCGAACCAATTCTGTATGCTGAAACGGATCATTTAGCGTATGTTCGTGTGGATGATACTATTCCACTAATGGATAAAGCTGGAATGGATACAAGTAAAGTCTATTTTCAACTAGATGAACAAGGTAACGTGAAAAAAATGACCTATGGAATAGTGAGTGATTTTCTGCCTGTGCCTGCGAAGGATCGTTTAGAGGTCCATATGATAATAATTATCGTTAGCGTGATGGCGTTCATTATATATACAATGGTTGCACTCATTCAATGGATCATTCGTAAACGAAAGAAAACAAGCAGTGTAAACATGTTTCCAGCCACCGGATTACTGGCCTTTATTGGGTTGGCTGTGACAATCAATATCATTATTTTATTTGGGCGATTTATGATGGACCCGTTTCAAAAAATAGCAACACTCCACATCTATTTGTGGCTTAATATGCTATTACCAATTTCCGTCCTTGTCTGCGGTTATTTTATGTTCAAACAACGGAAAGAGAAAACACGCCTGCAAAATATCGCTCGAGTAAGTTTACTACTTATCAGCTGCCTATTCACCCTATTTCTCTATTATTTCCATTTATTATGGTAGGAATAAGGTAGAACTAGAACAGTAACACCTGTAAAATTTTTTTAATTAAAAATAAGATTTGCAAAAATGAGCAATGATTTGAATGAGCTCTGGAAATATTTTCAGACGGTTTCCACCTGAATGCTAAAACAAAAACCATGTATATTTCCGGAGTGGTTTTATTCTTTAGAGATGTTCGCTTTTTGAATTAAATCAGTACAGAAAAGGAAGTACCTCCCCAAATCTTGTATAATGGTATTTGCCAAAACAACCAATAAAGACTGGAAGAATACTTCCTATGACCATTATACGACAACCAAGTTTATTTGGCATCCATGAATTATATGAGATGGAGCCTACCCATCGCTATGAGGCAATCATTTCCTGTATAGATATCGATACAATTTACCGTGACCGTGTTGTAGCAAAAAATCAAGATTAGGTACGCCAGAAAAGCTAAATTATGCAGCAGCAATCATTTCATAGTAGCAATATAGATATTGAGACTGATGGGAATATACGTTCTGTATATAGCGTTAAAAAAAGAATGCAACATATGCATACCTATTTTATATGGTCAATTTCTTTCAGATTGCACATTTCTTCTGGAACGCCGTACTTTTGAGCCACTTCATTTATGGTAACGCTTGTATCTCTAAATTCATAAATACATTTATCTGGAATAAGCAGTTCAACTGCAAATGTATTAGCCTCTAACTCATTTTTGTTTGTAGAAAAGAAGGTGTAATTCTTTAAAAAAGGTGCAATAACGAATGGCCTAATTCATTAGCGCAGACAAATCTTTGCAATTTCTCATCTATATTATCATTAATATGAATGGATTGTATCTTTTTATAGCAAGTGTAGTATCCCAAAGATCCCCCCAGAGATTCAAAAATAATCATGATACCTTTACGCTCTGACGCTCTGCTATTTCAAAAGGACAATTTGTTTCATATTTATCAATTAGCTTAATTGCTGTATTCCTAGGCACTAAATGAGCCATAGAACATCTTACTTTTTATATTTTTTGGGGGTAAACTTTTGTTTTGCCATTCGTTTAGCCATGCGAAGTGAATTTTCCAATGAAGCAATTAATAAGTCTCTATCTTCCTTATCCATTTCATCTATCGCCCTTCCATCGAATTGTGAACCAAAAGGTAAAAGGAGGATTAATTTGAAAGACAAGGATATTTCTCAAAGTCAATTTGCTGATGCGGTAGGAGTACGCAAACTACAGTTAACCGAGTTATGAATGGCAAGAGAAATCCGGGAGGTAAGTTTATTGCGGGAGTTCTGCGGAGCTTTAACGATTTAAGCTTTGATGAAGTATTTTATTACGACAAAACATTATCAACTGAATAAAAGGTAAAACAATTCGTTTGGAGAGATTGATTTGGAATCAAGTATTAATGAGAAAGAAAGCATGAATATAAAAGTTTCTGAGGCAGCAAAGGTTTTGGGGAAATCTAAACAATTTGTACGAATTGGATTACAACGTGATATTTTACCAATTGGTATCGCAATTCAAATGTCTAGTAAATGGATGAAAATAGACAACAAACTCACAATAGCGAGGTGTTACAAGTGTATTTCCACTATATCAACATATTGGTTAATATTCCAGAGGTTCATGTTAAGAATTTACTGCTTAGAGTGTCAACCTTAGATTTTGGTGTTGAGCCTGAATTTATGGAACAAAAAATCAGGCTCAACACCAATCAATTCTAATTGATGTCCGGGCCAGATCGTACCATTAAACTGCCTTAGGATTTAATTTTACCTCAATATTTCCACGCGTCGCTTTGGAATATGGACAAGCCTGATGTGCATCTTCAACAAGGTTGTTTGCCTCATCCTGACTAACACCTTTAATATTAATGTTAAGAGTTGCCTCGATTTTAAAACCACCATCGTCAGAGTCTTTACAGAAACTTACATCTGCAGTAGTTTCAGAATCAATATCCTTTTTTTGTTTTGATGCAACTAAATTCAATGCACCGTCAAAGCATGCTGAATATGCTGCAGCAAAAAGCTGCTCCGGATTGGAACCTTTATCTTTTTTATTGGTGGCCGGATTAACCAGGTCTAAATCTATTAAGCCATCATCAGATTTTACATGACCTTCCCTGCCGTTTTTTGCTGTTGCACTTGATGTAAATATTACTTTACTCATGTCTAAATACTCCTTAACATATGACTTATATAATAAATGTTCCCTTCATGAGAAAAATTAAACATTACTGGAACTTTTCATCCAGCAGTGCCTTAATAAATTCATCAACCTGAGGCAAGTTCCGAGCTCCATCCTGGTAACATACCCATGTATCTCTTGTTACCGGATTCCCATCAAGTTCCATCGATATATGCAGGTATTTTTCCATCATCGAATCGGATACATATAATACGCGATACCAGCTAGTAGCTGTCAATAATTAAGACTTAAAAAATTTTTTAAAGCATGTTACACTAAAATTGAGCACGCCAAAGAACCTTATTGTTTATAACGACAAGGTTCTGGTTCTGAAAATTAAAATAATTTAATAACCTGTTATGACTGGTCTACAAATACTTCCTTGCTTCTTAATATAGCATGAATCCAATGAACAAGCTTATTAGCGCACGCAATGACGGCAACCTTGTGTAGTTTTCCTTCATCCCGCTTGCGTTGATAAAAGGCAATGAGCTTTTTGTTTCAATTTTTAGCCAGACCGCATTGAACAGCCGAATAAAGCGCTTGACGCAGTCTTGATAAGCCTCTTTTTGTGATGTTGTTAATGGATGCCTTGAATTTGCCTGATTCAAAGACACTTGGATCCAATCCGGCAAAGGCTACCAACTTCTTAGGATGATGAAACAGGTTGATATCCCCAATTTCAGAAATGATTGTTGCAGCAATCTTATTTCCGATTCCGGGAATGGATTGAAGGAATTCATAGCCTTCAAAGGTTTTCGCTAGGGCGTCTATCTCTTTTTTTAGTTTGGATAGATACTCCTGGAATTGAAAAAGCATCTGAATGTACATGTTCAGGCTAACAAGCTGCCCATGATTGCCTGGAATGACAAACGCTATTCACCGTGTCTATCCAAAGGGGAACATTAAGTCTGTTGTGTACATGTATCCCGCAATATCGCCAGTAAAGTACGCGTCAAAGATCGTAAATCGATCTTGAATGATTTCAAACGTTTAGCAAGCTGAGAATCATGATCAAGCCATAGAGGCTTTAAATGAATTTAAAGAAAACTGGACAAAAACTTATCCACGTGTTGTCCATACCGTCATCCAAAATGAGCAGCTACTTACGTTTTATGAATTTCCTGCGTCCATTCGTCGAAGTATTTATTCAACGAATAGAAGCTTTTAATAAAGAAATCAAGCGGTATACCAAACGAAAAGAACAGTTCACCAACCAAGATGCCTTGGAGCGATTTCTTGTCACACGTTTTTTAGATTATAATTACAAGTTCAGCAAGCGATGTCACCATGGATTTGAACAAGCTAAACCAGAACTGTTCCATATGTTTGAAAAACAAGTAGAATAATCAATTACAGCACTTTCTACAGAATTTAGGTCATTTACACAAGATTATTGACACTCCCGTTATTCACCTTTCATAAAGAATTTCTTTTATCTTATTTGAAACTATGAATTAGCTTAAATTAATCTTATAATTTATGTAGGACACAGTCGTTCGAAATTCGAAAAATAAATATTATTATAGGTTAACTAAAAAAGTTAAGCTGTCTAAATGGATAAGCGAATAATATCTTTTAAATGTAGTCACCAATACATTTTACATTGATTGCAATTTTAAACGCTTCTAACTACTCTAAGAATAATCAATTTAATGTAGGAGGTAAGACGATTAGAATAATAAAAAAGTTAATATTTCCATTTTTGTTTTTCATACAGGAAATTAGAAGGGATAATGCAGTCCGTAAAAATATAAGCAATAAAAAAATTAAAAGAATAATGTTGGGTGCGTAGTTATTCTGCAGGGGAAGAAAAAATAGCCAGATTGATATTAGGCGGAGGCTCCGCAACATTAACATCTAGTTTAGTTATCTGGTATTTAGGGTCTCCTACAGAATTTATCGAGCATCGTTTAGGAATAAATTCTGAAGCTTTTGATAGTGTTATACCTTGGTTACTTGCTCTAACTATTGTTGTAGGGTATGTCTCATACACTGTGAAAGCTATTCTTTTTGTACGACAACATCTTTTTAATGTTTCATGGCTTAAAATAATTAGTATTTGGGCAGTTTTAGTTTTAAGTATCATGGAAGAAATAGTATTCAGACAAATGCTTATGGACGGGTTAATGGGCTTAAATCTTGGGGTATCATACAAGTTTTAACTTCAGCGGTTATGGTTTGGCCTAGCACATGGTGTATGGGTTTCCTTAGGGGGAGAATTGAAAATTGCTCTTTCGGTAATATTGTCTACAACAATATTGAGGAGTTATTAGCAATTTTATACTTAATTGCTGGACGAAATATATTAGCTCCAATTTTTGTGCACATTGTAATAAATTTGTTTATCGAACCTTGACTTGTTCTTTCTACAATTGCGGGGAGTTGGTATCAGGAAAAGATGAAAACGAGTTAATTATCAAAATCGGGTCAAGATTGTATTTCAAGATAGGTGAAAATTTATGAATTGGAGATGGAATTGTGCAATCAGGTATTCATGTTATAAAAGCAAACAATCAACATACTGAGGGTATATCGAAAGTATGTACTGATGGATACTGGGCAACTTACGGTAATTCACACCCAAAAAAATATATTCAAAGAATTGTTGATGAGTTTTATAATGTTGACAGAATTTCCAATGAGGTAACCATTTCAAACAAGCATTGGGGTGGTTATTTTGTGGCTGTAGAAAATGGAAATGTAATTGGAGCTGGCGGTGGCGGCATGATAGGAGACAATGAGGGTGAGATATTTGTATTATACATTGATCCGCACAGGAGAAATGAAGGAATAGGGACAATGATTTTAAATGCAATAACAGAACAACAAGAAGGGTTTGGAGCCAGGAAACAGTGGGTTTCCGTTCAAAAGGGGAATCGAAAAGGAATCCCTTTTTACGAAGCAAGAGGTTTTAATTTTAAATATGAAAAGCCGGGATACGGGAATGTAAAAGGGGAGGATTTTATTTCCCTAAGGTATAGTCGAACTGTATGATGGTTATTCATATTTATGGGCTTTATGAAGGGTAGGTAGACTATTGAAGCTTAGAATGGAACTGTTCGTCAATAATATTGATAAGTCGATGGAATTTTACAGTAATGTGTTGGGTTTTAACTTGCCAAAAGACACTAATAAAAATTACATACCCGTCAGAAGAGGTGATGTAGTTCTTGGTCTAGGTGAAATGGAAAATTTACCTCGGGAACATCCTCTTAGGGTTCACGAAGGCCAATCTGTCGGTTTAGGAATTGAAATCGTTTTGGAAGTTGATGACATAAAAGATTTTTACAACGGTGTGGTAGCAAAGGGATATCCAATTCGGACTAAATTAACCAAGAGACCCTGGGGGTTAATGGATTTTAGAATAATTGATCCAGATGGATATTATATAAGAATTACGTCCTAGAATACCTCTTCCAACACAAGAAACTTTATAGCACAATCGGGCGCGCGCGACAAGTTCCGCTATAAACGCTTCCGAGTGTGGACATGCGGGGAATAAATATAAATTTCAACTTTACAACGGAGGATGGGAAAGACGAAACCATGTTTTCTGAAATCATCCCGTCAACAAATCCTGCATGCGTTAAGGCTGACAGGCCTTAGGGTATGAAGCACAGGTGATTCGGCAGAACGAAGGCTGAAGCCACTCCAGGAGAAAAGGTATGCCAACGGATATGCTGCACGGCTGAAAAACTAGATATGGTGAGAATGTTCTCATGAAAGGGAACTGACAAACTTCTAAAGATACGGGTCTAAAGTTTGAATGCAGGGAAACCTGTATGTCATCCAACGAAGACGTGAGTGGTGTAAATACTCCTTCAGAAATATGCTATACTGAACAATGGTGATATCCAGCTCACAGGCTTACAGGAAGCGCCTACGTCTAATATGCAGCTACGGTGTAAAGGGACTTGGAAAGCAAGGAACGTTGAAACAAGGGCTGTCATCCGAAACGGTTGCTATAAAACATAAGTTAGGCATTTAACCTTGTGAGGGTAGGGATATGCCCCATAAATCTTCTGTAATGGAAGTGGAGGAACAGCCCCAAGTCTAGCGAATGGAACGGTGGTTTCCAAGCGTGCATCGCGCCGAATCAAGTTAATTCAATTAAAAAGGATGGATTTTTGATGAAAAAATTACTCATTGCTAGTATGGGCCTAAAACGAGTAATTTACTAGAACATAATATAAAATTATCAAATGCATTACCAGAGATAAAAAATTAAAAAAGAAATACAAATAAACTTACATTTTATATGTAGTGGTAGTAACCTAAAGAGAGTCCAAGGCCAACTTATTGAGAAGGTCTCTCTTTTTGAATCAATTTTACAAGAGCAAGAAGACTATAATAGAACTAGGAAGAGATAATTGAAATAGTGACGAAGATAATAATAGAAAATATTAAGGGAAGCTCATTTTAAAGTTGAGCTTCCCTAAATTATTTAAATCCTGCTTATTAACTTAATTGTTTTCCTTATCGTCGTCTTTATCTTCACTTGCTGCTAACTCATCGGAACTTTGGTTGGAGTTATGCGATAAACGATTAAAATCAAGGTCATCATATCGATCATTCTTTTTCCCAGTCATATTTTCAAGCATTTCTTTAACATCAATGCCGGATGATGCTTTAAGGGACTCTTGAAGTGTTGACATCAAATCTGTTGCATAGCCTGAGACCTTATTGGCACCACCTTG
>Ga0079225_10002474_pt1 | contig 10661 bp, 9 predicted proteins | sample Poulit2012_FD_76344 | JGI IMG/M metagenome (GOLD analysis project Ga0079225, IMG submission 76344) | Agricultural soil microbial communities from Georgia to study Nitrogen management - Poultry litter 2012 | ecosystem: Environmental > Terrestrial > Soil > Agricultural land | place: USA: Georgia...
CATGCGTTTTTCGGGATATTTTGTAATGTTTACAATGACTTTATGTCCACTAACGGCTCCATTCATTTTATCCTTTGGTATAAAGATATCGTTTGGAATTCGTTTATCGTCGGCGATAACAAAGCCAAAAGCTTTATTGTTTTCAAAGGTCCCAACCACTTCCGTAATTGCCCGTTCCAATATGCGAATAACAGTGCCTTCAGGGCGTTGTCCCTCTTGAACCTGCTTCTCAAGCCTAACTAAAACTTTATCATTGTTCATAGCTGACTCAAGGTCGGAGTGGTGAAGATATACATCGGAATGATTTTCATCATCGGGAATTAGAAAGGCAAATCCTTTTTTATTCATCTGAATTCGTCCACGTATTAAATTCATTTTCTCGGGTAAGCCAAATCTGTTCTTCCGAGTACGGACAAGTTGTCCAGTGTCCTCTAATTCGTTTAAAGTAACAACGAGCTCTTTAAACTCAACTGAATCTTCTATTTGTAATTCATTCTCCAATTCTTGAACAGATTGTGGACCGGTTTTATTTTCATTAAAGAAATCTAAAATCTTTTCTTTCAAATTATTGTTCATATCTGACACCTTCTTTCATTTTTAGTATTAGCTTATTCATAAAGGTCATACTTCCCAATCCAACGACTCCAAAAAGTTATATACATCTTCATGTAATTGATCCTTTTCTTTTCCTAGGGTAATGACATGACCCGATTCTTCATACCATTTAATATCCTTAACAACTGATTCAACATGTTCAAATATATAAGGGGCACTCTCAGTATTAATCATTTGGTCTTGTCGAGCTTGTACAACATAGGTAGGTGCATAAATCATATCTATATTACTCTTAACATCTTTAATTAACTCAGCTACTTTATAAAATAGGTTTTTAGATTCACCCATCAAATTCTCAACTTCTTTATCTATAGATTGGTCATTTTGACCTCGAAGTTGTTTATACTCTTTTGTAAATGCTTTAAAACCTAAAGTCAACTGTGTTTCGTTATCAAAATACATTGGTGTACACATAGGAATAACTGCTTTAATTTTTGTGCTATAAGCCAGTTTCAATCCTAATACACCACCAAGCGATAAACCTGCTACAGCAATTTCCGTATAACCAAGGTCTACCAAGTGCTGATACGCATTTTGCACATCTTCCCACCACATAGCTGGTGTCGTTTGGATGAGTTCTTCTGGTGGACGGCCATGTCCTCTATATATTGGTGCGTGACTTGTATAACCTTTTTTTTCTAAATAACGTCCCATCATACGCACATCTGCTGAATGACCGGTAAATCCATGTAATAATAAGACCGCTCTAGGTCCTGCTTCAAATGTAAATGGTTCTGGCTGCATAATTTTCATAATATATCCTTCAACTTTCTTTATATTTTTTCATCCAATACATTAATATTCCCGTTTATTAAACTAAAAAACCCCTATCAATTAATATGATAAGGGTTTTGTATCTTTATAAAACATAGCCTACTAGAAACGCTAGTACAAAAAACAATGTCCCGGTTACGACAGTGGCACGATGTAGAACCAAATCAACACCTCGTGCTTTTTGTTTACCGAATAATTGTTCCGCTCCCCCCGATATAGCACCGGAGAGCCCTTCGCTTTTTCCAGACTGCAATAAGATTAATACGATCATTGTAATCGAATTTATTACTAATAACACACTGATAATACCGCTTGCCATCTTAACACGCACCCCCTACATACGAGCAACTACATATTCTTACTTTAGCATAAGGATGATTGAGAAGGCAAGCTTTTTTTTACATCGTAACATTGGCTGTTTATAGACACTAAACCTATAATAAAATTATGCCATCATTTTTTGATAGGAGGATTATATTGAATAATGATATTTGGATAAAAACAGAGGATGACACAAATGTCTATATTAAAAAATGGTTTACACCGAACATAGAACCCAAAGCAATTGTACAATTATCACATGGTATGGTGGAACATATTAATCGGTACCATCATTTTGCTGAATTTTTACTATCAAAAAGGATTCTTGTATATGGCAATGATCATAGAGGACATGGATATACAGGTGAAAAACAAGGTTTATTCGGTTATTTCTCTAAAACAGATGGCTTTGACAAAACGACCAATGATCTTGTGGAGGTTACCCAACATATTAGAGAAGATTACCCAGACACACCTATTTACCTATTAGGACACAGTATGGGATCTTTTTTAGCTCGAAGATATATTCAAGAGCACAGTCACTTGATTGATGGATTGATTTTATCTGGAACTGGCTATTATCCACCACTTATAGCAAAATTGGGACAAATTCTCGCCAGCACTCAATCGCCAACAGAAAAGTCGCAATTTATGAATAATCTTACAATCGGCAATAATAATAAAGCAATTAAACAAGCCAACACATCTTTTGATTGGTTAACAAGGGATGAACAGGTTGTACAGGCCTACATCGATGACCCTTATACAGGTTTTATACCCACCGGCCGATTTTTTTATGATTTAATGTCCGGTCTAACTCGTATTCACAAAAATCATCTTAATGCAGGAATTCGGTATGATTTACCTATTTTGTTAATAAGCGGAGATGCTGATCCAGTTGGTCAAAACGGAAAAGGTGTTTTTAAAACTGGCCATTTATTTGAAAAAGCTGGTGTTCAAGACATTACAATTCGGCTTTATGAAAACGGACGTCATGAAATATTAAATGAAATTAATCAGCACGAAGTTTATCAAGATATTTATCATTGGATTAGTCATCGATTACCTTTATAAATCGATGATAATTCATTAAAAGCGTTTACATTAAATACAATTGGTTTTTCGCGTTTGTTTGCTTGAATCTATTCTAGGTTAAAGTATAAAATGAGTAGGATGCATATGAATGGAAGATAATTATTGAAAGGTTGTGTATACATGAAAAAAATTAAAGGCATTGGGGCTTCTTCAGGAATTGCTATAGCGAAGGCCTATCATTTGGAAACACCAAATTTATCATATGATAAAAAGACGATTGATAATAGCGAAGAAGAAATTAAACGTCTAACTCATGCTTTGACAGTTTCTAAGTCTGAACTGGAAAAAATCCGTGATCATACAGAACGCGAAATGGGAACTGAGTACGCCGAAATTTTCTCCGCACACCTCTTGGTTCTTGACGATCCGGAATTGATCAATCCTATAAAAGAAAAGATAACGAATGAACAATTAAATGCGGAAGCTGCTTTAGATAATGTCGCTAAAATGTTTATCGATATGTTTAAAAATATGGATAATGCCTATATGCAGGAACGTGCGGCTGACATTAAAGATGTCACAGAACGAGTGTTGGCTCATCTTTTAGGTGTTAATTTTCCTGATCCTGCATTAATCGATGAAGAGGTTATTGTAATTGCCAATGACCTATCCCCTTCTGATACAGCACAACTAAACCGCCAATTTGTTAAAGGATTCGCTACCGATATTGGCGGGCGAACGTCACACTCTGCTATTATGGCTCGTTCTTTAGAAATTCCGGCTGTTGTAGGATCAAAGGACATTACCCAGCAGACAAAACAAGATGAAATCATCATTGTGGACGGTCTTGAAGGTGAAATTGTATTAAACCCTAGCGAGCAAGACATCGAAAACTATAAACAGAAGCAAGCAACGTTTGAAAAACAAAAGATAGAATGGGCTAAACTAAAAGACGAACCTACCTTTTCCAAAGACGGTGAACAGGTTGAACTAGGCGGTAATATAGGTACACCTGAGGATGTCGAAGGTGTGCTAGCAAATGGTGGAGAAGCAGTAGGTCTCTATCGAACTGAATTTCTGTATATGGGAAAAAGTCAGTTGCCTTCCGAGGACGAGCAATTTGAGGCATATAAAGAGGTTCTTGAGCAAATGGATGGTAAACCTGTCGTAGTGAGAACACTCGATGTCGGTGGCGACAAAGAGATTGACTATCTCGATTTACCAAAAGAAATGAATCCGTTTTTAGGTTTTAGAGCTATACGTTTTTGCCTGGAGAACGAAGATGTTTTTCGTCCTCAATTACGTGCTCTATTACGAGCGAGTGTTTTCGGCAACTTGAAAATTATGTTCCCTATGATTGCTACACTGGAAGAATTCCGCCAAGCCAAGACTATTTTGCTCGATGAAAAGGAATCATTGATTAATGATGGTGTCGACGTGTCAGATTCAATCGAGGTCGGTATTATGGTTGAAATCCCTTCTACTGCAGTACTAGCAAAACAATTTGCTAAAGAAGTGGACTTTTTCAGTATTGGTACAAATGATTTAATTCAGTATACCATGGCTGCTGATCGGATGAATGAGCGTGTATCCTACCTTTATCAACCCTATCATCCAGCTATCTTAAACTTAGTGAACAACGTCATTGAAGCTGCACACAGTGAAGGAAAATGGGCCGGTATGTGTGGTGAAATGGCGGGGGATCCAATAGCTATTCCTCTCTTACTTGGACTTGGATTAGATGAATTTAGTATGAGTGCTACGTCTATTTTACCAGCACGCACACAAATATTGGGACTCTCCAAAAAAGATATTGCAGCTAATAAGGACAAGCTCTTAGCCATGTCCTCTGCTCAAGAAGTTGTTGATTATATTAATAAATTAACTGAATAAAAAATAATGCTTCCAGTCATATATAGCTGGAAGCATTTTTAGATTGTTATTCAGACATCTATTATATTTAATCTGATATATATTCAATCTTTTTATGAATCGGTATTCTTCCTTTATCTTTAGGTATGTCGGCAGGATATCCTATTTGTAAAACGGCAGCAACTTTTACAGTTTCTCCATTCAACCCAATCTCTTTGACAAACTCTAGATCATGCATATAAGGCGTAATTGTCCATAACATCCCTACTCCATATTCCCACCCTGCCAACTGTGCATTTTGTATAAAAGCACATATAGATGCGTAAATTTCTTCATACCTGATGGGATTACTTTCTTTATAAAAATAAATCAGAGCATGATGTGGAATATCAAGAAGAAATTGACTAATTGAATCAATGGTTTTTTTCGTCTGTGGTTGGTTATCATTTTTAATCAAGCCATGACGTTGATAACTATTAATAATCGCTTTCACCAATGCATTTTTACCGTTATCTTGATAAACCTTAATATTCCATGGCTCCTTCATGTGATGGGTAGGTGCATAGGACGCATAAGTGAAAATCTCATTTAAAATAGATGAATCAACTTTTTCATGTTTAAAATTATGTATCGAGCGACGTTCTTTGATTGTATGTAATACCAAGTCAGTAACCACCTTTTATAAAATTTTGCCATCACCAATATGTCAGCCAAAACGTTGGCCCGTTAAAACGGTCATAAAATCAATGAAAAACTCTTCATAATTTAATTGAAAAGCAATGCGATGTTTTTTTACGGGTTCACTTAAACCATCCTCGAGTTCCTCTAATTCCACAAAGGGTCTTATATCAGCTATACTTTGACCCCTTTCAATACCATTCAATGATTGAACCATATAAACTGGTAATTCATAATATGTAAGCATATTTTCATTAAACGGTGCCATAAGCGTTAAAACATCATGGAGTGGTGCCCCTTGTAGACTTGGGTTTCTATGTTTATAAAATGCATAGTAAAAGTCAATCATAGGCTTTATTATTTTAATATCTTGGACCTTATCAATATAATTAACCATCTCTGGTGTCACAATAGCATATTCTGTAACATTAAGGGGAATGATTGATACGTTTTCAGCTTTTGATAAAACGATTTTAGCTGCTATAGGATCACCGTAGAAATTAGCTTCTGAAACGGCTGTGATATTACCCGGTACCCAAAAAGCACCGCCCATAATATAATATGCCTTAACCTTCTCCATTAATTGGGGATATAAAAGAAACATTGTGGCTAATGAAGTCAGACGACCAATATTTACTATAATAAGATCATCGTATTTTTCAATGAGCTGGACCACCTCAAAAAAGTTTTCAAGTGCATTTCCATTTGTAAAAGGATCTGGTGGAATAATGGGACCAAGCCCATATTCGCCATGAATTTCAGGAAAAGACATCAATGTTTCTCCTGTCATTGATAATTCCGCTCCACCTATAATTGACACTTGTTCTACCTTTTCATTTTCAAGTATACTTTTTAAATATTGGACACTGGCGACCGCTTTATTCTTGGTCACATTCCCATAATCAGCCACAATCCCTACGATATCAATATCATCATTAAAATAGCCATAAATTATCGCCATTGTGTCATCTATTCCAATATCACCTAATACTAACACTTTTTGGACCAATGAGTCATCCCCCCTCCAGTTTACAATCAGAAACTCTTATTAAAGCACGATTCATTTATATCATTTTATTCTTCCGTTATGTTGTCCTATTCATAATTAGCTTGCCTTATAAATCATTTTCAAAATAAAAAAGACAGAGATTAAAAAATCTCTGTCTTTTTGCTTATTTTTAAAATTTAATTATTCAAATTGTAGAATGCTGATAAGCCGGCATAATCGCCAATTCCAGCCAATTCATCTTCAATGCGTAATAGCTGATTATATTTAGCTATCCGATCTGTTCGAGATGGAGCACCTGTTTTAATTTGGCCAGCATTTGTAGCTACAGCGATATCAGCAATTGTGGCGTCCTCGGTTTCGCCTGAACGGTGTGAGATGACACATGTATAACCTGCACGTTTAGCCATTTCAATCGCATCAAATGTTTCGGTTAAAGTACCTATTTGATTTACTTTAATAAGAATTGAGTTACTGACACCTTCCTCAATACCTCGTGCCAGTTTCTCCGTGTTGGTTACAAATAAATCATCACCAACTAATTGAACTTTTTCACCCAAACGTTCTGTGAGTAGTCTATGACCTTCCCAGTCATTTTGATCAAGGCCATCCTCAATAGATATGATCGGATATTTATCAACCATATCGGCAAACCAGTCAACCATTTCTTCAGAAGTACGGACGACACCTTCTCCTTTTAAATTGTACTTACCATCTTCATAAAATTCAGAAGAGGCCACATCCATGGCAAGTTTGATTTCTTCACCTGGTTTATATCCCGCAGCTTCAATCGCCTCTACAATCGTTTGGAAAGCTTCTTCGTTTGATTTCAAATCAGGGGCAAATCCACCTTCATCACCTACGGCTGTATTAAGGCCTTTATCTTTTAATACTTTTTTCAATGAATGAAAGATCTCTGCTCCTGTACGAAGTGCTTCCTTAAACGTTGGAGCCGCGACAGGTAAGATCATAAACTCTTGAATATCAACGTTGTTATCCGCATGATCCCCACCATTTAAAATATTCATCATAGGAGTCGGTAGAGTTTTACCGTTAAATCCTCCCAAATAATTATAAAGTGGCTGTTCAAGATAAGCCGCTGCTGCATGAGCTACAGCCATAGAAACTCCAAGGATAGCATTTGCACCTAACTTTCCTTTATTAGGTGTGCCATCAAGTTCGATCATTAAACCGTCAATAATGTTTTGGCGGGTTACATCCATCCCAATAAGTTCAGGAGCGATAACATCATTCACATTATCAACTGCTTTTTGAACGCCTTTGCCTAAATAACGATCTTTGTCACCGTCTCTTAATTCAACGGCTTCATGTTCACCTGTTGAAGCCCCACTCGGAACAATTGATGAACCAAAAGCTCCCGACTCTGTAAACACCTCTACTTCTACCGTTGGATTTCCACGTGAATCTAAAACCTCTCTTGCATAAATATCAGTAATATATGGCATGGCAATCTCTCCTTAGTCTTTTTTAATAATCGTTGTTCCTGTCATTTCCTTTGGTTTTTCAATATTCAAAAGATCGAGTAATGTCGGTGACAAATCCGCTAAGATTCCCCCATCTCTAAGCTCTACCCCTTTTTTTGTAACAATAACCGGAACAGGGTTAGTGGTATGGGTTGTCATTGGCTTACCGTCTAGTGTCTCGACTTCATCTGAATTTCCATGGTCGGCTGTAATAATAGCATGACCACCTAATTCATGTATTTTATCAACGACTTTACCGAGGCAATGATCAACTGCTTCAATGGCATCGATGGTTGGTTGTAATTTACCCGAATGTCCAACCATGTCTGGATTAGCGAAGTTTAAAATAACCGCATTAATATCACCTGTATCAAGTTCCTTTAATAAGGCATCGGTCACTTCATAGACACTCATTTCCGGTTTTAAGTCATATGTTGCAACCTTGGGTGAGTTGATTAATATACGCTTTTCACCAGGGAATTCTTTTTCACGTCCACCGCTCATAAAGAATGTGACATGTGGATATTTTTCAGTTTCCGCAATTCTCAACTGTTTCATATCATTTTCGGATAATACTTGTCCAATGGTACCATCTAAATTCGTTGGTTCATATGCTACATAACCATCGACGGTTTCGCTGAAGTCCGTCAACATAACAAAATCCAAATTCTTTGGTGGATGGTGCCCACGATCAAATTCATCAAAATCTTCATTGGCAAAGGTTCGTGAAATTTGGATGGCACGGTCTGGTCTAAAGTTGTAAAAAATAATGGAATCGCCATCTTCTACTTTACCGACCGGTTCATTATTTTTATCTTTGATGACAGACGGGATGACAAATTCGTCGTAAATACCATTTTTATATGAGTCTTCAATGACTTCTTCGGGACTATAATAGGAAGGTCCCTCACCATAGACCATCGCATCATACGACTTTTTCACCCGCTCCCAACGCTTATCACGATCCATAGAATAATAACGTCCTGAAATTGTAGCGATTTCACCAACACCAAGTTCTTTCATTTTATCTTCAGTTTGAGTTAAATATTCTTGAGCAGTTTGAGGACCAACATCTCGTCCATCTAAAAACGCATGAACATATACTTTTTTTAAATTTTCCATTTGGGCTAATTTCAACAAAGCAAATAGATGATTAATATGACTATGGACACCACCATCAGATAAAAGACCAAATAAGTGAAGTGCTTTATTTTGTTCTTTCGCTTTCCTTATCGACTTAAGAAAAACTTCCTTATCAAAGAATTCACCTTTCTCTATAGAAAGATTTACCCGTGTTAAACTTTGATAGACAACACGTCCAGCACCAATATTTAAGTGTCCAACCTCGGAATTACCCATTTGACCTTCTGGTAACCCAACGGCATTCCCGCTTGCCTTTAGTTGATTATGTGGGAATTCATTCCAAAAGCGATCAAAATTAGGTTTTCTAGCTTGTTTCACCGCATTTCCTACCACTTCATCACGAATTCCAAATCCATCTAAAATAATTAATGCTGCTAATTGTTTCTCTTCCATTATACACCAGCCTCCACAAGTTCAAGGAAGGAGTCAGGTTCTAGACTGGCACCTCCAACTAGGGCACCATCAATATCAGATTGTTTCAATAAATCACCGATGTTTGCAGGTTTTACGCTACCACCATATTGGATGACAACTTGTTCTGCAGCCTGTTCGGTTACGTTTGATTTAACAACTTGTCGGATATGGGCACAAACCTCATTCGCATCTTCATTTGATGCTGTTTTTCCGGTACCTATAGCCCAGATTGGTTCATAAGCGATAATTGTATTGGATACTTGTTCTTCAGTTAAACCATCTAATGCTTTTTTCACCTGTGCTTCAACATGTGGCTTTGTTTCATTAGCTTCTCTTTGATCAAGGGTTTCTCCTACACAAACAATGGGAGATAATCCGTGTTGAAAAGCTGCTTTTACTTTTTTATTAACAGATTCATCGGTTTCGCCAAATAATTCACGGCGTTCTGAATGTCCCAAAATAACATATGATACACCTAAGTCTTTCAACATCACTGGGCTGACTTCACCTGTAAAAGCACCCTTTTCCTCAAAGTGCATATTTTGTGCACCAACTTTAACATTTGTACCTTTAGCTTTTTCAACAAGAGAAGCAAGGTATACAAATGGTGCACATACTATAGCTTCAACACCTTCATCTGACGGTACTTTTTCCACAACTTGTTCCATAAAATGATCTGCATCAGATTTTAATTTATTCATTTTCCAGTTTCCTGCAATGACATTTTTCCTCATACATTTCACCTCTACTAAATTTATAACTAAATCAAAATAGCTTACTTATCATCTAGGGCGTTGACACCTGGAAGAACTTTACCTTCCATAAACTCTAAAGAAGCTCCACCACCAGTTGAAACATGGTCCATTTCTTCTGCATAACCAAATTGCTCAACGGCTGCGGCTGAGTCTCCTCCCCCAATAATAGTATATCCTGCCGTTTCAGACAATGCACGAGCAACCTCTTTTGTTCCACCTGCAAATGGATTCATTTCAAATACACCCATTGGGCCGTTCCAGATAACCAATTTCGAATCCGAAATGATTTTGGCATAATTTTCACGTGTTTGCGTTCCAATATCTAACGCTTCCCAGTCGGCAGGTATTTGATCGATTGACACAATTTTAGTATCCGCTGTTTCAGAAAAATCATCTGCTACAATAGTGTCTACCGGTAGCATAAAGTTTACACCTTTATCTTCAGCCTTTTTCATAAATTCCTTGGCTAAATCAATCTTATCTTCTTCTAATAATGATTTACCAATTTCATAGCCTTGTGCTTTGATAAACGTATAAGCTAGACCGCCACCAATAATTAAATTA
>Ga0079225_10002475_pt1 | contig 10657 bp, 12 predicted proteins | sample Poulit2012_FD_76344 | JGI IMG/M metagenome (GOLD analysis project Ga0079225, IMG submission 76344) | Agricultural soil microbial communities from Georgia to study Nitrogen management - Poultry litter 2012 | ecosystem: Environmental > Terrestrial > Soil > Agricultural land | place: USA: Georgia...
AGGAAATGCGCTATCGATTGATTTTACAGAAAGATTTGGCCAACGCTTCAAGTCATTATATGAATTACTAGGAATTGAGCGTAAATTGCCAATGGCAGCAGGAACTGTGATTAAGACTTATACATCATCCGTTACTTTGGACGGTACAGAAGTAGAACCTGGTGCGGTTATTCCGTTATCAGAAGTAGTACTAGAAGATGGCCCGATTCAAGAATTGACATGGGATAAGAAGCGTAAGGCTGTACCGATGGAAGATATTCAAAAGTATGGTTTCAGTCGTGCGATTACATTAACTGATTCTAAACTAATTAATGAGATTCAGAAGGGTGTACGTACTAGACTGTTGGGTCAGTTAGCTACTGGAACTGGTGAAGCAGAAGGAACAGGATTACAAGCTGCAATGGCTCAAGCTTGGGCAGCGGTAACTGCTAAATTTGATGAGGATGATGTAGAAGTAATTTCATTCATCAACCCATTTGATGCTGCTGATTATTTAGGCCAAGCAAATATCACTACTCAAACTGCATTCGGAATGACGTACATTCAAGACTTTTTGAATAACCGTGTTGTATTCATGCATGGGGATATTCCACAAGGTACGTTTTATTCAACAGCTGCAGATAACTTAGTCATTGCTTATGCAGTTATGAATGGTGGAGAAATTGATAAAGCGTTCGATTTCACGACTGATGAAACGGGTCTAATCGGAGTTACTCATGATGTTAACAAGACACGATTAACTGCCGAAACAATTACTGCTTATGGAATTGTGCTATTTGCAGAACGTATTGATGGCATTGTTGTTGGAACGATTACAAGCGGAGGCGTTGAAGGATAATGGCTACTTTTAAAGCGAGTGTCACAGAAGATGTAAAAGTACGCAGATTACTTTCATTAACGGGCGGAAACGGAACTCCTGAACTCTCAATTACTGAAGAGGGCGGGAGTCCTGATTTTGTATCCACTACAGAACTAAAATCTGATACAGAAGTTAACGTTACTATGAAAAATAATCCCGTTTGGCTTGTAGAAGCAGGGGAAGATTTAACCGCAGGAACGTATGTAGAGGTTGGGGAAGGCGGCGTAATAATCGCATCTGAATCTACTGGTATTGGTTATGTAGCCGAGGCTGTCGAAGAAGGCGATACCGCTCAACTAGTCAGACAAGCTAGTGGCGGAGGTGGCGAGCAAGGACCTAAAGGTGACCCAGGTCCAAAGGGTGAGCCTGGTGCAGATGGAAAAGATGGAGCAACTGGGCCAGCTGGTAAAGATGCAGAACCGCAATTTACAGAAGAACAAGTTACAGCTTTACTTGCATTACTAGAAGAATAATAGAAAAGCGGTGATATTATGTTAGACCGTTTAAAAGTGAGAATACCGGACATCAAACCGGACATTGCCGATGAATTGATTAAAACCGCAAAAGATAGAATCTTATTACGAGTAGAATCAAAAAAAACATTGTTTCCAGTTGAACTGGAGTCTATTTGCGTAGAGGTTGTTACTGCAATGTACAACAAGCATATGATGCGAAATGAAGGCATTGACACTGAACGTGTTGATGTCTTTTCTGTTAAATTTGTAAATGATTTGTTGGATCAGTACGAGGATGAGTTTAATGCTTATAAAAACATGCTCGACGATGAAGAAGATGAAGCGCGTGGAAAGGTGCGTTTCTTATGATATTTAAAGATGTTGATTTTTATGGAAGTGTAAAGGTTGGGGAAGATGATCTCAATAATCCAATTTATGAGGAGGCGATTATTGGTTCATATCCCACCTCTCTCACGCAATGGACTATTGAAGAAATTACCCTACTTGATAGGTCGGTTACTCAAAGCAACAGAAAACTACTTACACATGCGCCTGTTGACGTTTTAAAGCAATCTACTCATGTTTATATCAATGAGTTTAAATACACTGACATTAATGTGAAAAGCGACTTTACTAGATGGAGATTATGTCACGTAAAGGAGTTTAAAGTATGATTAGATACGAATTAATGGGTGCTGATGTGTTGGCCAGCGCTTTAATGGCTAAGAGTAGGACAGACTTTGAAAAAGTGAGAAATAAAAGTTTGCTAGATATGAGAAATAGGGCTGTTGCTTCAAGGGATCCTTCGAGAGGTGGAACTCCAAGAGATTCAGGGGAGTTACGTTTAAGTGCTGGAACTGATACCAACAGAGGTTACATGGGATATACGAAAGACTATGCACCACACGTCAACTTCGGTCATAGAAAACGTGGCGGTGGGTATGTACCAGGGCAAAACTTCCTAGGCGCTAACGTTAATATCCAAAACCCTATTTATAGGCAAGACTTGATTAATGAAATGAGGGCTAGATGATGCTTAAAAGATTATCCATATTGGATATGCATGCTGCAATACAAAGCTTAATCCATCGTTATTCTGATTTACGATGTTTGGATGGGATAGGGACAAACGAACCTAGCCCATTCACTTATTTAGAAATATTCGAGAAACGACCAGATAACACCAAAACGATGTTTATAGACAAGTTCACTATCCACATACACATTATATCAAAAGCAGAAGAAAACGGATCTAGTGTACCGCATTATGCGAATATAGAGCAAATTGAAGAGGTGTTTACAAAGCGGATGCAGTTACCGGAACCTTTCGATTTGTTTAGGCAGTCAAACGAGGGGCTAGTAACAAGCTTTACAGAAGAAACTGGAGAACGTCACGCTATACTAGCGTTTAGTTTTTGGGTTTCATATGGATTTAAAGTAAAAATATAGGAGGAATAAAAAATGGAAGAATTTGAAGATAATTTATATTGTGATTTTGATGCGGAAGCGGTGCAAGCTGTAGCTGGTAAGGATATCTTACTAGCTTTATTTGATTCTACAGGAACTAACTTATTAGCAGTAGCTGGACAGCAAGGATTAACGATCAATCGTTCAAAAGATACGTTTGAAGTTAATGCTAAAACATCTGGTGGAGGGTGGAAGTCGTATCTAGGAGGTTTAAAAGAATGGTCTATTGATAACGACGGTCTTTATGTAGGCAATCACGCATCACACAAAGCCCTTACAAAGGCATTTAATGATGATGATTTTGTATGTATTAAAGTTATTAACCAGAAAACAAAAGAGTCGTTATTCGGAGGAATTGCGATTGTTTCAGATTATCCAATTGAGGCACCTTATGACGATGCAGTGACTTATTCAGTGGAATTAATGGGGAATGGGACACTTGTGGACTTGTCAGATGAAGACGCTAATCAAATGCCGGGAGATGAAAGCGAAGGCGGAGTAGAAGGTTAATAAATACAAAAAAAGGATTGATATAATATGGAAAACAGAGAAGGATTATTTGAATTAGACGGAAGTTTTTACACACTTAAATTTAATATGAACAAGACTAAAACAGTTGAGAGGGGTTTAGGCATCTCGTTTATGGTTGAAATGCAACGGGGCGCTTTATCCTTCTTGCTTTTAGAAGCATTGTTTGCAGTAGGTTTGTATGACACTGTGGACGAAAAAGCAGTAAAGGGAAAAAAGGCAACTGAAATTTACGAACAACTGTTGAAAGACGTAGGTTTAAGTGACGTTATGACAGTGACATATGCGAAGCTTGAAGAGGACCTAGGTTTTTTGTTCCAAGGGAACTAATTGAATATGAATATCTAGTACCAGGTGAAACAAAAGAGCCAATAACTAGCAAACAACAAGCGTTGGCATTAAGGGCAGAGTCTTATCGTAATGAAAAAGACTTTGCTTTTTTTCATGTCAATTTTGGAACGGAAAGAGAAGAGTATCTAAAGTTTACAGAAATAGAAAAAGCATTCATTCGAAAAGAGTATGAGATGAAAGTTGTCTCTGAAAACACTCATCGGAGGAATGCTTTTTTAAATGCTTACACCAATGCGAACCGTAAGAAGAACAGTAAATTTAATGAGTTATTTAAGAAAGCCCAAGAAAAGGCTGACAAAGAATATAACCAAAATGCCATTGCCACTATTACGGAAATGGAAGAAAGAGACGGCAAGTCTTGGGTGGATAAGATATACCGTGAAAACGGCATGAGAAGAAAGGCGAAACGAGAAACGGGGTGATATTTTGGCGGATTATACTCTAACAGCAAGGTTGACCGCAAACGCAGATCAATTCGTGGCAGGGTTTAAAAGGGCAGAGGGAACAGTTGCTAATCTACAAGGAAAGGTTGCCACATCCGGTAAGAGATTTCAAGAATTAGGAAGCAAAATTAGTGGTGTTGGTGATAGTTTAACAAGAAAAATCACACTTCCAGCAGTCGCTGCCGCAGGAGCATTAATGGGAGTAACGCTGGTAAAGGGATTTAATCGGCTTGTAGGTATTGATACTGCTAGGGCAAAATTAACAGCGCTTGGCCATGATGGGGAAAGCGTAGAAAACATTATGACGTCTGCTCTTGATTCTGTGAAAGGTACTTCGTTTGGTTTAGACGAGGCGGCAACAATAGCAGCTAGTGCTGTTGCTGCAGGAATAGATCCCGGCAAAGACCTTACCAAGTACTTAACACTTACTGGAGATGCTGCAGCAGTGGCAGGTACAGATCTAAATGAAATGGGGTCTATTTTCAACAAAGTTCAAACAGCTCAAAGAGCGTACACAGGAGATTTGAACCAATTAGCAGATAGAGGACTGCCAATTTACGAATGGATTGGCGAAGCTGCAGGGAAATCAGCTGACGAAGTTAGAGACATGGCTTCGAGAGGCGAAGTATCTTCGGAAATGTTTTTAAATGCAATAGAGAAAAATATAGGCGGAGCGGCTGCAATTATAGGAGAGGAATCTTTTATGGCTGGTGTAGCTAACGTAGGTGCAGCTATTGGAAGGTTAGGAGCTAACTTTTTAGATGCTGGAGGAGAAGCAGGTGGCTTTTTCTCGACTATTAAGCCGTTACTTGGTGAAACAATAGGATTTATTGACGGTCTAGCTGATAAAGCCCAAGATTTAGGGGTTAAATTCGGTAATGCTTTTATAGGAGCGATAGAGAAGTTGGGTCAACTAAAGACTTGGTTCACTAATCTGTCCCCACCGATTCAAAGTTTGATTATAAAGGGCGCTGCAATTGGTGCTGCCTTTTTGGTGGGAATAGGCCCGGTCTTAAAAATAGTCGGTAGTTTAATTTCGGCTTTCGGAACATTTAAGATAGTAATTGCCGCTTTAATGGGTCCTGTCGGAATAGCCATTGCAATATTTGCCGGACTAGTGGCAGCAGGAGTCGCTTTATATAAAAATTGGGATACAGTCAAAGCGGTAGCGCAAAATGTTTTCTCTAGTTTTAGCCCTTTACTAAATACAGTAAAAGGGGCATTTTCGGATTTGATTGGATCAGTTGGACCCATTTGGGATAGTCTTAAGAATCTATTTCAATCCACTGTTCCGATATTGCAAGCATTAGGAGCTATATTTGTAACCGTCTTTGGGGTGGTGCTGTCGGTACTAGCGGCAGTAATATCGGCAATAGGTCCAATAATAAACGCATTTATTAATTTAGCAGATATGTTAATAAACGTAGTTCTTGCAGCAGTTAGTCTATTGTTTGGCGAATGGGATATGGCTATTGAATACTGGAACATGGCTACAGAATCGGCTATAGAAGTATTTAAGAGTTTGTGGGAAGGTGTTGTGAACTTCTTCTCTACATTTGTAGAAACAATTATTGATTTCTTTATGGGACTTTACATGACATTAGTTGGTAACTCAATTATCCCAGATATGGTTGAGGCTATAGTTGAATGGTTCCATAATATGTTTGATTGGTTAATTGATATCGTTATGAATATAGTTGATGGAATTGTTGAAGCGTTTACTGCAATCTACGAAACAATTACAAGTTATTTTGAAATGGTAGGCGAAATAATAGGTGCTGTGTGGGAATATATAACAGAAACATTCTCTAATGCGCTAGATTTCATACTAGCCTTAGTGACTGGTGATTTTGAAGGAATGAAAGATGCGATACAAAACCAAATGCAAAACGCACAAGATTTACTTAAAAACATTTGGAATGCGATAGATTCTTTTCTGTCTAGTACGCTAGGCGGTATTTGGGATACTGTCAAAAGTGTTTTTGCAAGTATATTCAGTACAATTAGCAGTATTCTAGGAAATGTTAAAAGTACTGTATCAAGCATATGGAACAGCATAAAATCGTTCTTCACTACAGTGGTTACCGCAATTGTAAATCTAGTGAAACAACGATTTGACAACTTAAAAAACAATGTAACTACTGTTTTCAATGCCGTAAAAAGCTTCATTTCTAATGTATGGAATGGGATAAAGACAGTGATAACAACTGTTGTTAATGCAGTGCGATCGGTCGTTACGTCCGTTTTCAATTCAGTACGTTCTACGATTTCAAGCGTTATGAGTTCTGTGAGATCAACGATTTCAAGCGTATGGAATGGTATCCGATCGACAATATCATCTGTAGTAAATGGTATTAGGAGTACGATATCGAGCATATTCAATTCCTTACGAGGAATCGTAACTGGAGCAATGAATGGGGTGCGCAACGCAGTATCTAACGGAATCACAGGTGCGCTAAATGTCATTACAAACATGGGATCTAGTTTTAAAAACGCAGGTAGCAAAATTGTAACCATGATTGCTGATGGAATTAAAGGTGCTGCTAGTAAGGTGACAGGTGCCGCTAAAGATTTAATGGGTAAGGTAAGAGATTACTTACCATTTTCTCCTGCAAAAATTGGACCTTTAACCGATATCCACAGGTTGAACTTCGATGGACCTATTGGAGATTCAATTGATGATGCAGTACCAACTATACAGCGTAAGATGGGGATATTACTTGGCTTTCCAGAGCAAGCAAATCCTAATGAAGCAAGCTTGAACTATGCTCAAGGAACAGGTTTACGACATTCGATGTCGTACAGCGGCGCATCAGATGCAAATGGTACTGATAGTCATCTTGCCGAAGCTATAAGTGATCTACGCAGAGGTTTAACGGATTTGCGCATTGAAATGGATGGTAAAGATGTCGGTCGAATCGTAGAACCCCATGTCACACAGAAGCAAAACCGATTGATGGCTAGGCATAGAAAAACACCGAGGGGGATTTAATATTGATTGTAAACGGATTAAAAATACCTCACGTTGAAGTTGATTATGAATTTGCTCGTAACCCTTTAAGATACTCCTACTCTGCAACAGAGCGGATAAAGGGTGGAATTAGAATAAGAAGTAAGCGGCCGGAATCTGATGTAATACCGATTCCGGTCATTTATTTTCGTAGGGATACTAACAAATTATGGGATGATATTATTGAGGAACTTACAGGCATTTTATACTCAGAAAAAGATTCATTGGTTTCGTTTTCCCACGGTGATTCGTCGAAGTATTACCTGGGTCAAATAATGGCAATCACAATTGAAGAAGAACACGAGAAGGGCGCCAAAGGATATATTGAATTAGTTTGCGAGGATCAGCGTATGTTTGGAAAAACAAAATCAATCAACCTAACCACATCAAATCAAACGTTTCTAATCACAGGACAAACTTCAACACCATGGACAAGCCGAACGGTATTTACACAATCTGCTAGTCAATTTACAATCGTTGGTCCATATGACGGTAACATCACATTAAATTATGATTTCATTGCTGGTGATGTATTGGAGATCGATTATAAAAAACGTGATGTTTATTTGAACGGCAATGATCTTGCTGTCGCTGTTGATTTACGGACGAATTGGTTTGAGCTACCTGTAGGAAACATAACGTTACAGGCTAGTCACGGAACGGAAATTACTTATACTGAAAGATATTATTAAGGAGGATGTGATATGGCTAAAAACAACTTCAAAGGACGTTTAAACAGAGAACAAACCCCCAACCTGGACAACCAGAACCGGGGTTCAATCCGCAGTTTTATGATAAAGATGGATATGCTACGGATGTGGACGAAAACAACCCGTATCCAGTTGCAAATTATGCTTTACACGGAAATATATGGTTGCCTGTGAGTGAGGACAATCCAATGCCTACTCAACTATATGGGAGTAATGTTGAGGAAGTAATTGTTGCTGATGCCGTGGCTTCCGCTGATGTAGAAAGAACAGTAGAATTAAAATTTAAGCATCCTACCCAGGGTGCTTTTTTAATGCGCTGAAAGGAGGATAATATGACGGAATTATATATATTTAATCAAGATGATGAATTACTTACAATCTTATCAGAAGATAATGGACTGCTTGAAGCGCCCATCAATGATTTGTTAAATAATGTATCAGATACTCCGTTTATATTTACAGTGGATGCACTAGTAAAATATGAGCAATCGTATGATGCTGAACACAATTTAATGCAAAGTGCAGGGTCATTTATAGGAACAATGGGAAGTGGCGTATCTGAAAGAAAAAACGTATCTCCGGCTCAATTTGTATTAGAGCGAAATAGAGTTGTGTTTAAAGATCGTCATGGTGACTTTAGGGAATTTGTTATTGATGAGCTTGACGATATAGATGACATAGACGGCCCAGAAACAACAGCTACATGCATACCAGCGTGGCAGTTTGAATTACAGAAGAACCTCATTGAAGATAGACGTTTTACTGACAGGACTGCTCAATTTGCTTTAGATGTAGCGTTGGAGGGTACTCGTTTTGTTGGTGAGGTATTAGTTGATTTAGCCTTAGCATCCACTAACTTTTATCGTCTACGTTCCACAGATGCCATTTGGAAGATCATGGATGTGTGGGGCGGAGAGTTTAAAGATGTCGTTTTATTAAATAACATCGGTCGAATTAGTCAACGGAAAATACAATTATTGCAACGACGTGGCGCTGATAATGGTGCACGCTTCGAAATTGACCACAACATGGACAGTATTGAACGTACTTTAATCAGTGATCCTGTCACAGCCATGTATGGCTGGGGTGCATCTTTGGAGATTGAGGATGAAGATGGGGAACTCACAGGCGGTCATACTCGTTATATCGACTTTAAAGATGTTGAGTGGAAAGTATCAAATGGTGATCCAGTAGACAAACCTTTGGGCCAAGCCTGGGTAGGAGATCCGGACGCATTACAAAAATACGGATTACCGGATAATGGAGAGTTATTACATCTATATGATGAGTTTTCCAACCAAGACTATGAAGATCCCGAAGAATTACTAATGGCTACCTGGGAACATCTACAAAAAATAAAAGACCCAGAAGTAAATTATCGAATGTCTGTTGACTTGCTTGATAAACCAGTTGCGTTAGGCGATACAGCGCAAGGAATAGATAGACAGTTTGCTAGACCAATTGAAATACAAGCTAGAATCATCGGAATCGAGTATGACGTGTTAATACCAGAAGACCCAGCAATTGTTGAAATGGGGCAATTCCTATCTCTTAATGATGATATTATCGATCGAGAACTTGACGACATAAGAGATAAACTGAATCGTCCATCAAGACCAATTGACGAAAACAGCTTTCCCGATATTAAACCGGACACACCAGTAAACGTTGAAGCAGTCGGATTATTCGAAACGATAAAAGTATCGTGGGATTACGACTATCATGTTTACGTTTCTCATTATGAGGTTTACGGCTCGCAAGTTTCCGACTTTGTACCGGATTCGCAACATCTATTATGGCGCGGAGATGTATCCTCTTTCGCTCATGAAGTTAATCCGGACGAAACTTGGTATTACTTTGTTAGAGCTTTGAACACTCGAGGTACAGAAAGTGATTGGAGTGTTCGAGTTAGCGCTTCTTCTAGACGTATTATAACAGATGACATCCTATTCGGTGGTATCACATCGGACTTGCTTGCTGATTTGGCGGTAACAGAAGATAAGATTGACGCACTCGCAGTTAAAACACAACATATCGATCATTTGGCAGTTGATAAATTCCATTTAAAGCATGGGATTATTGATACGGTTCACATCGAAGATTTAGCCGTGACAAGTGCAAAAATGGGCTTACTTGCAGTAGATACGGCCCACATTTCGGATGCGGCGATTACAGATGCTAAAATAGCGTCGCTTAACGTTGATAAATTAACGGGGAGTCTTGCGACTTTTATCCAGACCGGTTTTAACAATGTAACGTCTTCTGTTCAAAGTGATGGATCGGGATTAACGACCGATAGCAATAATGCAAGGACCTCGTTATTAACGGGGAGCGGCCACGACTTTTACCGCAATAGCTTACGGATAGGGAGGATTGGTACGAGTAGTTGGGTGGAGCTAAGTGAATACAGAGGGTTATCATTCCACCTAACGAGAGACGCTGATTACATGGTTTGGTCATTGCAGAGTGAGTATGACGCAAATATATACAACCCTAAACTTTCGTGGCATGGGGCAAGAGCCATTGCTGTGGGGGAACGTAGGGGCTTCACTTTTAACGATGACGTCACAATTGTTAGCGGGTATAAATTAACTGTAGACGAAATTGGGCTGCCAGGAACTTCTCGATATATAGATTTAGTTAGACACACATGGAATGGGGGGTCTGGAATAGGAATAAGAAGTGAATCTGATGGTTCGAAACTGCATTTGTCAAGTGGTGTAGCCGCACTTATTAGTAGCGGAAACGCTCATATTGAAGTTGGTCAAGACTTTGCGGGGAATTATGTGGCCTCAACGGACATATCCAACAGAACGACTAGTTCGACAAATCAG
>Ga0079225_10002476_pt1 | contig 10653 bp, 10 predicted proteins | sample Poulit2012_FD_76344 | JGI IMG/M metagenome (GOLD analysis project Ga0079225, IMG submission 76344) | Agricultural soil microbial communities from Georgia to study Nitrogen management - Poultry litter 2012 | ecosystem: Environmental > Terrestrial > Soil > Agricultural land | place: USA: Georgia...
CGTCGAAATCGTCTCCTTCAGGCCAATACCTCGTCGACCGTGACGCGCCGAGTGTAGCCCTATGGGTGTCCACCCCGGGCCGAAGCGGCCAACACGCCCCCGACTGCCATCGCATCGGTGATCTGACCGTCGAGGGCGGCGCGGACGGCTTCGGCGAGCGGTGCCCACACGCGTGTCATGTCGGCTTCCTCGTGAATCCGTTCATAGCGCTGCGCTCGCGGCACCGGTTCGAGACCACGTGCCAGATAGACGTACCAGTGCTCGTCGCTGAAACCCGGCGAGGAGAACATCCGTAGCAGCGGGGTCCACTCCCGAGCCGTCAGATCGGCCTCCTCGGCAAGCTCGCGGACCGCGGTGTCCATGGGATCCTCGTCGGCGCGGTCGAGTACGCCGGCCGGAAGCTGGACCAGACGTGAGCGCGCCGGATGGCGGTACTGCTCGAGGAGGAGCACCCGCCCGTCGTCGTCGAGCGCCACGACACCGACAGCACCCAGGTGACGTACGTAGACGCGCTGGAACGACGCGCCGTCGGGCGCCTCCACCGTGTCCAGTGCCAGCGACAGGAACGGGTGCCGGTACTCCTCCGTCGTCGAACGCACGGGCCAGCTCTCGGTCCGGTCGGCCAGTCGCTGCCCGGGATCGAGCAGGTTGCCGGGCAGCCGCGGATGGGGCGCGCGATCGGTCATCCGCGTACGTGCACCTCCGGCACGACGTACTCGTCGACCGGCAACCGCAACTCGCGCTGCCGGTCGATAGCCGCAGTCACCAGCCCCGCGAACAACGGATGTGCCCGCGTCGGACGCGACAACAGCTCCGGATGCGCCTGCGTCGCGACGAAAAAGGGATGCACGTCAGCGGGGAGCTCGATGAACTCGACCAGCGAGCCGTCAGGAGAGGTGCCCGAGATGACGAGCCCGGCGGTCTCCAGCTTGTCGCGGTAGGCGTTGTTCACCTCGTAGCGGTGCCGGTGGCGTTCCTCGACCGTGACGGCGTCGTACATCTGGGCAACGAGCGAGCCTTCGGCCAACCGGGCCGGATACAACCCGAGACGCATCGTGCCGCCGAGGTCGCCCTCACCGGAGACGATCTGCTTCTGCTCCTCCATCGTCGCGATGACGGGATTGTTCGTCTCGGTGTCGAACTCGCTGGAGTCGGCATCCTCGAGGTCGGCGACATTGCGTGCGAACTCGATGGCCATGCACTGCAGACCGAGGCACAGCCCGAGCGTCGGGATCGAGTGCTCACGGGCGTACCGAATCGCACCGACCTTGCCTTCGATGCCACGCACGCCGAAACCGCCCGGGATGCACACCGCGTCCACGTCGCGCAGCTCCGCGGCCGCCCCCTCGGGAGTCGCACAGTCGTCGGAGGCCACCCACTGCAGGTTCACCTTCGCGTCGCCTGCGAATCCGCCCGAGCGCAGCGCCTCCGCGACGGACAGGTACGCATCGGGCAGGTCGACGTACTTGCCGACGAGCGCGACCGTCACCTCCTCCACCGGATGGTGGACGCGGCGGAGCAGCTCGTTCCACTGCGTCCAGTCGACGTCGCGGAACGGCAGGTTGAGCCGGCGCACGACGTACGCGTCGAGACCCTCGGCGTGCAGCACCTTGGGGATGTCGTAGATGGACGGCGCGTCACTGGCCGTCACGACGGCTTCCTTCTCGACGTCGCACATCAGCGAGATCTTGTGCTTGACGCTGATCGGAATCGGCCGGTCGGCACGACACACGATCGCATCGGGTTGGATACCGATCGAACGCAGCTCGGCGACGGAATGCTGCGTCGGCTTCGTCTTCAGCTCACCCGACGGACCGATGAACGGAACCAGCGACACATGCAGGAAGAACACGTTGTCGCGGCCGACGTCGTGGCGTACCTGGCGCGAGGCCTCCAGGAACGGCAACGACTCGATATCGCCCACCGTGCCGCCGATCTCATGGATCACGACGTCGACGTCCTCGCCGCCCATCCGGACCATCCGGTCCTTGATCTCGTTCGTGATGTGCGGGATGACCTGCACGGTGTCACCGAGGTAGTCGCCGCGCCGCTCCTTGGCGATCACATCGGAGTACACCTGACCGGTCGTGACGTTCGCGTACCCGGAGAGATTCTCGTCGAGGAAGCGTTCGTAATGGCCGATGTCGAGGTCGGTCTCCGTACCGTCGTCGGTGACGAACACCTCTCCGTGCTGGAACGGGTTCATCGTGCCGGGGTCTACGTTGAGATACGGATCGAGTTTCTGCATCGTGACGCGGAGCCCGCGAGACTTGAGGAGGCGACCGAGACTGGAAGCCGTCAGACCCTTACCGAGTGAGGAAGCGACTCCGCCCGTGACGAATACGTGCTTGGTTCGGTTGTCCACGGGATTCCAGCCTACCAACTGCGCCCGGCCCGGTCGATGCGGTCCAGCACCGGGTGTTGCTCGATCAGCTCGGAGAAGCTCACGTGCTCGCTCGCGTACGTGATCGCAGCAGCGGCTCCCAGGGCCAGCCAACGCGCAGTCGGCGGCAGATCGCGTACGAGAGCCGCTCCCACGGCCGCTCCCACGGCGTTCGACCCGCAGTCGCCCAGCATCATCCGGCCGCGGAGGTCATCGGCGATCAGGGCGCCGGCGACACCGGCGATCGGACCGCCACCGGGCAGCAAAGCGGCCGGCGCGGCGACCTTGAACGCGCGCCCCGGATGTAGGTCGAACAGGTTGACGACGTTCGCGGCGCCCGCGACGAGCGCCCCGTCACGCAGCAGGCCGAGCCCCCGGGAGCGCGCTTCACCCCGCGCGATGACCATCCCCGCCGCCGATACGACCACGGTCTTGATCGTGCCGCTCGTCACGACACCGCTGCGCAGAGCTCCGAGGTGTCCGCGTACCCCCTTGGTCCCCGAGTCGCCGTAGAGATCGTCGTACGCGCCGACGACGCCGATGGCCGCCAGCCCGACCGCTGTGCGCACCCGGCCCTGCGCCGCCGCCCCGGCGACAAGGCCCACGGCGGCAGCGGGCCCGCCCTGGAGTGAGACCCGTCTACCCGCGTAGTTCGTACGCTGCCAACGCTCATGTCCGCCGGGCGGACTCTGCTCCAGCAACCGGCGGGCCGCACCTGTCGCCGCCCCGGCGACGGACTGGGCGCGCAGCCACGCACGTGAGCCGCCGAGGGGCAGCCGCATCAGCCGACGCCCGGAAGCGCCTGATCCGCACCGTCCTCGACACCGTAGTGCCCGCTGTTGCCCGACGACTCGCGCTGCAGCGCCAGCACAGTGACGACCTGACCGGCGGGCACCGTGACCGCGTCGACGGTGGAGACCGAGTCACCGATGTCGTTGCTGCGCAGGTACGCCACGGCTCCGCCGTCGATCGCCGAGGACGGGGGGCCGGTCACCACGGCGCCGGAACTGGCGGTATCGGCGGCCCCGGCGACGGTCGCGACCAGCTCGTCCTGGTTCTCGGTCAGGTCGTTCGCGCCCGGCGTCACGAAGACCGCAAGCGACGCCCGGCCGCTCGGCTTGCCCTTGGTCTCGGTGAACCCTGCCTGACGGTACGCCGAGGCGATCGTGCCCGATGTCGAGTCGAACTTCGTCTCCGAGCCGTCGCCGAGGTAGGCGCGTGCGAGGGTGGTGCCGAGCATCTGATAGCTGGACATGCCCGAGATGTCCGGTGCGTCCTGCTGCCCGTCGAGTGCCTGTCGTGCGACACCCTCGGCGAACTGCTGCTCGGTCGGGTCGAGCATCTTGTCGTGGACCTGGACGGTCGTGGTGACCTTTCCTCCCGCGGCGGCGATCTGCTTGGTGAGGCCCTTGACCGTCTCATCGTCGGTGTCGGGCAACGCGAACAAGGCGACCGTACGATCCTGCAGGCGTCCGGTCAGCAGGTCGGATCCGACCTCGCGCGCGAACGCGTTCTGGAACGAGGCGACGTCCTCGGCGGCGGTCAGCTCGGCGCGCAGCTGGTCCTTGTCCTGACGGTCGCGGTCGGCCTCCGAGGCGAGCTGCTCGTTGAACGGCTCGTTCAACGGGCCGGCGCCCAGCGCGACGCCAGCGGCCAACGCCAAGAAGATCGCGATGATGGAGATCAGGTGGTAACGAAAGTCGATCACGAGGCAAGTCCCTGAATCCAGTAGGTGAAGTCGTCCCACCGTGCTTGCAGCACGTCGAGCCACTCCTGTCCAGCGGGGGTGGCGAAGATGGACACCCCGATCGCGATCAGGCCCGCGACCAGCAACATCAACAGCTGCCACATACGGATACGGGTGTGGTGGAGCCGGCTGACGCCCTTCGCATCGATGAGCTTGGGCCCGAGACGAAGACGGGTGAGGAAGGTGCTGGCCATGCCCGAACGGCCCTTGTCGAGGAACTCCACCAGCGTCGCGTGGGTTCCGACGGCTACGATCAGCTCGGAGTCCTTGGCATCGGCCAGCAGCATCGCGATGTCCTCGCTGGTGCCGGTCGCAGGGAACGGAACACCTTCGAGGCCGAGCTTGTCGAGTCGGGTGAGCCCTGGCGCACGACCGTCGCGGTAGGCATGGACGACGAGCTCGGCACCGCACCGCAACGTCTCATCGGACACGGAGTCCATGTCGCCGACGATCATGTCGGGTGTGTAGCCGGCCTCGACGAGCGCGTCCGCCCCACCGTCGACGCCGACCAGCACCGGGTGGTACTCGCGAATGTAGGACTTCAGGATCTTGAGGTCCCGACGGTAGTCGTAGCCGCGCACGACGACGAGCGTGTGGCGCTTCGCGAACGACGTCCGTACCTCGGGTACGCCGACGCCGTCGAGCAGGAGCTCACGCTCACGCCGCAGGAACTCCATGGTGTTGGCGGTGAACGCCTCGAGCTGCGTCGAGAGCCCGTCACGCGCGTCGTCCATCAGGACGTCGACCCGCGCGCGGTCGAGCACCTCGCCCTTGCCGAGCGGCTCGGCGTCGCGATAGATCGTGCCGTCATCGACGCGCACCGTGTCGCCGTCGGCGAGTGCGGCGAACACGTCGTCACCGACGTTGTCGACCAACGGGATACCGGCGTCGACGATGATGCCCGGGCCGAGGTTGGGATAGCTTCCCGTGCACGACTGCGCAGCGTTGACAACCACGGCGACCTTGGCATCGACGAGCGCCTCGGCGCTGACCTTGTCGATGTCGGCGTGGTCGATCACCGCGATGTCGCCCGGGCGCAGGCGCTTGGTGACGTTCTTCGTCCGGCGGTCGAGGCGCACCGTACCCACGATGCCGGGGAGGGCATCGCCTCGGTTTCGGCGCAGCGAGAGTTTCATCGCTTGCCATGGTGACACGGCAGCGACCCGATTCTCGGTATCCGGCGCGCCGTGTCTGAAGGCGCGTCTACGTCACATCTGCTCGGCCAGATCCAGGAGCTCGCGAGCGTGGGCCTCGGCCGTCGCCGAACCCTCCAGACCGGCCAGCATGCGCGACAGCTCCTCGACACGGGCATCGCCGTCCAACGGTGTGATGCCGCTCGTCGTGACGGTGCCGTCGTCGGACTTCACGACCCGGTAGTGCCGATCGGCGAACGCCGCGACCTGCGGCAGATGAGTGACGGCGATCACCTGGGCGGTACGGGCGAGACGCGCCAGCCGGCGGCCGACCTCCACCGCGGCCTTGCCGCCGATGCCGGCATCCACCTCGTCGAACACCAGCGTCGGGACGGTCGAGGTGTCGGCGAGCACCACCTCGAGAGCGAGCATCACCCGCGACAGCTCGCCGCCGCTCGCACCCTTGGTCAAGGGCAGCGCCGGCGCACCGCGGTTCGCGGCGAGGGCGATCTCGACGCTGTCGACGCCCGACGGAGTGAGGTCCTCGAGGGCGGGCGCCTGCGGTGTGTCCACGCGCACCTCGACCCGGGCGTGCGGCATCGCGAGCGCCGCGAGCTCGTCGTCGACCAGTCCCCCGAGTTTGGCGGCTGCGTCTCGACGTGCGGCGCCGATCGTCGCCGCGAGGTCGAGCAACCGGCTCGTCAGGGCGTCACGCTCGTCGGACAGCTCACCGATACGCGAGTCATCGCCGTCGAGTTCGGTACTTCGCTGGCGTGCGTCATCCGCCCACGCGAGCACGTCGTCGACCGTACTGCCGTACTTGCGCAAGAGCGACGTGATGTCGGCCCGGCGGTTCTGGACGACCTCGAGCCGTGCCGGATCGACCTCGACGGCGTCCGCGTACGCCCCGAGCTCGGCGGCCGCATCCGCCAGCAAGTACCCGATCTCGGCGACCCGCCCGGCGAGCCGGTCGAGTTCGGCGTCGTGCGCGCGTACCTGGTCGAGCGCCGACTGCGCGCCGGCGACGAGACCGGTCGGGTCGGCACCGACCTCGGTGCTCTCCGCATCGCCGGTCAGGCGGACATGTGCCTCGTGTGCCGCGGTGACGAGCGCTTCGGCGTGGGCGAGGCGATCCTCTTCGGCGATCAGAGCCTCGAGCTCGCCGGGTTCGGGAGCGACCTCGTCGACCTCCGAAAGTCCGAATCTGAGCAGATCGAGCTCACGCGCCCGCTCCTGAGCGTTGGTCGTCAAGTCATCGAGCTGTCGGTTCACCTCGCGTAGCCGCGCGTACGCGGGGGCGTACTCCGCCATGGGGCCGGCCACCTGTTCGCCGGCGAACTGGTCGAGGGCGCGTCGCTGGGCATCGACCCGGAGCAGGCGGTTCTGGTCGGACTGCCCGTGAACGGTGACCGCTCGTTCGCTGATCGCGCCGAGTACCGACGCAGGAACCGAGGCACCGCCGACGAAAGCGCGGGACCGTCCCTCGGCGGAGACGGTGCGCCCGACGATCAACGCGTCGTCCTCGACCTCGCCACCGGCCTCGCGAGCGGCTTCTGCCACCTCGTCGAGCTCGCCGGTGTCGAGCCGCGCCTCGACCCGGCTGCGGGTCGCGCCCTGGCGTACCAGACTGCTCTCGGCGCGGCGTCCGCGCAGCAGGTTGAGTGCGCTGACCACCATCGTCTTGCCCGCGCCGGTCTCGCCCGTGATCACGGTGAACCCGGCATCGAGATCGAGCTCGGCCTCGTCGATGACGCCGAGCGAGCTCAGCCGAATCTCCTGCCACATCACAGCGTCTCCGGGGTCTCTGGTGAGGCCGGATCGGATCGGCGGCCGCGCCAGCCCGACACCGGCAGCTCGAACTTGCGTACCAGACGGTCGGTGAAGGTCGCGCGGTGCAGCCGGGCGAGCCGGACCGGGTGCGTGCCACGACGCACCTCGACGCGCGCCCCGGGCGGCAGCTCGAAGGTGCGCTGACCGTCGCACCACAAGACACCCGAGCCGAGCGTTCCCGCGAGAACCTCGATAGCGAGGGTGGAGTCGGGCGAGACCACCATCGGCCTCGCGAACAGCGCGTGGGCGCTGATCGGCACCATCACGAGGGCTTCGACATCGGGCCACACGATCGGCCCGCCCGCGCTGAAGCTGTACGCCGTGGAACCCGTCGGGGTCGCGCACACCACGCCGTCGCACCCCCAACGCGACAGCGGCAGCCCGTCGACGCCCGCGACGACCTCGAGCATCCGTTCTCTCGCGGCCTTCTCGACGGCGGCCTCGTTCAGCGCCCAGGTGCTCGCGACCACCTGACCGTCGACGCTGACGTCGACGTCGATGCTCAGCCGCTCCTCCACGGTGTACTTCCGGGCCACGACATGGTCGACGGTGATGTCGAGGTCGTCGACGTCGGACTCGGCGAGGAAACCCACGTGGCCGAGGTTCACGCCGAGCAACGGCGTCTCGGCGTACCGCGCCAGCTCGGTGCCGCGCAGGATCGTGCCGTCACCGCCGAACACGACAACGAGCTCGCAGTCGGTCGCGGCGTTCTCGTCGGCGGGGCAGGTCTCGATGTCGTCGATACCGTACTTCGCGATGGACGGCGCCTCGTCGGACAGAATCCGAGCGCGGATCCCGGCGGCGCCGATCCGCTCGATGAACGCCGCCGAGACCTCGCTGGCGGCGGCACGACCGGTGTGGGTGACGACGAGTACGCGGCGCTGCCCCTGCTCCGATGCGTGACTGTTCACTGCTCCACCTTCTCACCCGACACACCATCGGGTCCGGAGGCCACGACGTCGAGGGCACGGCCGGTGTCGAGCGGCGGGGCGTCGCGCCGGAGCCAGCAGAAGTACTCGACGTTGCCCGAAGGCCCGGGAAGCGGGCTCGCGGCGAGGTGATTCGTTCCCCACCCCAGGTCGGCAGCACACGCGCACACGGCCTCGATCGCCTCGGCCCGTAGGGCGGGGTCGCGCACCACGCCCTTCTTGCCGAGCCGGTCCTTGCCGACCTCGAACTGTGGCTTGACCATCAGGATCTGGTCAGCGTCGTCGGAGGCGACCGCGCACAGCGCCGGCAACACCACGGTCAGCGAGATGAACGACAGATCTCCGGTCACGACGTCGACCGGCCCGTCGATCAGCTCCCGGCTCAGGTGCCGGACATTCGTGCGGTCATGCACGACGACTCGATCGTCGGTCCGTAATGACCACGCGAGCTGGCCGTAGCCGACGTCGACCGCGACCACGGTCGCCGCGCCGTACCGCAGCAGGACATCGGTGAAGCCGCCGGTCGACGCCCCCGCGTCGAGGCAGCGCCGGCCTTCGATCCGCAGCCCGTGCGGGCCGAAGGCCGTGAGTGCGCCGATCAGCTTGTGCGCGCCGCGCGAGGCATACGAGGGCTCGTCCGCGTCGGCGCGTACGACGATCGCTTGATCGGTGGAGACGCCTGTCGCGGACTTGCTCGCGACCAGCCCGCCCACCGAGACAGCCCCATCGGCGATCAGCCGACCGGCTTCCTCTCGCGAGCGCGCAAGACCGCGGCGGACGAGCTCGGCATCGAGTCGCAGCCGCCTGGTCACTGTGTCTCGTGGTCGGCGGGACTGCCTTCGGCACCGGCAGCGGTGAGCGCCGCACGAAGCTCCTCGTGTACGGCCTCGTAGACCTCCGCGTGAGCGTCGATCGATGCAGAGTCGAGCTCACGCAGTCGCTCGATCGCCGCATCGACGCGTTCGTTTCCCGTGCCAGCGCTCGCCGGCTCCTCCGATGGCGCGGTCATGATTCTCCCGAAGTCGTCGTGTGCCTCATCATCGCACGAGATCACCGACGGCCGATGCCGCAGCCGACACGTCGAGCACGTCGTTGTCCGCGCCCTCACACGCCGCGAGCGCCGCCTGCAAGACACCCGTGGCGTCGTCGTAGGCGTCGTACGAGCCGTCACTACTCGCATCCGGGGCGTCCGCTGGTACGACGCGTCCATCGTCGACCCGAACACGCATCCGGCCGCAGACGTACCATTCATCGTCGCGGAAGACGCGCGGTGCGCGCCGCATGAGAGCACGCAGGTCGGGAACGACGTACGTCGGCCGCAGGTTCGGCCCCGCCTTCGCGATCCCGGCGAGGTCACTCACCCCTGTGAGCACAAATGCGCTGTCGGCGCCGATCCGGTTGGCGCCCTCGATGTCGGTGTCGAGGCGGTCGCCGACCACGATCGGTTTCGTCCCGCCGACCCGCAGCATCGTCTCGTGGAAAAGCGCCGGCTCCGGCTTGCCCGCCACCACTGGCCGCTCCCCCGTCGCTGCCTCCAACGCCGCGACGAACGCTCCGTTGCCGGGTGCGTGGCCGCGCGCGGTGGGCAGGGTCAGGTCCGTGTTGCTCGCGAACCACGGGACACCGCCGCGGATGGCGTAGGCACCCTCGGCGAGGGCTGCCCAGTCGAGCTCGTCGCTGAAGCCCTGCACGACCGCTTCTGGTCGTGAACGTGCGTCTGTGACCACCTGTAAGCCGCTGCGTACCAGCGCTTGGCGTAGACCGTCGCCTCCGATGAGCAGAACCGATGCCCCGGTGGGCAGCTGCTCGGCGACCAGACGCGCCACCGCCTGCGCCGACGTCACGACATCCTCGACGGCTGCGTCGACACCGACCGACGCGAGGCGTTTCACCACATCGTCAGGAGGCCGCGAGGCGTTGTTGGTCACGAACGCGAGCCGCACGCCCTGGGACCGAAGGTCGTCGAGCACATCGGCGGCATGCACGACGGGCTCCGCGCCGAGATACACGACACCGTCGAGATCGAGCATCACGACGTCGTACTCCGCGACCATCGGGGTTGACTCACTCACGACGCCTCCATCCTCACTCACCTAGGATGCAGCGGTGAGGTCTTGGCCAGAACCGCGGGGGCGGACGACATTGCGATTGGCACCGTTGCGTGGTGTCTGCTACACGCCGCGCGCAGGCGAACCGTCGGAGCTGATGTTCACTCCGCCGACGTCGTGGTCGAGCGTGCCTGCCGAACTCCTGCCGACGCTCGACCCGCACCACATACTGCACCTGCTTGCGCCGGCGTTCGGCGGCGATCCCGAAGCGGGAGCGCGCGAGTCGCGCACCACCTTGCACGACTGGCTCGCCTCCGGCGTCATGCGGCGCGACGACGAACCCGCCCTCTACGTCTACGAGCAGCCGGGCACGGACGCGACCGTCCGCGGAGTGATCGGCGTCGTCGACAACACAACCTCGTCGCCCGCGTTCCTCGCCCACGAAGAGATCATCGAAACCCTCGCCGATATTCAACGAACTCTCGAACACACGGTCCAGGCCCACATCGAACCGATCCTCGCGTTGCACCGCGGCGCCCCGGCATTACGTGAGCTGCTCGACGACGTCACGACACTGCCACCC
>Ga0079225_10002477_pt1 | contig 10651 bp, 10 predicted proteins | sample Poulit2012_FD_76344 | JGI IMG/M metagenome (GOLD analysis project Ga0079225, IMG submission 76344) | Agricultural soil microbial communities from Georgia to study Nitrogen management - Poultry litter 2012 | ecosystem: Environmental > Terrestrial > Soil > Agricultural land | place: USA: Georgia...
AGTTTTACAATAATATGAGACTGCAAAGCAAATTAAAAAGCCAAACTCCTATGGAATATAGGAATCTGGCTATCTAATTTTTATAATATTTAACCTGTCTACTTGACAAGTATCAGTTCAAAAAATGTGGTTTTTTATTTAATCTATTCTAACTGGTAAAATTAAATGAAGCAACGAATCATCAGTCGTGCTTTTTAAAACAAACGGTTTTACTTCGCCAGCAAAGTTTAAAACAACTTCACTGGAATTAAATGACTTTAACGCATCTAATAAATGTCTAGATGAAAAAGCAATATTAATAATATTACCTACTACATCGCCTGTAGGAAGTATTACTTCATTTGCATCACCTATTTCTTTGTTTGTTGATAGTAATTCAACTGATTTATTGTTGTTTAATCTTAATTTTATTATATTATAATTTGTATCTCTATCTCTTGGTGATAATAAAGATACTCTTTCAACTGCTAATAATAATTCATCTTTATTAAAAGGAATTGAAACAGGAAATTCGGTTGGGATAATTCTTTCCGTGTTTGGATAGCTTCCTTCAAGTAAACTACTTTGAAACATTATGTTTTCAATTTTAAATAATATTTTATTATGACTTACATAAACTAAAACATCTGATACGTTTGTATCTAATATTCTATCTAGTTCATCTAAATTTTTACTTGGTACAACAATGTCAAAATCATTAGCTTTTGATCTTAATTTTACATTCTTTTGACTCAATCTATAACTGTTAGTTGCAACAGCTAATAAATTGTTATCTGAATATTTTAAGTTAACACCAGTTAATATAGGTCTTTTTTCACTTGTAGACGCTGCATATGATGTTTCTTTAATAATTGTCTTTAATAAATCAGCATCAATAACTAATGGTTCTTCATCTTTTGATAAAAAATCAATTTCTGGATAATCATTAGCATCCATTAATCTAAGTTTAAACTCTGATCTATTAGATCTTATAACAACTATTCTATCTTCTATAAGATCAAATTCTATTCTCTCTGATGTAGCTTTTCTAATTATGTCAATTAAAAACTTACCTGGTATAGTTAGTAATCCGCTTTTACTAATTGACAAATCTTCATCGTCTATTAATGTTTGAATAGCTATATCTGTGTTGCTTGAAGTTAATACTATATGATCTTCTCTAACATCAAATTTAATTGTTGTTAAGATTGGAAGAGAAGTCCTTAGTGGTAAACCTCTTTGCATTATTAATAAATTGTCTAATAACAAATCTCTACTAATTGAAAAATTCATAATTTGCTCCTTTTAATTATTTATACTTATTAAGTTATTATTACTATTAGTCACTGTGGATATGTGGATAAGTATAGTAAATGGCTTAATCTACATATTATTATATCATAATTATCCACAATCTATCAACAATTACCTATGTGGATTAATTGTTGATAACTTTTTTATTTATTGTATTTATTGCAAGTTTTAGTGATTGATCTAATTTTAATTCATTTTCTATTTTCTCACAAGCTGTTAAAACTGTTGAGTGATCTCTTCCGCCAAATAACGTTCCTATTGTTGCATAAGGTACATTGTAATTATTTTTTATTATATACATAGCTATATGTCTTGGAAGTACGTGCTTGCTTTTTCGACTTTTGCCAATTAAATCAGCAACTGATATTCCATAAAAATCACTTACAACACTTTGAATTTTGTCAAAGTTATTTTCACTTATATTATTACTTTTATTTCTCGTTTTTAAAAGAGGTTCTAAAGCTTCTTTTGTTGTGTCTAAATTAAGTTTTAAATCATTAGCTAATGCATAAAACAACACTCTTTTTAATGCACCTTCTAACTCTCTAATATTAGAAACAAATGAAGCTGCAATAAACTCTAATACTTCGGGTTCAATATCATCCAAATCAGATGTTTCGCTTAATAATTTTCTTTTTAAAATTTCTATTCTAAGTTCTTGTTCAGGAACTTGTATATCTACTGATAAACCTACTTCAAACCTGGTTGTTAAGCGGCTCATTATGTCTTTAAGTTCACTAGCTGGCTTATCAGAAGTAATAACAATTTGTTTGTTTTGTTGGTACAAAAGATCAAAAAGCTTAAAGAACTCCATTTGAGTTTTTTGAGCACCAGCTAGAATTTGAATATCATCAATTAATAAGACATCTAGATCATGATATTTAGCATAAAATTCGTGCATTTTATCTTGCCTGACATGAGTAGAAAAATCTTCAATAAATGTATCAGCTTTAACATATAAAACTTTAGCCTCAACATTACTATCTAATATATAGTTACCGATAGCTTGCATTAGGTGAGTTTTACCTAATCCAACATCACCAAATATATATAAAGGATTAGCTACCATTCCAGGTTGATCTGATACTTTCATTGCCATTCTAAACGGGAAGTTGTTACTTTTACCAACAACAAAATTATCAAATGCATAAGTAGCATTTAAATTTCCACTACGATATTTTCTTTCTAAATTTTTCTCAGGACTAACTATATTATCTTCAGGTAGTAACTCATCTTCAGTTACAAATTTGAATCTTATCTTTTTTTCATGATAAAATTCTGCTAATTCATTAATTTTGTCTAAATAAAACTGATTTATTCGATTTTTTATAAAATCATTAGGCACAATAACAAAAATATGGCCGTTAGAATACTTGTGGGTCTTTTTAAGATCAGAAAATGCAACTTGAAAAGTTTCTTCAGCCAATGTGTTTTCTAGTTCAACTAATATTTTTTGCCATAAATTATCATATATATTCATATTCCAACTCCCCTTTAAAATCTACAATAATATAATAACACATTAAATAAAAAAATAAAGAGAAAGTTACCCACAGAAAATGTGGATAACTTTTAATATTTAGATGTATATTGTGGATAGATTGTGGATAACTTTCCTTAGTTAATTAGATTACTAAGGGATTTATAAAGTTATCAACTTATCCACAATGTGTATAAAATGTGGGCAAAAGTTATCCACAATTACCTGTTGATAAGTGTAATTTTATCAACAAATTATTGAATTTCTTTTTAAATTAATATTAAAAAATAAATTTTATAAAATAGAATATTCATATAAATTAAAAAGATTATAAATTAAAGACCTTTTTTATAAAATATTTTCTAAATAACAACAGTGGTTTATAATATAATTTACTCAAATAATATTAAAAATATCTAATTAAGGATTTAAATATTGCTAATATTATTGATAAAATATTAATATTGACTAAAATAATTACAAAATATGTAAAAAATCTCTCATTTATAGTCTAAAAATTAAAAGATTTCTTCTATATCTATAAAACTATTGACAAAATATAGTCTTATAGATATAATAATAAAGCATGGTTTCGCATATAGAAAGGTGGATTGCATATGAAAAGAACATATCAACCAAATAATCGTAGACGTAAAAAGAAACACGGATTCAGATCAAGAATGTCAACTGTTGGTGGGCGCCGTATTCTAGCAAATCGTCGTAAAAAAGGTAGAAAGAGATTAGCAGTTAAGTAAATATTAACATTTTAAAATACTTGGATTACTTGATTAAAATGAATGATTTCATTTTTTTAAGTAATCCTTTTTTTTAAAGAATAAATATGAAAAAGAAATATATTATAAAAAATAAACGCGAAATCGACTCTTTGTTTAAGTCTAAAGACAAAAGAGGTAATTCATATTTTGTTATTATAAATAAAAAAAATAAAGAAAATGTTAATTTTAGATTTGCTATGTCGATTGGAACTAAATACGGCAATGCAGTAAAAAGGAACAAAATAAAGCGGCAAGTTAGATCTATAATAAGAGAAAATAAAGATTTTATAGAAAATGAAAATAATTTTGTAATTGTTATTAGACCGCAGGCAAATAAATTACAGTATAAAGATATAAGCAAAAATATAATTAGTTTGCTTAAAAAATTAAAGATAATGGAGATAAACAATGAAAAGAATTAAAAAAATGATGATGTTAGTTGTTTTAGTTGCATTTACTCTTTTATTAGTATCTTGTAAGAAAGCTGATACGACACCACTGTTTTTCGTTTACGATCTAAATCCGGAAAATTTAGTTGTAGATGAATTAAATACTAATGAAAATATTGATGACATAAAGTTTTATGAAGTTAATAAAGCAACACAAACAAATAAACATGGTGTTGCAAGAGCAAAGATTACATTTCTATTTGATGGTGAAGACGAAGCTTTAACATTAGATGAAATTAGCGATAAAAACTTAAATATAAAAGATGCTTATGCAAAAAACTATACTTATAATTTAAAGAAGGAATATAAGGTAAAAAAAGAAGACAAGTTATTTGAACAACAAATAGTTATTACACAAATAACAAAAGATTCTGATTATGAAACAAGTTATATTAAATTTTTTGAATTTAATGATAAAGATTCAATAACTACAAATGGAGCTATATTATCTGATACGTTTGTTTTTGATGGATCAAATGTTAGTTTTTATGAAGTAACAAAAAACGGAGTTAAAGAAATAGACTTTAACGAAATTGAATGGCAAGAAAAATTCCCAGAACCAGATGAATTAATTGAAGGTAAAAAATGGGTTAATCATAAGGAATTTAATTTAGTAGGAAATTATAACAATGTAGAATTTGATTTTAATTTATACTTATCAAGTAGAGATACACCGTTAAGTACTAAAACAGCTAGTTTTTGGAATTGGATATTTTTACAAATTCCAATTGCATTTTTAATGTCATTTATCGGTAAGATATCTGGTGGATCATTTGCTGTTGCAATTATTTTTACAACAATTATTGTAAGAACAATTGCTTGGCCAATATATGCAAAAACTAACGATATGTCAATGAAGATGAGTTTAGCACAACCTGATATAGATAGATTAAATAGAAAATATGCAACTAGAAAAGATCCTGAAAGTCAACAAAGAATGCAAATGGAAATGATGGCAATATATAAAAAACACAATATAAATATGTTTGGTTGTTTATTGCCAATATTACAAATGCCAATATTCCTTGCAATGTTTCAAGTTGTAAGAAGAATAACAATTCCAGGTGGACAGTTTTATCAAAATGTAACTAACACAAAATTCTTTGGTACAGATTTAGCTAACGGTAAAATTGTAGCAAAAATAATATTTACAGCACTTGTTGGTTTAACTATGTTTGCATTACAAAGAATATCACAGAAAAAGCCTAGTTACGCGAAAAATCAACCACAGTCACAAAAAACAGAACAAGCACAGCAAACTGAACAGACAATGAAAATGGTAAGTGTTATGATGATAATTATGATGATGTTTACATCATATGCTGCACCAGGAACATCACTTTCATTTTATTGGATAATTGGTAACATTTATTCAATTGGTCAAACTTTATTTAATAGATATTTAAATGAAAAGAAATATGCAGAATTACAGGAGAAAAAGTTGTATGGCAAATCAAGAGAAACAATTGATGCCAAGTTTAAAGAGAAGAGTGGTAAGTAATGTTAAAAAGTTTTAAAATAGAAGCTAAGACAATTGAAGAAGCTGAAAAGAAGGCTGTTGAGCTATTAAGTCTTCCTTTAGAGAAGATTACTCTTAATGTTATTAGTGAAAAAAGAGGCTTATTAGGATTTAAAACAGTTACTACTTATGAAGCATTACCAAATATAAATTTAGCTTTAGAAGGTAAAAGATATTTAGAAGGTATATTTCAAGGATTAGGAATTGAAATAAAAATGGAAATGCGTACTAAAGAAGATAATTCTAGCATTAAATATGATATTTATAGTGAGGAAAATGCCTTATTAATCGGAAGTGAAGGTAGAACTTTAAGATCTATTCAAATGCTACTTAGAACGTATTTAAATAGCTTTACTAAAGAACCTATTTTAGTTAATATTGATATTGGGAATTATAATAAAAATAGAAAAAAACAATTAGAAATTTTAGCAACAAAAACTGCAAAAGAAGTTGCGCAAACAAAAATTGAAGCGAGACTTGAGCCAATGAATTCATTTGAAAGAAGAATTATACATACTAAACTTTCCGAATGGAGAGATGTAAAAACAGAATCTATTGGTGAAGGTGAAGATAGACAAGTTGTTATTAAACCTGTTAAATAATTAAATATTATAAAATGAATAAACCACTAACAAATAGTGGTTTATTTTTTACAACCCTATTTATAATAATTATAAACTATTAAAATGATAAAACTAAGTATAATATGATATAATTATTTATATAGAAAACCATGGTGATACTATGAAAATAATAAAAAGAATTTTAAAGACAATATTAATCCTTTCTTTAATGGGTATAGTTTATAGCTTCTTTTTTACAACTTATGAACATTTTAAAGTAAATAAAATGATAAATGATTTTAAAAAACGAGGCGATATTAAAAACGCTCTAATCATTGATGTTTCAAAAAACGGACTTTCATACAAAAGAAGATATGTTAATGTTCCACGTGAAACCAAACACGAAATAAACGATAAGAGAAATGTGTTTTATGATAATGATAAAAACCAATTAGGTATGGACGGAGACATATTTGTAACTAGAAAGTCGCCGTTTCCTGAAAAGTTTCTAATTCATCAGTTTGTTTCGTATTACTACGGGGGACATGCAGCTTTACTACATTACAAGAATGATAGACAATACTTCATAGAGTCAACTGGTTTTCCAGATTGGGAAAGTGAGAGCTTGTTTGATTATATATTTCATAAAGGTTATGGAGACCATGATTTAACATCTACTGTTTATGAAACAGGATATAACTCTTGGCAAACTCCGAGAAGTGGCAATTATTATTATGATTATTTTTATCGAGATAAATATATTGGTTTAAGACCGGTGAATTTATTTTCTGATTTAGATAATTCTGATGAACTTTATAATGAGTATATTGAAGAAGCAATAAATATGGCTAAGTTAAAAGTTGAAAACGAACACCTATATAACTTTTTATTTTTCTTAAATATGAAAAACAAATATTATTGTACTGATTTAATGGGTAGAGTATATGAGGAAGCATACGAAAGAGTGTTTAATGAAAAGGAAGGTTATCATTCAAAAGGTTATGCTAAGAAAATGAATGACGATGGATTTATAACCTCTGTAAACGATCTTATTCTTTCTAAAGATACCTTTATACATTTTTATGTAGAAATAAATGAAGAAGTTATAGATGGAGTTAAGACTATAGTTGAAAGCATTTATTATTTAGAAGATGTGGAGTGATAAAATGGAAGATATAGTTTTATACATAATAATTACTTTGCCAAGTTTAATATTATTGTTTGTTATTTTGTATGGGGTTTTTAAAAGTAAACCGGAAAAAGATAACTATAAGGATGAGTTAAACCAATTAAAAATAGAGTTATTGAAATTATTAAATGAATCAAATATGAAAGGTCAATCTGAGATTTTTAAAAGTATTGATACTAAGTTTGATTCAATCAATAAAAATGTAAATGAAACAATTAATAAAAGTTTTAAAAAAACTGATGAAACCTTCGTTAATGTTGTAGAAAGATTAACTAAAATAGATGAGCAAAATAAAAACATTACAAAACTGTCCAGTGAAGTGTTATCATTAAATAATTTACTTACTGATAAACTTTCAAGAGGTACTTTCGGTGAAGTTCAATTATATAAATTATTAGAAGCTGTCTTTGGTAATAATGACTTGCTATATGAAACACAAAAGAAATTGCCAAATGGTACAATACCAGACGCAATTATTCACGCACCAAAACCACTAGGATCAATAGTGATTGACTCTAAATTTCCTTTAGAAAATTATAAAAGATATATTGACCCTAATATAACTAAAGAAGAAAAAAGAAGATACTCAAATATATTTAATACAGATTTAAAAAAACATATAAGAGATATAAGTGAAAAGTATATAATAAATGATTACACCGCTAATCAAGCAATAATGTTTATACCAGCTGAATCTATTTATTTAGAAGTTGTTTCTAATCATTATGAAATAATAAGTTATGCCTATGATAATAATGTTTGGATCACTTCTCCAACAACACTAATATCATCTTTAACAGTTATTGAAGCTGTCAGTAACTCTGTTAGACAATCTGAAGATGCAAAAACCTTAATTAAAGAATTAAAGTATTTGTCAAATGAGTTTAGAAAGTTTAAAGAAAGATCTGATAATATTTCGAAAAGAATTAATCAACTAAAAGATGATATGGACGAACTTAATATTACTAACAATTATTTATACAATAGATTTAAAGAAATAGAAGAAGGTAAATAACTTAATTATAACAATTATAAATAAATACAGTTAAAATAAAATCCCTAAATTAAGGGATTTTATTTTAACGTTATATTTTTTATCGTAACTTCACTAATTGGAGCATCAGCCATATTAGTTGGAACATTAGCGATTTTATCTAAAACATCAAAACCATTTACTAACATACCGAATGCAGCATATTCGCCATCTAAATGTGGACTATCTTCATGAACAATAAAAAATTGGCTTGTTGCACTATTTGGATCCATTGTTCTAGCCATTGAAATAACCCCTTTAGTATGTTTTAATTCGTTGTTGTGACCATTTGAATTAAACTCGCCTTTAATTGGGTTAAGTTTATTTTTCCCAATTCCACCTTGAATCATGAAGCCTTTGATAATTCTATGAAAACTAGAGTTTTCAAAATAATTATCCTTTACTAACTTTAAAAAGTTTTCAACCGTATTAGGAGCATGCTCACTTAAAAGTTCTACTTCCATTAAGCCGAAGTCTAATACATCTATTAATATATTCATATAACACCTCTTTAATATTTATTAAGTAATATTATAACATACTATATAATAAAATATCCAAAGCTATTATTATAATAACTTTGGATATTTTAAATTAATTAATTACAAATGACTATCTGGTATGTTGTTAATATCTTTTTTATTAGAAGTTATTATCGCTGCTTCGGTTGTTACTAATAGACTTGCTATTGATGAAGCGTTTAAAATAGCATTTCTAGTTACCTTAGTAGGGTCAATTACTCCTACTTCTAATAAATTCTCCCATTTTCCAGTTTTAGCATTAAAGCCGAAGTTTTTCTTTTGTGTTAATTGTTTGGTGACAATATTATCTCCGTCAAAACCAGCGTTGTTAGCTATTAATTTAGTTGGAACTAATAAACTATCAACAACAGCTTTAATACCTGCATTAACGCTAGTATCATCACTAGTCAAAGTTTCTTTAAGTTCGTTATATATTTCAACTAAAACGGCTCCACCACCAATAACGATTCCTTCAGAGACTGCAGACTTGGTTGCATTTAATGCATCTTCTATTCTTAGTTTTTTCTCCTTTAGCTCTGATTCGGTAGCTGCGCCAACCTTAATGATTGATACACCACCAGCAAGCTTTGCTAATCTTTCTTGTAATTGGTCTTTTTCATAATCACTGTCAGCAGTATTAATTAAAGATCTCAATTCATCGATTTTATTATTCAATTCTTTTTTATTACCAGAGCCACCAATTAAGGTTGTATCATCTTTTTTAATTATTACTTTATCAACACTACCTAAGTCATCGATTTTTGCATCTTTTAAATTCATATTTAAATCTTCAGTAAAATAGGTCGCTCCCGTAAGTAAAGCAATATCTGATAACAATTCCTTTTTATTATCTCCAAATCCTGGTGCTTCAGTTGCAACTACATTAAATGTACCTCTAAGTTTATTTAAAATTAGTGTAGAAATAACATCGTTTTCAAATTCATCTGCTATAAGTAGTAATTGTTTATTGGTTTCAATTACTTGTTCTAATAGCGGTAAGATATCTTGTATTGAATTAATCTTTTTATCAGTTACTAATATATAAGGTTTCTCTAATTCGATAGTCATTGTTTCTCTATCGTTAACAAAGTATGGAGAAACATACCCTTTATCATATTGAAGTCCTTCAACTACTTCAAGTTCATCTTCAAACCCTCTTGATTCATCAACTGTTATTACTCCGTCTTTAGTAGCTTTTTCCATAGCATCAGCTATTAATTTTCCAATTTTTTCATCACCAGCTGATATACTAGCAACATTTTGGATCTCTTCTTTTGTGTTAATTGGTTTAGATTTTTCCAGCAAACTATCAGCAACAGCTTTTCCAGCCTTTAATATACCTTCTCTTACTCCGACTGGGTTTGCACCATGTGTAACGAAATTAAACCCTTTATTAATAATGGATTGAGCTAATACGGTCGCAGTTGTAGTACCATCACCAGCTTCATCGTTAGTTTTGTTGGCTACTTCATAAACTAAATCTGCCCCCATTTTCTCGTATTTATCTAATAATTTAATTTCACGAGCTATCGAAACTCCATCATTAGTTATTAGGGGTGACCCGAATGATTTCTCTAAAATAACGTTTCTTCCTTTTGGACCTAAGGTTATTTTTACAGTATCAGCTAATTTATTAACTCCTGACAATATTTTCTCTTTAGCAATAGGTCCTCTTTTGATTTCAGTTGCCATAATATTATCATCCTTTCTACTAATTATAAATGGCTAATATGTCTTCTTCTTTAATAATTAGGTACTCGACATCATTTAATGTTGTTTTAGTACCAGAGTATGATTTGTAGATTACTTTATCACCTTTCTTTAAATC
>Ga0079225_10002479_pt1 | contig 10645 bp, 6 predicted proteins | sample Poulit2012_FD_76344 | JGI IMG/M metagenome (GOLD analysis project Ga0079225, IMG submission 76344) | Agricultural soil microbial communities from Georgia to study Nitrogen management - Poultry litter 2012 | ecosystem: Environmental > Terrestrial > Soil > Agricultural land | place: USA: Georgia...
ACCGGTGGAAATCCAGATCCGCTCCCACGACATGCACAGACGCGCAGAATATGGTGTGGCTGCTCACTGGAAATATAAAGAACAGTCCAAAGGGCAGAAACAGTCCAGCAGCGAGACAGGGGAAATGCCCTGGTTGCAGCAGCTTGTTGATTGGCAGCGTGAAACGGTTGATCCAACGGAGTTCCTAGACTCACTCCGGTATGAAATGTCGGGGGCTCAGGTGTATGTGTTCACCCCCAAAGGCGATGTGATCGCTCTACCCTCTGAGGCCACCCCAATTGACTTTGCTTACGCAGTGCACACCGAGGTTGGCCATCGTACTGTTGGTGCCCGAGTAAACGGCAAACTTGTGCCACTCGATTCCACTCTCGAAACGGGTGACACAGTAGAAGTATTCACGTCCAAGGCCCAGGATGCAGGACCTAGCCAAGACTGGCTCAACCTTGTCAAAAGTCCGAGGGCTCGTAATAAAATCCGGCAGTGGTTCACTAAGGAGCGTCGCGAAGAAGCAATTGAAGCGGGTAAGAACCTTATTGCGTCGGCAATTCGAAAGAAGAACCTGCCTCTCCACCGCCTCCTTTCGCCGGAGAACATGACAGCATTAATCCACGATTTAACGTATAAGGATGTCTCAGCCCTGTACGCCGCTGTGGGTGAAGGACACATGTCCCCAGAAAACGTGGTGGACCGTCTGCTGCGCACCTTAGGAGGAGAGGAAGGCGCAGAGGAAGACCTAGCGGAAGCAACCCGCCCAACCAGGGCCCAACCGACCCCGCGGGGGCGCGCCCCATCGGTCATTGTCGATGGAATGGCAGATACCGATATCCTCACCAAAATCGCCAAGTGCTGCACCCCGGTTCCAGGAGATCGGATCAAAGGCTTCATCACGCGCGGCCAAGGGGTCTCAGTTCACAGAGCAGACTGTGTTAACCTGACCAACCTCGGAGAGAGCGAAGGCCGCTTGATCGATGTCGAATGGGCAGCCGGTCAAGGCGACGCCGTATTTTTGGTGCAGATTCAGGTTGAAGCCCTTGATCGCAACGGTTTGTTATCCGATGTGACGAAAGTTTTAAGCGATAACCACGTCAACATCTTATCCGCCAACGTTGGTACAACCGTGGACCGGGTAGCGGTGTTAAGGTTCCTCTTTGAAATGGCAGAACCATCCCATTTGGGACATGTCCTATCCCAAGTGCGCAAAATTGAGAGCGTATTCGACGCCTTCAGAATAACGAACAACCGCTCGAGCGGGACCGATGAGGCCCAAGATCCCGCTCTACACGCCCGCTACAACGTTGAATGACGTTATAAAAACCGGTCAGTTCACTTCTTCTGCGGCTTTTAAAACCCGCTCCAACCACAGCTTGCGCGCATCCAAGGCCTCTTGCGCAGCCTTGATTTTGCTTTCATCGCCAGTTTCCTGAGCTTTTTGCAGCTTTCGCTCAAGTGAATCGATCGCTGCATGCAATTGCGCGGCCGCACCTTCAACGCGTTCTTGTAGCTGGGGATTAGTGCGCTGCCATTCCGCATCATCGGCATCACGTACGGCTCTTTCCACAGCCCTCAACCGGCCTTCAACATTGCGCACTTGGGAACGGGGGACACGACCGGCCTCCTCCCACCTATCCTGAATGTCACGCAGGGCAGTTTTCGCACGCTCAAGGTCGGTAACTGGCAGCAATTTTTCTGCTTCTTCAAGCAGTTGCAGCTTCACCTCTAAGTTCTTTTCATACTCGGCATCACGTTCAGCATTCTGTTTCTGCCGAGCCTGGAAGAACACATCTTGAGCGGCTCTAAACCGTGCCCACAAGGCGTCGTCGTCCTTGCGTGACGCTCGACCAGCGGCTTTCCACTCCTCCATCAATTCCCGATACGCCTGGGTAGTTGGACCCCAGTCGGTGGAATCTTGCAGGGCTTCAGCCCGTTCTATGAGCTTTTCTTTCACTTCTTTTGCTGCAGCATGCTTGCGGTCAAGCTCTGCGAAAAATTGACGACGGGCTCGATCGAACGTTGATCGAGCAGTGGAGAACCGCTTCCACAGGGCGTCCTCGGTCGCCTTATCGATACGGGCCCCGCTTCGTTGAGCTTGCTTCCACTCCTCTAACAAGCTCCGCAGTTGTTCACCTTGTTGACGCCACTGAATCTTTTGCGGATCTAGGGCAGCGATTGCCTCGGCCCGTTCAACAATGTCGGTTCTGGCTTCAAGACTACGGGCCTTGGCATCTTCACGCTCCTGGGCGATCTCTTCTTTGCGTTGCGATACCCGCTCCTCAAGCCCGTGCACCTGGGTGCGAAGCTCGTCCAGGTCACCAACCGCCGCAGGTTCTTTAACAGCCTCCTTAACAGCTGCTAAACCCTGATCGAGATCCTTGGCTGAAAGAGTCGGAAGGCGGGTTTCAAAGAGCAGCACCTGAGCCTTAATATCGAGGTAGCGACGCACATACAGCGATAATGCCTCATCGTTGCTGACCCCTGGATACTGCCCTACTAAACGTTCACCAGCTTGTTCGACAACAAACACATTGCCTTCAGCGTCAACCTTGCCGTACTTTTGAGCATCAGCGATCGCTTGCGCTTCATCCGCTGTATCGACAGGAACAGGTTTGGGACGCACCGGAGTCGCCACGGGTGCTTTTCTCCCAAGTTGAGAAGGCGACGGGATCTGCGCTGGGGTGGGTATAGGAGGCGCTGGTCGTGGCTGAGAGTCCCGCTGTGGCGTGGGTTGCTGGTGACCCGTCTCTGGTGATGCCTGCTCCGGTGCAGGCACCTGTTTAGAGGTGGGTGGGTGTTGTTTATCTTGTTGCTCGGTCATGGGACCTCCACAGTTTCGCTGATGACGCTTGCCCAAGCTTTGAGCATGCCTTGGGCCGTCGACAAATCCCGCTTATGTTAATACCTGGTAGTTACTCTAGTCGGCTATCGCTCTAGAGCCATAACCGCCACCGCCCCCACCGAGGTTTACATAGGAACAATACGCTGAAATCCCTCACAGAGCGATGATCTAGTGTGCAACACGTGGCAACTAAAGTGGAACAATAGGGGTATGAGTCGAATTCAACCCATCTCTGGTTTCCCTGAATGGTTACCCCAAGAACGTTTCATTGAACGCCACATCCTTGATACTCTGCGCACCACGTTCGAACTTCATGGCTTCGCTGAGGTTGAAACTAGGGCGGTTGAACCGGTCGAACATCTCTTGGCAAAAGGGGAGACCTCTAAAGAGGTGTACCTGCTGCGTCGGTTGCAGGAAGACCCTGAAGCCCCTGAGCGCGAGACCCTTGGACTCCATTTCGATCTGACCGTGCCCTTCTCCCGTTACGTGGTTGAAAATGCTGGCCGGTTACACTTTCCGTTTAAGCGTTACCAAATCCAAAAGGTGTGGCGGGGTGAGCGACCCCAAGATGGTCGCTTCAGGGAATTCTGCCAAGCCGACATCGACGTCGTCGGAGAAGAGGAGCTCCCCTTTCACTATGAGGCTGAAATGCCCATAGTCATGGCTGAAGCCTTTGAGGAACTTCGTAGCATTGGTATGCCGCCCGTACGGATGTTGGTGAATAACCGAAAAATAAGCCAGGGTTTCTATCAAGCCATTGGGTTGGCCGATGTTGAAGGAACGATCCGCACAATCGATAAGCTCGCCAAGATTGGTCAGGATGAAACCAAAAAGCTTCTAATTAGCGATAACGGGGCAACCACTGAGCAAGCGGATGCGGCTTTAGCGTTGGCTGCAATCCGGTCATCTGATGACAGTTTTGTGACGCAGGTGCAAGCACTAGGCGTGGCTGATCCGGTTCTTGAAGAAGGCCTCAACGAATTGGCTGACCTGTTGCGCATCGCCCAGGAGCGTGTGCCCGGGATTATCGAAGTGGATCTAGCAATTGCTCGTGGGTTGGATTACTACACCGGTTCAGTGTATGAAACCCTGCTTGTGGGTCATGAAGACCTAGGCTCCATATGTTCTGGAGGCAGGTACGATTCGCTTGCCACAGATGGAAAAAAGACCTATCCCGGGGTCGGGATCTCCGTGGGGGTCACCCGATTAGTGTCGCGTTTGCTGCGTAGCGGGGTGGTGAATGCTAACCGGTCCACACCAGCGGCGGTTCTTGTGGCTGTGTGGGACGAAAACAACCGTGATCAAAGCAACGCGATTGCCTATGCATTAAGGGCACGCGGCATTGCCACCGACGTCGCCCCAACCGCAGCGAGGTTAGGTCGACAGATCCGGTTCGCAGACCGGTTAGGCATTCCGTATGTATGGTTCCCTCCCCGCGATGGTGGTACGGGTGAGGTAAAGGACATCCGCTCGGGGGATCAAGAGTCTGCCGATCCCACCACTTGGATGCCACCTGCTGAGGACCTTCACCCCCAAATTAGGCCCTCAGCACCCGAACATTAACGTTGCCGAGCGGGGCGGCGTGAACCGGAGCGTCTGGGTCCTTCATCGACCGAGATGCGTAGCGTCGCCCCTTTTACCTGTGCCCGGCGCAGAGTTCGTAGCTGTTGCTTGGAGAGCTCTTCGGCGATATCCACTAACGCAAATGAATCAAATATCTTGATCCGCCCAACGTCACCGCCATCGAGGCCTGCTTCATTGGCGATAGCGCCCACAATTCCACCCGGGCGCGCGCCGTGCTCGTGCCCCACCTCAACGCGGTAGGTGGTGAAGTTACGGTTCCTTCGTGATCGTTGGTCCGTTCCTCGTCTAGGGTGATCGCCTCTGCGGCGAGCGGAACCAAAGTCCGATGCCAAGGTCTCGACGTTGGCATGAGGGCTTGTCTGACGTACAAGGTTGGCCATCATTGCGGCCGCAAGATCCTCGATCTCCATGTCGTGCTCCACCGCGAATTGTGAAATCAAATCGCGGTAGTAGTCCGTGTGGCCTCCCTCAACGCCCGTCGCTGAGGTGAGAATCTTCCTCGCCTTAATTTCGCCAACCTCTTGCGGTGTGGGGAGATCTATTGGCGTCAGTTTGATCCGTGTCACTCGTTCAATGTTGCGTAAACGGTTTCTTTCCTTCTGGGTGAAGAATGATACCGCTCGTCCAGTACGCCCCGCACGGCCGGTGCGTCCAATTCGGTGAATATAGGACTCCACATCGGCTGGAACGTCATAGTTAACAACTAACTCGACACGGTCGACGTCTAACCCGCGAGCAGCGACGTCGGTGGCCACGAGTACATCGACCTCGCCGTGGCGCAGCCTGTGAACAATCCGTTCCCGTTCTTTTTGGGCAACGTCACCAGAGATCGTGGCAGCATTCACGCCATTGGCCATGAGCGCTTCCCCCACCTCTTCCGCGTCCTTACGGGTCCGCACAAATACGATTGTGCCTTGAGCCTCACTGGTGGTGAGTAGCCTCAAAAGACCTTCGGTTTTATAGCGGTAGCCCACGACGCAATATTCTTGAGTTATTGCTCCCACGGGGGTGTGGGCGGAAGCCACGGTGACCTCAACAGGATCTGTCATATGTTGTTGTGCAATACGGCGGATTGCGTTAGGCATCGTGGCGGAAAATAGCGCGGTCTGTGGAGATGAGGTCGCTTGATCAAAAATGTAGGCAACTTCTTGGGCAAAACCCATTTGAAGCATTTCATCGGCTTCATCAAGGACCAAGAAGGTCGCGTTGGCGAGGTTTAAGGCACCTCTATCCAGCATGTCTATGACTCGGCCGGGGGTCCCAACGACGATGTGCGCACCCCGTTTAAGGTCGCGCAGTTGAGGACCGTAAGGTGCGCCTCCATAAATCGTGGTGATATCCACGTTTGTGGTGGCCATCTGCTGGATGGCTTGAGAAACCTGGAGTGCCAATTCCCGAGTGGGGGTAAGCACCAGCCCTTGCACGTCGCGGCGAGCGGTATCGATACGGGACAGTAGCGGTAGACCAAAAGCAGCTGTTTTACCGGTACCAGTTTGTGCGACCCCAACGAGGTCTCGCCCGTCAAGAAGGGCAGGAATTGATTGCGTTTGAATATCAGTAGGATGGTCGAATCCAAGTGATTCAACCTTTTGAACGTAGACAGGCTCAAGGCCCAGGTCGGCAAAAGAAGTCATGAAAAAAGCCGAACTTTCTGTAGTGATTCGAAGATGGAGCGTGGCCCGATTGGCCCAAGCCGCACCCTGAAAACACTCAAACCTGCGACTTATCCCATGTGGCTCCTGACCTGCTTAGTCTACGGGCTATTTGACCAAGAAACCCTGTCAGTGCTGTGTGTTTGCTCACCAGGGAACGAAGGGGGAGGCATTCCAAGGTGCGCAAAACCCACCCGTGCCCGTAGGATTATTCCTTGGCCACTAGGCTTGGTTTTAGCCATCATCAGGAGGAGGACCCGTGTACCGCACCCGTGACGCTGGATCGTTGACGGCAAACGATATCGGCTCAACTGTAACGCTATCCGGTTGGGTGGATCGACGCCGTGACCACGGGGGAGTGGCGTTCATTGACCTACGGGACGGGTCAGGAATTGCCCAGATCGTTATTCGCGATGAGGAGATTGCCCACCCCCTGCGCAGCGAATATGTCCTCAAAGTCACGGGTGAGGTTTCCCGGCGACCAGAAGGCAATGAGAACCCCAACTTAGCCACCGGAGAAATCGAAGTCATCACTTCTCACGTAGAGGTTCTTAACGCCTCCGCTGCCTTACCCTTCCAAGTTTCCACAGCATTGGATGAGCGGGTTGATGTCAGCGAAGAGGTGCGCCTAAAGTACCGCTATTTGGACCTGAGGCGCCCTGATCCTGCCCGGGCATTGAAGCTACGTTCACAAGCAAACCAAGCCGCGCGTCGCGTCCTTGAAGACGAGGGATTTTTAGAGGTTGAAACACCAACTCTGACCCGCTCCACACCCGAAGGTGCGCGGGACTTTTTAGTTCCTGCACGCCTGAGCCCGGGCTCGTGGTACGCGTTACCTCAATCCCCGCAGCTGTTTAAGCAACTTCTCATGGTTTCAGGCATTGAGCGGTACTACCAGATTGCTCGGTGTTATCGCGATGAGGACTTTCGAGCTGATCGGCAACCCGAGTTCACCCAGCTCGATGTTGAGATGAGCTTTGTCACCCAAGAACAGGTCATGGATGTGGCGGAGAAGATTCTCCAAGGCTTGTGGGAACTCATTGGTTACACAATCTCAACTCCTATTCCGCGGATCACCTACTGGGATGCCATGGCGAAGTACGGAACAGACAAACCTGATCTGCGCTTTGACCTGCAACTAGTGGACTTGACCGAGTTCTTCAAAGACACCCCTTTCCGCGTGTTCCAAGCCCCGTATGTGGGAGCAGTGGTGATGCCTGGGGGAGCCTCTCAACCCCGCCGCCAGTTTGATGCATGGCAGGACTGGGCTCGTCAACGGGGGGCAAAAGGGCTTGCCTACGTGACCGTGAACCAGGACGGCGATTTAGGTGGACCGGTTGCCAGAAACCTTTCCGAAACAGAACGTGAGGGTCTTGTTGAAGCCGTAGGTGCTAGCGCAGGTGATGCTATCTTCTTCGCCGCTGGTCCTGTCACATCTTCGCGCGCACTCTTAGGTGCCGCTCGGGTGGAAATTGCACACCGAGTAGGCATGGTTGGAGACAATTGGTCATTTGTCTGGGTTGTTGATGCTCCGCTGTTTAAACCAGTAGATGAAGACGATGACGACGTCGCACTTGGTGAGGGTGCATGGACCGCCGTCCACCACGCGTTTACCTCACCCACACAGGAGTGGATGGACTCTTTCGAATCCTCCCCAGGAGAGGCGACGGCGATGGCCTACGACATCGTGTGCAACGGTAATGAAATCGGTGGAGGATCGATCAGAATCCACCGTGAAGACGTGCAACACCGCGTGTTTAACGTCATGGGTATCGACCAAGACGAGGCGCACGAAAAGTTCGGTTTCTTACTAGATGCCTTCACCTATGGAGCACCCCCTCATGGAGGGATCGCCTTTGGGTGGGATCGTATCGTGGCGCTTTTGACCGGATCGGAATCGATCCGCGATGTCATCGCGTTTCCAAAAACCGGTGGCGGTTACGACCCGCTCACTCAAGCCCCCGCTCCTATTACTCCTGAACAGCGTAAAGAGGCCGGGGTCGATGCTAAACCTGAAAAGAAACAGGAATGACACCACTCCCGTAGCGTATTCAGACGCGTAAGGTGTGAACTGTGGACCTTTTTGATGCGACCTCAACAGATCAGAGTGGGGTACCTCGATTTGATGAGCGGGCACCCTTGGCGGTGCGGATGCGTCCTGCCACGATCGAGGAGGTCGTGGGCCAAGACCACCTTCTTGAACCTGGTTCGCCTCTAACCCGGTTGATTTCACCTCCCACCCCAGGGGAGCTACCGCCAAGCTCGGTGATTATGTGGGGCCCGCCGGGAACGGGGAAAACCACCCTGGCCTACCTTGTCGCCCGGGCCTCCGGGAGGGACTTCCAGGAACTTTCCGCTGTCACAGCCGGTGTGAAAGATGTCCGTGCAGTGGTGCAGACCGCGCGGAGAAAACTCACCACCGGTGCCTCAGAAACGGTTTTATTTATTGATGAGGTTCACCGATTTTCGAAATCCCAACAGGACGCGCTGCTACCCGCAGTTGAGAACCGGTGGGTAACCCTGATCGCGGCGACCACAGAAAACCCCTCGTTTTCAGTGATCTCCCCGTTACTGTCCCGCTCTATTTTGGCGACGTTAAAGCCGTTATCCGATGCCGGAATCAAAGAGCTAATCACCCGCGCGCTAGGCGATCATCGCGGACTAAACGCGGAGTTTGACCTGGATACCCAAGCCGCGGACTACATAGTACGTTTGGCCGGCGGTGATGGTCGTAAGGCGTTGACAACATTAGAGGCTGCCGCTGGCACAGCCTCATCTCGGAACAAAACCTCCATAACGGTGGACCACGTTGAAAAAGCTATCGACGTTGCCGCGGTTCGCTACGACAGGGCAGGCGATCAGCACTACGACGTGGCCAGTGCCTTTATTAAATCGATGCGAGGATCCGATGTGGATGCATCTTTGCACTATCTGGCACGGATGATCGCAGCCGGGGAGGACCCCCGATTCATCGCCCGCAGAGTGGTGATTGCAGCGGCAGAAGAAGTAGGCATGGCTGATCCAACCGCACTACAGGTAGCAGTCGCGGCTGCTGAAGCAGTCAATTTCATCGGAATGCCCGAAGGGCGAATTCCCCTAGCACAAGCAGTGGTCCATATCGCCACGGCCCCCAAATCGAATGCAGCCTACCGGGGAATTGATGCTGCCCTTGCCGACATCCGTGCCGGGAAGCTCGGTCCGATCCCAGCACACCTCCGGGATGCTCACTATCCCGGCGCCCGCGATTTGGGTCACGGGGTGGGTTACGAATATTCACACGACGCACCTCATGCGGTGGGTCGCCAGTCTTATCTTCCCGACAATCTTATTCATGCCTCTTACTACACCCCTACGGGGCGGGGATTTGAACAGGCAATCGACCAGCGAATCCAACGAATGCAGGCTTTGCGTGGCGATCCGGTGAGCAAACCCACAACACAGCCTGAAGGTGAAGCCTGACCCAAAGATGCCACGCGAAAAGGAATGAGCTAAGATGGCGAAGGCTCAATTAAGGGCCGCTGGGGCCTTAGCCGTACTGTGTTGGCCCCATACCGCACGCCCTGCGGTATGACGTGTGTTAAAACGACAGAAAGAACTCGATGTCAAATCATTCTAAAAAGGCGCGCCGCCAGGTCCGGCTATCGCGTGCCTTAGGGATCCCACTTACCCCCAAAGCCGCGCGCTACTTCGAAAAGCGCCCTTACCCGCCAGGTGAGCACGGGCGCGCCCGTCGTCGCACCGAATCAGACTATGCGGTGCGTTTAAAGGAAAAGCAGCGGCTACGTGCCCAATACGCTTTGCGGGAAGTTCAATTACGCCGTGCATTCGATAAAGCGAGGAAAGAAACAGGTCTCGCAGGTGAAGTCTTGGTTGAAAACCTCGAGATGAGGCTTGACTCGCTAGTTTTACGGGCAGGTTTCGGCCGTACGATGGCCCAGGCTCGTCAGGCAGTCAGCCACCGACACATCCTCGTGGACGGCAAGATCGTGGACCGGCCCTCTTACCAGGTCAAACCTGGCCAGGTTGTTCAAGTCAAACCGAAATCGCAGGTCATGGTCCCTTTCCAAGTTGCTGCTGCTGGTGCACACCGTGACGTTCTGCCTGAGGTGCCGCAATATCTCAATGTAGAGCTTGAAAAACTCCGCTTTGAGCTTGTGCGTCGACCCAAGCGTGCTGAAGTCCCCATCACGTGCGACGTTCAGATGGTTGTTGAGTACTACTCACGTTAAGGGTATGCATTCCGCCCCGGTGGTTTAACCGCCGGGGCGTCGCTATTCCTCCGGTACGCTAGAACCAATACCGCACCCCATCTGAAAGGCACCTCCATGTCAATAGGCGAAATTGCCGGTTTGATCGCTGCGTTTGCTTTCGTATTGCTTGTGGGCGCTGTCGCGATTCCGCTTTTCAAATTGGGCCGCGTCTTGGATCAAGCCACCCAAACGCTCAAAGAGGTTACCGATCATACAGTCCCCATCATCGATGAAGCGGCGGAGACCGTTGTGTCGGCGCGCAGCCAGCTAGACAAGGTGGATGTGATGACCACTGCGACCGCTGAAACAACCCAAAACATATCGGC
>Ga0079225_10002480_pt1 | contig 10644 bp, 11 predicted proteins | sample Poulit2012_FD_76344 | JGI IMG/M metagenome (GOLD analysis project Ga0079225, IMG submission 76344) | Agricultural soil microbial communities from Georgia to study Nitrogen management - Poultry litter 2012 | ecosystem: Environmental > Terrestrial > Soil > Agricultural land | place: USA: Georgia...
ACGCTGATCGCCCACGGGATGGACTTTGAGCTGCGTACCATCATTCAAACCGGAACCTAGCTGACGCAGGGTCTGAGCAATGATCCGTATCAGCGGTTCGAGCTCAGCTTTATCCCGGTTGAGGTTTTGCGTCGAAAGCATATACAAGGTGACCACAGGAATGTTGAATTCTGCAACCCAGTGCAAGAACTCGTGGATCTTTTCGGCACCCACCTGATGCCCGTATGCGGTGGAGGCGCCAGTTTGTTTTGCCCAGCGTCGATTGCCGTCTAGCACTACACCGATATGTCCTGGTAGTTGAGCTTTTGTGAGGCTACGCGCTAGCCGACGTTCGTAATACCGATAGACGACGTCAGGGACTCGCAGTGCGCCGAAGACAGATGTGGCCATGCGCTACCGTACCTAGTCGTTGCGTCCGGAATCGGGCTCTTTGGCTTCCAGCATTGGCATGTCCAGGTAGCCGGGGTACTTCCTGCGTAGAAGGTCAGTCTGGCTTTGCGCAAGGTCGTCAATCTCAGAACGTTCACGATCTTCGTCTTCCAAGTGCGGTTGATTGCGTTCTACTAGCATGTCTTCGGCTGTGGTGGAACGCAGTTTGACGCGACGAATCTGTCGGATCATGATGCGGAAGACTACGATCGCCGCCAACACGAACGCAAACGTTGCCAGGAATCCCAAGATGCCGGGCGTGACGTCTTCATCGCGGAGCCCCTCACGTAGGGTCGGATCTTGGACGCCGGTTATGACCGCGGTGGGTAAAATCGTGTAGAACATGGTGGCCTTAGTCTAGCGGTGTGTCTCGTAGCCCGGCGAATAAATCATCTTCGGGCTTGCTCGTCTCAACCTTGGAATCAATGAGTACGTAGTCCTCCCAAGGCCAATGCTTGCGCAAGAGTTCATTTGGCGTAAAGAAAAACCCGCCATGGGTATCCACCTGCGAACGGTGGGCACGCAAAGCCGCGTCACGATATTCCAGAAACGCATCGGTTTTAATCTGGGTGGTGACTTCGTGATGGGTCAGACGCCAAGCGTCCGGATCCTCTTCGCCTGCAGCAACCCGGTCATACCAATCCAAGCGGTCCGCATACGGGGAGTCCATTTCGCTTTCCAACATCGCGTTGTGAATGGCTCGGATCTTTTCCGGGTTGAATGCCCGATCGTAGTAGAGCTTAGATATTTCCCACGGTTCACCGGTGCCAGGATAGGCATCTGGATCACCAGATTTCTCATAGGCCTCGATAGAAATGGCATGGGTACGCAGGTGATCAGGGTGTGGGTAGCCACCGATTTCGTCGTATGTCACCAAAACATGAGGTTTGAACTCGCGAATCACGCGCATCAGTGGTGCCGTCGCATCTTCCAGGGGTATGGAAGCAAAGGACCCAGGAGCAAGCAGATCCATAGGATCCCCTGACGGAAACCCTGAGTCGCGGAATCCCAACCACCGATGCTCAATGTTCAAAATCCGTGCGGCCTCGGCCATCTCATGAAATCGGACGGCTGTAATGTCACGCTCAACACGAACTGGTTCACCGTAATACGGGTTGTTGAGGTCCCCCATCGCGCCATCGGTGGCAGTGGCCACCATGACACGTGCCCCTGCGTGAACGTAGGCTGCCATCGTAGCTGCACCTTTTGAGGCTTCATCATCAGGATGGGCGTGAACGGCCAATAACCGCAGCCCCGTAGAATCAGGTAGACCTGAGTCGGTGACAGCTGGCAGCTGTGGATTAGACGACATGGCGTGGACTCCTTGCATGCTAAGTTCTGGGGCTTACGGCGTACAGAATTCGGACGGCGGCGCGGGCTGTATTAGGCTGTAACTCGATATGAATGCCATCTCGAATCAGGCAGCGTCTGCCGACAACAGTGTAGCTACCCGATATGGTGGCACCAAAAAGTCTCGCGTCTCGAAAAAAACCGGACGTATCATTGCTATTATTGCCCTTTTTGCGGCCGTAGTGGTGACCTTTTGGTTCGCTTTTTCTGGCAGCTCAAGTATGTTGGCTTATAAGAGTGTTGGCTACCAGATTCATGATGACACTTCTGCCTGGGTAGAGTTCGAAGTCACCAAGGAACCAGAAAAAACCGTGGCATGTGCCGTCCGCATCCTCTCAGATAATGCAGCGGTTGCCGGGTATCGAACCGTCGTCATAGGTCCAGAAGATGACACTGACCAGGCTGGTAGAGACTTAACGAAATATTATGACGCCGATATTCGTACCGATCAGTTGGGTTCATCCGGTGAGGTTGAAAACTGCTGGTACGTCGAGGACGAAGAGGCCCCGAACCTGACAAACCTCCGAGACTACTAGCCTGTGAACGCATAGTGCAGAGCTTGAACTCTTGCTATTGACGATCTGTTCGGTGCTATGATGAGCACCGGTATATTCCAGAACTGTCGCCCCGTTTGCACATACTTGGTGCCACGGGGCTTTTAGTTTGATGAATGAGAAAGTAAGGAGGCCGGAATGGCCACAACCAACGGCACACCATGGCTGACGCAAGCAGCCTATGACCGGTTGAAAAATGAGCTCGACCAAATTTCCGGTCCATACCGTCAAGAAATCGTGGACCGTATCGAGGCGGCTCGTGACGAAGGCGACCTGCGTGAAAACGCCGGATACCACGCTGCTCGTGAAGAGCAGTCCAAAAATGAAGGTCGTATCCAGGAGCTCAAAGCGTTGCTAGAAAACGCCGAAGTTGGCGAATCAGCAGTCGATGATGGCATCGTCAAACCTGGCATGCTCATCGAATGCAAGCTTGCGGGCAACGATATGAAGTTCGTCCTTGGTTCTCGCGAAATCGCCGGTGACGGCAACACCGAAGTCTACTCCGTTGCTTCACCATTGGGCGCGGCAATCGAGGGCCACAAGGCCGGCGATACGGTGAGCTATAAGGCGCCGAATGGCAATGAAATCCAGGTAGAGCTGGTGTCCGTCACCCCGTATGACGCCTAATTCTTGGACGCTCTCGTGTAAGCGCGTCGATTAGATAACATCGCGTAAAGGTGGTCTTTCCTTAATTGGGAGGCCACCTTTAGCGGCTTAAAACCCTGTTTTGGTGTTAGCCTGGTGTTGTGTTGAACATCGAAAAATTTATGCTGCTCACCGTCCCCCACCGTTCAGTTCTGACCGGGGTTGAGTCGTTGTTCGTCAAAGCACGGACGGCACTGACCCTCTTGGAATTCGAACGCTCCGAAACCCTATCTTTTGCTCCGGCGGATGCCACTAAAGCTTGGGATTACGAAAATCCCCTGATCAAGGTGGATGAAGCGCGTACCCCAGATGCTGTGGGGCTCAATGGCGCCTTCCAGAAGCTCAGCAAGTTCCACGACAAGCGGGTCTCCGCCGCACTCGGAAACAAGAAACTCGATCCTGCCGAGGGCCTACTCGAGGAGTTTGCGCGTCAGGGCATACTCACCAAAGATGCCAAGAACTACGATTTGGTAGCCACAGACGCGCTCGAGACTATCCTTGATGATCTCGGCTTAGCACTGCGAGGGCAACGCTCCGTCGCAAAACAGGACCGCATCCTGCTGGAAGTTATCGAGGCGATCAACGCTACAAAACTCCTCTTGGGTTCTGTACAACCGAGTTGGTCCATGCAACAGTTCAGCGAACAGATCCACCAGACACCATCGGGACACCCTGTGGTGTCGCAACTCGTGCGTGACACCTCGTCGATGACGGGTCTGATGGAACAGTCCAAATTGGTTGCACTGTCCGAGAAGTCGCCAGCCTAGAGCTGTACTGTGGGGTCGTAGCCGGCTTCGCGCAGTGCTTCAAGCACCTGCTCGGAGTGGCCTCTCCCACGGATCTCCATGTCGATAGCAATGTGGACTCCACCCATGGTGAGTCCTGCCCCCACACGTGAGTGATCTACACGCGTCACATTCGCATCGTTTTCCGCGATGATACGTGAAATGTTCTGTAGTTCACCCGGACGATCACGCAGCGCGATCTTGACGGTGAGGAACCGGCCAGCGGAGCTCAAACCGACCTGGATGACCTTGAGCATGAGCATCGGATCAATATTTCCACCCGATAGGACAGCCACGGTGGAATCCGTTTCAATGCCGAGTTCTTGCAACTTGCCGTTCATCAATGCAGCGACGGGGGCGGCACCTGCAGGTTCTACCACCATCTTTGAACGTTCTAGTAAGAATACGATGGCTGCTGCGATTTCGTCGTCGGTTACGGTGACGACCTCATCGCATAGCTCTTGGATGATCTCAAATGGTACCTCGCCCGGCCTACCGACCGCGATGCCATCGGCGATGGTTGCCACGTTGTCGAGCGACACGGGCTTGCCTGCTACCAACGACGGCGGGTAGGCCGCGGCTTTTTCTGCCTGCACACCGATCACATTGATGTGACGGCCCTGCTGACGCGCGTGCTCTTTGATGGCAATCGCTGTTCCGGCCAGTAGGCCTCCACCACCAATACTCAGGAGCACGGTATCGACGTCCGGCTGTTGCTCTACGATTTCTAGTCCAACGGTCCCCTGGCCGGCAACAATCTGGGGGTTATCAAACGGATGAATAAAGGTGGCACCGGTTTCTTCGGCGTACCGTGCCGCTAGCTCCAGGGCTTCGTCTACATTATTGCCTGCTAGGACCACCGTGGCACCGTGGTCTCGGGTTGCCTGAACTTTCGGCAGGGCTGCGCCTAACGGCATGTAGATACGTGCCTCGATACCTAGTTTAGAGGCAGCCAGAGCAACACCCTGGGCATGGTTTCCAGCAGAGGCAGCAACCACACCTTTGGCTTTTTGCTCATCTGTCAGAGAAGACATATGTACGTAGGCGCCACGCACTTTGAAAGATCCAGCGCGCTGGAGGTTCTCGCATTTGAGGTGAACCGTTGAACCGGCAATTCTGCCCAGTGCACGTGAATGGTCCATTGAGGTTGCTCGGATGACATCTTTGAGAGTTTCGCGGGCTGCCTCGATATCTTCGTATCGAACGTTTGGGAATCCGGTTTCACGAGTTTGCAATTATTTCTCCTGCACAACAATATTCGTCTACGATCACGCTACCGGTCGGCTGGTGATCAGGAATGCTTTATGGCGACTGTGTCGTCGGTGGGTCGGTCAGGTCGACGGGACCGGAGTCGGGATCCTTCAGCCAGGGTTTCCGGGATAGGTATTTTACGAACTCGTTGATGAATGCCATAACCGGTACTGCAAAAACCGCACCGATCAGCCCCATAGTTGCGGTACCGGCAGCGACGGCTAAGAATACGGCAAGCGGGTGTAGGTTGACCGCCTTGCCCATGACCAGGGGTTGTAGAACATTGGACTCCAGCTGTTGGACGCCGAGTACTACTGCCAGCATAAGCAGTGCGTTGCCCCAGTCATTGGCTACTAGTGCCAACAGTACAGCGACCGCACCGGTGAGTACCGCACCGACAATGGGGATGAATGATCCAAGAAAGACTAATACGCCCAGTGGCATGGCCAAGGGCACGCCAAGTAACCATGCCCCCAGTCCGATGCCTAAGGCATCTACAAATGCCACGAATATCTGGACTCGAACATAGGAGCCTAGCGCCCCCCACCCGGCGTATCCTGCGCCATCAACTGCTCTGCGGTGATGTTTTGGAACAAAGTTAAGTAAGAAGCTCCAGATTCTTGGACCGTCTTTGAGGAAAAAAATCAACGAGAACACGGCCATAGCGAAGCCTGCCAGGATGTTTGTTGCGGTAGACCCGAATCCTAGAGCTCCCGAAACAATAGCGCCCGAGTTCTCCTGCACGGTTTGTCCTAGATCTGACAGCAGCTCTTGGTAATCCAGAGCCTCAAACGACAGGCCCCACGATTCAATCAAAGCAATAAAGTCTCGAACTCCCGCTGCAACGGAAACCTGGATGGTGGCGAATCCAACGGCCATTTGTTGGCCGGCTAGCGTCAGTAAGGCGGCGACTACCGTGATCAAGGCTGCCGTCAGTAGCAACGAAGAGAGGACCGCCGGAACTTTGAGCTTGAGAAAGAACCTGTGCGCTGGTTGCAACAGTGTGGCCAGCAATGCTGCAACGAGCACCGGGATGATCAACAGCGAGATATGAGACAACAGCCAGATAGCCACCGCACTCATGATGATGATCAGCAGCATCCGCCAGGACCACGCAGCAGCGACGACCACGCCATAGGGCAAATCTGCCGCGAGCTTTTCTTGGACACGCGCTGACAGTGAAGTCTTTGGCTTTGTGGCCTCAGATGCTGGCTGGTCAGTCGATGAGGTTGGTGGGGTGGTCAAGCAATCTCCTTCTATCCAGCTACTGTCGAGGGCCATCCTCGAGCTCTCGACGAAAAGCTATATTCTCTCAGAATACAACGGTGGCCGGTCCACGAGGGAACCGGCCACCGTTGTCAGATAGAACTGTGCAAACGCGAGGGTCACTTAGTCCTGGTTAAAGATTGCCAAGATGCGCAGGATCTCAATGTACAACCAGATCATGGTTGCAGCCAGACCAAAGGCAGCAGTCCAAGAGTAACGCTCTGGTACGCCTGCACGCACGCCCTCTTCAATCGAAGTGAAGTCCATAACCAAAGAGTACGAGGCCATAACAACGGCCAGCAGGCCGATGACAATGCCAAGCCAACCGGAACGCAGACCGAACATGCCATCGATAGCGCCGGTAATCATCAGTACGAAGTTCAGCAGGCTAAAGACCAGGTAGGAAACCATGGCAATCATGAAGATACGGTTCATTTTCGGGGTGGCGCGAACCTTCCCCGAGCGGAAGAGTGCCAGCACCACAGCGAATACTGAAAGCGTTGCAAGAACGGCTTGGAATACAATGCCGGGCCACTGCAGTTCGAACAGCGCGGAAATTCCCCCGAGGAAAACACCCTGTGCAACCGCATAGATGGAAATCATGACTGGTGAGGGCTCTCGCTTGAACGCGTTGATCAGTCCGAAGACGAAACCAACTGCGAGCGCGATGAAGTAGATACCAGCGTTATTGACTGGGTTAGCGAACGTCCAGCCGAAAACTGCACCTGCCACGATCATCAAGAAGACGAGGCTTGTACGGTTGATCACTGAGCCAAAGGTCATACGACCTGCCTCGGCTGCGGTAGCCGAGGGCTGCTGGTACATCTGGGACAGCTGGTCCGAACTCATGGTGTTTGCAGGGCTAGCCTGCGATGGATGACCAGCGGCTGGCTGACCTGCTGCGCCGTGTGGCTGCTGCCGGTAGCCTTGTGCCTGCTGATAGCCGGCGTGCTGCTCTTGCTTGGCTTGCTGAACAGGGCCTTGAAAAGCCTTTGAACGGAATACGGGGTTGGGCATGCCCATCCTTTCTCGACAATCCCACCGACTAGATGTTCAGCGGGCATATCACAATCTTCCCCTAGCCTAATGGGAGAACCTGGGCATTGCACACCAATGCGTCGTGATTTTGCGAAGAATTCACCCTGCAAGTCACTATTTATATGGTGCATGAAACCCGTAAGCTGATGGCGTGACTGTTCGTCTCCTTGCGTGCGAGTTGCAGACCAGCACGCTGGAGACCTCTTCAGCACATTTGCCAGGCATTCATCGTCTCGAAGGAACACCTTGACTCAGCACAGCAGCGGCCCGGAACGGAAGTCAAAATTCCCACAATATATAGGGCCCATTATCATTTTAGTCCTGGCAATCCTTGGCGCGGTCTACGGGGTTCTGTGGTCGCATTCGTATAACGCGCCCGACTGCTGCCCAGTCCCCGAAGAATCCCCAGTGCAAACAACGAGCCTGCATGAAAAAACAGGGTCTCACGTGAGCGCTTAGCTGCTGTGAGACCCTGTATACGTGCTAGAAGCTACTTGCTGTAGTCGTAGAATCCTTTACCGCTCTTACGACCCAGATTGCCTTCATCTACGAGTTTGGCCAGAACGGGGCTAACTTCTTTGACGAGGTCATCGTTGGGTTCAGCTGCAGCAAGCGATTGGATTCCGTAGTTGATATCCACGCCCACCAGATCCATGAGAGTAAATGGTCCCATTGGGTGACTCAGGCCCTCCTTGACTGCGGTATCAATGTCTTCAATCGAAGCGTAGCCTTCGTCGTAGAGATGCAACGCTTCGCCAACGATGGCCATCAAAATACGGTTAACGATGAAACCGAAAATCTCTTTCTCAACCACTACCGGAGATTTGCCCAGGGCTTTAGCCAATTCCAAGGAACGATTCATGATGTCCTTGCTCGTGTGCTCTCCCCCGACGACTTCAACCAGGGTCATCTGCAGGACCGGATTGAAGAAGTGCACATTGCACACTCGCTCGGGATGCTTCAGGCCCTGAGCCAGCTTCGATGAAACAATCGACGACGAGTTGGAGGCCAGTACGGTCTCCGGTGATGCTACAGCGTCAAGTTCTGCGAAGAGCTGTTGCTTGATCTCGAGATCTTCAACGATCGCTTCGATCACAAAAGAAGAGTTTTTCACTGCGTGATCGCGATCGGTCGTGAACTCGAGATTCTGAAAACCGGCGTCGACGGCTTCTTCGCTCATACGCTGACGTTCAATCAAACGAGTGGTGGACTTCTTGAGCTGTTCGCGTGCGGTATCGAGAACGCGTTCCTCGACGTCGACCAGGTAAGTGTGAAAACCACTCATCGCTGTGACGAAGGCTATTTCGCGACCCATCGTTCCGCCGCCGATAACCGTGATTGCGGATTCTTTCATATGGCTTTTCCTTCTTTCGCTATCAATTCTTCGAGCATCATTCTACGAACCGACTCTTGATGCAACACTTCAGAAACTGAGCGTTGTCTGACAGACAGGCCGAACAATACGGTCACTCACCGACGGGTTTGTGCTGGAGCAAGAGCGCTTTGCGATCTTCGGGGATGGGCGCAGGTCGGCCATCCGATCCCACATAAATATATACAACCCGTGATTCTGCGCTGAGGTGGCCCGACTGGAACGCTTGTTCATGCAGGCTAAACGAACTGTTACCAATGCGTTCCACCTCAATGGTGACTTCCACGTCCGGCGCCAACACGAGTTCGCGATGAAATGTGACCGTGTATTCCTTGATCATCAATGGCGCCAGGAGAACTGCCTGTGGATCTTGAAAAGTATCGAGGAGTTCTTGTCTGGCCTGCTGGAACCATGCTGGTAAAACAGTGTTGTGAATATGTCCGACCGGGCCGAGGTCATCAATTCTTGGCCGAATAGTTGCCGTGAGCAAAGTGGCTCCTTCTGTGGGTAGTCAGTGATCCATGAAACCAACTACGACCCAAAATTACTAGTCGCGATCCTCGAACGAACATATTCTAAAGTATTCCCTACATTGGGAATTACCTTCAGTCTGACCAAGATCTGCGCGTTTGCCGCTCCGTTACGATGGGGAGCGAACTATCATCCGAAAGAAGAGGTCAGCGTGGAAACGGAAGTAACTGGGCCCACCATGGCTCAGGTAGAAATCTCTCAAACGCTACGCCGTTGGACAGCAGACAATGCCCAAAGCGTTGACGCCGGTGACATAGCTGCACGCGATGCGCTTCCCCAGCTTGCCGCTGAGTCACTTATCCATCTCGGGGCGCCAAGGAACAAATGTGGCGGGCTTGTACGACAAGCTGCTGTTATGGAAGCCCTGGCCCGATATTCACTGAGTGTCCCATTTGGTCTATGGGGTCATCGCATGGCGATCGAATTCTTAGAACTTTCTGGTGGCAGCTATGCACAGTCTGTGCTTCCCGCTTTACGTGCCGGCACCACACCGGGCGCGTCAGCAATGGCTCCGGGATATAAATCGCTTGCAGGAGCTGGGAACCTCGACCTACGGCTGTCCCAGGCTGATGACGGCACGTTACACCTATCGGGTCGCATCGGTTGGGCGTCTAATCTGTATGCCGACGCCATAGCGGTTGCACCAGCCTATGGTCCGAACACAACCGAGCATAACGGCGCGCAGGGTGGGGTCGTGGTCGCGTTTCCACTGGATGCACCGGGCGTGCAGATTGGTCCACAACTCGAGATTCTGGCCATGCGCGGCACCGCCTCCACCTATGTGACACTTCACGATGTCGAAATCAGACCAGACCAGATACTGACTAGCGACTTCTCAACCTTTTTGAAACAGACTCGGCCCACGCTGAGTATTTTGCAGGCCAGCTTGTGCTTAGGGTTAGCCACTGCAGCCCACGAACAGGCTCTGCACAATGCAACAGGCTTCAACAAGGTCTTGCTCGCTGAAATTCAAGAACACGGCGAGCAGCTAGCCATGACGAAACAGCAGCTGATACAGCTTGCGTCACGCGTTGGTACAGATCAGCCGCCCAATCCGCGTGATGTCTTAGCACTACGACTGGAAGCCGGCCAATTAGCCGGACAGCTGTCGACGTTAGAATTGAAGACCGCCGGCGGCACGGGATTCATCAAGACTTCAGATACAAATCGTCGATACCGGGAAGCAACGTTTATCCCTTTACAAGCGCCATCTGAAACACAGCTCCGGTGGGAATTAGCTCGGGCATGACAAAGCCCCTTCGTCACAAGAATTTTGGGATGAAGGGGCTTTGGGTGTTCGTGCCTCCGATGGGACTCGAACCCATAACACAGCGATTTTAAGTCGCTTGCCTCTACCTATTGGGCCACGGAGGCTAAATCGAACATTTCGAGTTTAGCGCATTTCCTGTCGTGGAGCACAAAA
>Ga0079225_10002481_pt1 | contig 10643 bp, 9 predicted proteins | sample Poulit2012_FD_76344 | JGI IMG/M metagenome (GOLD analysis project Ga0079225, IMG submission 76344) | Agricultural soil microbial communities from Georgia to study Nitrogen management - Poultry litter 2012 | ecosystem: Environmental > Terrestrial > Soil > Agricultural land | place: USA: Georgia...
AAATGTTTAATTAAATAATAATAAAATGAAAAATATATTTTATAAAGTAAGTTTAGTTTTTTTCGTTTTTAGTCTTGGTGCTTGTCAAAATGATGATTTTATCGAATCACAAGCAGATGAAACTGAAGATAGAAATTATACTGAATTTGGAACCGGCAGTATTTATGGAATTTCAATTGACAATGGTGTGTCATTAGAATCGAAGAACAATATTCTGGTATTTCCAGATTGGGACACTTTTAAGCAAACTTCTATTGATTTAGATAAACAACGTGAATTTGCAATTGAAATGATGAACCAAAACGCAGGAGATAAAATGAGTGATGAGGAATATAAAATTTATATTGATTCACTTGGATTTAATGAAAATCAGGTTTATATAAACTTTGAAGATCAATTTGAGTTTTATGCCTTGCGTAGGGAGATTAATAAGAGAGAATTGCAGTGGTTGTCTAGACGTTCTGATAGTGAGGATTGGAATGAAGCAACCTTAAATGATCCCGTTCCCGATGACTCATTTGTTTGGGAGGAAGAGCGATCTTTATTAAACCCTCAATTTGAGGTTATAGTCAAGAATGAACAGAAAGAGGATATTATTTATAAGTGGTATCCTAATGGTTATTATGCAGAAATAAAGAATATGAATGAGTTGGTGCTTCAACAGATAAATACTTCTGGACCAGTACAAAACTCAGATGTAAAGTGGGTGTATTCTGAGAATCCTTCAGAAAATAATTATGGAAATACACCACCATTACAACATTTTCCTGACCCAAATTATGGTTATGGGAGTGATATAAACCCTGACAATTCTGATCCTTGTATAATGAACAACACTAAATTTACTAAACGTTTAAAAATCAAAAAACGCCGTCGAATTAAAGTGATACAAAGAACAAGACATCGTACACTTTTTTATGAACCAAAAGTTAGAGCAACCACTAAATACTATCATAAATTTGTGTTTTGGTTGCCAGATATCTCCAGAGTAGGAGCCGAATTGCATACAAATTATCCTTTAACTTGCGATCATATTGGATTGATGCCGAATCCTAAAGCCAAATATATGAAAGCTCATTCTGTTTCTGTAAGTTGGGGTCCAATTGATATTGGTAATAGCCATGTTCCTCGACTTACACCGGATAACACTTATTCACAACATAGACGTTTTGATTTTATTAGAGAAATAGATTTTTATAGCCGTGAGATTACTGAAATTTAATAAGATTCTAAAAGTTACAATGATATGTATACTTTTTAATTTATCAACCCTTTCCGCTCAAGAAGCAGAAACCTCGGATTTAGCTGAAAATTTGTTTGAAAAAAATCATAAATGGGGCATAACTTTGGGTTATAGTTCTCTGTATGTTTCTAATCAACAAAACTCAATAAGTTATGAGTTGGTTAATTCAAGAGCTTTTAATTTTGGGTTTGTTTATAATATGGTTCAACTTGGGAATTTCAATGTTAATGTAGGATTGGTTTATAAAAAATATTTGACCGAATCTTATTCTTCGATAAAAAAAGAAGATGGTTATAGTTCGGCAGAAATATTAGACAAAGTTGATTGGGGGCCTAATAAGCAATTTGATATCTCTCTTGAAATAGAATATCTTTTTCCTTTTAAGCCTGGAAATGAAAAATTTACTGGATTTCTGGGTCTGGGAACAGAGTTGTCTTTCCATAAAAAAATGTATGGATATGGCACTTCAGGCCTTTCCGATCCTGATGAACCTATTGGTTTTGTTGAAGTTTTTGATTTTGATCATATTATAAGTGTTGGGGTTAATTTTACCGCTGGGACTAATATTCAGGTTGGAAATGCTTTCATGTTACGGCCCTTTATTACTTATCATTATCAACCGGATAACTTGTATACCGTAACCGTCAACACGGTTGGGTTGAGGGTTTCACCGCATACTATTTCACAACACCGAATCACCGGTAATTATTTGAAGTTTGGTTTAAATATTATTCCTGGCAGAGGTTTGTTTTAAATCTCATGAAAAATAGAATAAAAATAAAATCTCGATATTTGCATCGAGATTTTTTTTATTTTTCTTGTTGAAATAATCCTTGCCATTTTGCTCATCCCTTCCTATATCATCACCAAAATTACGCCGGTTAAAGCGATACGGTTTGAGTAGATAATTGATTAAATTTTTGAGGATTAAAAGAAATTATAAACTAAATCTTGAATAATTCGAGTCTTCGGGAGTAATTTTTTATATTTGAGTAATAATGAGGGATTTAAGTCAGAATGGCTGAGTCTCCAAATATCAACTTAACTAATTAACCTTTAAAATTTAAACATTATGTCAGTAGTAAAAGTAATTGAAATCATCGCTTCATCAGAAAAGAATTTTGAAGATGCCGTGCAGAAAGCGGTAACCGAAGCTTCAAAAACAGTAGATAATATTGATTCTGTTTATGTAGAACACATGAAATGTCATGTCAAAGATGGCAAGGTTTCTACTTATGGCGTCAATTGTCATATTTCTTTCAGAATTGGAAATTAAAAACTAATCTTTTAAAATAGAAAGACGAACTTTTGATGTCCGGATTGTCAACGCAGTTCGGACATTTTTTTGTGTTTTAGTTGCTGTTCTGCGTCTATTAATTGAAGAGTGGAAGAGGGTAAAATTAGACCAAGGATCTTTTAAGAATCAGGTGGAGCTACAGACTATCATTTCGAAATTGATAGTAGAATCGTGGAGAGAATAGAAATAACACCTTTCAATTTTTAGGGAGTTCCAATTTTTAAATTATTTTTACTGCTTTTGGGAAACTATGAATTATTACGATTTAATTACTTTGGCTATTGCCTTAGGCTTGGGAATGCTGGTAGGACTTCAACGACAAAGAAGCGATCACGAGATGGCTGGCGTAAGAACCTTTACGCTTATCTCAATTATGGGAGTTGTTTCGGCGTTCTTAGCCCGAGATTACGGAAATCCGTTTATCATTCCCATTTTTGGTATTTGCCTTACCGCCTTATTGGTCACCGCCAATATCATCAAAGTTAAAAACTTAAAAGATAATGATATAGGTCAAACCACAGAGGTCGCTGCCCTATTGATGTTTGCAGTGGGAGCGTATCTGGTTGTGGGCGATCGAGTACTTGCCGTAATCGTGGGAGGTACCATGGCCATCCTTCTGTATTTGAAAGAACACCTTCACGGTTTAATCGATAGGTTGGAGGATAAAGATCTTGGTGCCATAATGACTTTCGCCGGAATATCTCTGGTGATCTTGCCACTCTTGCCGGATAAAACTTTTGGTCCGCTTGATGTCTTAAATCCGCGGAATATCTGGCTTATGATAACCCTTATTGTTGGGATTAGCGTGGTAGGGTATTTCATTTATAAATTTGTCGGAAAGAAAGTTGGTATAATTTCCAATGGAATTTTGGGAGGGCTTATCAGCAGTACAGCCACAACAGTTAGCTATGCACGGAAAACTAAAGAGGTCAGCACGATTAATAAGTTGGCGGCCTTTGTGATTACCGCGGCTTCGGCTATTGCGCTGATGCGGGTTTTAGTGGAAATTGGCGTGGTAATTCCTGAAAAATTACCTGAACTGGCTTTACCGCTGATTGCAGTATTCGTGCTAATGGCATTAATTTGTATGGTCTTGTTTTATATCATCAGTAAAAATGAAGGGGACGATAAAATGCCGGAACCTGAAAATCCGGCGCAGTTTAAAAGTGCTTTGATTTTCGGATTATTATATGGAGGGATTTTATTGGCCGTGGCTTTTACCAATCAAGAATTTGGAGATGAAGCCCTTTATGTTGTGGCTATTATCAGCGGACTTACCGATGTGGATGCCATTACGCTTTCCTTGGCGCAAATGATGAAAACCGAAGGCTTGAACACTTCCACAGGTTGGCGACTTATTTTGTTGGCTACACTTTCTAACTTACTCTTTAAAGGAATTATGGCAGCCGTACTGGGCACCCGTCAACTGGCGAAATGGATTGGGGTTTCCTTTGGAATTACAATTGTCTTTGGATTGTTAATTATATGGCTGTGGCCCGAGGCTTGGCATTTTTGAGGAATAATGACATGAGCGGTACAATTAAAATGGATTCGATGCCGAGTTAATTTTCAAGAATTTTTGAATTGAGCGCTTTTATAAAGGCTTTTGGCTTTTTCACGCTGATAAGAAGCTGTTTGTTATTTCCTGTTTTGATCCAAATATTATTGCGCATCGCGGTGGCATAGGATATATTTCCTTCCGGAGTTTTTCCCAAATAGCCAAAAAACCCTCTGGTATTAAAAGCATTCATACTGGAGGGAGAGTAAAACGAATACCCTTTCTGTGTCTTACTTACTGCTCTGATGGAATTTAGCAAAATAATTTTCTTAGACCACAACCGCTGAATAATCAATTGGTCCCGCGCGATGATAAATTTAATCGGGAAAAAATAAGAAGCGAAAAGAATTCCGCTGATCAACGCAAAAACAACAATAACGGCTAATCCCTTATTCAACTTCAAACTCAATCCAAGAAGTAAAATCACCAAAACCGAAGTGATGGCAATAGGTAAAATTCCAATTCGGGTATAAAATACTTTTTTCATTTTCACAGATACGAAGTTTAAATTTCTTTGGAAACGTTAAAAATCCAGTCTTTGATAATCTTCAAAGCTTTCGGTGAAAAAGTTTCTTCGATGGTTCCGTATTCCGAAGGTAAACCTGTTTGGCTTTCTTGAAACAAGTGATTTAATCCCTTTAATTCTTTGGTGAGATTTAAGTCGTTATCCGCTTTTTCTAAAGTAGTTTCAATGACCCTTAGGTTTTGTTCCGCATCAACTTGCAAATCTTTATCTCCGTTTAGCACCAAAACAGGACAGGTCACTTTTTCTAAATCTTTCGCCGGATTATAACCGATAAAATAGCGCATCCAGGGATCGGTATAAGTGCCGATAAGCATGTTTAAGAATTTATCATCTGTCATTGCTTGAGGTTTACCGCTAATCCAATCCGGAAATTCTTGGGAAGCCTGATCAAAATGGATCTTCAATTTATCGCGTAGAACCGCCGAATCGTTTTCCCGACGAATGATTGCATAAGCCTTTTTATTGATTTTTTTGTTCTGTTGAACAAAGCTATCGGTTATACCCGAAGCTCCGCTGATCAACTCTTGTTGTCGTAATAAAACCTCTCCACCATCTACACCGGGTCCGGCTAACAATCCGATAAATCCAATGTCGTGATATTGAGCAGCCAATTTGATGGCTATCAGAGCTCCTTCACTATGACCGATTAATCCGATTTTAGTGGAATCGATTTCTTTTCGAGTTTTCAGGTAATCAAAAGCTGCTTTAGCGTCAGTTGCAAAATCGGCGGAGGTAGCACCTTCAAATTTCCCTTCGGATTCAGCTACTCCACTGTCATCATAACGCAAAACAGCGATTCCGTTGCGCGTCAAATAATCGGCAATCACCAGAAAAGGTTTGTGATTGAACATTTCTTCATTTCTATTATGCGGTCCGCTACCGGTGATCAAAATCACCGCAGGATATTTTCCTTCTTCCTCCGGTAAACTCAATGTTCCGGCAAGGCGAAGGTTTTGCTGTTCGTTTTCAAAATATACCTCTTCGGTTATATAAGGATAAGGTTTTTCGGGTTCCTGGTATCTTTTAGGCGAAGTGTTTTCTGCTTGATCCTGAATTGTTGTAGCATCTTGGCGAATTAACTTTAAAGGGAATTCCATCTGGTTTTGTTCAAATTCTCCTGAAAATTCAGTTTGATCTTCCGACAACTCTCCGGAATAACTGGCATTGAGAGAAGAGATTTTTATCGATAATTGATTGTTTTCAAAAGAAATCTGATCGACGGGGATGTCAAATGCACTTTGTTTCGGGCTGTCCAATTTAGCTTGATAACCGTTTTCGGAAGAATTGATATGAAAAACCAAGGGGAGGTTGGTGCCATAAACATCCAATTCGCCTTGCCACTTTCCGGTGATATCTTGGGCAAGGCCGCTAAAACACACACTCAAACATGTCAAAAATAGAATAATACTTTTCATAAGAATTAGAATAAAGGTGTAAATAAAGTGATGATGACGGTAGCTACAGGGGCCAGTACAAATAACACGATGGATTTGACCCCCTTCGCGTTAGCCGCCGTTTTAAAACCGTTGTATAAAAGTGCGATAATCCAAACTAAAATAAGGATGGAGGCAATGCTCAGGATAATCAGATAAATAATAGAAAATGTTGAGATATTCATCGCCGTACTTTCGGTGATGGATAGTAATTCATGAGTTGCTTTTGAGCTATAATCATTGATATTGCTCAAGCTCATCAGATAAAAAGGAGCATAGCCAATTAAAGCTGTGGATAAAATATCAATCCCACGGGTTTTTGAATTGATTGATTTCCCCAAAACAAATAGCAACACAAAAAGACAAGCCAAGATAATCAGGTTATCCAAAAAAGGTTGCCAAAGCTCCACTTGTTCGACTACTGCTATGTGGAGAAAGTTATCAAATCGCACGTTAAATAAATAAGCTGATAGAGAACCGAGTACATAAAAAACAATTCCCAAAATGATCAATTGGGAGGCCGAAGACCTTTCAAACGGATTAATCCAACTTTTAAACTTTTTCATCTTGTTTTAATTTATTAAGGTTGTCGATAATATTGTCCAATTTGTTTCTGACAGTCGGATAACTCCGGTCCATCTGCTTTGCCATCGCTTTTAAACTCCCGCCGGAAAGCACAAAGCTTAAGATGAAATCCTGTTCCTCTTGATCGAGTTTTAGAAATATCGGTAAATCGTAACTGCCCGAAATTAGCGTATCACATTTGGTGCACGACAGAGAACTAACTTTTAAAGAAGCCTCACAACTCGGACAGATAATCGGTAGTTTTTTCAAAATAGGCATAAGATTTTGTTTTATAATTGAAGTAAATATAAATAAAATTTAATTGAAAGTAGATAAAATGAATGTTTAATTCAATAAAATTAATTTATTTTTTTGAAAGAAATGATTTGTTAGCCCATTGAGCCGATTTTAATTTTGGTTTTTATGAAGTAAAAAATCTTTTATATTTTTACTTATTAAACAGGTTTCGATGAAAAAATACATGTTTCTCATATTAATAGGTTTTGTGTTGGGTTGTGGAAAAGAAAAAGACGCCGCCGATTTACTGGTTTATAACGGAACAATCTATACCGTAGATAAAGATTTCTCCACTGTTGAAGCAATGGTAATTAAGGATGGAAAAATTTTTGATTTGGGAAATCGAAACAGACTCGAAGAAAAATATCAATTCGATGAAAAGTATGATGCCAATGATAAGGTGATTTTCCCGGGATTCTTGGATGCTCACGCACATTTATATGGATTGGGTTTGAGTTTGCAAAGTGTGGATTTAGTGGGAACTTCAAGTTACGAGGAAGTTCTAACACGGGTGAAAGACTTCCAAGTAAAACACGAGTTAGACTATATCACAGGACGAGGTTGGAATCAAAATGCATGGAAAAACAAGGAGTTTCCAACCAAAGACAAATTGGATTCGCTTTTTCCCGATACTCCTGTTGCTTTGACCCGAATAGACGGTCATGCGCTTTTGGTCAATTCCAAAGCTTTGGAACGGGCAGGAATCAAGGCGGAAACAAAAGTAAAAGGAGGGGAGGTCCTGCTGGAAAATGGGCAGCCGTCAGGAGTTTTAATTGATAATGCGATGGAATTGGTCAGAATAACGATTCCTAAACCCAGTCGGGAAATGTCGGCTCGAGCCCTTTTAGAAGCTGAAGAGGTCGCTGTTTCTTTGGGATTGACTACAGTAGATGATGCCGGATTGGACAGAGAGATCATCGAATTAATCGACAGTTTACAACAGGTCGGCAAAATGAAACTCCGAGTGTATGCAATGGTTAGTAATACTCCGGAAAATCTGGATTATTATCTCAACAAAGGAACTTATAAAACAGATAGGTTAAATTTGCGCTCTTTTAAAATTTATACCGACGGCGCTTTGGGATCCAGAGGTGCAGCTATGAGGAAACCGTATAGTGATCGACCGGATCATAAAGGATTGATGATAACTCCACCGGATAGTTTGGAATATTTAGCCAACCGAATTGCAAAATCAGATTTTCAGATGAACAGTCACGCGATAGGAGATTCTGCTACGATTGCTGTATTGCGCTCTTATCAAAAAGCCCTAAAAAGACAAAAAGATCGGCGTTGGCGTGTGGAGCATGCACAAATTATTTCTCCGGAAGGGTTTGATTATTTTACCGAAAACCATAATGTTTTAGCCTCTGTGCAACCGACGCATGCCACCAGTGATATGTATTGGGCAGAAGACAGAATTGGTGCGAAACGCATGAAAGGTGCTTATGCCTATAAAAGCTTACTTGATAAATCTGGTGTTTTACCTTTGGGAACAGATTTTCCGGTAGAACAGGTCAATCCGATGTACACGTTTTATGCAACAGTGGTAAGAAAGGATTTGGATCATTGGCCGGAAGACGGATTTCAAATGAAAGATGCGCTCTCTCGAGAAGAAGCACTAAGAGGCATGACAATTTGGGCAGCTTATGCCAATTTTGAAGAAGAGGAAAAAGGAAGTTTGACCGTAGGAAAATTGGCTGATTTTACAGTGCTTGATAAAGACATCATGAAAGTTGAGGAGCAAGAACTGCCCAACACCGAGGTGATAGCCACGTTTATTGGAGGCGAGCAGGTGTATGAAAAAGAATGAGAGGTTAAGATTTGTGATTTGTGAGCTATGAGTTGTGAACTGTGGGTTGAGTTTTTCTAAATAGGATTCTTCAGTCTCATATAGAGTCACATCATTTTACATATTATAAACACACCATAATTTTTCAGCAAGCAAGTATTAACCACTTCTCACAAAAAGCTCCTTCCCTTTATCAGAGGGAAGAACAACTTCAAAAATCAACTTGTTGATTTTTTAAAGTCCTCCCCATCCGGGGGAGGATTTAGGAGGGGGACCAAAGTTGCTGGTTAACAAAAGCACCCTCTTTAAAGTTTAAAATAAATTATAGTAAAAGCTTTGAACGCTTCATCGTAATAGATCTTTGCCCATTTTCTGTAAATTAAAATACGCAACCAGTTGTAATCATTATTTCCGATAAATTCTTATAGTAGATTTTGTTTTTGAAATTTTTTGATATAAAGCTTGAAAGATTAAAATTTTTAATATTTAAGTGGTTTTATTTTGGTTTTACTAAGAATATGTTTTATATTTGACGGAACTCAATGGTTAAAATTAGACTTACATTTATTAACGCTTTAAGTTTATTTATTATGATATCGCACACCGCACACCGCACATATTAGGTTTATTTCTTCTAATTATCTTAATGATTCCTTTTGGGAGTTTTGCGCAAATAGGAGATGAGTTTTATTTGGAAGCTTATAATAAAGCTGATTTAACGCCTATCAATCAAACGCAAAACGGGAAATATATAGAACTGGAGTTTTCGGATCCTCAATTAAATTCTATTTTTGATAATTTTCAAATCTTGAATTATGAAGAGGCATTTGACGGTTTAGCTCTTTGTAATGCGTATGATTTAGATAAGGTTTTTATTTTAAAACTTGATTCTCCTGTTGGTATAAATAGATTAACCGTAAGTCCGTTAATTAAAAAAGTAGAATTTCCAATAAAATATGAATTAGCTTCCAATAATTTACCTAATGATTATTATATCCCTACGTTCGATGAATCGAATCAATATGAATCTCCTGGCGATACAATAAGAAATGATTATTTGGATTTGATTCAGGCGCCTTGTGCTTGGGAACTGACAAAAGGAGATCCCAGTGTTTTAGTAGGTGTATCAGATTCTTATTTTTCGGAAGTTCATGAGGAGTTACAAGGGAAATTTGAGATTATTTTAGGAACGGGAGCGGTTAACCAAAATTATAAACATGGAATAGAAACTTCCAGTTTAATTGCCGGTAATTCTCATAATAATAAGGGAACAGCAAGTATTGGTTATAATACTAGATTGGCGGGAGCTATTGGAATTAATAAAAATAAAGTTGAAGATTTAGTGGAATGGAGTGTGACTAATAATAAAAATTTACGAGTAATAAATATGAGTTGGGGTGGTCCAAAAGATAGAGACGCAGAGAATAGTGCTTATGAATTTATGGATGAAAACCATTCTGATGCCAAACTTTATCGATGTCTTAGAGATCAATACAATATTGTTTTAGTGGCTTCAGCGGGTAATAAAAGCCATATTACAGCAATAAAACCTAATGGCGAACCTATATTTCCGGGTGGTTGGAAAAATGAAGTAAATCGATTTAGGGCTTATCCCGCTTCTTTTGAGAGTGTTATATCAGTTACGTCTGTAGGAAGTCGATATGATCATGCAAATGTTGATCCTTATAATACAACTTCTAATGATGGTCTTTTAAAAGATGTTTTATGGTGGAATGGAGCTATTTGCTGTTCCGATTATTATTTAGGTCGTTTAAACCATCAATATTTAAATGATAAAATAGATATTGCCGCGCCTGGACATAGGGTTTATAGAGCAACTAATTCCAGAAAATATGCTAATGATTCTGATGGGATTGATACTTATACTAAATATGGTAGTGGAACTTCTATCTCTGCTCCAATAGTTTCAGGGACA
>Ga0079225_10002482_pt1 | contig 10638 bp, 12 predicted proteins | sample Poulit2012_FD_76344 | JGI IMG/M metagenome (GOLD analysis project Ga0079225, IMG submission 76344) | Agricultural soil microbial communities from Georgia to study Nitrogen management - Poultry litter 2012 | ecosystem: Environmental > Terrestrial > Soil > Agricultural land | place: USA: Georgia...
AGGCAGCATCGATGTGATCGATATCGGTCTGCGCGACCGTTACGTCGATATCGCCAGCATGGTCAAAAGTATAGAAGAGACGATCGGTCCTGAATATGTCGAACACTTTTATGAAGGCTACCGAATTTCAGGTGAGGTGGACTCGGAGAAACTCGAATATTTTAAAGCGCATGGAGACGGAACGCAGCGTATATAATAGTCAATGGCGTGAAGATATATTTTTAACATGTCTTCACGCCGTTTTTATTTACTATGGAAATAAAATCCCGTTGGCCCCGTCTGCGTTTTTGCGCGATGTCGGGAGAGAGGTGTTTCCCCGTCTGCGTTTTTGCGCGATGTCGGGAGAGAGCTGTTTCCCCGTCTTCGTTTTTGCGCGATGTCGGGAGAGGACGGTTTCCCCGTCTGCGTTTTTGTGCGATGTCGGGAGAGAGGCGTTTTCCCGTCCACGTTTTTTCGCGATGTCGGGAGAGAGCTGTTATCTCCGATTACCGCTCATCAAAAATGATATTCTTCATCATATAAAATTCTTTAGTGAATATGGAATTCTTTAAATCTGATATGGATGCTTCTAGATGATTGAATTCCGTTCTGGCTTCATCGACACGGCCGGACTTAAACAGGCTCATTGGGTAAACTGCTCCATCGGACGATTGTACAGTGCTGCATCATAATTTTCTAAAACTTCCTCATAATTCCCGGCATGATAGTCGATTTCCAGATTCATCATTTTTAATATATTTGAATAATTTTTCTGGTATATCGGATTTTTTGTTTCAGCGGATATGAATTTCGCTTTTAAATTTACCAGATCATTTAAATGAGTTTTCTGATTTTCTACGAGTATGAACCAAAGCTGTATCGGCTTCTCATCAGTAAAATATTCAAGTTAATCGATGGAATAAGGGTTAAATTTCAAATAACTTCTCAGGTCGTCGTTCTATTTCTCGATCAACCTGGCGATAGCCATTATAGTATCTTTGATACTGCTTCCGTTTTCCGGACTAATCAGTGATTTGGGCAATAAGAGGAAGATAGTCATTTCCGGTGAAATATTGTTTACTTCAGTACTGCTGGGGTTATTCATCTATTCGTATTTCTTCGGCATAAACCTTTCAGCAATTTATATTACGACATTTTTAACGTCATTGATCAGCCCGTTCGTATCGAATGCGTTTCAGGCGGCAATGACCGAGCTGTTCCATAAGAACAGAATCCAAAAAGTCATGGGGTATGTATCTGCAATATTATCTACTGCTGTCATAGCCGGTCCGATATTAGGTGGCATACTTTTTGGACTGTTATCTTTTAATCAGATTATATTCATCTATTTAATACTGTTTGGTATTTCGTCAGTGCTGGATTTTTTACTGAAATTTGACTTGTATTTGGAACCTGAAAATTACAAAGAAGATATAGTCGAAAGTCAAAAACCTTTGAGTAAATTTAAAAGGGATATCAGTGAAGGCATTATGTTCATTGTAAATAATAAAGTGCTGAAAAGAGTGTTCATACTCGCGGCATTTATCAATCTTGTCGGGGCGACAATGTCCATACTTCCCGAGAAGATGATGATTACAGAGCTTGATTTCAGCCCGAAGATTGTCGGGTATGTCAACGCATTTTTAGGGTTGGGAATGCTTGCGGGCGGTATTTTGATAGGCGGTGGTAAAAAGATGAAGAATCCGGTTGCTGTAGAAAAGAAAGGGCTTTTATTATTGGCTCTGCTCACAGTGGTCTATCCACTGCCAATCTACCTTGGGTTGGGAACTGTATTTAATTTTATATATGTCGCCATGCTCGGCTTTGGTCTGGCGATAGGGATGCAGCTTGCTAATATTCCAATGGGGATATATCTGCAGCTGATTGTGCCGCAAAAGATTAAAGGGCGTGTATTTTCCAGCCTTGGACTCGTTGCATCGAGTCTGATGCCGCTCGGCACCATCATTTATGGCGTTTTGTATGATATAGGAGGTTACTGGATCATCAACATAGTCAGCGGTCTCTCTATAGTGATTTTTGCTGTGACTTTGTTGAACAGAAAAGTTCTGTCCATGTCTGAAGAGGACTATGGAAAGGCAGTTGCAGGAGGAGCAGCAAAAGAAGAAACGGCGGAGGAAAGATTTGAAGAAACAGCTGATGCAAGGGTGCAGGAAGCATAATCGACAATGATATGGATGCAATATTATTTATAAAATAATTTTTCAATTACAGAAACGAAAGATATAATACAAATACATAATATTGCATTTTTACACCTTATCGAAATTTCAAGACACATTTTACACAATTGCTGTTACAATAGTGTTACAACTATAGTAATATAAAAACATGATTTGGTTTTTCAATACAACATACTTTGTATTGAAAGGACTTTTTATGCCTCTACACCCATTTTTATCCAATCTAGTATTAACTTGGTTGGCGCTTACTTATTATGTAGGCATAAGTATTTCAAAAATATATAGGAGGAGATTTATTTGAAAAAACTTACATTATTTCTCACGTTTACCCTGGCGCTCGTCCTGGCCGCCTGCGGTAATGGTGAAGATTCAGACAACGGTGAAGCTGAAGGTAATGGTGATGACGGCAGAGTAGCTGAGCTTCAGGAAGCAGGCACGGTAAATGTCGGCTTCGCAAATGAACCGCCTTATGCATTTGAAAACTCAGATACAGGGGAACTTGAAGGTGCGAATATTGAAATAGCCACAGCAGTGTTCGAAGAAATGGGTGTTGAGGAAGTAAATGGACATCTGACTGACTGGGGCGAATTGATCCCGGGTGTTCAGGCCGGACAGTATGATGTTATTACTGCTGGTATGGCGATTCTTCCGGACAGATGTGAAAATGCGATTTTCTCAGAACCAGAAATGCAATATGGTGAAGAACTGGTTGTCGCAGCCGGAAACCCTGAAGACATTCAGAGTTATGCAGATATTGCAGATAACCCGGATGTAACGCTTGCATTGATGGAAGGTACGACACAGTTTGATTTCGTCGCTCAGGAAGGCGTAGCTGATGACCAGATTATGTCGGTTGCTGACATTCCAGGTCAGTTATCAGCTGTACAATCAGGAAATGCTGATGTTGCTGCTGCAACTGAAGCAACAATCAGAGCGGCTTATGAATCTTTAGGCAGTGATGATGTAGAGCTGGTTGAAGACTTTGAGCAGCCGGACATAGAAGGTATTCCTAGTTATGGTGCTGCTGCATTCAATCAAGATGATGAAGAACTGCGTGATGCTTACAATGAAGCGCTGGAAACATTAAAAGAAGATGGAACAATTGATGAGATTCTGGATAATGCTGATGGTTTCACGGCAGACTCAAACAGAGTTGAAGTAGGCGAAAAGACTGCTGAAGAACTTTGTGAGGGTGGAGAAGAAGAGGAAGCGTAATAGTTATCTGGTCCAGTGATTCCGGTGGAAGATCTGGACCTTTTTATCTGATTTTTAAAGGAGTGAGTCGATGTTTGATACGGGGTTAAACATCCTAAGCTACTTATCGCAGGGGTTAGGTACTACAATCAGTATTTTTCTCACCGCAACAGCGATTTCTTTTGCTATTGCTTTTGTTGCCGGTCTATCCAGATTATCGGGTAATATTCTTATCCGGGGATTCACTGCTTTTTACGTAGAGATTTTTAGAGGGACATCATTGATTGTCCAGCTTTTCTGGTTATATTATGCGGTGCCGATGCTGTTTAATATCAACCTTGGAAGCAACTGGTGGGTAGGTGTGATTGCGGTTGCACTGAACTACGGAGCATATATGTCCGAAGTTGTGAGAACGTCGGTTGTTTCTGTGGACAAAGGACAGACCGAAGCGGGTATTGCTTTGAACTTGAGCCGTTTTCAGAGAATGCGTGAAATCATTCTGCCGCAGGCATTAAGACTGATGCTTCCTGAATTCGGGAACTACTCGATTCAGATACTTAAGGGGACGGCACTCGTCTCTCTGATCGGTCTGACAGACATATTGTATTACGGTGACATTTACCGTTCGACAAATCTCTCAGAAGGGCCGCTGGCTTACCTGATGGTGCTGATGATGTACTTCATCATTGCACTGCCTCTCATCTGGCTGTCCAAGAAAGGTGAAAAAATTGCGAGGAAAGGGGTGGCGAGCTGATGAGCTATTGGAGTTGGGAAACATTTGCCGATGCATTCCCGATAGTTATTACGGGAATCAATATAACTCTGGGTTTGACAGTCACGAGTTTCGCTCTTGCCCTGGTGGCCGGCTTTATATGGCTGATATTGGAATCTACGCCTATCAAAGCTTTTAATTTCATCGTTTACTGGATCAGGGAATTCATTAGATCGACGCCGCCGCTTGTGCAAATATTCTTTCTGTATTATGCTTGGCCGATGGTGCCTTATGTCGGTACTTCGTTTACACCATTCATAGCAGCGATGCTCGCACTCGGTATACATTTTTCAACATATGTCAGTGAAGTATACCGCTCCGGTATCGACAGTGTGGATAAAGGGCAGTGGGAAGCAGCGACTGCACTTAACTTCTCATTGAAGGACAAGTGGTTCAATATCGTACTTCCACAGGCGCTGCCGCCGACGATTCCGATGCTTGGTAACTATCTGATCATTCTGTTCAAGGAAGTACCGCTTGCAGCGACAATCGGTGTGGTCGGCATACTGAGTATTGCACGCAGTTACGGTGCTCAGACATGGTCGTATATTGAACCATTGACTATTGTGGCGATTCTATTCTTAGTACTAAGTTATCCGTCAGCACTGCTTGTCAGAATGCTGGAGAATAAGATGAACCGCCGCTTTGACAAAAAGAGTATGAAAGTGAAGGTGACCGAATAATGGAACCGATAGTACAGTATAAAGATGTTCATAAATCTTTTGGTGATACACATGTTTTAAAAGGGATAAATTTAGATATCCGTCCAAGTGAAAAAATTGCGGTCATCGGACCGAGCGGCTCCGGTAAAACAACGATTATCCGATTGCTGATGACTCTCGAAGAGCCGACGAAAGGCGATATTTATGTAGCGGGTAAAAATTTATGGAAAATGGAGAAGGGCGGTAAATCAGTGCCGGCCAAAGAAAAACATCTTGCCGAAGTGAGAAAGGATATCGGCATGGTTTTCCAGCACTTCAATCTGTTTCCCCATAAAACCATTCTGGACAATTGTGCAATGCCGCTCATAAAAGTTAAGAAAAAGAAAAAAGAAGAAGCGCGTGAGGAAGCAAAACAGATGCTGGATCGTGTGGGATTAGGAGATAAATATGATGCTTATCCTTCGAACTTGTCCGGCGGACAAAAGCAACGTGTGGCTATGGCGAGAGCTTTGGTTATGAAGCCGAAGATCATGTTGTTTGATGAAGTCACCTCTGCACTTGACCCTGAGCTTGTAGGTGAAGTGCTCGAGGTTATCAGAGACCTTGCGGAGAATGATGAGATGGCAATGGTCCTCGTCACACACGAAATGGATTTTGCATTAGAGATTGCAGATAGGGTTTTATTCTTGGATGAGGGAGTGATTGCTGAATCAGGTTCGGCTGATGAAGTAATCAACACTTCCGACAATCCAAGGCTGCAGGACTTCTTAAGAAGATTCAGAGATTAAAAAAGCCTGAACAGGATTTCCTGTTCAGGCTTTTTCACTTTGTAACTTAATTGTCCACTTCAATGACTTCACCGGATTCTGCGTTGATGGTCACATCGGTGTCGTCACCATTATCGGCATTGGTCACTTCAACCTCGTATTCAAGCTGACCGTCATCTTTATCCAATGTCCAGCCGGCCAGCTCTCCGCCGGCTTCATCCAATGCGGTTTGAACTGCTTCATCATGCGGAATAGCATCTCCGTAACTGAACTGGTCTTCAGTATTGTTATCTTCATCTGTTTCTGTCTCTTCATTTAATACTGATAAATCTTCTGCAGAAAGTTCTGCTTCATATTCCTCGGTATCATTTTCAAGATTGACTTTATAAACCCATTCGTTGTTATCTTCATCCAATTCCAGTTCTACAAGTTCACCGTCAAAGTTTTCCTGTGCTGCTGAAACGGCATCTTCAGGTGTGGATCCAAGCTGATCAAGTACTGCAACACCTGTGCTGTCAGTGGATTCGCTGCTTTCATCAGCAGAACCGCTGTCATCTTCAGCTGAATCTGTTTCACCATCATCAGAGCCGCCTGTTCCATCTGACGAGTTATCTTCAACCGATCCTTCTGAATCTGCAGCATCACCTGAAGTTTCTTCTTCCGAAGTATCGTCAGGTGTTTCTTCAGTGCTTTCTGTACCTTCTTCCGTCGAAGTTGTATCTTCAGTTTCTTCTACCGTTGTATCATCTGACTGCTCTTCGGGTGCCTCTGCAGTATCATCACCGCCACACGCTCCCAGCAGCAGACCTGTGGATAAAACCAGTGTGGCTAATTTGTATTTGTGATCCTTCATAACATACAGCTCCCTCTTATAATACATTTATTAAGTTAATCATTAGTCATTTACCTCATAAAATATAATTTCAAACATTATGAAAAGGCTTTATCATCATATCCGGTCCATCACTTTGATTTCTCTATTGTTATTTCAAGTGGACAGCTATAAAATATATCTATATGTAGATAGGAGGAAGCTGATTGCGAAATTCAATATTAAAACGTTGGATATTTTTCATCGCAGGTATGATTATTTTATCCTTCGGCGTAACGCTCACCATAAAAGGCCGTCTGCTCGGTCTGGCACCCTGGGATGTTTTGCATTACGGCTTATGGCAGACATTCGGGCTTACAATCGGTTCATGGGCGATCATAGTCGGTGCGATTATTGTTATATTCACTGCTGTCGCATTAAAACGGCTGCCTAAACTGGGCGTATATATAAACATGTTTACAATCGGTATTTTTATAGATGTTTTTAACTTTTTACTTCCGGATGTGGATGGCTGGATAATGCACATACTGATATTTACAGTAGGGCTGTTCGTCATGGCTTTCGGCATAGCATTTTATATTACACCTAATCTGGGCGCCGGCCCGCGCGATACACTGATGTTGTTTTTCGTTGAAAAGTTCAATTTGAAATTATCGAGTGCACGGAATCTGATGGAGATTTTCGCATTGCTCGCAGGATTTCTTCTCGGCGGACCGGTGTTCATTGGTACAATCATCATCGTCTTTCTTCTCGGCAGACTCATAGAGCAGTTCCTGCCGCTCACCCGCCGTATGCTCGTCAAATTCATCGGTCATGAAGATCCGGATATAATCAAGGTTATATAATAATTGATTTGAAAACTTCCTATTATATATAGGGAAAATAAAGAACGGAGAAGTGAAATGAAAAAATATTTTGATTTCGAAGGACACGATACCAATTACCGGCGGGAGATCATCGGTGGTTTAACGACGTTCCTTTCAATGGCATATATACTCGCAGTCAATCCTTCCATGCTATCTCTTCAAGGGATAGATGGCGTACCTGATGAAATGAAGATGGATATGAATGCAGTCTTCGTGGCGACGGCACTTGCTGCTTTTGTCGGGACACTGATCATGGGTATTTTTGCAAGATATCCGATAGCTCTTGCCCCGGGCATGGGTCTGAATGCTTTCTTCGCCTTCAGTGTCGTTCTGACGATGGGCATACCTTGGCAGACTGCATTGACGGGGGTTTTATTCTCCGGGATAATCTTTGTCGTCTTAACAGTTTCAGGCTTGCGTGAGTACATAATAAATTCCATACCTATGGAAATGAAGATGGCCGTCAGCGCCGGAATCGGATTTTTCATCACCTTTGTAGGCCTGCAGGGTGCCGGAATCATCGCACCGGATGAAGCGACGCTTGTGAGTCTCGGACCGGTACATGATTCAGGTGTGCTGCTGGCGGCGTTCGGATTGCTGGTGACAGTGATATTAATGGCCAAGAAAACTCCGGGAGCAATATTCATAGGGATGATTGTAACGGCTCTTGCCGGGGTAGTATTGAACCTCGTGCCGATGCCGGGAGGTATAGTCAGTGCGGTTCCCAGCATAGAACCGACATTCGGTGCTGCATTTGAGGCATTTTCAGAACCTTCCCAGTTGTTTAATACACAATTCCTGATTGTAGTGCTGACTTTCCTGTTTGTTGACTTTTTTGACACAGCAGGTACTCTGGTTGGCGTTGCCTCCCAGGCGAACTTCATCAAAGATAATAAACTGCCTCGCGCAAACCGTGCATTGCTTTCTGACGCTGTAGCGACAATCTCTGGTTCAATCCTTGGAACGTCGACAACGACGTCCTATGTCGAATCCACAGCCGGGGTCGCCGCCGGAGCGCGAACCGGATTTGCGAGTATCGTAACGGCACTGCTGTTTCTGTCAGCAATATTCTTCTCGCCGCTGCTTGTCACGTTTACGTCGGAAGTGACCGCACCGGCACTCATCATAGTCGGGGCGCTGATGGCTTCAAACTTGACCAAGATACCGTTCAACCAGTTTGAAATAGCGGTACCGGCCTTTTTGACGGTGTTCATGATGCCGCTGTCATACAGTATAGCGACGGGGATAGCTGTAGGATTCATATTTTATCCGGTGACGATGATCATGGCAGGACGCCGTAAAGAAATTCATCCGATGATGTACTGGCTGTTCGTCATTTTCATACTTTATTTCATGTTTGTATCGGAATGATCATTGTAATAAGTAACTGAACATCGTATAATGATAGGGTCCGAAAAAACCAAAAGCAAAAAGAGTGGAAAAATCTTAGTTTATCTATTGATTTTCTCACTCTTTTCGTGTATTATATCTAACGTTGGACTAAAAAGGCGGAGGACTCTGCCTTGACTTAGAAAAGCAGGGCGAACGCTGATGTTGCCCCTTTTCGATATCTGAGAAGCGAGAGGTTACTGACACACCCGGCCGCATTGCCATGGCAATGTGTCAGAAAATTTTCGTGGAGAAGTCTATCAAAACTATTGATGACGACCAAAGGAGGTAAAAATAATGGCAAAACAAAAAATTCGTATTCGTTTAAAAGCGTATGATCACAGAGTATTGGATCAGTCAGCGGAGAAGATTGTAGAAACAGCAAAGCGCTCAGGTGCGGATGTTTCAGGACCGATTCCACTGCCGACAGAAAAGACTGTCTACACAATTCTTCGTGCGGTGCACAAGTACAAGGATTCACGTGAGCAGTTTGAACAGCGTACGCACAAACGTCTTATCGACATTTTAAACCCTACACCGAAAACAGTTGATGCACTAATGGGCTTGAACTTACCATCAGGTGTAGACATCGAAATCAAATTATAATTTTTAACAGGAGGTGGACTTTCGATGACCAAAGGAATCTTAGGTAAAAAAGTTGGGATGACTCAAGTTTTCGGTGAAAACGGAGAGTTGATTCCAGTAACAGTAGTAGAAACAGCAGGTAACGTAGTAGTACAGAAGAAAGTTGAAGAAACTGACGGCTATAACGCTGTACAAATCGGTTTCGACGACAAACGCGAATACTTTGAAGGTGCTAAATCCAATAAGTATGCAAACAAAGCGGAAGCAGGACATGCTAAAGCTTCCGGAGCTCTCCCTAAGCGCTTCGTTCGTGAATTCAAAAACTTGAATGTTGAAGAATTCGAAATCGGTCAAGAAGTCACTGCAGATACATTTGAAGCAGGGGACTTTGTTGATATAACGGGAACTTCAAAAGGTAAAGGATTTCAGGGTGCAATCAAGCGTCACAACCAGTCACGCGGCCCTATGAGCCACGGTTCCCATTTCCACAGGTCACCTGGTGCTATGGCAGCAGCTGCCTATCCGGGAAGAGTTTTCAAAGGTAAAAAATTACCAGGCCGTATGGGTGGTAAGACAATTACTCTTCAAAACCTGGAAATCGTCCGTGTGGACCAGGAGCGCAATGTGTTACTGATCAAAGGTAACGTGCCCGGCCCTCGTAAAGGCTATGTAAAAATTGCTACAGCAAATAAAAAAAGTGTTAAATAAATAAAAAATCAGGAAGGGAGGATTTAACACATGGCAATCGATGTTTTATCTAAAGATGGATCAAAAGTTAATTCTATGGAATTAAACCAGGATATATTTGGTATTGAACCGAACCAGCACGTATTATTCGAAGCTGTTCAACTGCAGCGTGCATCACTTCGTCGTGGTACACATTCGGTGAAAAACCGCTCGGAAGTTCGTGGTGGGGGAAAAAAACCATTCAGACAAAAAGGTACAGGTAACGCACGCCAGGGTACAATCCGTGCACCGCACTACAGAGGCGGCGGGGTTGTATTCGGACCGACACCAAGAAGCTATTCTTACAAGATGCCGAAGAAGATGCGCCGCTTGGCACTTCGCTCAGCACTATCGGCGAAAGTTAATGAAGATGTATTGACAGTAGTGGACAACATCTCATTGGATGCACCAAAAACTAAAGAATTCCAGGCTGTATTAGCAAATCTTAAAGCAGATAAGAAAGTTCTTCTTGTTCTGGAGAATGAAAATGTAAACGTAGAGCTTTCATCCCGCAACTTGCAAGGTGTAACGGTACTTACTCCGGAAAACCTTAATGTCCTGGATATCCTTTCTGCAGACCGTGTTATTTTCACGGAAGGTGCAATCACTAAAGCAGAGGAGGTACTTCTGTAATGGATGCTCGCGATATTATCAAAAGTCCAGTG